>Ga0126307_10000674_pt1 | contig 22295 bp, 19 predicted proteins | sample Plot28_FD_89955 | JGI IMG/M metagenome (GOLD analysis project Ga0126307, IMG submission 89955) | Serpentine soil microbial communities from UC McLaughlin Reserve, CA, USA - Plot28 | ecosystem: Environmental > Terrestrial > Soil > Grasslands | place: USA: UC McLaughlin Reserve, Lake County... | reverse complement strand
CGAACGCGATCCGCCTGTGCACGAGCACGAAGAAGAGCACGACCGGGAGCGCGGTGAGCGTCGCGGCGGTCATCATCGCCTACGTCCTCCTCTCGAGCGCGGACAAGCAGACGATCACGATCTGGCTCGCCAACTTCACGACCGGCACGACCCGCGGGGTGGCCTGGGGTACGCTGATGGCCGCCCCGACGCTCACCGCGCTCCCGGTCGTGCTCTTCTTCGTGCTCGTGCACAGGCGGATCGCGTTCGGCCTGACGGCGGGCGCCGTCAAGCAGTGAGCGAGCTCGACCGGCTCGCGGCGGCCTGTCTCCAGCCCAGCTTCCCCGGCCACGTCGTCCCCGAGTGGGTCTCGCGCTGGCTCGAACGGGGCCTGGGCGGGATCACGCTCTTCGCCTACAACGTCCGCGATCCCGCACAGCTCGCCGAGCTGACCGCAGCCCTTCGCGCGGAGCAGCCCGAGCTGCTGGTCTCGATCGACGAGGAGGGCGGCGACGTGACGCGGCTCGAGACCGAGCACGGCAGCTCCTATCCGGGCAATCTGGCGCTCGGCGCCGTCGACGACGTGGCGCTGACAGAGGCGGTCGCGGGGGCGATCGCGGGCCAGCTCGCCTCGGCCGGCCTCAACCTCAACCTCGCGCCCGTCGCCGATGCCAACACCAACCCTCGCAATCCTGTCATCGGCGTCCGCAGCTTCGGCTCCGATCCCGAGCTCGTCGCACGCCACGTCGCCGCGTTCGTCGCCGGCACGCAGCGCCAGGGTGTGGCGGCCTGTGCGAAGCACTTCCCCGGCCACGGCGACACGGCCGCCGACTCTCACCGCGAGCTCCCAGTGCTCGGCGGAGATCTCGAGCACGCGCTGCTGCCTTTCCGCGCCGCGATCGAAGCCGGCGTCAGGGCGGTGATGGCAGGCCATCTGCTCGTCCCCGCCCTCGACGATGCGCCCGCGACGCTCAGCCGGCCGATCCTCTCGGGGCTGCTGCGCGCCGAGCTCGGCTTCGACGGTTTGATCGTCACCGACGCGCTGGAGATGGCCGCGGTCAGCGCGACCGTCGGCCTCGAGGAGGCGGCCGTGCGCGCGCTGATCGCGGGGGCCGACTCGCTCGGGCTCGGGCACGACCTGCACGAGGAGGCCGTCGAGCGGGTCCACGCCGCGATCGTGGGCGCGGTGCGCGCCGGGCGCCTCTCCCACGACCGCCTGGCGGAGGCGGCCGATCGCGTCGCAGCGCTCGGTCACTGGGCCGCCCCGACGAGTGCCGACGCCCCCGACAGCACCGTCGGCGCCGAGGCCGCTCGCCGCGCTGTCCTGGTGTCGGGCGACGTCGCGATCGCCGGCCCCGTCCTCGTCCTGGAGCTCGTCCCCGAGGCGAACGTCGCAGCCGGCGAAGCTTTGCACCGTCCCGCAGACGTCTTCTCGGACGCGGTCTCGATTCAGCTCCGCGAGAGGCCGCGCGATCTGACTACGCTGCTCGGCCGGCACGACGGGCGCCGCGTGGTGGTCGTCGCCCGCGACATCGGCAGACACGCCTGGCAGGAGCAGGTCATTGCCGCAGCCAGCGCACTTCGACCCGACCTGATCGTCGTCGAGACCGGAGTTCCGAGCGCCCGGCCGGACGTCGGCGCGTTCGTCGTCACCCACGGCGCCGGACGCGCGAACCTCGAAGCTCTGGCGGCTGCGACGCACTAGGCCGGGCGGGGCGGCGGTCTAGAACCGCCGCCCCGCCCGGCAGTGCATCAGCCGTTCGTTCCGAGCGGGTCGAACCGCGCGAGGAAGACGTCCCCGAGCCCGAGCTGGGCCTGGCCCTCGACGTCGCCGAGCGTGAGCCCGGAGACGTAGACGAAGCCGCCGCCGGTGGCGAGGTAGAGATTCGCCTCGGCGAAGATGTCCGCGCCGTCGTCCTCGGTCGTCCCGAACTGGCGCACCCACTCCCGGGTCGTGTCGGGCGCGTACTTGACGAGGACGCCGTCGAACTTGCCGACGCTCGTCTCGAGCTCACCATCGCTGAAGCCGGCGACGTAGAGGTTGCCGGCGCCGTCGAGCGCGACGGCGGCGCCCTTGTCGTTGAGGTCGGTGCCGAGCTGGTCCTTCCAGGTCAGCGTGCCGGCGGGGTCGAAACGCGCCGCGACGAGATCCTTGTCGCCGGCGAGCGGGCCGTCGAACGCGCCCGCCGAGAACGCCGCGACGTAGGTGTTGCCGGCCGCGTCCGTCGTCAGCCCCCAGACCTCCTCGTTGGCGGCGGTGCCGAACTGCTGCAGCCAGGCCCGGTTGCCGGCGGCGTCGTAGCGGGCGACCCAGCCGTCGACCGCGCCGGCGGCCGTGCCGAGCGCGCCGGAGGTCATCCCGCCGAGTCTGATCCCGTCCGCGGTTGCGGAGACGCCCCAGGCCTTGTCCTCGCCCGTGCTGCCGAACTGCTGCAGCCAGAGCTGGTTTCCTGCGGGATCGAGCTTCGCGATGTAGATGTCCTTGTCGCCCTGGTTGGTCGCGGCGAGGTTGCCGCGCGTGTAGCCCGTGACGTAGACGTTCGCGGCCGCGTCCGTCGCGATCGCATAGCCGCGGTCGGCCACGGCCGGCACTCCGAACTGGCGCAGCCACGTGCGGTTGCCCGCGGAGTCGAACTTGACGACGAACACGTCGTCCGTTGTGTTCTGGGCGTGTGCGCCGTCGAGATCGCCGTTCGTGTAGCCGGTGACGACGGCGTTGCCGGCCGGGTCGACCGCGACTCCGTACGCCCGCTCGAGCCTCGTCGTCCCGAGCTCGCGCGTCCAGAGCCGCGTGCCGGCCGGCGAGTCCTTCACGAGCACGAGGTCCTTGTCCCCCGCGTACGGCTGGCCGTCGACGGAGCCGCCGGCCGCGAGCGCCTGATAGACGTTCCCGGCCGCGTCGACGGCGACGCCGCCGGCGCGCTCCTCCTGCGGGGTGCCGGTCAGCACGGCCTTCATCGGCGTGGCCGGGGCCTTGTTGAGGAACTGGAAGATGAACTTCGCACCCTCGACGAAGGTCGGGCCCCAGACGTCCCAATCGTGGCCGCCGTCGACGACGCGCAACTCGGCGGTGAGTTTCGGGACGCGGACTGCCTGGTTGAAGAGGACGTGCGCCTCGAAGTCGAGGTCGTGCGTCGCGTCCTTCGGGTCGGGGTTCTTGAACTCGTCGTCCCCAACGGCGATGAACATCGGCAGCTCCTCACCGCTGGCCTTGAAGGTCTCGAACGCGGCCGGGTAGTTCAGCTTCCGGTAGATCGAGTCGACGAAGAGGCTCTTGCCGAGCCCGTAGGCGCCGAACTCGCGCGTCGAGGAGTCGCTCGGCGGATAGGGCACGTACACCGCCGGGCTCAGCACGATCGCGGCCCCGAAGAGATCGGGATGCGCGAGCGAGTAGCGGAGCGCACCGGCGCCGCCCATCGAGTAGCCGGCGACACCACGGCCGCTGCGGTCGGCAACGGTCCTGTAGGTGCCGTCGACGTCGGCAAGCAGGTCCTTCGTGAACGCGGTCTCGACCGGCCGGCCGGGATCGGCGCCCGTGTAGGCCGAGTCGACGTAGTAGCTCGCCCGGCTGCTCCAGGGCGCGTCCGGCATGATCGCGATCGTCGGCTGGATCTCGCCGGCGGCGATCAGCTCGTCGAGAGCGCCCTTCATCTGCGTCCAGGCAGCCTTGGTGTCGCCGCGGCCGTGGAGCAGGTAGAGAACCGGGTAGCGGTCGGTGGAGCCGGCGTAGCCGGCCGGGAGATAGACGTTGTAGGAAATCGCCTCGTTGAGCGTGGTCGAGTGGAAGCTCGCCTCGGTCAGACTTCCCTCCGCGACCGCGGCGCTGGAGCCGACGGCCGACGGAGCGAGCAGGACGAGCAGCAGGGCTGCGCAGCCGGCGAGCGCCGGTGTGATCCGGGTCCTCATATGTTCCTCCCCTGGGTCGAGATGCCGTACGAATCTGCAAGCGCCACCGTCTGCCGCGCCGCGCCGAGCATGGCGGCGTCGACGAACTCGCCGCCGCCGAGCGTCCCTGCGCCGGCGTCGTCGAGGCGCGCCACCGTCTCGCGGGCGCGCTCGACCTCGTCCGCGGTCGGCAGGTAGGCGTGCTCGATCACGGGCAGCTGGGCGGGATGGATCGCGGCCCGGCCGAGGTGGCCGAGCTCGCGGCCGCGGGCGCAGGAGCGGGCGAGCCCCTCCTCGTCGCGCACGTGCGGGTAGACCGACTGCGGCGGTCGCGGGAGCCCCGCCGCCACGGCGGCGTTGACGATCCGGCCACGAGCCCAGTCGAGCCCCGCCTCGAGCGCGCCGGTCTCCGAGCGGAGGTCCGCCTCGCCGAGCGAGATCCCGGCAACGCCGCGGGTGCGCGCGATCTCGTAGGCGGCCTCGAGGCCGGCGGCCGATTCGATCAGGCAGTTGACCGGAAACGGCGTCGCAGGGACGTCCTCCGGCCGCGCGACCTTCGGCACGACGACACCGCTGATCTGCAGGACGGAGACCGCGTCGAGATCGTCCGCTTCGCCGGCGTTGACGCGGACGTAGACCGGCTTGCGCCTGCGCTCGGACAGCACGTCGGCAAGCCCCGTGCGCGCATCCGCCTTCCGCTCGGGAGCGACGCCGTCCTCGAGGTCGACGATGACCGCGTGTGCCCCGGATGCGACCGCCTTCTCGATCCGGTCGGGCCGGTCGGCCGGGACGTAGAGCCAGGTGAGCGGCGGGACGCTCATACGACGCGATCCGCGCGGAGTCGGGCGAGCTCGTCCGGCCGGACGCCGAGCTCGGCGAAGACCGCGCCCGTGTCGCAGCCGTGGCGGCCGCCGGTGTGACGGATCCGGCCGGGCGTCTCCGAGAGCCGGCTGATCACGTTCGGCATCTTCAGCGGGCCGAGCTGGACGTCTTCGACGGTGCTGATGGAGCCGAGCGCCTCGAGCTGCGGGTCGGCCAGGACGTCGCCCGCGTCGTAGACCGGCGCGATCGCGGCGCCGGCTGCCTCGAACGCGGTCAGCACGTCGTCGCGATGGCGCTCCCCGATCCAGGCGGCGACGGCTGCGTCGATCTCCTCGACGTGCTCGACGCGCCCGGCCCCGGTCGCGAACCACGGCTGCTCGGGCAGGTCCCCGCGCCCGACGAGCTGCATCACGCGGGCGGCGATCGAGGTCGCGCTCGAGGAGACGGCGACCCACGAGCCGTCGACGGTGCGGTAGAGGTTGCGCGGCGCGTTGTGGCTGGATCGATTGCCCGTACGCGGCTGCAGCTCGCCGAGCAGGTCATAGGCGGTCAGCTGCGGCCCGAGCAGGGTCAGCAGCGGCTCGACGAGCGACGTGTCGACGACCTGGCCGCGGCCGGTCTCCTCGCGCGCGCGCAGTGCGACCATGATCGCGAACGCCGTCGCGAGCGCGGCGACGCCGTCGGCGAGCGCGAGCGGCGGCAGCAGCGGATCGCCCTCCGGCTCCCCGTTCAGCACCGCGAAGCCGCTCATCGCCTCGGCGAGCGTCCCGAACCCGGCCCGGCCCGCATAGGGACCGGTCTGGCCGAAACCGCTGACGCGCGCCAGCACGAGCCGCGGGTTCACGGCCGAGAGCTCGTCCCAGCCCACCCCCCAGCGCTCCAGCGTCCCGGGGCGGAAGTTCTCCAGGACGACGTCGGAGCGCTCGGCCAGCCGGAGGAAGAGGTCGGCGCCCGCCGGTTTGGACAGGTCGAGCGTGACCAGCCGCTTGTTCCGGGCCAGAGCCTTGAACCACAGACCGGCCCCGTTCTTGCTCGGGCCGTGCCCGCGGGCTGGGTCGACCCGGTGCGGGTGCTCGATCTTGATCACGTCGGCGCCGTAGTCGCCGAGGAGCATCGCGGCGAGCGGGGCGGCGAACAGCGTCGCCGCCTCGACGACCCTGATCCCCTCGAGCGGCGGCGGCGTGGGCTCGCTCACGGCAGATCGACCGCCAGCCGGAACCCGATCGACGGCGAGCCGGCCATGCCGGCTCCGAGCAGCAGCAGCTTGAGCGAGTAGGCCGGCTCCTGCGGGCCTCCGTCGACGTACCAGTCGGAGCCCACGGTTCGCCAGGCGGCGCCGCCCTTGAGGATCGCGAAGCGCGTGCGCCCGTCCGAGTGCTCGCTCTCCGTCCAGTTCCAGACCAACGGCTCCAGCCGCTCCAGCAGGCCGGCTTCGGCGGCGAGCTGCCACTCGTCCTCGGTCGGCAGCCGCGCCCCGGCGGCGGCTGCGTACGCGCGCGCGGCCGGGAGGTCGAGCCCGGTGAGAGGTCGACCCGTCTCGTCCGCGACCTCGTGAACCGCGATCGCGAAGCGGCCCCGCGGCGCCGGCCGCTCGACCTCGACGAAGTCGTGCAGGCGCGGCGGCAGCGGCTTCCACTCCTCGACGAACGGCGCCTCGCCGTACCCGTCCGTCTCGCGGCGGCGGAAGACGGCGGTCAGCGGGCGCGGCTCGACGGTGGCGAACCCCTCCGGCGCGGTGTCGGCGCGGACGACGGGCGGGTGGACGCGCCGTGCCTGGCGGGCGGGGAAGCTTGCGTCGGCCCCGCCGGCGACGGACAGCTGCTCGGAGTCGAGGAAGGCTACGATCCCGCCGGCCGGGACCTCGACCTCGAGCTCCCCTACCGGCCCCGCATAGTCGCCGCCGCGGTTGGCGAGCGTCCAGAGCGTCGTCGTCCCGTCGGTCCAGCGCGAGGCGACGACCCTTGTGTCCGGGCTCGCGGCGGCGAGCGGCGTCCACTCGCCGGTCGCGAGCAGGTCGGCGTACTCACGCTGCACCGGCCGCATCGCCCGCAGGAGCGCCTTGTCGCGCTCGTTCCAGCCGACCCACGCGCCGAACACGTTCTCCCAGACGAGGATCCCGACGCCGTTCAGCCAGGCGCTGTGCAGCTCCTCGGTGTGGTGGCGGTTCCAGCGCCGCGTGTGGTGGAGCATGTGCCGCTGCTCGAACCAGCGCGCCCGGAGGACTCCCGGCACGTCGCTGTCCGCGAACCACTGCGCCCAGGAGAGATGGTGGTCGGCCGTGCGGGCCAGGGGCAGGGTGGACTCTCCCTCGAGCGCGATCCCCGGCCGGACGCCGTCGAGCGCCGCGCGCAGGCCCGGCTGCGCCTCCTTCATCGTGTCGAGGAAGACGCCGTCGGCGCCGAGCTCCTCGACCAGCTGCGCGAGCGCGAGGTCGTCCCGCACGGGCTCTCGCCGGGTGCCGACGTCCCAGGGGTTGTAGTCGACGAACACCCGCAGGCCGCGCCCCTGCAGCTCCGCGACGAGCTCGCGGATCCCGGGGACGTCGCGGTAGAAGTCGAACTGGTTCCGCTCGTCGATCCCGATCACGGGATAGGCGTGCCAGAGAACGATCCCGTCGAGGCCGCCGAACTCCCGCACCGACTCGGCGCAGAACCGCTCCGGCGTGAAGCGTCGCGCCTCGTGGTCGTAGAGGAGCTCGTCCCAGAGCCAGGCGAGCGCGACGACGTGGCAGCGGCGCGTCCAGGCGTACTCGGGAGCGCTATAAGCGGCAGCGTCGTATCCGATTCGCGCTGTCGCTTCCGCGCGCCAGCGCGTCAGCGTCTCGCGCCACGCCGGCCAGTGCGCCGGATCGTCGGGCGCGGCGAAGATCTTCGCCGCGTCCAGCGGCTCGAGGTCGGCGTCCGGCTCGAGCGGCACCGCCGTGTGCAGGTCGATCGGCCGCGGGACGAGCGGGTCGCGCGGCTTGTCGAGCGGGATGCTCACGCGGCTGTGGGTGCACCCGCGACGGCGACCGTCCGCCGCACGAGCTCGTCGAGCGTGATCCCGTCGAAGCCCGGCAGGGAGCTGGTGAAGCGGCCGCCGAGCGGTGTCGACCAGCGCTCCTCGATCCCGTCGACCCCGACGGCGGCGCCGACGATCGAGCCGACCGCGGCTCCGTTGGTGTCCGTGTCCCAGCCGCCCTGGACGACGGCCGAGACCGCGCCGGAGAAGTCGTCGTCGTAGGCGTAGAGCGCGGCGGCGACGAGGGCGGTGTTGTTGACTGCGTGGACCCAGTGATAGCGGTCGTAGCGCGCGTAGAGCTCGTCGACCGCCTCCTCCCAGGAGCGCTCGCGGGCGAGAACGCGCGCGTCGTGCAGCGCCTCCGCCAGCCGGCTTCGGGAGGGAACCACCGAGACGCCGACGTCGACGCACGCCGCCGGCGACGAGCCGGCGACCGAGGCCGCGTGCGCGGCCGCCATGAACATCGACGCGTAGACGCCGTTGGCGGTGTGGCTGACGCGCGCGTCCTCCCACGCCATTCGCGCTGCCGCGACCGGGTCGCCCGGAGCGGCCCACCCGTAGGCGTCGACCCGAAGGCGCGAGCCGATCCACTCGCGGAAGGGGTTCCGTCGCGTCGCCGTCTCCGGCGGCAGATACGCCTCGAGCAGGTTGCGGACGGCGACGCGTTCGGCCGTGAAGATCCGGCCGGGCGGCATGTAGTCGAGCCAGATCTTGGCCACATCGAGCGCGTCGAAGCCGGTCCCGCAGCGCTCGAGCAGGGCGACGCCCAGCATCGTGAAGTTGAGGTCGTCGTCCTCCGGGATCCCGTCGATGTTCTCGGCCAGGCTCGTGCGCCGGCTGGCCCGGTTCCACGGCCACTGCTCGGAGACCTCCTCCGGAAGGCCTTCGGCGGTGAACCAGCCACGGATCGGCCAGTTGCCCGTCGCCTCCGCGATCGCGCGGATCCCGGCCCTCGGGATGTTCTCGACCGGCTTGCCGAGGACGCAACCGGCGGCGCGGCCGAGCCACGCGCCGGCGACCGCCGCCCAGAGGTCGGGCACCTCCCGTGCCGGAGCCGGATCGGCCGCCGCGAGGATGTCCTCGAACGACTCGGGCTCGCGCTCCGCGAAGGGACGCGGCAGGGCGTCGAGCTCGTCGAGCAGCTCGAGGGCGAGCGACCGCAGCTCGGCAGGCACCGGCTCCTGCGACGCCCCGCGCCCGGGAGCGGGCGCACCGCCGGCGGCGAACCAGCGCTGCTCGACGTCGTCGACCTCCTTCCCCTCCTCGCGCGCCTGGCGAAGCTCGTGCCCGACGAGGTCCTCGGGCTGGATCCAGGTGACCCTCAGGCTCAAGCGGGCACCTCGCCGGCGGTCAGCGCGGCCAGCGCCTGCGCCCGCTCCTGATGGCGCTGCACATCCTTCGCGAAGATCTCCGCGGCGACGACGGCCATCGTGCGCCCCGCTTCCTCGACGTCGATCTTGCTCGCCGCCGAGACCTCCTCGACCCAGTCCCGCCGGAGCGGGTTGCCGAGGGCGCCGGCGAGGGCTCCGCCCATGGAGGCGATCGAGTCGGAGTCGCGGCCGTAGTTGACGCCGCCGAGCACGGTCTCCTCGTAGTCGCCGCCCGTGGCGACGAGGAGCCCGAGCGCGATCGGCAGCTCCTCGATCGCGTGCAGGCGGCTCGGAATCCTCGCGTTCAGCTCCGGAGCCGCGTAGTGCTCGCCGACGGAGTCGAACGGCGCAAACGTCCGGCGCAGCTCGCTGAGGCCGCCGCCGCGCCAGCCCTCGAGGCCCGACGCCGTCGCGGCCACCGCCTCGATCGCGTCGCGCGTGCCGTCCTTCGCGAGGCGGAGGCACGTCTCGACGACCGAGTCCGGCGTCGCTTCGGCCCGCATTGCCTCGGCGACGGCCGCCGCCAGCACGCCCGCCGACTCGCGCCCGTAGCTGGACTGGTGCGCGCCCGTGAGGTCGATCGCCTCCTCGTAGGCGCGGCGTGGGTCGCCCGCGTTTGCGATCCCGACCGGAGCGATGTACATGGCGGCGCCGCAGTTGACGATGTTGCCGACACCGGCGTCGCGCGGGTCGGCGTGGCCGTAGCGGAGCTTCAGGACGAGCCACTTCTCGGCGAGGAAGAGCCTGTGGTAGAGCAGGTCCTCCCGGTCGAGCTCGGGCACCCACGTCTTCTCGTCGACGATCGCGGGCACGAGCAGCGCCTCGACGTCGTACGCGTCGAGGTGGTCTCGCTTCACGTCGTAGGCGTGGACGAGCACGCGCGTCATCAGCGTGTCGTCGGTGACGTGGCCGTCGCCCTTGTGGAACGGCGAGAAGGCCTTCTCGACCCCCTTCGTGCGCCGGATCGACTCCACGATCCCCGTCACCCAGCCGCCGAAGTGCTCCTGGATCTCGCGCGACTCCCACCCCTCGGTCGCGCCCCCGAGCGCGTCGCCGACGGCCGCTCCCGCGAGGCAGCCGACGGCCCGGTCGGTCAGCAGGTCTCCACTCACGTCCTCATCCTCGATTCGCGTTCGTCGTTGGCCCCAGCCGGCCGGCCGCGTCGGCCGGCCGGCTGGGCTGGGGTGCTAGCCGCGGATTCGCGACCAGCCGTCGCTCAGCTGCTTCTCGAGCTCCTGGAGGGAGATGGAGCCGCGCAGGTACTGAACGAAGGCGGGCTGGGAGACCTCCGCCTTCCAGCGGGGATAGTCGGCCAGGGAGACCCAGTTCCCCTTCCGGAAGTGGACGACCGACGCGGTCGCGATCTTCCAGCTTCCGGTCCGCTTGGTCGACTTGCGGGCGAGCTGACCGGCCTCTGGGTTCGACGGGATCAGCCAGTCGCCGAGGGCGAGCTTCGCCAGGTTCTGCTTGTTGACGAGGTAGGCGAGGAAGAACATCGCCGACTGCTTGTTCTTGCTCTGCTGCGAGATCGAGTACGTCTGCGGATTCGCCACCTGCTGCTGCGTCTGGCCCTTCAGCAGCGGGAACATGGCCCAGTTGAAGCCCCGCGGGCTCTGCAGGATCATGCTCTGGGCCGTGAAGTTGCCGGCCACCGTCATCGCGCACCTGCCGCCGAAGAAGGCGGGCAGGACGGCGCTGCCGGAGAGGCCGGTCGCGGCCGGGTCGACGGACTTGTCGACGTGGATCATGTCGTGCATCTGCTTAACGACGTTCTGATCCTTGGGGCCGAACTCGAACTGCCACTTGCCGTTCTTCAGATAGAAGAACTGGCCGCCGTAGTTGAGCGACATCGTCTGCACGACGGCCGTCGGCGAGCGGAGGCCCCAGCAGACGCCGTAGCGGTTCGAGGTCGTCAGCCGCTTTGCGATCGAGCGGAACTCCGGCCAGGTCCACGGGTCGGCCAGCGTCGGAGCCTTGATCCCGGCCGCCTTGAAGATCTCCATGTTCGCGAAGACGTTGTACGTCTGGAGCAGGGACGGGACGCCGGTGATCTTGCCGCCGAAGTTGACGGTCCCCCAGATGTCCTTCGGAATCGACTGCTTGAGCGACTTCGGGATCAGGGGCGTCAGGTTCGCGAGATACCCCTGCTGCGTGAAGCCGGCGATGTCGGCGGCCTCGTCGTGGATGATGTCCGCGGCCGTGCCGCCGACGAAGCTCGTCAGCAGCTTGTCGTGGACGGAGTTGACGTCGACCGGGACGATCTCGACCTGGATGCCCGGATGGGCCTTGTTCCAGGACTCGACGATATGCTTGTTCGCCGCGACCGTCGTCGGCTGCCAGACGTACGTCGCGAACTTGAGCTTGACGACGGTGGCCTGCTTGCCTGCCTGCGCTCCGGCGACGAGCACGGTGCACAGCAGCGCCAGAGCGCCGAGCACGATGACCTTCCTCATTGCTGACCCGCCTTTCTGCGGTCGCGGCGCCTCGGGGACGCCAGGGTTACGTTCCGTGTGCGGTGCCATCGCTAGCCCTTGACCGCCCCGGAGAGGAGGCCGCGCGTGAGCCAGCGCTGGATGATCGTGAAGAGGATGAGACTGGGGATCGTCGCGAGCAGGGCGGCCGCCGCGAGCGGGCCGAACCTGACGACACCCTCGATCCCGACGTACTGCGCCAGCCGCAGCGGCAGCGTCGTCAGGTCGGGGCTCTCGAGGATGACGAGCGCGAAGAAGAACTCGTTCCAGGCGGTGATGAATGCGAACAGGGTCGTGACGACGATCCCGGGGAGCAGCAGCGGCGCGATGATCCCGGTCAGGATCTGCAGCCGCGTGGCCCCGTCGACCGTCGCCGCCTCCTCGAGGTCGGGCGGGATCCCGCGCACGTAGCTGTAGAGCATCCAGAGCACGAACGGCAGCGCCCAGACGTTGTAGACGACGATCAGGCCGATGTGCGAGTTCGTCAGCTTCAGGTCCCGCAGCAGCAGGAAGAGGGGGATGATGATCAGGATCAGCGGGAACATCTGGCTGATCAGGATCCAGCCGATCCCGAGCCGCGTGATCACGCCCTTGCGCCGGGCGAGCACGTAGGCGGCCGGGAGCCCGATCATCGTCGTCAGCAGCGCCGTCAGGATCGCGACCTTGAGGCTGTTGACCGCGCTGCGAACGAACTGATGGTTCTCCTCGGTCAGCGCGAGCCGGTAGTTCTCGAGCGTGAAGTCCTCCGGGATGAACGAGGGGTAGAGCTGGACGAGCTCGCGCGGCCCCTTGAACGACATCGAGAGCATCCAGAGCAGCGGGAAGCCGAGGAAGACGACGTAGCCGAAGAGCAACAGGTACTGGGCCGTGCGCGTCCGGCGCGGATTCGAGTTGACGATCATCGCGTCTCCTTGAGCCGGCCCCAGAGGTAGAAGACGAGCACGGCGGAGATCACGAGCACCATCACGCTGCCGAGCGCGGCGGCATACCCGAACTCGCCGTACTCGAACGCCTGGCTGTAGCCGAAGAGCATCGGTAACTGCGTCTTCCCCGCCGGCCCGCCCTCGGTGAGGACGTAGACGAGCCCGAACGAGTTGAAGTTCCAGATGAAGTCGAGCGTCGTGATCGCGATGATCACCGGCTTCAGCTGGGGCAGCGTGATCGTGCGGAAGCGCTGCCAGGCCGTCGCGCCGTCGACCGCGGCCGCCTCGTGCAGCTCGTCCTGGATCGACTGCAGCCCGGCGAGCAGCGCGACGGTCGTCTGGGGCATGCCCGCCCAGACGCCGACGAGGATCACGGCAGGCAGGGCCCAGCTGAAGCTCGAGAGCCAGTCCGTGGTCTCGCCGGGCAGGTGGAGCCTGCGGAGGATCTCGTTCAGGATCCCGGCCTGCGGCTGGAAGAAGAGCTTCCACATGATCCCGACGATCACCGACGGCATCGCCCAGGGGACGAGGGCGAGCGAGCGGGCGAGCCAGCGGCCCTTCAGCTCCTGGCTGAGGAGGAGGGCGAGCCCGAGCGCGAAGCAGAAGCCGATCGCGGTCACGGCGAAGGACCAGATCAGGCCGATCTTGAACGAGTTGACGAAGAGCTCGTCGTCGAGCAGTGCGCGGAAGTTGTCGAGCCCGATGAAGGTGGTCGGAACGCCGAGCCCGGCCCGCGAATCCGTGAAGCCCAGGTAGATCCCACGCACGAGCGGGATCACGCTGAGGATCACGATCGGCAGCAGCGCCGGGATCAGCAGGAGCATCGTCTCCCGGCCGGAGAGCCCCGCGCCGGCCCGGTTGCGCGGGCGGCGCCCTGGAAGCTGGCCGACCTCGTTGACGGTGCTCACGCGGGGGCTCCGGAGGAGGCGCGGACGACGAGGCGGGGGTCGACGCCGACAACCCGCGCCTCCCGGCCAGGGTCGTCGATCCTGGCGAGCAGGAGCTCGGCGGCGATGCGCGCCCGCTCGGACGAGCCGAGGTCGACGGTCGTCAGCGGCGGCCACGTCAGCCCTGACAGCTCGCTGTTGTCCATCCCGACGAGGGCAATGTCGTCCGGCACGTGGAGCGTGGCGTCGCGGAGCGCGGCGAGGACGCCGACCGCGAGCAGGTCGTTGGCGCAGAGGATCGCGTCGGGTGTGCGGCGGACGAGAAGCTGCTCGGCGGCGCGGCGCCCGGGCTCGACCATGAAGTCGGCGGCGACCTCGATCAGCGCCTCGTCGCGCTCCAGGTCGCAGGAGCGGAGCCCGTCGAGGTAGCCGCGGCGGCGCGACGACCCCGGCGCAGTGTGCGTCGGCCCGTTCACGAAGGCGATCCGCCTCCGGCCGGCGCCGTGCAGGTGCCGGACGGCCTCCGCCGCACCGCGGCGCGAGTAGGCACGCACCGTGTCGATCGACGTGCCCGGGGTGGGCCGGCCGATCACGACGACCGGCGCCGCCGAGGTGCCCAGCGCCGCAGCATGCGCCTGGGTCAGGTGGAGGGAGGCGAGGATCAGCCCGTCAACGTAACGGTGCCGGAGATCACGGATGAGCGCGAGCTCGTCATCCGAGTCGGCCCCGGTCGAGTGGAGCAGCAACCGGGCTCCCGCATGGCGGGCGACCTCCTGGATCGACGCCACCATCGCCGTGTAGACGGGGTTGCCGACGTCCGGCATCGCGAAGGCGATCTGGCCGGTGCGGCGCGAGCGGAGCGACCGCGCGGCGGCGTTCGGGACGTAGCCGACCGACTCGGCCGCGGCGGTGACGCGCTCGAGTGTCGCCGGGCTCGTGCGAATGCCGTTGAGGACGCGCGAGGCGGACGCGACGGAGACGTTGGCCAGCCGCGCGACCGTCGTGATCGTCGGGACGACCTCGTCATCGGGTGACGCGAACGGCTCGTGCAATTCGCCCCTGTGCTGCCTCTCTCTGAAAAGGTTTTCTGAGAACGTTTACAGCAGCGCCACGATGTCATAGGATCGGCGCCCGAGTCAAGGTGGAAGCGCAAGCGTCGACGCGAAGGAGCTTCGAGTGTCCGAGATCAGGCTCGAGCAGGTGGGAAAGGTGTACGACGGCGACGTGCGCGCGGTCGACGACGTCAGCCTGACGATCGAGAGCGGCGAGTTCATGGTCCTCGTCGGCCCCTCGGGCTGCGGCAAGTCGACGCTGCTGCGGATGATCGCCGGGCTCGAGGAGGTGACCGAGGGGGAGATCTGGATCGGCGACCGCGAGGTCGCACGGCTCGCGCCCCGCGACCGCGACATCGCGATGGTCTTCCAGAACTACGCCCTCTACCCGCACCTCTCCGTCGCCAAGAACCTCGGCTACGGCCTGAAGGTGCGGAAGACGCCGAAGGCCGAGATCGAGCGCCGCGTCGAGGAGGTCGCGCGCCTGCTCGGGCTCCAGGACCTGCTGCAGCGCCGCCCGGGCGCGCTCTCGGGCGGTCAGCGCCAGCGCGTCGCGATGGGCCGCGCGATCGTCCGCGAGCCGGCCGCCTTCCTGATGGACGAGCCCCTCTCCAACCTGGACGCGAAGCTGCGGGTCGACATGCGCGCCGAGCTGGCGCGGCTGCACGACCGGCTCGGGATCACGACCGTCTACGTCACGCACGACCAGGTCGAGGCGATGACGCTCGGCTCGCGCGTGGCGGTGATGCGCGACGGCACCGTGCAGCAGGTGGACACGCCGCAGTCTCTCTACCGCGAGCCGGTCAACCTCTTCGTGGCCGCCTTCATCGGCTCGCCCTCGATGAACCTCGTCGAGGCCGAGGTGGCGGGCGGCACGGCGGCGTTCGCCGGCTACCGGATCCCGCTCGCCGCCGACCGGCGGCCCGCAGGCGTCGACTCGGGAAGCGTGATCCTGGGGATCAGGCCGCAGGACTTCGAGGACGCCAGGACCGCGGATGCCGCGCTGCCGAAGATCGACGTCGACGCGATGGTCGTCGAGGAGCTCGGCTCGGCGACGCACGTGCTCTTCACGGTCGACGCGCCGCCGGTCGACGTCGAGTCGGTGCGCGCCGCGAGCGACGACGGTGAGCGCGCGCAGCTGATCGCCACCGACCGGCGCGCCCTCTTCACAGCCGAGGTGGCGGAGGAGTCGGGCGTGCGGCCCGGCGACCGGGTCTCGCTCGCGCTCGACCCGGCACGGCTCCACTTCTTCGACCGCGAGACCGGCGCGAGTCTGAGCGGGAAGATCGTGGCCTCGGCGGCCTGATCAGGAGGAGACGGTGAAGCCGGAGTCGACGACCGGCGCGCCGTAGCGGCTCTCGCTGCGCGGGCCGAAGCCCGGCAGCACGACCCACCGGTACGAGCCCGGGCGGAACACGATCGATTCCGGCAGGGTCAAGAGCGGCAGGGTCGTCGTCGTGCGGTAGATGCTCTTGCCGTCGCGGCTGAACTCGACGCTGTAGTAGTCGGCCGCGGGGACGGGCGCCCAGGCCCAGTTGCGGGTCGGCCGGAAGCCCGCCGAGGTCCGCGGCGTCGTCCTCGCGCCGGTCGTCGTCTTCGGCGGGGCGGTGGTCGCAGAACTGGCCGTCGTTGCGGGCGGCGCCGTCTTTGCAGGCGGCGCCGTCGTTGCAGGCGGTGCGACCTTGGCCGCCGGCGCCGTCGTGGCCGGGCGCGTCGCCGCCCGAGGCGGCGCCGTGGTCGCAACTGGATCCTGCTCGGTCGTGCCGGCCGCGGACGTGGTCCCGCGCGCGGGCGGCGTCGCGGCGGACGGCCGCGGGCTCTTCGCCTGCGTCGTCGTCGGCGCCGTGGTCGACGCCGCGTCCGTCCGCGACGCGACCAGGCGGGAGACGTCCGGCCCGCCAGCAGCGAGCTGGAGGACGGCGAGGGTGACGAGCGTGCCCACGGCGAGCGTGAGTCCGGCCGCGAGCGAGCGGCGTCTTCGCGGCGTGACCGGCGCGGGCGCGGCGAGCGCCGTCCGCGGGGGCGGCGGCGCCGGCAGCAGTGCCGGCTCGCGCCGCGCCGCCTCGAGTCGGCCCACCTGACGCTCGATCCGGCCGAGGCGGGCGTCCAGCCCCTGCCAGCCGGTCGTGATCAGCTCGATCAGGACCGCGAGGTCGTCGACGCGCTCCCGGCGCTCGGTGTCGGTCTCGCGCCGCAGGTCGCGGATGGCCTCGGCGAGCTCGCCGAGTACCGAGCCGAGCTCGGCGAGAGCCGCGTCCGGAGCTCCCGTGGGCTCGGAGACCGCCGATCCGGGTTGGAGTGCCGCCGCGGCTTGGCCGGCGCGCTCGGCCGGGCGCTCCAGGACGTCGTGCAGGGCCGCCAGCGCATAGCGCTGGACGGCGCGCGTCTGCTCCGCATCGAGGTCGCCCAGAACCGCGAGCACGCGCTCCTGCACCGCCTCGCTGACCGGCTCGCGCGTCAACACGCGGATGACGCCTTCGACCGGGACGTCCGCCTTCTCCGCGATCTCCGCAAGGATCGACATAGCGGCACAGAGTACGAGAAACGGCGGCCGTGACCGCGGCGGTCGAGTCCGGCGGCACAGGTCCAGGCTGGCGGTTTGAGATTGGCAGAACGCGCACATGCAGACTGCATGGACAATCCCGCCGGCTTCAGCGTGATCACGCTGCAGGGCGAGTCCGATTCCTACATCGCGCCCCGGATCCGCTCCGATCTCGCGACCGCACTCGGGTCTGAAGGACCGCTCGTCGTCGACCTGACGCAGGCGACGTTCATCGACTCGACGATCGTCGGAGTCCTGCTCGAAGGGCTCGCCGACTGCGAGAAGCTCGAGCGGCCGCTGCTGCTGCTCCTGCCGGAGAGCGCGGCGCCGGAGGTGCACCGGCTCTTCGAGATCACCGGACTGGCGTCGCTGCTGCCGGTCGTGCGCACCTGGGACGAGGCGACGGCCCGCGTCGCCGCGCCACCCGCCTAGCTACGCCGGCTCGGCCGCGCCCGGCTGGACGATCCCCGTCTCGTAGGCGAAGACGACCGCCTGGACGCGGTCGCGCAGGTCGAGCTTCATCAGGATCCGTGCGACGTGCGTCTTCACGGTCGTCTCGCTGACGAACAGATCCTTCGCGATCTCGGAGTTCGAGAGCCCGCGCGCCATGAAGCCCAGCACCTCGAGCTCGCGCGCGGTCAGGTCCGCGACCTTCGGCGACGGTGCAATTGCGATCGAGCTCGGCGGGCGGCGGATGAACTCCTCGATCACGCGCTTCGTGATCGCAGGCGAGAGCAGCGCGTCGCCCGAAGCGACGACGTGGATCGCCGCCACCAGCTGCTCGGGCGGCGTGTCCTTGAGCATGAAGCCGCTCGCGCCGGCACGGAGTGCCTCGTAGACGTACTCGTCGAGGTCGAAGGTCGTCAGCATCAGGATCCGGGGCGCGTCGCCCGGCGTGTCGAGGATCCGACGCGTGGCCTCGAGCCCGTCCAGGTTCGGCATGCGAATGTCCATCAGAACGACGTCGGGGCGCACCTGCGCGGCGGTCTCGACTGCCTCGAGGCCGTCCTCGGCCTCGCCGACGATGTCGATCTCCGGCTCGGACTCGAGGATCATCCGGAAGCCGGCACGGACGAGCGCCTGATCGTCCACGATCATGACCTTGATACTCATGCCGCGCCCCCGGCGACCGGGAGCCGCGCGGAGATCTGGAAGCCGCCGCCCGGCCTCGGGCCCGACTGCAGCTCGCCGCCGCAGAGCGCGACTCGCTCGCGCATGCCGACCAGGCCGTGCCCGGTTCCGTCGGCGCCGTTGTCGCTCGATCCGTCGTTGGCCACTTCGATCTCGACATCCTCTCCGGCGTAGCGGACGGCGACCCACGCGTGCGCTGGGCCGGCGTGCTTGAGCGTGTTCGTCAGCGCCTCCTGCACGATCCGATAGGCGGAGAGGTCGACGCCGGCAGGAAGCTTCACGGGCGTGCCCTCGACGGTGAGCTCGACCGGCAGGCCCGACTGGCGCACCTGCTCGACGAGCTCGGGAAGGGTGCCGATCCCGGGCTGCGGTGCAAGCGCGGGCCGCTCGGCATCCGTGCGCATGATCCCGAGCAGCCGGCGCATCTCCGCGAGCGCCTGGCGCCCGGTCTCCTCGACGGTCATCAGCGCCTCCCGCTCGCGCTCCTGCTCGGGTGTCAGCAGCCGCCGCACGGCGCTCGCCTGCACCGTCATGACGCTGACCGAGTGCGCGAGCACGTCGTGGAGCTCGCGCGTGATCCGCCCTCGCTCCTCCTCGACCGCCTGGCGTGCCTCCTCCTCCATCCGTCGCGCTCGTTCTTCCGCCAGGCGCGCACGCTCCGAGTGCCGTGACGCTGCCGCCGAGAGCACAAAGGTGCCGCAGATCGGGATGCTGACCCAGATCAGCTCCGTCCCCGGCACATCCGGAGCGCGGAGGAACACGAGCCACGCCGACGCGAGGAGTGCGCCGAGCGCGGTTACCGCCTGGCGGACGTCGAGGAGCGACCCCGCGACCCAGGCCGCGAGGATCAGGACGAGGTACATCGACTCGGTGTCGTAGGCCGCGTCCGGGTCGAGCAGCGTGAAAGCAATCGCGCCGGCCGCGACCGCGAGCGGTACGGCGAATGGCGTGCTGCGGCGCAGCAGCAGCGAGCCCGCCGTGAAGAGCGCGATCGCCGCGAGGCGGAAGCGATTCTCGTCGAGGCCGCGCCAGAGCTCGATCTGCGTGAAGACCAGGGCCGCCAGCGCCAGCGCCTCGAAGACGTAATCGCGCGCGAGAACCAAGACGCGAGGGGCCACGAAGAAACGGTACTCGACACCTCAGGTCTGCACCATCGTTCGTTGTGACGACCTCGGGATCATCCTGAGGGACTACCGGGTGACCGCCTGGTCGCGCTCCTCGCCCGGATGACGCCGGGTCATCCTCGAGGGTGACCCGAGGCCTACCGAGATCCTCCTCCCGGTCGGGCCGAATCGTTTCCCGGGCCGACGACGCGGCGAGCGCGGTGGAAAAGACTCCCTTCCGAGAGAAATCGCTGCAAATCGAGCCAAGGGAGACCAGCATGATCCGCAAGGGAGATGTGATCGAGAACCCCGTCACGGGCGAGCGCCTTCTCTTTCTGGAGACCTCCAAGGACACGGGCGGCGAGTACGTCCTCGTCGAGTGCACCGTGCAGCCGAACGGCTTCGTCGCCGCGGCCCACGTCCACCCGCACCAGAGCGAGCGGTTCGAGATCGAGTCAGGCACGGTCGCCTTCGAGGTCGACGGCGAGCGAATCGTCCTCGGCCGCGGCGAGACCGTCGTCGTCCCGGCCGGCAGCCCGCACAAGTTCTGGAACGCCGGTGAGACCGAGGCCGTCTTCGTGACCGAGATCCGCCCCGCGCTCCAGTTCGAGCGGCTGCTCGAGACGATGTTCGCGCTCGCGAACGACGGCCGGACGAACAGGAAGGGCATGCCGAACCCGCTCCGCCTCGCGGTGATCGCGAACGCGCACGTCGACGACGTGCGCCTTCCCTTCCCGCCGGCCTGGATGCAGAAGGCGGGCCTCCTGCTCGGCGCCCCGCTCGGCCGCGCGCTCGGCTTCCAGCCCGACTACGACGGCGGCGGGAGCGAGCCGGCGCTGGCGATCTAGGACGCCGGCCAGCCGCGCGGCGCTGCGAACGGCCTTTTCCAGAGGTCGTGGAAAGCGGGGCCGCGCGGCCCCGCTCCGTAGGCGAACGTCGCCTGCGGGAAGTGCAGGTACTGGCTCTCGCCGAAGCTCCCCGGGAAGCGCATCCACGCCGGCGATCCGGCGGTGACGGCCACGACGCGCGGCGAGATGCTCCGTCCCGCGGCAGCGTGGTCGACGACGGCCACCTTGTAGGCGGCGAAGACGGCCAGTGCCTCCTTCGGCCAGCAGCGCCGCTCCTGGGCGTAGCGGCCCGGCTCGAAATAGAGCGCGTGCGAGCCGAGTGCCGAGTAGAGGACCGGCCGCGCTCCGCGTCGCTCGACCCTCGCCCAGGCGCGCCGGGCGCCGCCGCAGTGGCGGCTGGCGCCGACCTCGCTCGGGCGGCCGCCAGCGTCGAGCAGCACCGTCACCGCCTCCCAGTCGCCCTCGTGCGACTTCCAGTAGTCGAGGCTCTGCGGCACGAACGGGCTCCAGAGGTCGAAGGCGTGGAAGAGCCAGTACTGGAGCGCGATTCCGGCCTTGCCGCGAAAGAAGGCGCCGTAGAGTACCGGCGGCCCGGGCTCGTCCGCGTCGTCGTAGCACTGCAGCGCCGCGAGCCCGTCGCGCGCGGAGCAGCTGCGGACGTCGTAGCGGCCGCCGACGAGCGCGGCGTCCGCGATGAATCCCTCGACGTTCGTGGGCGCCGACCGCTCGGCCGGGTGGAGGACGACGACCGGCGCGTGCCGGGCGAGCAGAACCGCGGCCGAGGGAACCTCGTGTTTCTGAAACACAAGCTCGCTCTGCGCACGGACCGCCCCGGGAACGGCGAGCACGAGCCAGCTCAGGGCCACGAGCGCGGCCGCGAAGAGCTTGTGTTTCTGAAACACAAGCTCTCGTGCACGCTCAGCGGACGGCGAAGGCGGCCACGGCATCGACCACGAGCTTGAGCCGCCGTCCCTCGTCCGTCAACCGGTACTCGACGCGCGGGGGCCGCGCGTCGACGACGCGCCGCTCGAGGACCCCGGCCTCCTCCAGCTCGACCAGACGCTGCGCGAGCGTCCCGGGCGGAATGGAGCCGACCGCCTGCTTGAACTCGTTGAAGCGGGTCGCCCCCTCGTAGGACGCCCACAGCACCGAGACGACCCAGCGCCGCTCGAGGAGGTCCGCCGCGCGGCGGACCTCCTCGGGCACGGGCTTGCAGCTCCTACACCGCATGGAGCTGGGTGGCCGGCTCCAGCGCCAGCTCCAGCACCTCATCGAGCGACAGAACCGGGTGGAACGTCATCTCCTCGCGGACGTGCGCGGGCACGTCGTCGAGATCCTGGCGGTTCCGCTCCGGCAGGATCACGTCGGTGATCCCGGCGGCGTGCGCTGCCAGCACCTTCTGCTTGAGGCCGCCGATCGGGAGCACGCGGCCCTGCAGCGTCACCTCGCCGGTCATGCCGATCGTGTGCTTGACCGGACGGCCGGAGAGGAGCGAGGCGAGCGCGGTCGCCATCGTGATCCCTGCGCTCGGCCCGTCCTTCGGGATCGCGCCCGCGGGAACGTGCAGATGGAACGCCCGCTCGAACGCGTCCTCGTCGACCCCGAGCTCCGCCGCACGCGGCCGCAGCGCCGAGAGGGCGATCTGGGCCGACTCCTTCATCACGTCGCCGAGCTGACCGGTGAGGACGAGCTTGTCCCCCTTCGCCGAGGTCGCCTCGACGAAGAGCACGTCGCCGCCGGTCCCGGTGACGGCGAGACCCGTGGCCACGCCGGGCACGGCCGTCCGCTCCGCCGCCTCGCGGTAGAACTTCTGCCGCCCGAGTGCGTCGCGGACGCCCTCGATCGTCACCTCGACGGGCGCCTCGATCCGCTCGGCTGCGATGCCGGTCGCCGTCTTCCGCAGCAGCTTCCCGAGCTCGCGCTCGAGCTGCCGCACGCCGGCCTCGCGGGTGTAGTCCGAGATCACGATTTCGAGGACGACGTCGGAGACGGCCACCTCGTCCTCGCGGAGGCCGTTGCGCTCGCGCTGGCGCGGCCACAGGTAGCCGCGGGCGATCGCGACCTTCTCGTCGGTCGTGTAGCCGTCGAAGCGGATCACCTCCATCCGGTCGAGCAGCGGCCCCGGAATCGAGTCAGCGACGTTCGCGGTGGCGATGAAGACGACCTCGGAGAGATCGAGCTCGAGATCGAGGTAGTGGTCGCGGAACGAGTCGTTCTGCGCCGGGTCGAGCACCTCGAGCAGGGCCGAGGAGGGGTCGCCGCGCCAGTCGGCGCCGACCTTG
>Ga0126307_10000673_pt1 | contig 22305 bp, 24 predicted proteins | sample Plot28_FD_89955 | JGI IMG/M metagenome (GOLD analysis project Ga0126307, IMG submission 89955) | Serpentine soil microbial communities from UC McLaughlin Reserve, CA, USA - Plot28 | ecosystem: Environmental > Terrestrial > Soil > Grasslands | place: USA: UC McLaughlin Reserve, Lake County... | reverse complement strand
GGCAAACCAACTAAGGCCAACCGCTTTCCTTCTTTGTCTAAAATGATAATGCCTTCTCTGTTACAGAGGTATACGTTACCAGTTCTGTCGCATTCTATCCCATCACTGTTTTCTTCGGCAAAAACTTTTACAAACTCGTTGGTGCTGGTTTCATAGACAGAGATAAATTTCTCAAAAGGTTTGTGGGAACAGATATACAACAGACTTTCATCAGGAGATAAGCAAACACCATTGGGATATTGATACTTGTCGCATATGATCTCTAAACTTCTATTGTTCCAGCAATATACTCCTGCAGCAGGTTGAAATTTCGACGGATTTAATTTCCCTTCTTTCAAACCATAAGGCGGATCACTAAAATAAAGTCTGTCGTCACTGTGCAGGATGAGGTCATTGGGACTATTAAGAGGCCTCTTTTTGTATGAGTTGATAAATGGCCGTAAAGATTTTCCATCCCATTTAGCCAGCGCATGACCACCATGCTGGCAAATTATTAAGTAGCCTTCTTTATCGTAGGCCAAAGCATTTGATCCAATTTGATCGGGTTTTAAATCCGGATCATCAAAACGATCAGTTCCACTATTAGAAAGAAAAATTTCTTTTTCTCTTCCAGGAATTATTTTATAAATAACATTGGCAGTAATATCGCTGAAGAGGTAAAAGCCTTTATTGTTCCAAACGGGGCCTTCAGTGAATAAGCAATCATTGGCTAACGTTTCAATTTCAAAATCTTTATTCATGAAATCAAAAACAGTGTGGTTGTAAACAGTTATAGACGGATGCATGTTATTTGATCAAAGCTGCTAATTTACTTAACACTTTATCCAGGTCAATCCCTTTTTCTAAAACCGGCTTAAATAAATCACCTTCTGTTTGCACCCGTTGAAAGATGTTTCGGGCATTGTATGTGGTGACTGTAAGTCCCTTTTTTACTTCACTCCAATCCAAAGGAGTTGATACCGGCACTCCGGGTTTTGGTCGCAAAGAATAAGGCGCTGCAGCCGTCTGTGTTTCCCTGTTCTGTAGATAATCAAGGTAAATCTTTCCCTTTCTTTTGGCAGGGCTTCTTTCAACACTTGTCAGTTCTGGCAGTTCGTGGTTTACCATGGTAACTACCAATTCTGCCAGCTGCTTTGACTGATCATAATTATACCTGGCACCCAGTGGAATATAAATATGTATACCGCTGGAGCCGGAAGTTTTCACACAGGATGTTGCTCCAATGGAGTCCAAAATTTTTTTTACAACCTGTGCTGTATCAATAACCTGCTCAAATGAATTTGTTTTATCAGGGTCAAGATCTACCAGGCACCAGTCAGGATTCTGCCAGCTTTGGGAACGCGAATGCCAGGGATGCATTTCAATACAACCCAGGTTGGCCATATAAATCAATGTAGCTTCATTGCTGCAAACGAGGTATTCTACTGTTTGATTGGTTGATTCGCTAAAGTCTTCATGTGTTTGCATCCACTCAGGAAGTTTTCCCCTCATGTCTTTCTGAAAGAAGTTTGGGCCCTCAATGCCATTGGGGTGACGGTTCAACGATTGTGGCCGGTCAATCATATAAGGTAACATGTAAGGCGCCATCTTCAAATAATAATTAAGCATATCACCCTTGGTAAAAACTTCTTTTTTCCAATAAAGCTTATCTAAATTGGTGAGTTTTAACTCGTGTCCGTTTAATGTAATGAGCTGCTCGTTTCCTGCTTCTAAATCTATTTGAATTCCAGAAGCCTTACCTGTATTTCCGGATTTTATTGATTTTTTTTTTGAAGCACTAGCGGCTTTTACGGAAGAACTTTTTTTAGCAGCCGTTTTTTTTGGAGGTGCTTTGGGTGCTTCTTTTTTTGAAGCAGCCGCTTTATTTCCTTTAGAGAGTTGTGCCATGTTTATAGCTTTTTCGAAGGTTACATCTTTTGATTTTTTATCAACGCGCAAGCCCATAAAAATCGGATGGCGGGCCATACGGTCTTTTGTCCATTCTGTGAACTTGATTTCGCAAACCAATTTTGGTTTTACCCATGTAACAGGCATGTTTCCTTTCGGACATTTTTTAAAAGGGCATTCTGTTGTAATTAAAGGCTGAAGCTTGTTGTAAATTGCTTCAAGGCTTTTTGTATTGAAACCACTTCCTGTATGGCCAATGTAAACTATTTCGTCCCCATCATAGAGACCTAATAACAAAGAGCCAAAAAATTTTCTTGTCCTCCTGGGTTGTGTATACCCTGCAATGATCACTTCCTGTCTTAGGCTCACTTTAATCTTTACCCAATCATCGCTCCGTGCATTTATTTGGTAAATGCTGTTGGCTTTTTTTGCCATAATGCCTTCCAGGCCCTGCGATACAGCCACATTGAAAAACTCATTGCCCTTGCCCACCACATGATCGCTATATTTCACCACTTCGTTATTTGCGGGCAGAAGTTCTTTCAAAATTCTTTTTCGCTCAATTAAGGACAAGGCAGTTATATCATATCCATCCACCCAAAGAATATCAAAAATGAAAAACTGTAGCCGGCCAGGTGTATTTTGCCAGTTTTGTAGTAATTGAAACTCAGCAAGGCCCTTCTCATTTACAGCTACAATCTCACCATCAAATACAGCGTTCAACCCTAATTGCTGAAGCGCTTCAGCGACGGGAGAGTATTTATCAGTGAAAGGTTTAAGGTTCCTGGAAACAAGTTCTACGGTCTCACCATTGCAATACGCAACCGAGCGGTAGCCATCCCATTTAATTTCAAATATCCAGTTGTCATTATCAAATGGTTCGGTAATGAGTGTTGCCAACATGGGTACTACATCCTGCGGCATTGTTATTTTACGAGCTTTGCTTACCTGATCGCCCAGGAGCTCTTTTAAGTTCAGTGCTTTTTTTTTAACTGCAGCCTTGTTACTCCCTGCTTTTCCTGCTACAGGCTTTACTGATTTTTGCGTAGCAGGTTCTTTTGATAGTTGTAACTTGTTTTGTTTCCTCGCTGTTGGTATTTCATCTTCGGGGTGATTTGGTACGGTACCGTTTTCTTTGGCTACCTGTGCAATGGTCTTCCCGGTTTTAACAGAGGCGTTTCGTTCAACTACATTTTCCTCCGTAGCATACTCATCGTTCTTTTTAACCAATATCCATGATCGCTCTCCTCTTGCTTTCATCAGGAATAAGGCAAACTCACCTTTCAGCTTTTTGCCATGCAATACAATTTTTAAATTGCCGGAATAAAGTTGTTTTAACAATAGCTTCTCCTGGTCTTTTCTACTTATACCTTCGTCCCCTAACGGTTCGTATGTACCCTCATCCCAAACGATCACAGTTCCTCCTCCGTAATTGCCGGCAGGAATGATACCTTCAAAATTTCGATAGTCAAATGGATGATCTTCTACCATCATGGCCAGGCGCTTATCTGCAGGATTCAATGATGGCCCCTTTGGAACGGCCCAGCTTTTTAGTACCCCTCCCATCTCTAATCTAAAATCATAATGCAAATGAGAAGCATCATGTTTTTGCACCACAAAGCGTAAGGAGCCTTTAGACGATTTTTCCTTTCCTTCCGGCTCTGTCGTTTTATTAAAGTGGCGCTTTTTGTTGTACAGTGATAAGCTCATACTTGTGTTAAGGAATAAAAAGCTATGCCAGTTGTTAGGCTAACCTCCTGCATCAATCAGCCTAACACGCAATCGTCTATGCCTGTACTTAGTCAATCTAACAAACGAATGGCATGAATTTGTTGGCCCTTGTATTCACTAAAAAATCCTTTATGGTTACCAAAAAAAATAATGAGCAAAGCCCGGTTTCCAATAACACAGGAAATCCCTCAGAAGGACAATCATCTGAAGTATATGAAAGAACAGGAAGCCAGGATCACAATGATTATCGCATTAGCAGCAAGAATGATGAATTGAGTTCAACAAAAAAAGATGAGAAAGACAGTTACCAGGATTACAATGGAAACGCAGATGATAATAATCCTGCAAGAGCAGACCAGTAAAACAAAGCCTTGAAAATTCAAGGCTTTTAATAATAACAGGTACAGATAGAATGTAGTGTATTATGCTCGTTTCTTTTTGGTATCCAGGCTTTGTTTTAAAACCTCCATCAGGTCTTTTACAGTAGCTGTGGCTTTCTTTGGTTCTGCAATGTGAATGTCCTTACCTGCAGCTTTTGCTTTGATTACTTTTTTCAATTCGTTTACATACGTGTCTTTAAAGGCCTCGGGGTTGAATTCTTCTGTAAGTTGTTCAATTAGCTTCACCGCCAGTTGAAGTTCCTTAGGAGATATTTTTTCGGACTTGGTTTCAACTGCCGGCGCCTCCCTTATTTCTTCATGATAACGCATTTGATTTAGAAGCAAAGCACCATCCCGAACTTTCAGTGCACATATATGCATACGGTTACGCAACATAAATTCGGCAAGGCCAACCGACTTCGTTTCTTCTAATGCTTTCATCAAAAGTTGGAACGATTTACCTGCTCCTTTATCAGGAGTTAAATAATAGGGCTTCTCGTAATAAATGGGGTCTATTTCCTCTTCTTTTACAAATTGTACAATATCAATTGTTTTAGACTTTTCGGGGCTCGCTTTGGCAAAATCTTCATCTGTTACCACCACATATTTTCCTTTTGCGTACTGAAAACCTTTTACAATATCTTTCCAGGCAACTTCTTTTTCAGTTTTTGTATCAATGCGGGCATATCTTATAGGCGCCAGGTCTTTTTTTGAGAGCATATCAAAGTCCAGTTCATTCCCCGCTTCAATAGCACTACCCAGTTTCACCGGAATGTTTACTAACCCGAAGGAGATGGCTCCTGACCAAATTGATCTCATCTTTATAATTTTAAAACTTATGAGGCAGGGTAATAAGTATCGGGCCTGTAGTTACCATTACGGAACCATGAAGTAAATGTGTTCACCACGTTTTGCCACCTTGAAAGACGCCCAGCTGATTTTTCATAATATTCAGCTTTCATAATCTTTACTTTCACCAACACCATTTCATTCATAGCTAAACGCTTGGCTTCTTCTGGCAGGTATGATATCGTATTCATTTCCTCCGGATCTGTAACTACCCACCCTTTTCCCATTACCTGCAAAAAATAACTCATTCCTTTTCTAAAAAAATCCAATCGCACGGGAAAATCCGTTTCAAACTCTTTTAAGTGTTGCTTAGGCTTTTGCATAAAAAACCAAACAAAGCCATAATCGTCAACCTGGAGAGTACTGACTATAGAGGTAGGTAATTTGAGTACGGAATCACTTAAATTAAAGAAGATAGCACTGCCTATTTCCTGTATTTTCTCTTGCAGAAAGTTCAATTGATTGATAGCCATAACCTGTTTTTTGATTTAATATGCGCAAAGGTTCATGGTACATATCCAAATTAAATACCACAAATAACCTGTATAAAAAGCAACGGATGAGTTATACTTCATGTGTAAAAAACTCTACAGAACAACTTGTATACTTCGCGGGGGCGGCTTTGTTGCTGGCACTATATTTTTATACGCATAAGCACATTATTAATCATAAATCATTTTTTATTATGGCACGAAATACAAAAACTGCCAGTTCAAAAAAGGCCACTGGCAATACAGCACAAAAGAGTGATGAAACCATGCTGAGAGAATTATTTGTAGAGGAATTGCGCGACATCTATTGGGCAGAAAAGCATTTAACGAAAGCCTTACCAAAAATGCAAAAAGCTTCTACTTCGCAAGAATTAGCAAATGCATTTGCAGAACATTTGACGGTAACAGAGGAACAAATTCAAAGGATTGAACAGGTGTTTGAAATCTTAGAAATGACCGGTCGTGCTAAAAAATGTGAAGCCATGGAAGGTTTGGTCAAGGAAGCTCAGAACGTAATAGAAGAATTGCCTAAAGGAACTATGGTCAGGGATGCAGGGCTAATCATTGCCGGACAAAAAGTAGAGCATTATGAAATTGCAGCTTATGGTAGTTTAGTGCAACTGGCTAAAACCATGGGTGAAAATGAAATAGCAGACCTACTTCAGCAAACCTTGGATGAAGAAAAAGAAACCGACCAATTGCTGACAGAATTAGCGGTTAGCGGTATTAATATTGGTGCAGAAAGTGAGCCCGAAGAGTAGGAACTTTGCGTACCTTTTAAACATTTAACTAAAACAACAGCCCGTAGCCAGACCTTTTGGTCTGGCTTTTTCTTTACCTTCTGTGTAAATAAAAAAAATGAGTACAAAAGCTCAAACTCTACCCAATACTGATAAAGAATTGGATACGGGTAATGAAAAAAACAAAAGCAACAGCAAAAAGGGTCACGGATTTAAAGCCGGGTTTGAAAGGGCCGCAGCATCTGTCACCAAGGTCACCGGATCTTCCACTGCCTTTTTAGTTGCCGTTGCGGTAATAATTATATGGGCTATTACAGGACCTGTATTTCATTTCTCGGATACGTGGCAACTGGTAATTAATACAGGTACTACAATTATTACTTTCCTGATGGTTTTCATCATACAGCAATCGCAGAATAAAGATTCACTAGCCATACAATTAAAGCTAAATGAATTAATAGCCAGTAATGAAAAAGCGAGTAACCGGCTTATTGTAGTGGAAGACCTGACGCAGGATGAATTGGAGGTCCTTAAAAAATTCTACATTAAACTTTCTGAGTTAGCTAAAAGAGAAAATGACCTGCATAGCTCTCACTCTGTAGACGAAGCAGATGACATTCATAAGGAAAAACGAAGCTCACATTCCAGAAGAATAGAAATAAGAAAGAAACAAACAACCTAACCTATGGAACCAGTTATTGAACTTTCGCATAAGCAGTTTTTGAAAATAGATAAGGATTACAGTAAGGCAGCTAAAATGGCTGACCTGGTTTATGTAACTGATAAAGAACCAGGCATCAGCCGTTCAAAGAAAGGAAGCGGGTTCACTTATGTTTATGATAACCAGCCATTAGACGATGAGGCTGAATTAGAACGCATCCGCAAGTTAGCTATCCCTCCCGCATGGACAAATGTTTGGATTTGTCCAAAAGAAAACGGCCATATCCAGGCAACAGGTTTTGATGTGCGTGGCAGAAAGCAATACCGGTACCACCAGCTTTGGCACCTATTACGTAACGAAACCAAATTTCACCATTTATATGAGTTTGGAAAATTATTGCCCTCAATGCGTTTAAAGCTGGAGGATGACCTTGCCCAAAAAGAGTTGTGTGAAGAAAAAGTATTGGCTACGGTAGTAAGCTTGATGGAAAGGACTTACATAAGGGTTGGAAATGACGATTATGAAAAACTATATGGCTCCTATGGCTTGACCACCTTAAAAGACAGCCACGTAAAAGTGAATGGAGATACGGTTCATTTTTGCTTCAAGGGCAAAAAAGGAATTGAGCACAAAGTATCACTTACAAACCGGCGGCTTGCCAATGTGGTGAAAAAATGCAGGGATATCCAGGGCAAAGAATTGTTCCAATATTACGATGCGGATGGTACCAGGAAGTCAATTGACTCGGGCATGGTAAACAAATATATCAAAGAGGCAACGGGTGGAGATTTTAGCGCTAAAGATTTTAGAACCTGGGCAGGAACTTTAAATATCATCAGGGCATTCAAATCAATTGGTGAAGCAGCATCGGAAGGTGATTGCAAAAAGAATATAGTAGCTGCGCTGGACGAAGTAAGCAAAAAGCTGGGTAACACCCGTACCGTATGCAAAAAATATTATGTTCATCCAGGTATCATAAAGTTGTATGAAGAAAAAAACCTGGACAAATACTTAAAAGAGTTAGACAAAATAGAACAGCCCGATGAACTTTCCGGCCTGACATCGGAGGAGAGAGTGCTGATGAAAATTCTAAAAGAATTGGTCTGAAATAAATTTAAAATCCAACCTTTCTCACCGCCAGCTTTTGATTTATTTACTTTCTGGAAGAAGACTTACTTCCCGACCTGCCACCTTTTTTAGAAGCAGCCCTCTTTGATGAAGCAGTTTTAGACCTGCCACCGGAAGATCTGCCAGTAGTCTTTCTGCCACTTTTAGCAGCTGCTTTTTTTGAAGCACCTTTTTTAGGAGCGGCTTTTTTCGTGGTTCGTTTCCTGGATGCCGATTTGGATGTGCCACCTGATTTAGAAGCCGACTTTTTAGAAGGTACTTTTTCGCCTCTTTCTCTTGCCTCGGACAAACCAATAGCAATAGCTTGCTTACGGGAGGTAACTTTTTTACCACTCCGGCCGCTTTTCAATTTTCCTTCTTTCATTTCGTGCATTGTTTTTTCAACTTTCTTTCCTGCACCTTTTGAATACTTAGCCATATTATCTGATTTAAGGGTTATGCTAAATTCTCGATATGTACAGAAATTTTTATACCGCTGGTTAATTTTAAAGAGCTATTGATTGATTGTTCACCGTAAACGGAATCTTCAGCCCGTCACATAAAGTTCAAACCTCCACAACTGGCGGTATGATTTTTTGATGGGCTTCCTGATAAAAATTAGCGTTATGGAAAATGAAAAAGTAATAGGTATTTTAAATGATCTCGTTCGCATTAACCATGATCGTGTAGTGGGTTATGAGAAAGGCATTGATGAGCTGAAAGACGAAGACGCAGACTTGCGCACCTTATTTCAACGCTACATCACAGAAAGCCGCCAGTATGGCCAGGAATTAACCCAGGAAGTAACCCGCTTAGGTGGTGATCCTGCTGATGGCACCACCAATTCAGGTAAAATTTACCGGGTGTGGATGGATCTGAAAGCAGTTGTTGCCGGACATGATAGAAAGACAATCTTAAACAATTGCGAGTTTGGTGAAGACGCAGCCCAAAAAGCTTACGATACGGCTTTAAACTCCGACCTGGATTTCGAACCTTCCCTTCGTGACCTCATTGTTCGTCAAAAGGCAGCACTGAAAGTAGGTCACGATGAAGTGAAGCGTCTTCGCGATATGCACGAAGCTTCCCGATAGGAAGTAAAATATACCCTTTGTAGAGGGCCCTTTTAACCGGGCTTTTGTTCTGTGGAAATAAGTACTCATGAGGACGGATACAAGATTTCTTTCTTGTGTGAAAAACTTTGGCAAACTATTTACTTATTAAACGAGGATAGAACAGGACATGGAAACCGGTATGTCCTTATGGAAGCCCGGTGAAGCGTTTCGCAGATTGTTGAACGAAAGGTAAATTTAGATTTCCAGGCCGACAAGGGTATAAAATCGACACAATAATTATGGCCCAGTAAAATAGAAGAAGTTAATCATTACCCTTTTGACTACTAGTCCTACCCTGAGAGCGACATGTTGAGCTTATTTAGGGAGCCTTGGGGAATTGCTGAAGGCACCAATAGCGATTTAAAGTTGCCCTTTATACTGGATGTTGAAACCGTTTTTATAGAAAAATTATAAGCAACTAACTATGATGACTATTACAAGCTACCAAACCCAGGCATGTTTTAATGCATGGGTCAATTGCGAAAACTTGCTTGTTTCACTGGCACAGGCAAAAACTGTTTTCTCGAGGAAAACGACTAAAATAATAGACGAGTGCGCTCTTATTTGCATGGGTACCTTTCATGCCATAAAAAGTTATTCTCCCAACATAAGTAATATGGCTTTGTTATGTGTAGGTATATGTGAAGAATGCGCTGAACTATGTGAAGACCAGCAAGGTGAAAGTTTTACGGAATGTGCCCGTATTTGCCGGGAATGTTCTAAAACAATAAGCCAACTGGCTTTTTCATCTAACCCCTGATCGAAAACTTTTTTGTATGGTTAAAGGAGCTAGTAATAGCTCTTTTTTTGTTACAATTAGCCAGCACTTATTGATAGATTAGGGCAATAATACTTGCTTATTTAATCACAGATTTATTGGTGTGTCACTTACTTTTCTGTCAGCGGGTTTTACATACCCCATTATACAACAGTCTATAACATTAACAAGGGAGAAAGTATATACATGAAAAAACGGCTACAGTGGAGACTGTAGCCTTGCTGATAGAATGGACCGTGTATATGAGAAAGACTAAAAGTATTTATGCTCTTCTGATAATGCCTAACAATAATGCGATAACGGCAATCACAATTAAAATATGAATTAACCCAGTTGCATGCCATGCAAACACACCTAATAACCAACCTATAATCAGGATTACTGCTATGATGTAAAGTAAATTTCTCATTGTTTAATCTTTTTAATTGTGCTGATTGTTATTTATCATTATTTAAAAAAACATTGCCACTGATTGCAAAGCTTCAAAACAATCTTTTTTGTAGAAGAAGCAAAAACAGGATAGCTTTCTGTGTACAAAACGCCCCATGGCAATATTAATATGCTTTTGATGGTTCGGTGGCTGGCATAGGTTTCTTTATAAACGCAAAAAGGAAGTATGAAACGGTTAGGCAAAGTATTTAAGCTGATTGGAAACGCAGTTCATTCTTTTTTAAATGATGAAGGGTTTAAATTAAGTGCTTCATTGAGTTACTATACCGTATTCGCATTGGGGCCGCTGCTAATTATTATTATTTCTTTAGCAGGCATTTTCTTTGGTCGGGAAGCAGTTCAAGGCCGTATTTATCACGAGATTAATGGCCTTGTAGGAAGTGAAGCGGCCATTCAAATACAGGATATAATAAGTAACATCCAACGTTCGCATGCAACCACCGCAGGAGCTATCATTGGCGGGATCGTCCTTATTATAGGAGCCACCGGTGTTTTTACAGAAATGCAAGGCTCTATCAACTTCATTTGGTCTGTAAAAGCAAAACCAAAAAAAAGTTGGATAAAGTATCTCATTAACCGCTTAATCTCTTTTTCTTTAGTAGTAGGGCTGGGATTTCTTTTACTGGTTTCTCTTATCGTAAATGCACTTTTGACTTTATTAAGCGACAGGTTAATAAAGTTTTTCCCCAACTATACAGTGACACTCTTTCACATCCTTAACACTGTGATTATATTGATAGTAATTACGGGATTATTCACCGTAATCTTTAAAGTCTTACCAGATGCTGTTATATCGTGGACAGACGCTTTGATTGGTTCGGCCCTTACGGCTGCGCTTTTTTTGTTCGGAAAATTTTTGATTGGCATTTATATAGGGAAAGCCAACCTTGGAATTACTTATGGCACTGCGGCGTCAGTTGTTATCATACTTACGTGGGTTTATTACTCATCAGTGATTTTATATTTTGGAGCAGAGTTTACAAAAGTGTATGCACTAAACTCCGGAGAAGGCATCAGGCCAAAACAAACGGCAGTGTTTATTATAAAACAGGAAGCCAAAGAAATTCCTCAATCAAGATTAAATGTCTGATATCGTTGTGCCATGAAGATGAATGTAACCAGTCCAAATGGCACAAGTTTTTAATAATTTACGAGTGGGCATGGAAAAGATAATAGGATGATTAAAACAGGTGTATATGAAAAACATAAGGCATCCGAATTTCATATTAGGCATTATTAGTTTTGTTCTTCTCTTCATCGGAATCGGGATGAGGGCAAATGGCTTACAGGGCGGTGATTACGTATTAGGATCCAGCTTTCTATTAGGAGCCATACATTGGATATGGAGTATCGTTGACGTATTTAAAGATTACAGGATTAATTCCAGCTCTGAAAACAGGATCATCTGGGTGATACTTGTCATTATTATACCTCCTGTTGGGGGCTTGCTTTATTATGCAATGAGCAAGACCGTTAGGATGTAGCTAATCTAGTTTATCTTATCTTAAACACCCCGTAATTGCAGGACTAAGCGCTGGGAAAAGTAATTGTAAACGTTGTTCCTTGCTTTACTACTGATGTAACGTCAACATTTGCTTTGTGCGATTGCAAAATGTTCAAAGTGGCTGCAAGCCCCAGACCCATGCCATTTCGTTTGGAAGTAAAATAGGGCTCAAAAAGCCTGGAAATATTTTCTTCGGGAATACCACAGCCATTATCTTTTATAGTAACCACGTGGGTATCCTTGGCACTGTCTATAGTAATATTTAACTCACCGGTCAGGCTTGGTACAGCTTCTACAGCATTAATAATAATATTTAGAAAAGCGATCCTCAGCTTTTCTTTGTTGGCCATTACATAGCAAGGTTCATCAGCATATTTTATTTGCATGTTCACATGCTGCAGTGTAATCCGGTCCAGCGCTTCTGCAATACTTTCATCCATGATAGCCTGTAAAGTACACTGGTCAAATACAAGATCTGTTGGACGGGCAGTATCTAACAGCTCGGTAATAATATCACCTATGCGTTTACTGTTTCGTTGAACAATATCCAGAAATAATTGCGATTCCTCGTTGCCGTCCTGACCCTGCAGCAACTGCTCTACTGACATATTGATATTATTGAGAGGGTTGCGCACCTCGTGGGCCAAAGTTCTGACCAAGCGGCCGGTGGCCCCCAATTTTTCAATAAGCAAGTTTGCCTTCTCTGCTCTTCTCATATTAGTAATGTCATGTAATAGGCCCTGGTAATAAGATCCGGCTTCATCAACCGTAGCAGTGGCTGAAAAAACACAGGTTTTCTTCTCCCCGGTTTTGGTTTGTACTTCAATCTCCAGGTCACTCACGGCACCTTCTTCATACATAATCTTCTGAAGAAGACTTTTGTCGGTAGGATCCGAAATAAGATCAAAAACTGTTTTTTGCCTGAGCTCTTCTTTTTCATAACCCAATAAAACGGAAGTAGCCTGGTTCATGTCTATATAACGCAAAGTTCTGTCGGCAATGAACACAGCATCTTTCGATAACTCAAAAATGCTCCTGTATTTTTTTTCATTAGCCCTTAATGCTTTTAAATAGGCCATTCGTTCAAGCGAATAACGAATGCACCTTTCGAGTTTATCCGTGGTAAGCTCTGTTTTGATGAGATAATCTGTGGCTCCCATTTGCATGGCCTCTATATCTACATCCTTATTTCCTTTACCAGTTAGCAGTACAATTGGCTCCTCTACCTGCCAGCGAACCGCCTCCTTTAAAAAATCAAGTCCTGTTCGGGCGCCAAGGCGATAGTCAACAAAATATATATTGTACTTGCGTTCCTTCAAATTCTGGATCGCATCATTGTATTTATAACACCAGTCTATCTGGAGCTGATACTCCTGTATCTGCTTGAGGTACTCAGAGGTGATAAAAAAATCATCTTCGTCATCATCTATAATTAATATACGAACTATCGGAGGCTTTACTGCGCTCATTTTTACATTTTACCTAATAAAGAAATAGAAACATATAACCTTGAGACTTTATCTCTTTCACAGTAAAGCTGGCTTTATATTGGTCAAGAATAGGGGCGTTTATTTGTGGCTACATAATGAGCTAATCCCTTTATTGGTTATTAAACTCCTGGTATTGCTTCATCTTATTATAAAGTGTTTTCCTGTCAATATTTAGCAACTTGGCAGCCTTGCTTTTATTAAAGTTCACTTTCTTCAATGCTTTTAATATCATTTCATATTCAGCATCAATACTGGCTCCTTTCAGGGTAGTTTCAGAAATAGTTCTGGGGCTCTCTGCTATCTCGGTAACCGTTGTTGGAATTGAATTTACAGCCGCGGGTTCGGGTTGCTTATCAAACTGCAACTTGTTAAAGTGAGATATTTCAAAAGGAAGTGAACTTGCCTCAATTTCTTCACCATCGCTTAATAAAGTTGCCCTTTTGATAACATTTTTCAGTTCCCGCAAGTTGCCATACCACACGTAGCTTCTAAATATGTTTTCTACTTCGGGACTAAATCTCTTTATATTTTTACCAAGCTCCTGGTTGGTTTGAAATAAAAAATGATTGGCAAATAACATCACGTCATCCGGACGTTGACGCAGCGGCGGAATATCTATACTGAATTCGTTAAAACGGTGATACAAATCCTCTCTAAACTTGCCTTTGCGAACGGCATCCCATAAACGTTCGTTACTCGCTATTATAATGCGCACTTCCAGCTCAATATCTTTCACACCACCGACGCGACGCATTTTTCTTTCCTGTACCACACGTAAAAGCGATACCTGGATATCATACGATAAGTTACCTACTTCATCAAGAAAGATGGTACCTGTATTAGCCAACTCAAAACTTCCGACCTTTTGGTTTAAAGCGCCTGTAAAGGAGCCTTTTTCATGGCCGAATAACTCGCTTCCGGCTAATTCCTTAGACAGGGCTCCGCAATCAATAGCCACGAATGGCTTGTTTTTCCTTTTGCTGCGTTTATGAATTTCCTGTGCAACTGCTTCCTTACCGCTTCCACTTTCACCATGAATAATTACCGTATAATTGGTTGGGGCTACAAGGTCTATTTGTTGTAAAATCTGGCGGAAGACTGGGGTATCGCCAAAAATATATTCACCCGATACTGTTATGGCTGGTTGTTTTTCTCTTGCTGCCGCAGGTTTTTCAGTCTTTTCTTCGGAGGAAAAAGCGGCAGGTTGCGTTTGCAGGGATTCGCCTTCCTTGTTAGTTGTCTCAAGGGCCTTTTTGATGGTCACTAGTATCTCATCAGGGAAAAGCGGCTTGGTTATATAATCATAAGCGCCCATCTTCATTACTTCAACCGCTATTTTGATATCGCTATACCCTGTAATAATAATTACCGGCATGTGAGGATATCTTTCCTTTATCTTTCCCAGTAAAACATTGCCTTCCATATCTTCCAGCCTGAAATCACACATAATCAGGGATGGTTCAACAGTTTCTAATAATTCCAAAGCTTTTTTACCGCTGTACGCTTCTGTTACTTCATAGCCGTGACGGGTAAGGAAACGTTTTAACAAAAGGCACATATCTCTGTCATCATCAATAATTAAAATGTTCTGCATCTCTATTTGTTGTTTGTTTTATGGTTCGAAATTAAAAGTAACGAAATTAAGCCCATAAGCCACGTACATGTGACACGGGTATTTGTAATTGCTCCCTGTATTTAGCTACAGTTCGCCTGGCTACTGAAAAGCCTTTTTGAGAAAGTATCTTTACCAATTGCTGATCGGTGTAAGGATTGTGCTTGTCCTCTGTCTCTATCACTTCTTCAATCGCCGACTGAATCACTTTATTACTGATTACTTGTCCTTTTTGGTTGGCAATTCCTTCTGTAAAAAGGTCTTTCAAAAGCAGTAAACCAAAGGGTGTTTCCGCATATTTATTACAAGTTATTCTTGACACGGTAGAAATATCTACGCCAACCATTTCTGCAATATTTTTCAGGATCATTGGTTTTAACTGATTAATGTCACCGGTCATAAAATAATCATATTGTAACTCCACTACAGCCTTCATAATTTTCAACATGGTGCTTTCTCTCTGTTGTACCGCATGAATAAACCATTGGGCCGATTGTAATTTATTTTTTATATACTGAACGGCTGACTTGTCTGTAGTAACCTTTGCATTGTTCTCCGCCATTTCTTTCCAGGACGAATTGATATTTAAACTTTCGGAACGCTGGCGAAATAACTGCACTTCAATAGTATCCCCGTTACGGGTAACTATAAAATCAGGAACAATATTCTGATTAACTCCTTCTTGCAATTCACAGACCGGTCTCATCTTTAACGAGGCTATAAGACGAAGCACAATTTTTAACTCTTCATCATCAATCAATAAATGAGCTTTGATTTTATCCATATTCCTGTTGTGCAGGTCATTAAAATGCTGCTCTAATAATTTTACAGCAGTACGCACGTCAGGCCTTTTTGTATTCTGGCGATATAATTGAATCAGAAGACATTCCTTAATGCTCCTTGCCCCTATTCCAACAGGCTCCAATTGATGAATCTTAATTAATATTTCTTCAATCTCTCCGGCCTCTACCCACCGGTTATATTTAAAGGAGATGTCTTCGGCCAGGTCCTCCAACTTTTGCTCCATCAAACCACAGTCGTTTAATGAATCAATAATAAATTCTGCCAATTCAATTTCTTTTACATCTTCGGTGGTAAGCTTGTATTGTTCCTTTACTGATATACGATAATCAAAACTATTGGTTATAGGTTTTTCCGGAAGCTTGTCATTATGTAAAGTACATCCGTACTCAAACTTATAATCCGGAATGTCATCATATCCATATTCTTCCCAGTCCTGGTAATCCTGTACCGAGTCCTTATTAAACTTATCGACTACTGGCTCAAATTCATTTTTTTGATCCTCCAATAGTGGATTGTCTTCTATCTCCTGCTGAATGCGTTGCTCTAACTCTAGCGTATTTAAGTGGAAGAAATTAAGCAACTGGATTTGTTGCGGCAGTATCTTCAGTCTTTGCTTTTGTCCTAAATGCTGGTTGATCATTGTGCTGATTTTGGCGTACTATTTATAAAACAACTCTGACACCAAAAAGAAAACAGCGTCAAAAGAGTTTTCTTTATTTGATAATCAATAAATTAAGTGGCGAGTGAGGCAGAAGCGTTAAAAATTATTGCTTACTATATTAAATCTTTAAAGCATTTTTTGGGGAAAAATTTTCTCACCCGGCCACTGTATCCAAAATTAGGACTAATGAAGAGCTCGCCGAAAAGGAAAATAAAAAACGCAGTGCTTACTGCGTCCAGCTAATAGAGTTAGTATTTATAAAAGATCATCATTCTTAGGCCTGGTTCTATATTCAAAAAAAGAAGGTATAGGATATCTTTCCCCTTTTGGCGAGGAAGAGGGATCCGAAAATTTTCTTTCTATAATGGGCTGTCTGCCCAAAGGCATTGTTGGTTTACCTGCACTAATGGTTTGGGTTGCTGCAGAAGCATTTCTAATTGTCATTGTGTTTTGCATAGCAAGTGTAAAAAAATTTACAATCTGTTCTAAGCTATATAAGTAAAAAATGTACCATTTTGAATTAGCCTGAATATCCGGCCTCTGGCGACATTGTTTAGCTTTTAGTGGAATTGTTTCCTCAAATAACCCATCAATAATTTTTTACAGTGGACACACTGAAAAGTCCATTATGGTACAATTCTTTAAGCTATATCTATGAAAATTTATTAACCAATAAAACCCTTAATTTATGTTACGCTGGACAATCATTTTTTTAGTCGTAGCTATAATAGCCGCGATATTTGGCTTTGGTGGAATAGCAGCTGGTGCAGCTTCTATTGCAAAAATTTTATTCTATATTTTTTTAGTATTGTTTGTGCTTTCTTTGATAGCAGGTGGATTCAGAAGAGTCGACTAAGAAATACTACTTTAAGACAGGTGCAGTTTATAGCTGCACCTTTTTTATGAATATGCTACGCCACTTTATTAAATATTGGCTATTGTAATGAATATTTCCCTTAATGATGAATGCCTCCGTGATAGCGGAGGCATTCTTTAACCTAACCCTCTGATGACAAAACTTTTAAAATAAAGACCCCCGCCAATCATTCATCACATCCACCTAAACTCTAACACTGTACGGGGGTTTAAAAATCCTTGTTGTCGTTAATTCCTCAATCAATCCTGATCATCTTGTATTTTATCATCGCTTCCAGTCGCCTCACTTGTATTGGCTGCCGTTTGCGGCTGACCTTTTACTGTTTTATCACCTCGTTGTTGATTAACAATTACTTTCTCGTCCAGGCGGCTATCAGTTGGTGATGATTCTGCCAGCGCATCATCTCCTCCTTCTCTACGCGGCGTTACATCCGGAAAAGATTCAAAAGTTGAATTGTCCCTCTTGGAGTCAGAAAATGTAAAAGGGGTATTCTCATCTCTGTTCATAAAACGGATTTTGTTTGAATGAGATACATATATAAGCTAAGTAAAAACTGTACCCGTTTTAATGCCTTTACAGGTAGGAATTTTAAAGAAAGTTTTTCCTCAAACAGACAAATTAATGGAATTACTTCTACAGGCTAACCTTCCCGATTCCGGGATGTATATATCCATAACACACTTCGGTTGAATATAAGGTTGAACGATAATTTCAAAAGGAGAAGATCATGGAACCGGCCATATTAACCTGGATGAGAAGTGGCTACTGGGTCCGGGTCCGGTTTAGGGCGAAGCTTAGAAAAAATATTATTGATCTTCTGCATTAGCTTAGCTCTCTGCTGCTCGGTAATAATGTGCGAAGAATAATTTTTAATTACATAGGGAACCAGGATCTTAGTGAACCATCCTGCTTTTGCCAATAAAATACGACGAACTAAAAGATCAACACTAAAGTCCAAACCAAAGTTGGTCAGTGCTCCTGTTTTATCCCGGGTGGTGAACTTATTTATTGTTTTCATCGCGTTACCTATTGGCTTCAGCCCTTCTTTTACACCGGCCAGATCATCACGAATCAACAATTCTGTCGTTTTCAGTTGAGATAATAAACGTTGCTCTTCCTGCAAAAGGTCTTCATATGTTTTGATCTTACTCATAAACCTTACTAATAATTGTGTTCCTGACTAGTGGTACGATAACTTTCTTGCGCAAAGCGAAAACAAGAATAACTAAAAGTAAAAAGAAACCGGCTACGCAAAAGAATCCCCCGGCCCTACTTTCCAACAAATCTCCAAGCCAAAAGCCAATTGCTGTAAAAGCAAAAACTAAAAAGAAAAAAGTAAATAGAAACGCGGCAACCCCAATCACTACTCCCGAAACTGCATTAGATGCTCCGGTGGTTGCTTTTGCTTTGGCTAACTGCACATAAGTCTTTAAATACTCACTAACGTGGTCTTTGAGATGTGTAGCCTTTGTTTTCAGATCTTCTTTGGTTTGTGTACCGTTGCCGTTTTGCGTTGTAAAATCTTCCATGTGCTGCTTGGTTTCTACTAAGATAAAAAAAAGAGCAGGCCAGTGTTTGACCTGCATCATTCTAATTAGCTAAAGCTTTCCGTTACATTGTTGAATTTAGTACCCGCATCTGATGCAGCTCTTGATCCTTTCCTGGTGAGATTGCCAACTTCATCTTTTGCGTTAGCAAAAAGATCGGACAAATGACTAGTCCAATCTCCAGCTCTCTGCGATATCCTGGAACGCAATTCTGTGCCTTTTTCAGGGGCTAAAAGTAAACCTACTGCTACACCCGCGGCGGCAGCACCTACTATTCCAAGAAGGATTTTTGTTTTTGTAGACATAGTATTACTATTTAGGATGACAATAATTGAAATTATTTAAATAATCATACCAAACTCCTCTTTGATAGAGCGGCAATAAATGTTGATGAGAGTGTGTATTTTATACATCATTCCCATAATTTTATGCGAGAAATTGTTTTTTACGTTCTTTTATGACTGGTATGATAATTTAGGAATACAGACTTCAGAAGAGCTATGATAACGCGGAAAAAAGTATTAATCATTGACGATGAAGTAGACTTATGTCTTTTAATGAAGACCTATTTTCTACGAAAGAATTACGAAGTGTATATAGCACATACGCTTTCGGACGGGGTTTCCCGTATAAATGAAATCACACCTGACTACCTCTTTATAGATTATAATTTGCCGGACGGTTTAGGATGGGATAAACTCCCTGACCTTTATCGCAAATACCCTGATATTCAATTTCATTTGATTAGCGCTTTCCGCCCTACTATGCCTACAGAACTGGATGGAGCTAAACTAACCATTTGGGAAAAGCCGATTAGTTTAAAGTCATTGGATAATTTCTTTTGACCCATTGATTTCTAAGGGAACTCTAGTCTTATTAAAACCTCAACCTTTTTTGAATTGGAGAACCTAATGGTCTCTATAATTTTTTTCTCCATTTAAACGTAGCCGTTATTCACCCCAGATCTCATCTTCTTCTTTCAACCATTTTTTAACCAACTCTGTACTAACGGATTTTGGTCTTTCAAGCGGGAACCCAAGCGCCCTGTCCCAACAAAGGCTTGCCAAAACTCCCAATGCGCGGCTTACAGCAAATAACACCGTATAAAACTCGTACTCAACCATACCATAGTGTACCAACAAGGCCCCACTATGTGCATCTACATTAGGCCAGGGGTTTTTTATCTTACCCAGTGATTGCAAAATGGGAGGAACTGTTTCGTAAATATTCCAAACAGTTTCTACCAAAGGATCATCAGGCATGTGCTTTTTTCCAAATTCCATTTGTGCCGTAAACCTTGGATCAGTTTTACGAAGCACGGCATGACCGTAACCGGGCACTACCTTTCCTTCCTTTAATGTTTTTTTGACATACTCAGCAATTTGCTCATCCGTAGGAAGGTCTGTGTTAAGTTCTTCACGCATGTCAAAGATCCACTTAATCACTTCCTGGTTGGCTAATCCATGCAAGGGGCCAGCGAGGCCATTCATACCTGCTGCATAACTTAAATAGGGGTCGCTTAAAGCTGAACCTACCAAGTGGGTTGTATGAGCAGATACATTACCACCTTCATGGTCGGCATGAATGGTCATATACAATCGCATCAATTCTTTAAAGCTCTCATCTTTGTATCCCATCATATGAGCAAAGTTTCCAGCCCAGTCAAGCAAACCGTTGGGTTGAATATGGTCTCCGTTTTTATACTTGCGCCGATAAATATAAGCGGCCACCCTTGGCAAACGTGCAATCAAATCCATTGAATCGTCAAATACCGCATCCCAATATTCTCTTTTGTTCATACCCGCAGCATAACGTCTTGCAAACTGGCTTTCGGTTTGCAAAGCCATTACAGCTACTACAAACTGTGTCATGGGATGTGCCGTTACGGGTAAGGCTTCAATTGTAGCAAACACATGATTAGGTACATGGCTCCGTCGTTGCCAAACAGCAGTTATATGTTGTACATCTTCGTCCGAAGGAAGTTCACCTACCAGCATCAAATAAAATAGTCCTTCAGGCAACGGCTCCGATCCACCGTCCGCTTTTGGTAGTGATTGTTGTAATTCAGGAATAGAATATCCCCGAAAACGAATACCGTCCTGTGAATCTAACAGTGAAGTTTCTGTCACTAGTCCTGTTATTCCTCTCATACCCTGGTAAATCTGGGCTAATTGAACTTCTCCAATTTTTTTTGTTCCGTGTTCTTTTAAAAGATCTTTGATTTCGGCAGCTACAGCATCAGCTTTTTCTTTGAACCGGTCTTTTATAACTCCCATTTTAAGATTTTTTTCTTGTTGTGTAGGTTAATCGCTTCAAAGCTCTAAAGTTATACAATGGACAGGGTGCAGCAAAAAAATGATGGAAGCCTGTGATGATCTGCAATTACAGTTTGCGAAAGCTTGAACCTTTATCAAGTTTCCAATTTACTTCGGCGCTTTCTTATACAAGAATAAAGCAACCAGGGTGAATACTAAATTAGGTATCCATGCTGCTAATAATGGCGGCAGATCTCCCTTAACAGAAAAAGTAGTTGAAAAACGGTCTGATACTATGAAAATTGCCCCGATAACAATACCAATGGCCATATGCAACCCGCTACCGCCCCTGCTTCTTCTTCCCGCAATGATAGCCCCAATCATTGTGAGTAGTAATACAGTAAACGGAGTGGCCGTTCGTCTATACATTTCCACCTTCAGAGGATTTAAACCTTCTGCTGCCCGCATTTCTTCTGTCTGAATATAAGCCGCCAGTTCAGGTGTGGTAAGATTGTCCTTTAAATATGTATCCTTCACCAGCTCTTTGGGTTGGAGTTTTAAATTAATATTCATAGTGGGTATCTCACTCACTGTCTCCTGCAGGCTATCTATCTGACGTACTACTACAGTAATTAACTTCCAGTTCCTTTTAGCCGTATCCCATTCTATTCTTTGCGCTCTGAGGTTATAAAAAACTTTATTGTTCCGCACCTTTTCCATGAAAAAATTAGTGGCTGACCTGCTGGCTGTATCATAACCTTTTATACCAATGTAAGTGACAGAGTCTATCCTGCGATAAATACAATTCCAACAACTACCGCCGGTATTCGCTGATGGACCATTATAATCGATGTATGTTGTTTGAAAACGACTCCGAATTTCATTAGCCCTGGGAAGCATATAACGGGCTGCATAGAATAAACCTGTAGCAAAGAATAATCCGCCGATAATATAAGGGCGGAGCCAACGATTATAAGTCGTTCCGCTAGCCAGTATGGCAATTACTTCCGATTTTAAAGCCATTTTACTTGTGAAAAATATTACGGCAATAAAAACAAATAAAGGATAGAGCATACCCCATATAAATGGAATGAAACCAATGTAATAATTATAAAAAATTTGTTTGCTTGTAAGCCCCGACTTTACAAAATCGTCCGTTTTTTCACTTATATCAATGGCAACAGCAAGTGTTGTCATAATCAACATGCAAAAAAAGAAAGTAGTCAAAAATTTTCGGAGTATGTACCAGTCAAGCTTGGTGATCATTGCAACGAAGTAAGCATATAATTGGAAAAAGGGGTGAAAAGAAATGATAAGATTTGGTGAACTAAACGCCTGAATTACTATTAAGCTTTGCTTGCGTCGCACT
>Ga0126307_10000672_pt1 | contig 22308 bp, 24 predicted proteins | sample Plot28_FD_89955 | JGI IMG/M metagenome (GOLD analysis project Ga0126307, IMG submission 89955) | Serpentine soil microbial communities from UC McLaughlin Reserve, CA, USA - Plot28 | ecosystem: Environmental > Terrestrial > Soil > Grasslands | place: USA: UC McLaughlin Reserve, Lake County... | reverse complement strand
CGACAAGGAGACGATTCTGCGCGCCGGCGATTTGTATCGTATTCCACCGAATGTGAGGCACGGCGTGCGCTGCGCGGATCACGCCCTTATCGTGCAGGTGCGTGCCGATTTCTTAATAGAGACGCGTTCCACTCTTAGGTCGATGTAGGATTCGAAGTAGTGAGTAGACGTACCGTCGTGCGCATCTACCAGGGAGCACGAGCTCTCCGTGAATGAGATGCAGAGAACGCCTACCCGGGAGCGCCGAGAGATCTCCGTGCGGGGCGTCGTGCAGGGCGTGGGGTTCCGGCCCTTCATCTACGCTTTGGCGGGGCGGCATGGGCTCACCGGGTTGGTGCGCAACGACGCCGAGGGGGTCCACATCGAGGCGGAGGGCCCTCCGGAGGAGCTGGACCTCTTCCTGCGAGAGATAGAGGAGGAGGCCCCGCAGCTGGCCGTGGTCGAGACCGTGGAGTGGCGTCCGCTCCCGATACTTGGGGAGAGGGAGTTCCGGATCGAGGAGAGCCGGGAGGGGCTCCAAAGACGAGCCCTGATTTCGCCGGACGTCGCCACCTGCGAGGATTGCTTGGCAGAGCTCTTCGATCCCTCGGACCGGCGTCATCGGTACCCGTTCATCAACTGCACTAACTGCGGACCGCGCTTCACCATAACCTGCTCGATCCCTTATGATCGGGCCACGACCACCATGGCTGACTTCGAGATGTGCCCCGAGTGCCAGCGGGAGTACGACGACCCGGCAGATCGCCGTTTCCACGCCCAGCCCAACGCCTGCCCGGTCTGCGGGCCACAGGTGCGACTGCTGGACAGGTTCGGCCACGAGCTGCACGTCGAGCGGGAGGACCCCGTCCGGCGGGCCGCGCAGATATTATGCGGGCGGGCCATCGTGGCCATTAAGGGTCTGGGAGGCTACCATCTGGCCTGCGACCCGTTCGCCGCGGGAGCGGTAAAGACTTTGCGAGGGCGTAAGGTTCGCCAGGACAAGCCGTTCGCGCTCATGGCCCGGGACCTCGAGCAGGTACGGGCGTTTTGCCGAGTGGGGCCGGAAGAGGAGAAGCTGCTCACCTCGCCGGCGCGTCCCATAGTGCTCTTGGAGCGCCGGTGGGAGAGCGGGATAGCCGAGGAGGTGGCCCCGCGCCAAAAGACACTAGGGGTTATGCTTGCCTACACCCCGCTGCACCACCTGCTGCTCCAGGACGCCGGGATACCGCTCGTGATGACCAGCGGCAACCGCTCCGACGAGCCTATAGCCTACCGGGACGAGGAGGCCTTCGAGCAGCTCTGGGAGATTGCGGACTACTTCCTGGTACACAACCGCCCCGTACACATGCGTACTGACGACAGCGTGGTACGGGCCGCGGAGGAGACGGTGTATCCGGTCCGGCGATCCCGGGGCTACGCTCCCGCGCCGCTCGGGGTACCCGAGAGCTTCGGCCGGCACGTTTTGGCCTGCGGGGGAGAGCTCAAAAACACTTTCTGCGTCGCTAAGGAGCGCCACGTATTCCTCAGCCACCACATCGGGGACCTGGAGAACTACGAGACCCTGCGGTCCTTCAGGGAGGGGGTCGAGCACTTCTGCCGGCTCTTCGACGTACAGCCGGAGCTGGTGGCCTTCGACCTGCACCCCGAGTACCTCTCCACCAAGTACACCCGGGAGCTGGAGGAGGCGGGGCTGTCGGCGGTCGGCGTGCAGCACCACCACGCCCACGTAGCCAGCTGCCTGGCGGACAACGAGCGGCCAGGTGAGGAGCAGGTCATCGGGGTGGCGCTGGATGGGACCGGCTACGGGACCGACGGAGCCGTCTGGGGTGGGGAGTTCTTGGACGGGAGCGTAGAAGAGGGGTTCGTGCGGCGAGGGCACCTGGAGTACGCTCCCATGCCGGGTGGAGCAGCAGCCATTCGTGAGCCGTGGCGGATGGCGCTAGCACAGCTCGTATCGCTCTATGGCGAGGAGGAGGTCCTAAGCCTCCGGCTTCCGGTGGTGCGGCAGGCGGGCGAGCGGAACGTGCGGCTAATAAACCGGCTAATGGAGCACGGACTGAACACCCCGCAGACGTCGAGCGCCGGTCGGCTCTTCGATGCGGTCGCGGCGCTGGTCGGGGTACCGGGTTCCCGGCGGGCCACCTACGAGGGGCAGGCCGCCGTGGAGCTGGAGCTCGCCGCGAGCGGCCCGGTGAGCCGGGGCTATCCCTTCCGGTTGCGGCCGGAGGGGGAGGGGTGGGTGGTGGAGACCCAGGGGGTAGTGGACGGGGTGGTCGAGGATCTGCTGGCCGGGCGTGAGGCGGGGGAGGTATCTTCCAGGTTCCACCGAACGGTGGCCGAGATGGTCGTTGCGGGCTGTGAGGAGATCCGGGAAGCCGATGGGGCAAGCGCGGTTGCGCTCTCCGGCGGGACCTTCCAGAACTTGTTGCTCGTGGAGCAGGTGGTAAAGTTACTGGCGGGGAGGGGCTTTTCGGTATACCGACACCGGCGGGTGCCGACCAACGACGGCGGACTCTCCCTGGGACAAGCGGTGCTGGCGGATATGGTTTTCAACGGGGCGTGGTAGCTGACGACGCCGACCGAAGGGAGGCAAAACATGTGTCTGGGGATACCGGGCCAGATAGTCGAGATCATCGACGAGGACATCTATTTGGCCAAGGCGAGCGTGGGGGGAGTTCGGCGGAACATAAACTTCGGCCTGGTTCATCATGATGAGGAAAGGATAGAGGTCGGGGACTGGGTGCTCATTCACGTGGGCTTCGCCATGTCCAAGCTCGATGAAGCAGAGGCGCACTCCGCCCTGCGGGCCCTGGAGGAGATCGGCGAGGAATATGAGCAGGAGTTGGAGGAGCTCAAGGCATCCCAGATAGAGTAGGCATGGGTGAGGGAGATCTGATGTTGCCGGATGTTGCCTGCACCCTGGACCACGACGGGTGCGTCGTGTGCTCCGACGCCGGTATACCCGTACGGGTGATCTCCGTAGAGGGGGACGACGCCCTCTGCGAGGACGCCACAGGCAACCGGGCGCGGATGGCCGTGGAGCTGGTGGCCCCGGTACGGGTGGGAGAGGTTCTGTTGACGCACGGGGGCGTCGCCATCGGGAGGGTGGCGGCGCGGGACGAGGAGGATATTTAGTGAAGTACGTAGACGAGTTCAGAAACGCGGAGCTTGCGCGGGCGGTGGCGGCGCAGATCGCCTCGGTCACAGACCCGGACCGACACTACAAGATCATGGAGGTCTGCGGAGGACACACCCACACCATCTACCGGCACGGCATCAAAGACCTTTTGCCGGATCAGGTGGAGCTGGTGCACGGTCCCGGCTGCCCGGTCTGCGTGCTACCGATGGGCAGGGTGGACGAGGGCATAGAGATCGCCGAACGCCCCGAAGTAATCTTTACCTGCTTCGGGGACATGATGCGGGTACCGGGCTCCAAGGGGAACCTCTTGGAGGTAAAAGCCGAAGGCGCCGACATCCGCATGGTCTACTCGCCCCTGGACGCTTTGCGCATCGCGCGGGAGAACCCGGACAGGGAGGTGGTCTTCTACGCTATAGGGTTCGAGACTACGGCTCCCTCGACGGCGCTCACCCTGCAGCGGGCCAAGAAGGAGGGCATAGAGAACTTCTCCGTCTTCTGCAACCACGTGACCATCGTGCCGCCGGTGCGGGCGCTCTTAGACTCGCCGGACCTCAGGCTCGATGCTTTTATCGGGCCGGGGCACGTCTCCACGGTGATCGGCTGCAGGCCCTACGAGTTCATGTCCGAAGACTACGGCAAGCCGTGCGTGGTGGCAGGGTTCGAGCCGCTGGACCTGTTGCAGTCCGTCCTGATGCTCCTGCGCCAGCTTGAAGAGGGACGCTGCGAGGTTGAGAACCAGTACGGCCGGGTCGTCCTCTGGGAGGGGAACCTGCAGGCCTTCAAAAGCATGGCCGAGGTCTTCGAGCTCAGGCCGTACTTCGAGTGGCGGGGCCTGGGCTTCATCGCTCAGTCGGCGCTCAAGCTCTCCCCGGCGTACGCGGACTTCGACGCCGAGGTGCGCTACTCCACGCCGGGCGTGCGGGTGGCGGACCCGAAGGCCTGCCAGTGCGGGGAGGTCTTGAAGGGCGTCTTGAAGCCCCCGGAGTGCAAGGTCTTCGGCACGTCCTGCACGCCGGAGCACCCTCTTGGCGCTCTCATGGTCTCCTCCGAGGGCGCCTGTGCCGCCTACTATAACTTCGGCCGCAAGTCGTTCGAGAAGGTCGAGATAGGTTCCAGGAAGTGAGCGAGCAGAGAGAGCAACGTGTCCTCGACGCGCTCGAGCAGAACCGCCGCCGGCAGCCGAAGTTCACCGCCCCGCGCATAGACATGAGCCACGGAGCCGGGGGCAAGGCGACCAGCAAGCTTATAGAGGGCCTCTTGCTACCAACCCTCGACAACCCGGCGCTCGCGCCGCTCTCGGACGCGGCGCTGTTGCCTTTCGGGGATGCCCAGATTGCCCTGACCACCGATTCCTTCGTGGTGCGCCCGCTGGTCTTCCCCGGCGGCTCCATCGGGGAGCTCGCGGTCAACGGGACGGTGAACGACCTGGCAGTCTCCGGGGCCACCCCTATAGGGCTCTCCGCCGCCCTCATCGTCGAGGAGGGGTTGGAGACCGAGGTGCTGGCGCATGAGGTGGAAGCGATGGCTATAGCCGCCGGGCGGGCCGGGGTATCTGTCGCCACCGGGGACACCAAGGTGGTCGAGCGTGGGAAGGGCGACGGGCTCTACGTCGTGACTACCGGGGTGGGAGCCGCGGACCCAAAGCTAAACTTATCATCTGCTTCCGTGCGGCCGGGGGATAAGATCCTCTGCTCCGGCACTCTGGGTGACCACGGTGCCGCCATCCTGATTGCGCGCGGAGACCTGGAGCTCGAAGCTGAGGTGCTCTCGGACACCCAACCGCTCACCCCGCTGGTCGGGGTGCTCAAAGAGAGCGCGGGGCCGGGGCTGCGCTTCATGCGCGATCCCACGCGTGGCGGGGCCAGCACGGTTTTGAACGAGCTCGCCCGCGACTCGGGGTTCGGCGTCGCGCTCTGGGAGGAGAAGATCCCGATCCGGGACGTCGTGCAAGGGGCGTGCGAGCTCATAGGGATAGACCCCCTCTACGTAGCCAACGAGGGCAAGCTCCTCGCCGTCGTGGCTCCCGAAGTCGCCGATGGCGCTTTAGAGGCGCTGCGCGGCGTTGAGGGCGGTGAGGAAGCCTCGATCATCGGTGAGGTGCGCGAGGAGCCGGCGCGGATGGTCCTCATGTACACCGGGTTCGGCGGCACCCGCATGATAGATATGCTCGTCGGCGATCCGCTGCCGAGAATTTGTTGAGGTCGCCGGGAGGATCGGAGCGGTGAAGTTCTTGGTGATGTGGGAGCTGGATCTCGCCCGGCTTAGCACTGAAGTCGTCCACGCCGTCATGCGCATGCCCGAGTACGCGAAGGAGGTGGCGGATGAGGGCAAGTTGGAGCAGCGCTACCATATCGTTGGCAAGCATGGCGGCGCGTGGATCTACGACGTCGCCTCCAACGAAGAGCTCGAGCGGTTGCTGGCCATGGCACCCGTCTACAACTTCGCCCGTTACGACATCTACCCGCTGGCCGAGATGGAGAGCCCGTCTGGAGAGCCCGTCCGAAATCGTACAGAGGCAGGGCGAAACGGAGGCTTCTCAGGAATGAACCGGCTCCAGCACCTGTGACGTTCTGGGTCGGGAGGCAGGAGAGATGACGGTCGATACGAGTGCCCTCACTACCCGGAGCAGGACGGAGTTGCTCCGGCGCAACAAGATCTTTGAGACCTTCTTCAGGGCTGAGGCCCCTCGGCTAGCCGAGGCCTGCCACGAGATGTCCCGCAGATTTTTGGCTGGTGGTCGTCTCCTGGCGTTCGGGCGCGGTTCTGCCACCACCGATGCAGAGCACGTCTCGGTGGAGTTCGTGCACCCGGTGATCGTGGGCAAGCGAGCCCTGCCGGCGCTGGACGTCGGTCAGGATTTCGAGAGGCGCCTGCCGGTCATCCTGCGTCCGGAGGATATGGTCATGGGCTTCTCCTTTCCGGCTGCAGATCCGGCGGTGGAGCGGGCGCTCCTTACGGCGCGGGAGCGCGGCGCGCTAACGTTTGCCCTGACGGGGGAGGCGGGGGATTACCCGTTCGAGCTACCGGACGAGGACCCGTTCGTCTGTCAGGAGGTCTTCGAGGTCCTCTACCACATGGTCTGGGAGACGGTGCATGTATACTTCGAGCACCGCGAGCAGGGCCACGACGTGGGAGCTTCATCCTTCCTCTATCCCTTCTTGGGCAAAGGGGAGCAGCAGCTCAAAGAAGTCGTGAAAGAGGTTCAGGGCTCGATGCTGCAGAAGATGGAGGAGGTAAACGGCATGCGGGCCGCCGCCGCCGAGACGGAGGCGTCCGCCATCTCGGAGATCGCCGCGGCGATCTCCGAACGGCTCGGGCGGGGGGGCAAGATCATAGCCTTCGGCAACGGCGGGTCGGCCACGGACGCGAACGACCTGGTCGCCGACTGCGTAGCTCCGCCACCAGGCATGGAGCCAATACCGGCGATCTCTTTATCCGCCGAGCCGGCCAACATCACGGCCATCGCCAACGACATCGGCAGCGAGGCTATCTTCGCTCGCCAGCTCATCGCCCACGCCCGGACGGAGGACGACGTAGCAGTAGGCATCTCGACCAGCGGGGGCTCGGCCAACATCCTGCACGCCCTGGCCGAAGCTCGCAAACGTGGGCTGCTGACGGTGGGCATCGTGGGCTACGATGGGGGGAGGATCGTGGGCGAGCGGCTCGCGGACCACGCGGTGGTGGTGCGCTCTAACTACATCCCGCGCATTCAGGAGGTGCAGGCCTCCGTCTACCACGTGATGCTGGGGCTTATAGAAGAGCTGAGGGAGGAGGGTTAGCGCGCGTGCACGAGCTGGCTATAGCCGAATCCATCGTCGGCGTTCGCGGCCGCCACGCGAACGGCCGGCGGGTCGCGAAGGTGCACCTGAAGGTAGGGCAGCTGCGACAGCTCGTGCCCTCCGCCTAGAAAAAACCCAGCAAAGAGGCCGGGTAAGCGTTATCACCGCTGCAAGGCCTGCCTTAGTTTAAAATTGCATACAAGGAATCAGAAGGGGGCACGCCCGGTTGCAAGATAGAAGCACGAGCGCAAGAGAGGTGTTGGCTATGGACCGCTCCGCACGCCTCATGGAGCGGGTGACGCATCGCCTCCCCGGGGGGGTCAACAGCCCGGTGCGGGCGTTTCGCTCCGTCGGTGGCGATCCGGTGTTCATGCGCCGCGGCGAGGGCTCGCGCATCTTCGACGTTGACGGCAACCCTTATGTGGATTACGTAATGAGCTATGGGCCCCTCATCCTGGGCCACGCTCACCCGGGCGTGGTGGAAGCCCTGGAGAACATAGTCCGGGACGGGACGACGTTCGGGGCGCCGACGGAGCTCGAGGTCGAGCTTGCCGAGCTCGTCTGCGAGGTTGTGCCTTCGATCGAGATGGTCCGGATGACCAACTCCGGCACCGAGGCCACCATGAGCGCAATCCGGGTGGCGCGGGGGTACACGGGCCGCGAGGGCATCTTGAAGTTCGACGGCAACTACCACGGCCACGGCGACGCTTTGCTCGTCGCGGCGGGTTCTGGGGTCGCGACCTTGGGCCTCCCCGACAGCCCCGGCGTCACGAAGGGGGCCGCGAAGGACACGGCGGTCTTACCGTACAACGACTTGGAGGCAGTTCGGGTGCTCTTCGAGGAGCGGGGCGAGGAGATAGCGGCCGTGATCCTGGAGCCCGTAGCGGGGAACATGGGGTGCGTTTCGCCCGCCGAGGGGTACCTCGAAGGCTTGAGGGAGATCACGCGCGAATACGGCACGGTCCTCATCTTCGACGAGGTGATGACCGGCTTCAGGCTGATGCGCGGCGGGGCGCAGGAGCGCTACGGCGTCGTGCCGGACATGACATGCCTCGGCAAGATTATCGGCGGAGGGTTGCCCGTGGGCGCGTTCGGCGGGATGCGTGAGATCATGAAGCAGGTCGCCCCTTCTGGCCCGATCTACCAGGCCGGCACCCTCTCCGGTAACCCGCTCGCCGTGACCGCCGGCCTCGCTACTCTGCACGCCACCGGTGAGCTGGGCTTCTACGAGGGGCTCGAAGAGCTCGGGGAGCTGTGGGAGCGCGGTATGCGCGAGGCGGCCTCCGAGGGAGACCTCCCCTTCACGATAAACCGGGTCGGCTCGATGGTAAGCATGTTCTTCACCGAAGGGCCGGTTACGGACTTCGAGTCGGCATCCCGTTCGGACGCGGGGGCGTTCAAGGACTTCTTCTGGCACATGCTCGGGCGTGGGATCTATCTCGCCCCGAGCCAGTACGAGGGCGGGTTCATCTCTGCCGCACACTCGGGAGAGGATCTGGAGAAAACCTTCGAGGCGGCTCGGGAGTGGTTTACGAAGGCTTCGATAGGGCGGAGCTAGATGGAGACCATTCGCCGGACACCGGAGGCTTCGCTGAAGAGGATCTTCTTGCGTGCGATGGGGGGGCTGCCCGATCCTGGCGACCGCCAGGGCGAGATCGTCGCCGAAGCTTTAGGGTATCTGCAGGAGGGGTTCGGGGCGCACTACGCGAGAGGGGCGGCGACCGACGATGCGATGCTCGTCGGCGACCACGCCTACGCCTGGGCCGTAGAGACGATAGCGCGCCTCGACGAGCCGCGCTTCGTCGGGGTGGCAAGCCGCATGATCCGGGACGGGGCCGGCGAGATCTCGCGCGGAGGAGCCGTCACTCTCTCGCTCTGGACGCCGCACCTGGCCCAGCTCCTCGGCATCATCTCCGGCGAGGGCGAGGAGCTTTCGAAGGAGCGCATCGAAGCCGCGATAGGGGAGGTGAGGGGTGTCGGCGGATAGCCTGCAAGAGTTCACGAACGATCTGCGAAAGCAGGGCGAGCTCGTGGACGTGCGAGAGCCTGTGAGCGCGAAGTTCGAGGTCACCGAGATCGCCGACCGCGTCATGAAGAGGGAGGGCCCCGCCCTCCTCTTCCACAACGTGAGAGAAGGCGACCACCCGCTCCTTATCAACGCCTTCGGCTCTAAGAAACGTATGGCGAGCGCCTTGGGCGTTAAGGAGCTAAACGAGATCGGGGCTCGAATAGAGGAACTCCTGGAGTTGACCAAAGGACCCGGCAAGGGGTTTATGGCGAAGTTACAGCTCCTGCCCCGCCTGCGCGAGATCTCCAGATTCCCCCCACGCACGACGGGCAAAGCTCCTTGCCAGGAGATCGTCTACCGCAGCGACGAGATAGACCTCGAACACCTCCCCGTCCAGACCTGCTGGCCCGAGGACGGCGGCCCCTTCATAACCCTCACGATGGTCCACACCCAGGACCCGGAGACCGGTGAGAAGAACGCTGGCATGTACCGCGTCCAGCGCTTCGACAAAAAGACCGTCGGCCTCCACTGGCAGCGCCACAAGACCGGCGCCGCCCACTTCGAGAAAGCCAAGAAGCTGGGCCAGAAGCTGCCCGTCGCCGTCACGCTGGGCGGTGACCCGGCCACGATTTACTCGGCTTCGGCCCCTCTGCCGCCCGGCATCAGCGAGTTCGCCTTCGCCGGTTTCCTGCGCAAAGAGCCGGTGAGGCTCGTCAAATGCGTGACCAACGACCTGGAGGTGCCGGCGGAGGCGGAGATCGTCATCGAAGGGTACGCGGATCCTGAGGAGCCGCTGACGCTCGAAGGGCCGTTCGGGGATCACACCGGCTTCTACTCATTGGCCGACCACTACCCGGCGATGCACGTCACAGCCGTAACGATGCGTCGCAATGCCATCTACCCCTCGACGATCGTAGGCCGCCCGCCGATGGAGGACGCGTGGCTCGGGTACGCGACGGAGCGCATCTTTTTGCCGCTCACGCGCCTGATGTTGCCGGAGGTGGTCAACTACCACATGCCGCCCGAGGGGATCTTTCACAACCTCGTCTTCGTCTCGATAGACAAGCAGTATCCGGGACACGCCATGAAGGTTGGCGCGGGGATGTTGGGCATGGGGCTTATGTCTCTGGCGAAGATGATCGTGGTCCTCGACTCCGACGTAAACGTGGAAGACGTGAGCGAGGCCTGGTGGGTGACGTTGAACAACATAGATCCCGAGCGGGACATCAGGATGCTCCCCGGCCCGATAGACGTGCTCGACCATTCGAGCCGGGCCTTCTCCTACGGGTCGAAGATGATCGTGGACGCCACGAAGAAGTGGCCCGAGGAGGGCTTCGACCGCGAGTGGCCGGAGAAGATTGTGATGAGCGAGGACATCAAGAAGCTCGTCGATGAGAAGTGGGAGCGGTATGGCATCCCCCTCGACTAGCACCACGCCGGGCAGCGCCTCGGGCAAGTTGCGCGTGCTCCTGGAGATGATCAAGTGGGAGCACACCGTCTTCGCCCTGCCATTCGCCTATGCCGGGATGCTCGCCGCACCCGTCCCGTTCAGCCTCTCGAACCTTTTCTGGATCACGGTCGCCATGGTCGGCGCCCGCACCGCTGCCATGACCCTGAATCGGATCATCGACGCTGAGATTGACGCCAGGAACCCTCGCACCGCAGGGCGTGCCATACCCGAGGGCCTCGTCGGCCTGCGCGATGCGGGGATCTTTACCGGCGCCGCGCTGGCGCTGCTGGTGCTCGCGACCTTTTTCCTCGAGCCGATCACGCGGGTTCTCTGGCCGCTCGTGGTCTTAGGGTTCGTGGTCTACCCCTACACCAAGCGGTTCACTTGGCTCTGTCACTTGGCGTTGGGCGTAGCGAATGGTCTCGCGCCCGGGGCGGCGTGGGTGGCGGTGACGGGCGAGATCTCCTGGACGCCGGTCTTTATCTGGGCGGGGACGGCGCTGTGGGTGGCGGGGTTCGACGTGATCTACGCCCTGCTCGATAGGGACTTCGACCTGGAGAACCGGATCAACTCCCTGCCGGCCCGGTTCGGGATCGGGCCTTCGCTCGTCGTCTCGCGCGTCTGGCACGCGCTCTCCGTAACGTTCCTCGTCGCGTTCGGGGCTGCCGCGGGTTTAGGGGTCGTCTACTATCTCGGGGTCGTGGTGGTGGCCTGGCTCCTCTTCTACGAGCAGTCGCTGGTGAGGAAGGATGACCTGTCTAAGCTGGACATGGCGTTCTTCACGATGAACGGGGTCATCAGCCTGATCTTCTTCGCCTTCGTGCTCTTGGACCGGGTGGTCGGGTAGTGACCCTAAGGAGCGCTTTCGTCGGGATCACCGGGGCGAGCGGGGCGCCCTACGCCGTGCGCCTCGTGGAGGCACTCGTGGAGAACGGCGCGTTCGTCGAGGTCTGCGCCTCGGAGATGGGCGAGAAGGTCCTGGCCTACGAGATGGGCGGCCTCTCGACGAGGAAGCTCACCGAAGCGTACGGCGTGAAGCGCTACGCTCCAGACGACCTCTTCGCCCCACCAGCGAGCGGGACGAGCGTGCCGGACGCGACGGCGATCGCGCCGGCGAGCGTCTCCACCCTGGGCAACGTAGCCAACGGGACGGGCGCTAACCTGATACACCGGGTCGCCGACGTGGCCCTCAAGGAACGAAAGAGGCTCGTGGTCCTCGAAAGGGAGATGCCTTACAGCTTGGTGCACATAAAGAACATGGCGGCGGTTACGGAAGCCGGCGGGATCGTCGTTTCGGCGGCGCCGGGTTTCTACAACCACCCAAAGACGCTCGAGGACGCTATAGACTTCGTGATCGGCAAGGTCCTGGACGCGATGGGTGTGGAGCACGAGCTGGTGGAGAGGTGGGGCCATAAGCGGCGCGGGGGGTAAGGGGACGAAAACATGGCGGCTCCCCACGGGCGAGGAGCGGGCGTGGCTCGTGCGGGAGATGTTCGACCGGATCGCAGGGCGCTACGAGCTCTTGAACACGCTCATGACGGCCGGGTTGCACCGCGCCTGGAACGGAAAAGCGGTGGAGTCGACCGGCCTCCGGCCCGGCGAACGGGCCCTGGACCTCGCCTGTGGCACGGGGAGCCTGACGCGGGACCTCGCCAAAAGGGTTGGCCCTGAGGGATACGTACTCGGGGTAGACTTCTCTCGCGAGATGTTGAGGGTCGCGCAGGAGCGTCCGGCGCCGAACATCGAGTACCGACTCGGGGACGCGACAAACCTGGAAGCGGTGGAGGAAGACTCCTTCGCCTCGGCCACGATCGCCTACGGGGCCAGGAACGTACCGGACCTCGACGCGCTCTTCTCCGAGATGGCGCGGGTGGTCAAACCGAATGGAACGGTGGCTTGCCTGGAGATAGCGCGGCCCGAAGGACGCTTATCTGGTACCTTTTACGGGCTGTGGTTCGATCGTATAGTGCCGCGCTTGGGCGCCGCGGTCTCGGGGGATGCCTGGGCGTACTCGTATCTCCCCGAATCCGTGAAAGCGTTCGTAGCGCCCGGCGAGTTAAGTGACATAATGAGGCGTAATGGACTACAAGACGTTACATGGCGGAGGTTCTCTGGCGGCATCGTCACGCTCCACGTCGGGACGAAACCTGACCGAGAGCGCCCGTAACCTCCGAGCCTCCCTCCCCGACGAGGCCTCGGAGGCAATCTCCGAGGCCGAGGAGAGGCTCACCTGTGTCGCCGGGCGCGCGCCTGAGAGGCTCGTCGCGCCGGCGCTCGAGGCGCTCACGGCGGGGGGCAAGCGGGTCCGCCCGATCTTACTGGTCTTGAGCGCCCGGATGGGTGAGCCAGAGAAGGAGGCGCTGTTCACGGCAGCCGTGGCTATCGAAGTTCTACACACGGCGACGTTGATCCACGACGACGTGGTGGACAAGGCCGAGTCCAGGCGCGGGAGGCCGACGACAGTGGCGAGGTACGGGCGCGAGATCGCGGTGGCGACCGGCGATCATCTCTTCGCCGAGTCCTTCCACGGCCTCGCCGAGATCGGAGACCCCAGGCTCGTCCGGGCGTTCGCCGAGGCGGCGATGGGCCTCGCAGCGGGCGAGCTGGAGCAGTTCCGCTCGGCGCGCAAACCTTTAGAGGTCGAAGCGTACCTGGAGCACATACGCATGAAGACCGCCGGTCTCTTCAAGGCGGCGTGTGTGGCGGGCGGAACCTTGGGCAGCCTCTCCATAAAGCAGATAGACGCTCTAGCGACCTACGGGCAGGCCTTAGGGCTCGCCTTCCAGATGTCCGACGACGTGATGGACTTCGTGGGTAAGCCCGGGCTCATGGGCAAGGGGGTGGGTACAGACCTCGCCGAGGGAACCGTAACGTTGCCGGTCATCTTCGCGCTCAATGATGGGGATGCGGCGATCATACGGCGAACGCTCGAGACGCCGAACCCGCCGCTGGATCTTCTGGAGGCTGGCATAGAGGCGGTCCTGGCGACGGATGCGATAAAGAAGACGGAGGATTGGGCCTTGGGCGAGGTCGAGGCGGCGACAGAGGGGTTGAGCCTCCTGCCCGACGGGGCGGAGCGGACAATTCTGGAGGCGATAGCGAGCGAGGTGGTGGGTAGGGATGCTTAAGATCGGGGCACAAGCGAACCTTTCGGAGGTCCGGGAGAAGGTATATGCGAGAGAGAGGCTCTCGTTCGAGGATGGGTTGAAGCTCTTCGAGTCGAACAACGTCACCGAGATCGGGAGGCTCGCCAACCACGTGCGCGAGCGCCTGCACGGCGACAAAGCCTACTTCTCGCACAAGTATCGGCTCTACCCGACCAACGTCTGCGTCTACCGCTGCCGCTTCTGCGCTTTCCGGGTCAGCAAAGGAGACGAGCAGGGCTACGAGTGGCCCGCCGAAAAAACCCTGCACGAGCTCTCGAAGGTAGACTTGAGGGGGGTCTCCGAGTTCCACATCGTCGGCGGCATACACCCGGATTGGGGGTTCGACGTGTACCTGGACATCGTCCGGGAGCTGCACGGTGCGTACCCAGACATCCACATAAAGGCCTGGACGGCGGTCGAGATCGACCACTTTACCCACCAGACGGGGAAGAGCATCGAGTGGGTCTTGAACGAGATGCGCGAGGCAGGATTGGGGAGCCTACCGGGTGGTGGGGCGGAGATCTTCGACTGGGAGGTCAGGCGCACTATCTGCCGGACTAAGTGCACCGGGGAGCGGTGGCTCGAGATCCATGAAACAGCCCACGACATGGGGATGAAGACCAACTCCACGATGCTCTACGGTCACGTCGAGACGCAGGAGAGCAAGGTGGACCACATGCTGCGCTTGCGCGATGTGCAGGACCGGACCGGGGGCTTCCGGACCTTCATCCCACTCGCCTTCCACCCGGACAACACGCGTCTCAAGCACCTCCCACGCTCGACTGGGGCCGACGACCTCAAGCACATCGCCATCGGCCGGCTGCTTTTGGACAACTTCCCGCACATCATGGCTTACTGGGTCACGGAGACGCCGGAGGTGGCGCAGGTCGCTCTCTCCTTCGGGGCGGACGACCTGGACGGCACGATAATGGTGGACGAGGAGATCATCAACGCCGCCGGCGGCAAGCACGTCGAGGGCGCGATGACGAAGAGCCGGTTCGCCGGGATGATAAAGGAGGCCGGACGCTTCCCGCTGGAGCGCGACACCGAGTTCAACGTGGTGCGCGAATACTAGATGCCCCGCGTCGGCTTCATAGACTACCTGAACTGCCTACCGCTCAGGCTCGGCCTCGAAGAGACCGGCGGCCTCGAAGGCGTGGAGCTTGTCGGAGGCACGCCAACGGAGGTGAACGCGGCGTTGCTCTCGGGCGATGTTGAGCTTGGCCTCACTTCCTCCATAAACTGGGCCCGCAATCGCGGCCGGCTACGCAGGATACCGGGCTACGGGATCGCCTCGGACGGCGCGGTTATGAGCGTACTGCTCGCCACGCGCGAGGACCGGGTGCTCTCGGGGGCGAGGAGGGTGGCGCTCACGAGCGAGTCGGCGACGAGCCACTCTCTGGCGAGGATCGTGCTAGAGCGCGTGCACGGCGCTTCTCCCTCCTACAAGGTGGTCTCCAAGCGCCCCGAGCAGGCGCTGGCGGAGTACGACGCGGCGCTCTTTATCGGGGACCCGGCGCTCAAGGTCCGGTGCATGGGCGGCGTCGCGGTCCACGACCTTGGGGAGACGTGGGAGCGCTTCGCGGAGCTGCCGATGGTGTACGCGGTGTGGGCTTCTCGGGAGAACCCTGCCCTCTACTCTTTCTGGGCTGATCGAGTGGCTCGGGCCGTCTCGTGGGCCGAGGAGAACATCGGGACGGTCGTAGGGGAGGCGCGACGGCTGGGCGCGCCGGCGACGTACGAAGACCTGAAGACCTACTTCGCCTCGTGCATCGGCTACCGGGTCAGGGAGCGCGAGGAGGAAGGTTTGAGACGATACTTGGCAGAGGGAGAGCTTTTGGCCTCCGGGGTCTACGGGAAGGTGAGCGCATGACGAGCGCGTTGCTAGAGAAGGGCGTGTTGGACGCGGGCCTCGAAGATCGGGAGGCCAAGAAAGAGCTCGCGAAGCTCTTCGACCGGAACTTTTTGGACCTCGCGGCGGAGGCGGACGAGATCCGTAAACGGCTCCACCCAAACGACATAGTCACCTACATCGTGGACCGCAATATCAACTACACGAACGTGTGCTGGGTGGCCTGCTCTTTCTGCGCCTTCTACCGGACCAAGCGCCAGGCAGAGAAAGGCGATGGTTACGTTCTGAGCGTCGAGCAGGTTCTGCAGAAGATACAGGAGACCGTCGACCTCGGCGGCACCGGCATCCTCATGCAGGGCGGACTTCACCCGGACATCGGGATGGAGTACACGACCGACCTCTTCCGTGCTATCCGCAGGGAATTCCCCGAGGTGCAGGTGCACGCCCTCTCGCCGGCGGAGATCTGGCACCTCGTCGACAGGAGTGGCCTCTCCCTGGAGGACACGCTAAAGGAGCTGAAGATGGCTGGGCTGATGAGCATTCCCGGCGGCGGGGCGGAGATCCTCACCGACGAGACGCGCGGCAGGATCGCCCCTGCCAAGAACTCGACGAGTACCTGGCTGGAGGTGATGGAGACCTGGCACTCATTGGGGATGAAGTCCACGGCGACGATGATGTTCGGGATAGACGAGTCCTACGAGGAGCGCATCGAGCACCTGCTGCGGATCCGCAAGCTCCAGGCCAAGACCGGCGGTTTCACCGCGTTCATCGGCTGGACCTTCCAGCCGTACAACACGACCTACCTCAAGAAGCACCCGGACTTCGAGAAAGCCACCTCGCTCGATTACCTGAAGACCACGGCTATCAGCCGCATCGTCCTGGACAACGTGGCGAACATCCAGGCCAGTTGGGTGACGCAGCCGATGAAGACCGCTTCGATAGCCTTGCACGCCGGCTGCAACGATATGGGTTCGATCATGATAGAAGAGAACGTCGTGAAGGAGGCTGGCGCCGAGTACTGCACCACTGAGGAGGATCTGAGGAGCGTTATCGAGCGCAGTGGCTTCAGGCCAGCGAAAAGGACCACACTCTACGACTGGGTCTTAGAGCCCGGTGTCACCGTCGAGGACATCTAGTTGCCGGAAGGGACGCCGAACACCGCCATCTTCGCGGCGGGCCTCGTCCTGCCCGTCTCTGCTCCCCCGATAAAGGAGGGCGCCCTCCTCGTCGAAAACGGCCGCATCGCTTCGATAGGCCTGCTCTCTGAGATCGAGCGCGACAACGCCGGTGTCGAGGTCCGCTACTTCTCCTCCTGTACGATGATCCCTGGGGCTGTCAACGCCCACGCCCACTTGGGCTTTCGCAGGGGCGACGAGCCGGAGGGCCGCTCGTTCTCGAAGTGGATGACGGAGCTCATCTCCAGGCTCCCCGAAAAGGCGGCCTGGACTCCCGAGGCCGCGAGGAACTCCGCCCAGGAGGCCGTGGAGACCGGCACGACCTTCATGGCCGAGTCCTCGCTGTATGGGGAGTGCCTGCCCCAGCTCGCGGAGTCCGGGCTCGCCGGAATGGTCTACGCGGAGTTCTTACCGTTCGAGTTCGGGAGCCCCGAGGAGGCGGTGGACTACATCGAAGAGAAGGTGCTCGCGTTGCGCGAAGGGTTACCCCCGCGGGTAGGGGTAGAGGCGAGCGTACACGCGCCGTACACGGTGGACCCGAAGTCGGCACGTCTTGCGGCGCAGAGGGTTCGGGAGAGGGAGGGACGGCTCGCCACTCACCTCTCCGAAAGCCCGGAGGAGTACGAGTTCGTCTCGAAGGGGACCGGGTTTCTGGCGGACATCTTCACGCGCTTGGTGCAGGTGGATTGGGAGGGCGAGGGCGTCTCGCCGGTCCGGTATGCCGAGAGCATAGAGCTCCTTTGGCCGGGGACGATTGCGGCGCACCTCGCGACGGGGGTCTCGGAGGAGGATATCGAGATCCTGAACCGCACCGGCGCGGCGGTGGCGCACTGCCCCAGATCTAACGAGTATTTGGGCTGCGGTGTCTCGCCGGTTCCAAAGATGCTCGGGCGCGGCGTAAGGGTCGGGATGGGGACGGATGGCCTCTGGAGCAGCCCGAGCATGAACCTCTTCGAGGAGACGCTCTTCGCCGTCAAACTGCACGGCTTCGACGGGGAGACGGGCCTGAAGCTCGCCACCCTGAACGGGGCGCAAGCCCTGGGCATAGAGGGAGAGACGGGGAGCCTAACGGTGGGGAAGTGGGCGGACTTCGCGGTGATCGAGGCTGATTCAGAGGGCGAGCGGCCTGAGACGGAGGTATTGGAGGCTGCGGCGGGCGGCGGGGTGTCGGCGACCATGATCGGCGGCGCGCCGGTATACGACCGGCTCGGCACGTAACCCAAAGCCCTTACGCGTTGGCGCAGTCGCTGCAGTAATAGGGGTGCTATCCGTGATCGCCGGCCTCGTTGCCCTGCTCGTCTCGGGCTACGACTGGTGACAAAGCGGCACCTGGCGAGAGTTCGGAGCTGGTATACAATCGGACCGGTCCGTAGTAGAGCAGCAGGAGAAAATCCGACATGATGCTCAACCGCGACAAGATCAGCTTCTGGGTGCGCCTGGTCGCGATCGCGCTGGCCGTGATCTTCGTGGGCTCGTTCATCTTTATGGGCATCGGCACGAACATCAACTACAACCTCTTCGACCTCTTGAGCGGTGGCTCAGAACAGCAGCAGCAAGAGCAGGCGCAGACGACCGGTTCCGAGGAGCAGTTAGCCCGGGCCGAGCAGGAGCTCGAAGAGAACCCGGAGGATCCCAAAACCATAAGGCGCCTCGCCGGCCTCTACCTTGAGAACGGCCAGACCGACAGGGCGACGGAGGTTTTGAAGGAGGGCCGCGGGGTCGTCCCGGAGGATCCCGTCATCCCGGTCTACCTCGGGCAGGCTTACGAGAGGAAGGCGCAGGGGCTGACAGACGAGGACGAGCGTCAGGCCACGTACGAGCAGGCCGGAGACGCCTACGCCACCGCCGCAGAGCTCCAGGAAGACAGGCCCCAGGTGTACCTCCTGGCGGGGCAGGCCTACGAGCAAGCTGGCGAGAAGAGCAAGGCGATTAAGTACTGGAACGACTACCTCGAGCTCGAGCCCGAAGGCGAGCAGGCCGAGGCCGTCAAGGAGCGCATCGACAGCCTGCTCAAGGGCGAAGACACCAGCGACGGTACAAAAGGCACCCCGAAGCAGTGATCCGCGCGGCGGGCGGAGGGCGTATAATGCAGGAGAGTAGTCGAGTCAGTTCTTTAGGAGGAGAAGTATGCCAGGCCTAGGTTCATTCGGAGGGACGGAGCTTATAATCACCCTCGTAATCATCTTGCTGCTCTTCGGGGCGAAGCGCATCCCGGAGCTTGCCAAGGGCTTGGGCAGCGGCGTACGGGAGTTCAGGAAGGGCACCCGCGGCGAGGGTGAGGTCGAGGAGAAGCGCGAAGAGGAGAAGAAGGAGGAGCTCGCCTCCGGCAAGGACGAGCCAGACGCTCGTACTGAGAAGGATGCCTCCGCCGAGGCCGACATAGCCGAGCAGAAACAAAGCTAAGCCCTCCGTGAGCCTTTAAAGAGCCGGATGGCTCGCCGCCTCAGACTCCCCGCCACCAGCCCGCGCGATGAAGCGCGGATGACCTTGATCGAGCACTTAGGTGAGCTTCGGTCCAGGATCATCAGGGTCGCCATAGCCTTCTTCGCCGTCGCCATCGTTGCATGGTTTTTCCGGATCCAGATCTTCGAGGCGTTGCTGGATCCCGCCCCCGCGCTCGAAGGAAGACTCAGCTTCACGTCCGTGACCTCGCCTATCATTACGGACATAAAGCTAACCCTCTACGCCGCCTTCTTGTTGACCGTCCCCATATTTCTCTACCAGGCGTGGGCGTTCGTGGCCCCCGCGGTCGGAGAGGTGGGGAGGGCGTTCACCTACGTCCTGATCGCACTTGCCTCGTCGCTGTTTCTCTTGGGGGTGGCGTTCGGCTACTTCGTAGTCCTGCCTATAGGGATAGACTTCTTGCTCAGTTGGGACTCTGATCGTTACGAGGAGATCATTACCGCCGACACCTACCTCGGCTTCGTCACGCGCTTTCTTTTGGCCTTTGGGATAGTCTTCGAGTTCCCGGCGGCGACTTACGTCGGTGCGAAGCTCGGGCTCGTCACCGCGCCGTTTCTCAAGAGCTACCGCAGGCACGCCATCGTCGTGAACTTCATCCTCGCCGCTGCCCTCACGCCGGGCCAGGATCCGTTCAGCATGATCCTAATGGCCATCCCCATGGTCGTTATGTACGAGGCCAGCATCCTCATCGCCCGCCGCGTCAACCCCGTCGTCCCACACGAGGAGGCCCTGGAGGCGTCACCCCTCTCCGATCGCTTACCCAACGACGAGGAAGAAGACGGCGAGACCAGGGACAATGGGGTGGAGCGGGACCTATAGAGGAGCGGTCAGCTATCAGCGTTCAGCAGTCAGCAAAAGAAGTAGCTTAAGATCAACCGCTGAGAACTAATCCATCGCGAGGCGCTCCGCCAAGCGTCGCATGGACCGCCTCAGCAGGTCCTCCACGACACCCCTGAAGAACGGACGGTTCGCCAGGCGATCCAGCCAGAAGGGCCTCACCTCATAGCTAGTATGGAACCACACTTTCACCGCGCCCCCCAGCTCTTCGATGGTCCAGCCGCCCGAGCCCGTGGCGCCCTTCGTGTAGCGCCACTCTAGGAGGCGCGGAGGATCGACGGCGGTGACGGTGCTGGACACCCGGTGGGTGAGGCCGACGGCACTCAGGGCGAACTCGATGGTAGTTCCGGGAGCGATGCCTTCCGCCGGTGCTCCCAAAACTCGTGCCTCCTTCAGCCCGAAACCCCACTCGGGGAAGCGCTCTACCTCCAAAAGGGCGGCGAAGACCTCCTCGCGTGAGGAGCTGGGCACGACGAGGTTAGCCTGGACGGGTTCGTTCACGCGCTAATTTTAGCCGTCGGCAGCAAGCGTTTAGCTATGCGAAAAAGCCAGCAGCGGTCACGATCTTCGGGGCGTGGGGGAAGGCGGCTGAAGACCGTAGACGGTCGTCAACCAAAGCTGGCGGCCAAAAGCCGATGGCTGAAAGCTGGAAATTATGGTAGAAACCTCCTTCATGGAAGCGCGCAGTTCGATAGGGTTCCCTGCGGCTTACCTCCGGCTGGCCCGGCCGAAGCAGTGGACGAAGAACGGGTTCGTCCTGGCCGGGATTGTCTTCGCGGGAGAGGCGTTAGAGGCTTCGAGCGTGGCGGCTACGCTGCTCACGTTCGTGGCCTTCTGCGCGCTCTCGGGGGCGGTATACACCGCGAACGATGTACTGGACGTCGTGGAGGATCGCAAGCACCCGGCGAAGCGCCTGAGGCCGATCGCGAGCGGGGAGGTCTCGGCCCGCGCCGCCGTAGTCTACGCGGCCCTGCTCACCGTCTTCGGTCTGGCGCTCTCTTTCTTCGTTGGCCTCGGGGTGGGGCTTACGGGCCTTGCTTACCTGGCGCTGCAGGCAATCTACACCCCGCTCCTCAAGCACGTGGCCATACTCGACGCGATGAGCATCTCCGCCGGGTTCGTGCTGCGGGCGTTCGCGGGGGTGGCGGCGGTCGGGGAGCCCATCTCGCCGTGGCTCGTCGTCTGCACGGGTCTGTTGACGCTGTTCCTTGGCTTCTCCAAACGCCGCTACGAGCTGGGCGTGCTCGGGGAGGGGGCGACGGCGCACCGGCAAAACCTCAAGGACTACTCGGTCGAGATGCTCGACCAGATGATGAACATCATGGTGGCGACCACGATCATGGCGTACACCATGTACGCTTTCTTCGCCTACTCGCACCCTTACATGATGGCGAGCGTGCCGTTCGTGATCTACGGCGTCTTTCGCTACATGCTCCTCGTCCACCGCGACGGAGGCGGCGACCCGGACACGCTTCTTCTCAGGGACCGGCCGCTCCAGATCGATCTCCTCCTCTGGCTCGCCGTGGTCATGACGGCCATCTACGTCTTCTGAGCCGCTTTCTGTGGAGCGCCTGAAGAAGAACTTCGTTCTGGCCCTGACTTTAGGGGTGGCTGTCTACCTGGTGCTCGCCGTCGCGAGCGGGCTCGGGGACCTGAAATCCGCCCTCGCGGGATTCGACTACTTCCTTATACCCGCCATCCTGGGGCTCGTCTCCCTCTCGTATGCGGTGCGCTTTGTACGCTGGGTGTACTACCTCCGACTCCTCAAGGTGCGGGTGCCCGTCGCAAAGAACGCCGCCATCTTCGCGGCGGGCTTGAGCATGACGATCTCGCCGGGCAAGCTCGGCGAGGTCCTCAAGTGCGCGTTCGTAAAGGACGTCGCGGGAGCACCGGTCGCCCGGACCGCCCCCGCCGTCGTCGCCGAGCGGGCCACCGACGGCACCGGCATGATCCTTTGGGGCCTCATCGGCGCCCTGGCCTTCAGCTTCGGCCCCTCGCTCCTCCTCCTCTTCCTCGCGGGCACGGCTTTGGGCATCATGGTCCTACGCTCGGAGAGGCTCTCGCTCCTTGTCGAGCGCCTCCTCTCGAAGCTACCGCTCCTGAACCGGTTAGCGCCACACGTGCGGGACTTCCATACCTCATCGAACGAGCTTCTGGCCTTCCGCCCCCTTCTGGTGGCGAGCGTGATCTCCTTTTTCGCCTGGGGCTTGGAGCTCGTGGGGGTCTACCTCTGCGCCGTGGGGTTGGGGGTGGGTCAGCCTTTCCTGGTGGTAGCCTTCGTCTTCGCTTTGGGATCGCTAGTGGGGGGAGGGAGCATGCTGCCGGGCGGGATCGGGGCGGCCGAGGCGGGGATGATGGGGATGTTCGCCAAGCTTGCCGGGCTTTCCTGGAGTCTGTCGGTGGCTCTTACGTTCGTGATCCGGCTGGTCACCCTCTGGTTCGCGACCCTCGTAGGCGTCGTTGGGCTCCTCGTCGTGCGG
>Ga0126307_10000671_pt1 | contig 22322 bp, 17 predicted proteins | sample Plot28_FD_89955 | JGI IMG/M metagenome (GOLD analysis project Ga0126307, IMG submission 89955) | Serpentine soil microbial communities from UC McLaughlin Reserve, CA, USA - Plot28 | ecosystem: Environmental > Terrestrial > Soil > Grasslands | place: USA: UC McLaughlin Reserve, Lake County... | reverse complement strand
TGAAGCGAGGCGGCGATCCCGCCAAGGTCGTGCTCAACCAGCTCTACAAGCGCACCCAGATGCAGCAGAGCTTCGGCATCAACATGGTGGCGCTGGTCGACGGGGTCCCTCGGACGCTCAGCCTGCTCGAGGCGATTCGCCACTACGTCGTCCACCAGCGCGACGTCATCACTCGCCGCACCCAGCACGAGCTGGCGCGCGCCGAGGCCCGGGCCCACATCCTGGAGGGGCTGCTGATCGCGCTCGACAACCTCGACGCGGTGATCAAGCTGATCCGCGGATCGAAGGATCCGGACGCCGCCCGCGACGGCCTGATCGACAAGTTCACCCTGACGCGTCCTCAGGCCCAGGCGATCCTGGACATGCGGCTGCAGCGCCTGACGGCGCTCGAGGCCGACAAGATCCGCGAGGAGCACACAGAGCTCACCAAGCGCATCAAGGAGCTGCGGGCGATCCTCGCCGACGAGAACAAGGTCCTCGGCCTCGTCAAGTCGGAGCTCAGTGAGATCGCCGAGCGCTACGGCGACGAGCGCCGGACGGAGATCACCGCGGCGGAGGGTGAGCTCGACATCGAGGACGTGATCGCCGACCAGCAGATGGTCGTCTCGATCACAGCCTCCGGCTACGCCAAGCGGACCCCGCTGGCCACCTATCGCCAGCAGCGCCGCGGCGGCCGGGGCGTGCAGGGGATGAACATGAAGGAGGGCGACTACATCGAGCACCTGCACGTCTGCTCGACGCACGACTACCTGCTCTTCTTCACCAACCAGGGGAAGGTCTACCGCCTCAAGGTCTACGAGCTGCCGGAGGGCAGCAGGGCCTCGCGCGGCCGGGCGCTCGTCAACGTCCTGCCGCTGAAGGACAAGGAGAAGGTGATGACGGTGATCAAGACCCGTGACTTCTCCGAGGGCGAGTACCTCGTCTTCGGCACCGCGCAGGGCATGGTGAAGAAGACGCCGTTCAAGGACTACGACACCCCGATCCGCGCCGACGGGATCATCGCGATCAACATCCGGAAGGGCGACGAGCTCGTCCAGGTGCGGATGACCTCGGGCAAGGACGACATCATCATGACCTCCAAGTCGGGTCACGCCGCCCGCTTCTCGGAGAAGCAGGCGCGCCCGATGGGCCGGGCCACCGCCGGCGTCAAGGGGATGAACGTCTCGAACAAGGGGAATCGCGTCCTCTCCCTCGACGTCATCGATCACGCGGATACGAAGGGCGACCTGCTCGTCGTGACCGAGAACGGCTACGGCAAGCGGACCCCGCTCGTGGACTACCCCGTCAAGGGACGCGGCGCCAAGGGAATGCTGACCGCGAGGCTGACGGCCAAGAAGGGCGGTCTCGCCGGTGCCCGCGTCGTTCGCTCGGGCCAGGAGCTGATCTTCATCTCCCAGAACGGGATGGTGCAGCGCAATGCCATCGACGGGATCTCCCGGATGGGCCGGGCGACCCAGGGCGTGCGGGTGATGAACCTGAAGAAGGGCGACCGTGTCAGCGCCGTTGCGCTGGTCGTCGAGTCGGAGAACGGCAACGGCAATGGCACCGCCGCCGCGGCGCCGACACTCGAGGACGAGGCGCCGAGCGCCGAGAGCGTCGCCGCCGAGGCGGCAGCGGCCGAGGCCGCCGGCAATGGAGAGGCGAAGGTGACCAAGGCGCCGAGACGACGCTCGTCGGGCTCGGACGCCCCCACCAAGTCCCCGGCCAAGGGGAAGGCCAAGCCGAAGGCGGCGGCGAAGCCCAAGCCGGCTCCGAAGAAGCGCGCCTCGGGCGGGAGCGCCGCCAGCGGCAAGCCGAAGGCGGCGAAGCCAAAGATCAAGCCGAAGCCCACGGCGACCGCCAAGCAGCGCGCCGAGTCAGAGCGCAAGAAGCGCCGCAAGTAGCTCCGGGAAGGGGGAGACGAGGCTGCCCGAACGCGATGGATACATTCCCGGCGTCCCCTGCTGGGTGGACGTGAGCGAACCGGATCCCGAGGCCGCGCTCGAGTTCTACGGCGGTCTCTTCGGGTGGGAGTTCGAGAGGGTCGGGACCGGCGGTGAGGCCAAGTACTTCATCGCCCGCGGCGAGACGAAGAGCTCGTCGATCTTTGACGTCTCCGGCGCTGTGCAGAGCGGTGATGTCGCCGGCATCCGATCCATCCCCGAGGCAACGCCACAGATCTCCATGTGGAACACCTACTTCTGGGTCGAGAGCGCCGACCAGGCCGCGTCCAAGGTCCGCGATGCCGGCGGACGCGTCGTCACCGAGCCCTTCGACTTCATGGACGCCTGCCGGATGGCCGTCTGCGCCGACCCCCAGGGGGCGGCGTTCGGTCTCTGGGAGGCCAAGGAGCACAAGGGCGCGCGCCTGGTTAACGACCCCGGCGCAGTGGTCTTCAACGGTCTCAATACCCGTGACGTCGAGGGCGCGACGTCCTTCTACGGGTCGGTGTTCGGGTGGCAGACGGCCGGGATCGGCGGCGGAGCTGAGGGATGGACGCTGCCCGGCTACGGCGACTGGCTCGAGCGCGAGCACCATCCGGGGCTACGCGAGCAGATGGCGGCGGCGGGGGCGCCCGAAGGCTTCGAGGACGTAGTCGGAAGCGTCATTCCGACCCCGGGCGACCAGCCTGACACACCGGCGCATTGGAGCGTCACCTTCGCCACGGACGACGCCGACGCCACCGCGGCCAGGGCCGCCGAGCTCGGCGGCAAGGTGATCGTCCCGCCGTTCGATGCCCCCTGGTCCACGCCTACCTACACTATCCGGCTGACCGTTGTCGCCGACGCTCAGGGCGCGACGTTCAGCGCCAGCAAGTTCATCGCTGCGGACAACGATCCCAGCTAGCCGGAGAACCGATCAGGCGGCGAGCAGGTACGGCTCCCAGGCCGCCGGCGTCCGCGGCGCGGCGATCCGGATGAACACGGTCGGCCCCGGTGGGCGGGGCCGGCGCCTGGGGTGCATGCGGATCTCCTGCGGCAGCCGGTTGCCCTTCTTGCGGTTGCAGGGGGCGCAGGAGGCCACGATGTTCTCCCAGACGGACTCGCCGCCGCGGCTTCGCGGGATCACGTGGTCGACCGTGAGGCTGTGCCTGTCCGAGCCGCAGTACTGGCAGGTCCAGCTATCTCGGGCGAGCACTGCCTTGCGGGTGATGCGGCGGCGATGGATGTCGCGCGGGACGCGGACGAAGCTGACCAGCCGGATCACCTCCGGCCGGTCGATCCGCATCGTCTCCGAGCGAAGCACGTCGTCGCCTCGCTCGAGGACCTCGGCCTTCTCCTTCAGGATCAGGATGAGCGCGCGGCGGACGGTGCAGACGTTGAGCGGCTCGTAGCTGGCGTTGAGAACGAGCACCCGCCCCCTGGTCAGGCGGCGGAGGGTCGCTACCGCTACCTCACCCTCCGCATCTGGGTCCGGAGCGGCCCCATTTCCGTTCAGGTGAGAGTGGTTATGGCCGTTGTTCGATGCCCGACCGCCGGCCGCCACGGACGCCTCGTGCACGGTGGCCCCTTTGCCCATTTCCCGGGCGATTGTAGACGAGCACCTAGCTGGTTCCAGGCACTCCTGGAGGCGCGGCGATCGGCCAGCTGCCGAGTACGCGGACCGTCTCGGCCTTGGAGCGCAGCGCGTCGATCGCCGAGGCGAGCGGCTCGTCGCCGCCCGCGCCCTCGATGTCGACGAAGAACTGGTATCGGCCGAGGCCCCGCCTGAGGGGCCGCGATTCGATTCGCGTCAGGTTGATCTCGCGACCGGAGAAGACTTGGAGCGCATCGACCAGCGCGCCCGGGTGGTCTTCGCCGAGCTCGGAGAAGACCAACGAGGTGCGCCACGGGCCCGATCCCTCGGGCCGGGTGCCCTCCTGGGCGACCCAGACGAACCGGGTGATGTTGTCGGTCTCGTCCTCGACGCCTTCGCGCAGGACGGCGGCCCCGTAGAGCCGCGCCGCGGATTCGGCCCCGAGGGCGGCCCATGGCCGGTCGCACTCCACGACGGTCCGCACCGCCTCCGCGGTGCTGGGCGCCGCCTGAACCGCCGCCTGGGGGAGGCTCTCGCGGATGAAGCGGGCGCACTGGGCGCTCGCCTGGGGGTGGGAGAGGACGACTTCGATGCTCTCGAGCGGGATCTCGTCGCGAGCGATCAGGCAGTGCCGGATGGGCAGGTCGTACTCGCCGACCAGGGTGAGCCCGTCCGCGTCGAAGGCGAGCGTGTCGAGGGTGGCGGTAACGGCGCCTTCGATGGCATTCTCGAACGGCACCAAGGCCCGATCGGCCCTTCCCTCGCGGATCGCGACGATCGCGTCGTATACCGAGGCCGACGGGATCGCGTCCACCTTCTGATCACCGATCGCCGCGCGCAGGGCGTCCTCGCTGAAGGTCCCGGGCGGGCCCAGGTACGTGACCCGCATTCAGGAGCCGAAGACGACCGTGTAGGTGGACGTGTTGTTGGTGGTGATCTGCTCGCCGGCGACCGGAGTGACGACCACCTCGAGCGTGGTGTCGGTGCCCGCGGCCGGCGTGCTGGTGATCGGGACCTTCACGGTCCCCTGTTCGCCGGCGCTCAACGCCTGCAGCTGGCCGGTGAGCTCGGCGCCGCCCAGCGTCACGGTCACGCTGATCCCGGTCTCGTCGTTCTCGCCGGAGTTGGTCACGGCGATGTCGATCTCCTGGGAATCTGCGGGGACGGTGTTGGTGGAGTCCGGCGTCAGCGTCTGCCCGCCGATCGTGGTCGAGTCGAGCTGCAGGCCGTGGACGCCACCCGTGGTCGTAGTCTGCCCGGTGAGCGCGTTGAGCTTCGTGACAAGCGTGGTCTGGTTCAGGAAGTCCGTGGCGTTGGCGGGCATGAACTTGCCGTTGGGAAGCGGCGTCGCATCGACACCCTCGTCATCGAGGACGTTCTGGATCTCCGGCTTGCCGATCTGGGTCCAGAGGACGTCGCTGGCGTAGAGCGAGCCCATCGCGTTCGTGATCGTGTTGATCGCGTTCCCGGTCTGGGTGCGGGCCGTGGCCTGCGGCACGCTCTCGGCGATCGAGCTGAGCGCGTCGCGACGCAGCGTCAGCGTCTGGATCACCGCGTTCTGCGCGTCGTGCATCTGGCCGGGCGCGTCGATGTCGTCGGCGCGATCGAGGAGCGTCTGAGAGGTGTCCCGCTGCCTGAGGACCTCCTGCTGCGCGTCGAGCGAGCTCGAGGTGCCGCCCGAGCTGTTCAGAAGGTTGAAGAAGTCTTTTCCGCTCTGCTCGGACTGCTGCATGATCGTCGCGACGTCCGAGTCGTAGTTGCGGAGCCCCCTGTCCGAGCGGGCCTCGAGGCAGCCCCGAAATGCGATCACGACCAGGATCAGGAACGCCAGGCCCACCCCGACGCCGATCAGGCGTCGGACCAGGAACTGCTGGCGTCGCCTCTGGGGGCCCCCGACCCTGCGTCTCGGGCGCTCCGGTGGCTCGTCGGCGACGATCAGGTCGTCTTGTTCCTCATCGAGGAATGCCAAACCGCGCCTCAGTATGAACATTCGGTAGGCGGCGCTGCGGCCTAGGTGAATCGACAGGAAAAGATCGTCCGGAGGCGAACTCAAACCGGTCATGGTCGGTGAGCTGGTTCTGGGGAGATTCCGAGTCGAAGAGCGCATCGGCAGCGGCGGCTTCGGGACGGTCTATCGCGCGTGGGATGAGCGTTTGCAGCGGCCGGTCGCGGTCAAAATCATCGATCGCGAGCACGGCGCCCCGCGCGTCACCCGCGAGGCTCAGGCCGTCGCGCGCCTCACACACCGCAACATCGCGACCCTCTACGAGCTCGCCACGGACGGGGAGCGCTCCTTCCTGGTCTCGGAGCTGATCGAGGGCGACACCCTGCGCGCGCTCGGGCGCCGAGGAGACCTCACCGATCTGCTCGTCGCCCGAGTCGGCTCCGACGCCGCCGCCGCGCTCACGGCGGCACACCGCGCGGGCGTCGTCCACCGCGACGTCAAGCCGGAGAACATCCTGGTCATGTGCGAGGGCGCGCGTCAGCGCGACCCGTCTGATGCTGGTCAGGCGAAGCTCGTCGACTTTGGGATCGCCAGCATCGCGGGGGAGAGGACGCTGACCGCCACCGGTGCCGTGGTCGGGACGCTCGCCTACATGGCGCCGGAGCAAGCCGATGGCCTGCGTCCTGGACCGGCCGCCGACGTCTACTCGCTCGCCCTCACCCTCTACGAGTGCCTCTGCGGCGAGCACCCGCTGCTCCGCGAGGGGCCGGCCGCCACTGCCCGGGCGATCGGCGAGCCGATCGCCTCACTCGGCGCAGTGCGCCCCGAGCTTCCGGAGCAGATGACCGAGGCGATCGACGCCGCCCTCGACCCGGATCCCGAGGAGCGGCCACTCGCTTCCGAACTCGAGGTAGCGCTGGCCGCGCACGTCAACGACCTCGATGGTGAGCCCCTGCCTCCGATCGCTGGGATCGACGGCGATGAATTCCTCGAGCCCCGGCGCCGGCCGGAGCTCGCACGCTTCCTGCCCGGCGCAGGCGTCGCGGCCCTCGGCCTCGCCGCCCTGATCGGGACCGGGGCCCCGGCCCCGATCGCCCTCGCCGCCCTGCTGCCCGGGGTATTGGCGGTGGGGCGGCCCCGCCCGGCCTACGCGCTGCAGCTCGCCCTGGTCTTCCTCTGGCTCGTCCTCGGTGCCGGGGAGGCGGGCGTCGCGGCGCTCGTCGTGGTCCTGGGCGCACCGCTTTTGATCGCATCGATCGATTCCGAGGCGATCGCGCTGCCTGGCCTCGCGCCCATCCTCGGCCTCGCCGGCTTGGGACCGGTCTATCCCGCGCTCGCCGGCCTCACGCGGGGGGCGGGGGGTCGCGCCCTTCTGGGAGGCATCGGCTACCTCTGGCTCGCCGCCTGGGAGGAGCTCGCGCACCGCACAGTGCTGCTCGGCCCAGTCGCCGATCCCCCGGCTCATTGGACGGGCTCCGCGAGCATCGCGCTCGGAGGCGTGGTCGCGCCGCTGGTCGACGGCTCCGTCCTCGCCGGCGCGGGCGTCTTCGCGCTCGCCGCCTGGGCGCTGCCCCTGCTGATCCGGGGACGCACCCCGGTGCTCGACGCGCTCGGAGCCCTGATCTGGGCGGCCGGGCTGATCTCGGCCCTGCGCCTGGTGGGCGGCTCGAGTCCGCCCGGGCTGCTCTTCGGCGCCCTGCTGGCCGCGCTGGTCGCTGCCCTGCTCACGCGTCGGCTGGGCTCGTCGGGGCCGTACCGGCTTGGGGCCGCCGAGCCTTATCACGAGGCCTCGCTCGAGCAGCGCGGCTCCGACGCGGTCGCGTAGCGAACCCCACTAGCATTTCGCCCCCGGCTGACGAGGGTGCGCCGCCAGGCGCAACCCGTTCAATAAACCCAGCCAACCGACCCGAGGAGCTCCCATCAGCGTTCTGCGCAACCTTGAAGCCCGGATTGAGGGTCTCGTCGAAGGTGTCTTCAGCCGCGCATTCAGTTCCGGCGTGCAGCCGGTCGAGATCGCGCGCAAGCTCGCCAAGGAAATGGACGCCCACAAGACGGCATCCGTCCAGCGCGTCTACGTGCCCAACGAGTACACGGTCTGGCTCTGCCCCGAGGACCACGAGCGCTTCAAGGACTACGAGTCCTCGCTCGCCCAGGAGCTGAGCGGGCACCTGCTGGAGCACGCCCGCCATCACGAGTACGACCTCCTCACCCGCCCGGTCGTGCACCTCGACCAGGACGAGCGCCTTCGCCTCGGCGAGTTCGGGATCCAGACCCGCCTGGTGAGGCCGCCGCAGCAGAAGGGCGCCGAGCCCGAGCAGGGCGAGCACGGGCATACGATGGTCTACTCCGCCACCCAGGCGCAGAAGGCGCGCTCCAAGCGCCGTCCGGACGCCGCCTTCTCGGAGACGCGCGCAATCGTCTCCGTCGACGACCGCCGTTACGTCCTCGACGGGCCCACGGCGACGCTCGGTCGCTCGAAGGAGAACGACTGCGTCATCGACGACCCGAACATCTCGCGGCGCCACGCCGAGCTCCGCCGCTCGAATGTCGGGGACTGGCAGATCGTCGACCTCAACTCGACCAACGGCGTCAAGGTGAACGGGCGCCGCGTCGCCAACGCCCGCCTCTCTCCGGGCGACGAGATCACTCTCGGAACCAAGGTCTTCGCCTTCGACATCGAGCAGTGAATAGCGATCTCGAGCCGCTCGCGGTTGCGCTCAAGTTCGGCTTCCTTGCCGTGCTCTTCCTCTTCCTGCTCTGGGTGACCCGCAGCTCGCTGAAGGACCTGCGGGGCACGGCAACCCCGGGGTTCGAGACCGGCTACCACGAGGTCTCGGGAGTCGAGCCGGCGGGCACGGATGCCTTCCTGGTCGTGGAGCGGGGTGGCGGTCTCAACGAGGGGGAGCACTTCGATCTCTTCGGGGGCGTCTCGCTCGGCCGCTCGGCCGACGCCGACATCCGCCTCGACGATCGCTATGCCTCCGGGATCCACGCACGCGTGTTCAACCGCTCCGAGGCATATTTCGTCGAGGACATGAACTCGACCAACGGCACGCTGCTCAACTCGCGCGAGCTGCACGGCGAGGCAGAGCTGACCCCTGGCGACGTGATCCGGATCGGGGACACTGAGCTTCGCTTCGAGGTGTCCTGATGCTGAACGTCGCCGAGGAGGCTCACAAGACCGATACCGGGCGGCAGCGGCAGGCCAACGAGGACTCGTACTTCGCCAAGGCGCCGCTCTTCGCCGTAGCCGACGGGATGGGCGGCGCGCAGGCCGGCGAGGTGGCCTCCCGGATCGCCGCGGGCGCCTTCGAACGCGCGCCCCGGAGCGAGGACGCGTCCGCGGAGGGCCAGCTCGAGGAGATCGCGCAGCAGGCGAATCGCAGGATTCACCGGCTCGCCCAGGAGGACTCCTCCCGCGCCGGCATGGGGACCACTCTGACGGCGGCGATGCTGCGCGACGACGAGGTCGCGCTGGGCCATGTCGGTGACAGCCGCGCCTACCTGCTCCGGAACGGTGAGCTGCGCCGCCTCACCAAGGACCACTCGCTCGTCGAGGAGCTTCGCCGCCAGGGCAGGCTGACCGAGGAGCAGGCCGAGGAGCACCCGCAGCGCTCGATCATCACCCGCGCCCTCGGCCCGGAGCCGAACGTGAACGTCGACACGATGACCTTCCCGGCCCGCGACGGCGACGTCTTCCTGCTCTGCAGCGACGGTCTCACCACGATGGTCTCCGACGACCAGATCCGGGACATCCTGGTCAACTCTCGAAGCCTGCGGAGCGCGGTCAATCGGCTCGTCGAAGCGGCGAATCGGGGCGGCGGGCGGGACAACATCACCGCGGTCGCCTTCCGGGTGGCCGACGCGGACGCCACGGAGGCGGACGAGGGGGCCACGCTGATCTCTCGCACCGCCGAGCAGGCGGGGCTGACAGGCGAGCGGGTCCGCGCGGCGACCGATCGGCTGCGGGGACAGGGGACGATGCCCACGCCGTCCCGTCGCCGCCGCGTGCTCAAGTGGGCCGCCGGGTTCCTCGTGCTCGCCGCCGTGGTGGTAGCGGCGGTGCTGTTCGTCCGCTCGATCTACTTCCTCGGCACCGACGATCAGGGGAACGTGGCCGTCTACCGGGGCCTGCCGTACGAGCTGCCGCTCGGGGTGAGTCTCTACTCGAAGCAGTATTCGATTCCGGTGCAGCAGGGCTCGCTCTCCGAGGACCGCCAGCGGGCCGTGACCGGCCACACGCTGCGCGGGGAGGACGACGCAACCAGCCTGGTTGAGGACATCCAGCGGCGCCCGACCGAGGGCGTACCGCAGCCGCCACCGCCGCCCCCGCCGAAGAAGAAGCAGCAGCAAAAGAAGAAGCCCGGGGCCACCAATAAGGGCAAGCAGGCCCAGAAGCGTTGAGCGCGCGCACCCGCGAGCTCTTCGCCCTGATCCCGGTCGCGCTGCTGGTCACGGCCGGGTTCACGGCCGTGCTGATCACGAACTCCGATCAGCTCGGCAACCTGAGCGTGCTCTACGGCGGCTACTTCCTGGCGCTCTGCGTCGCCGTCCACATGATCATCCGGATCAGGCTGCCCGACGCCGATCCGTACCTCTTCCCGCTGGTCGCCCTCCTCGCCGCCTTCGGGATGGTGATGCTCTTCCGGCTGAACGAGGGCCTCGCACGCGACCAGGCCAACTGGTTCGTGCTCGGGCTCATCCTGTTCTCGGCGACGATCATCTTCCTGCGGGAGTACGAAGCGCTCGAGCGCTACCGGTACCTGATCGCGCTGGCCGGGATCGTCCTTCTGATCATGCCTCGGTTCCTCGGCCATGCGACCAACGACGCGTTCCTGGCCGTCGACCTCGGACCGATCACCTTCCAGCCGACCGAGCTCGCCAAGATCTGCATCGTCGTCTTCCTGGCGAGCTACCTGAACGAGCACCGCGAGGTGCTGGTGGTCGGCGCTCGCAACGTCTTCGGGCTCGTCCTGCCCCCGCTCAAACACCTCGGCCCGCTGCTCGTCGTCTGGGGCGCCGCGATGGTGCTCCTGGTCTTCATCCGGGACCTGGGCAGCTCGGTGATGTTCTTCGGCGCCTTCCTCGCGCTGCTCTACGTCGCCACCGGCCGGCTGTCGTTCGTGATCATCGGCCTGGCGCTGTTCGTCGTCGGGGCATGGTTCTTCGCCCACACGGCGGCGCACATCCAGGAGCGCTTCGACATCTGGCTCGATCCGTTCCATGACGCCGGCGGCTCGGGCTACCAGCTTTCCCAGTCGATCTTCGCGCAGGCCGACGGCGGGCTGTTCGGCAAGGGGCTGGGCGACTCGCTGGTGCAGCTGCCCGGTTGCAACCACGGTTTCCCGGACCGTTGCGCGATCCTGCCGGCACCCCACACCGACTTCATCTACGCGGTGATCGTGGATGAGCTCGGCTTCGCCGGCGGCGCCGCGGTCGTCCTGATCTACGCGCTGATCGCCGAGCGGGGCTTCAAGACCGCGATCCTGGCCGAGGACGGCTTCTCGAAGCTCCTCGCGACCGGCCTGACGGCGATCTTCGCCCTGCAGGCCTTCGTGATCATCGGCGGCGTCACGCGGGTGATCCCGCTGACCGGCGTGACCCTCCCCTTCATCAGCTACGGCGGCAGCTCGATCGTCGCGAACTTCATCCTGCTCGCCCTCCTGCTGATGATCTCGGACAAGGCACGGCGACGGGTGCGGATCCAGAACGAGACGAGGCTCGGCTGATGAACCGGCAGATCGTGAAGCTCTTCGGCTTCCTGCTCGTGCTGTACGCGCTGCTCTTCGGGTTCACGTCGTACTGGTCGATCTTCGACTCCAGTGACCTGAAGGCGAACCAGGCGAACCGCAGGCCGCTGCTGGAGGAACAGAGGATCAGGCGCGGCACCATCCTCGCCGCCGACGGCTCGGTGATCGCCCGGTCCCGCCAGGTGGGCAGCGGCAACAACAAGGTGTACGTCCGCCGCTACCCGCAGGGCGGGCTGTTCGGCAACCCGATCGGCTACAGCTTCGTGACGCAGGGGCGGGTCGGCTTCGAGCTCTCTCACAACGACGAGCTGGTCGGCAACCAGACCGAGTTCCTCTCCGTCCTCGACGAGCTCCGGGGTCATGCCCAGGAGGGAGACAACATCCAGTCCTCTCTCGACCCGGCCGCGCAGGAAGCCGCCGTCAACGGGCTCGCTGGCCGCCGCGGCTCGGTCGTGGCGATCGTTCCCTCGACCGGCGAGGTCAGGGCAATGGTGAGCATTCCCGAGTACGACCCCAACGAGATCCCGAAGAGCTTCGCCCAGCTCAACCGCGATCAGAGCGCCCCCCTCTTCAACCGCGCCACCCAGGCGGGGTACCCGCCGGGATCGACGATGAAGGTGGTGACCGCGACGGCGGCGCTCGACAGCGGCGACTTCACTCCCAGCTCGACTCTCAGCGGCCGCTCCCCGATCGAGATCGAGGGTGTGGCGCTCTCCAACTCCGGGGGTGAGCAGTTCGGGACCATCGACATGACCACCGCTCTCACCAACTCCGTCAACACCTGGTGGGCCCAGGCCGGCGAAAAACTCGGCAAGGACACCATGTTCAAGTACATGGAGCGCTTCGGCTTCAACGCCAAGCCGCGGCTCGACTACCCCGGCTTCCAGCGGGCAACCAGCGGGGTGTTCGACGGGAACACGCTGCTCGGACCCGGCGACCTGATCGACATCGGGCGGGTGGCGATCGGCCAGGAGCGCCTGCGCGTGACGCCGCTGCAGATGGCGGAGGTCGCGGCGACGGTCGCCAACAACGGCGAGCTGATGGAGCCTCGCCTGTGGTCGAAGGTGATCGACGCGGACGGCAGGGAGACGAAGCTCAACCCCGCGCGTCAGAGTCGTGTGATGAGCGAGGAAACGGCGGCGGAGCTCAACGACATGATGCAGAACGTCGTCGCGGAGGGCACCGGAACGGCGGGGGCGGTCTCCGGCATAGACGTCGCCGGGAAGACCGGCACGGCGGAGATCTCCAACGGCGTCAACGACGCCTGGTTCATCGGCTTCGCGCCGGCCGACGATCCGCAGATCGCGATCTCGTGCATCGTCGAGCACACGAGCGGCTTCGGCGGGCCGACCTGCGGACCGATCTTCAAGGCGGTCGCCGAGTCGATCCTCCAGGGGAGCTCCGGTGGCTGAGCAGCAGAGCGGCGAGATCGTCGACGAGCGCTACCGGCTCGAACGAAAGATCGGCTCAGGAGGGATGGCGGACGTCTGGCTCGCCGACGACACGGAGCTCGACCGCAAGGTCGCGATCAAGATCCTTCACGATCGCTTCGCGCAGGACTCCGAGTTCGTCGAGCGCTTCCAGCGCGAAGCCCAGGCGGCCGCCGGGCTCCAGCACCCCAACGTCGTCGGGATCTTCGACCGTGGCGGCTTCGACGGCACCTACTTCATCGCCATGGAGTACGTCGACGGCCCCTCGCTCAAGGACCTGGTCAAGGGAGGGATGAGCCCGAAGGACGCGATCGACTTCACGCGCCAGATCCTGAACGCGGCCCGCTTCGCTCACCGCAAGGGGATCGTTCACCGCGATCTGAAGCCGCAGAACGTCCTGATCGACGCCGAGGGGCGCGCCCGGGTGGCCGACTTCGGCATCGCCCGCGCCAGCGAGAACTCCGACATCACCGCCACCGGCTCGGTGATGGGGACCGCCCAGTACATCTCTCCCGAGCAGGCGCAGGGAAATCCGACCACGCCCCGATCCGACATCTACTCGATCGGCGTGATCCTCTACGAGGAGCTCACCGGCCGCGTGCCGTTCCAGGGCGACAGCGCGGTCGCCGTCGCCCTCAAGCAGGTCTCAGAGGCGCCGCGTCGCCCCAGCGCGATCAATCCCAACGTCCCGCCGGCTCTGGATGCGGTCGTGATGCGGGCCCTGGCGAAGGATCCCGACGCGCGCTTCAAGGACGCCGACGCGTTCCTGCGAGCCCTCGACGCGGCCGAAAAGGCCCCGGACACGCCCCGCCCGCAGGACACCGCCGCGTATGCGGCCGTCAGCCCCGAGGGCGAGACGGACATCCCGGGCGAGGAGGTGGTCGAGGAAGAGTGGGTTGTCGATCGCGGCAGTCGCCGCTGGCGCTGGATCGCCCTCGCCCTGCTCGCCGCCGGTGTCGCCGCCCTCGTCGCCTTCGCCCTCACCCGTCCGTCGCATGTCTCCGTCCCGGACGTGATCGGTCAGGACGTGGACGCCGCCACACAGGTCCTCGGCGGCAAGGGTTTCGACGTGGCGATCAAGGCGGTGCCCAGCAGCGCGACGCGAAACCAGGTCGTCGAGCAGGACCCGATCCCCACCGACCGCGGTGGCGGCAAGGTCGAGGAGGGCTCCACGATCACCCTCAGCGTCAGTTCCGGCCCGGCGATCGTGGCGGTGCCCGACGTCGCGGGGCTGACCCTGGCAGACGCGACGAAGCGCCTGGAAAAGGCGGGATTCAAGGTCACCACCAGGGACGAGTTCTCCAACTCCGTTCCAAAGGGCAAGGCGATCGGCTCGGAGCCGGCGGCCGGCACGCAGCTCTCCGCAGGCCAGGTCGTCACCGTCGTGGTCTCGCGCGGGACCAATCGGGTCGAGGTACCGGACGTGACCGGGCTCGACGACCAGGCCGCGCTGGCGGCGCTGCAGAACGCCGGGCTCGCGGGCGTGTTGGTCCAGCGCGATTCCACCGAGCCGGAGGGCACCGTGCTGAACCAGAGCCCGGGCCCGGGCAAGCTCGTGGCGCGCGGCTTCCAGGTCACGATCTTCGCCTCGACCGGAGCGATCACGGTGCCGGATGTCGTCGGCCAGGCTCGCAAGACGGCGGTGACCGCGCTGAAGAAGGCCGGCTTCACCGCCGCCGTGACGGAGGAGACCACCGACGACCCGACGGAGGTCGGCCGGGTGATCTCCGAGTTTCCACCCGGGGGCTCTCGCGGCCGGCGCGGCGACACCGTGACGATCTCGGTCGGGGTGGTGGCCCCGACCACGACCACACCGGGCGCATGAGGGTCGCCGTCCTCGGCGGCGGGATCTCGAGCGAGCACGAGGTCTCCCTCCGCTCGGCGGCCTCGGTCGCCGCGGGGCTGCGCGAGGCCGGCCACGCGACCGTCGAGGTGACGATCGGCCGCGACGGCCGCTGGGCCGCCGAAGGCGCCGCGGTCGGCTTCAGCCCGGGCGAGGGGCTGCTCGATTGCGACGCGGTCTTCCCGGTGCTCCACGGCCCGGGCGGGGAGGACGGCAGCATCCAGGGGCTGCTCGAGGTCCTCGACGTGCCCTACGCGGGCTCAGACGTCAAGTCCTCGGCGCTCTGCATGGACAAGCTGGTCTTCAAGGACCTGCTCGCCCGCCACGGGATTCCGCAGGTCGACTACTGCCGTGCCGGCGAGGAGGGCTGGCGGGAGATCGTCTCCGGCTTCGGGCAGCCGGTCTGGGTGAAGCCGGCTCGGCTCGGCTCGAGCGTCGGGATCGCTCCCGCGTCCGGAGGTGAGGAGCTCGACCGTGCGGTCCAGGACGCGCGGCGTCACGATCCGCGGGTGATCGTCGAGGCCCCTGCCCCCGGCAAGGAGGTCGAGTGCTCGCTCCTCGGCAACGACGACCCGGTGGCATCGCCGCCTGGCGAGATCGTCACCAGGTCATCCGACTGGTACGACTACGAGGCGAAGTACGCGGAGGGCGGGATGGAGCTCCGCGTACCGCCGGAGATCTCCGAGGGTGCCCGGGAGCGCGTGCGCGAGCTCGCTCGACGGGTCTTCATCCTCTGTGGCTGCAGCGGGCTCGCCCGCTGCGACTTCTTCGTCGACGGGGAGGAGGTGCTCGTCAACGAGCTCAACACGATCCCCGGCTTCACCGAGACGAGCGTCTACGGCAAGCTCTTCGAGGCTGACGGCATCGCCTATCCGGAGCTCTGCGACCGCCTGATCAAGCTCGCGGTCGAGCGCTACGAGAAGGCTAAGAGCTTCGAGTTCTGAGCGCGGTCCCGATCCACTCAGGCGGTACCGATGACGCGGATGTCGTCGATCTGGCTCTGCAGGTCTGCGGTGTCCGGGTCCTCGGGCAGCTTTGTGAGCCAGATCAAGTAGAAGCGAGACGGCCTTGCGCCCGGGGTGTCGATCCTCACCTTGTTCCCAGCGTCGCTCCTGCGGCCGATCACCTGCCATTCGTCGAGGTCCTGCGGGGCCTCTGACTGGCCCGGTGCCGAGCGGATCTCGAGATCCTCGCCGCCCTGCCCGAATCGGAGCTCCACCGAGCCGGCCGTGACCTGCCTCCCAATGTCGACGTACAGCCCCACGCCTGGTTTGTCGAAGGCCCCCTGGTACCCCTCAGTCGACCAGCCGGTTCCCGAGGGGTTCCCGTCGATCGCGAGGTCCACCTCGTCCGGGTGTTCGCCGCCGGTCCCGAAGGGGTCGAAGTCGGTGGCCTCCGCGATCTGCAGCGCCGTGCCCTTGGCCGCGCCGCCGCTACCGCTGTCGCCGCCGAGGTCCAGCCGGGTGGCGAGGATCACCGCCGCGGCGGCGAGCGCGATCAAGACGATCGCAAGTGCGATCCCGCGGCCCGAGATCCGGCGCCGCCCGGACAGCCGCCGCCGGTTGGCGGGCACCGAGTCGAGGACGCTGGTCGCCGCGCCGCTGGTTCCCCCGGCGCGCGCGGCCTCCACCTCGAGGGTCTGCTCGAGGTCGCGGACCATTTCGGCCACGGTGGCGTAGCGGTCGCGCGGGTCCTTGGTGGTCGCGCGATCGACGACCGCGGCGACCGACGCCGAGACCTCAGGGCGCCGCGCCTGTACGTCGGGCATCGGCTCGTTCACGTGCTTCATCGCCACGCCCACCTGGGTCTCGGCCCGGAAGGGCACGTCCCCGGTGAGCATCTCGTAGAGGACCACCCCCAGCGAGTAGACATCCGAGCGCTCGTCGACGTCCTCGCCCATCGCCTGCTCCGGCGAGACGTAGTCGGTCGTGCCGAGGACCCTGCCGGTCGCCGTCATCCCCTTCTGCTCCAGTGAGCGCGCGATGCCGAAGTCGGTCACCTTGGCGCGGCCGTCGGGGTCGATGAGCACGTTCTGCGGCTTGACGTCGCGGTGGACGAGCTTGCGGGCGTGGGCCGCGGTCAGGCCGCGGCCGATCTCGATCGCGTAGGCGACCGCCTCGTCCACCGGCAGCCGGCCCTCCTCCTGGAGTCTCCGCTTCAGAGTGCGGCCCTGGATGTACTCGAAGACGATGTACGGCCGCCCGTCGTCCTCGCCGGCGTCGATCACCCCGACCAGGTTGGGGTGCGAGAGGCGGGCGGCGGCACGTGCCTCACGGCGGAAGCGCTCGAGCTGGTCCGCCTCCTCGGAGATCTCTCGGTGGAGCAGCTTGATCGCGACCTGGCGGTCGAGCACCTCGTCGACGGCCAGGTAGACGGTCGACATCCCGCCGGAGCCCAGCTTCGAGTCGAGCCGATAGCGGCCCGAGAGTACTGTCGAGCTCAAGCGTTCCAAGGCTTTTGTGCGTCCATCGGCTGTATTTTCGCCCGTGACCCGGTGCCCCGCTGCGAGCGCCCGACCGAATGATGACCGTCCAGGTCCGCTTCTACACTGACCCCGCCTGTCCCTGGTCCTGGGCCGCGGAGCCCGCGCTGCGGCGACTGATGTGGGAGTTCGACGGTGAGCTCGAGTTCGTCTGGGTGATGGGGGGCCTGACGCGGAGCTACGAGCGGGCGAATCTCCTCGATGTGGTCTCGCAGTGGCTCGTCGATGCGACAGCGGGAGGGATGCCGAACGACCCGAGGATCTGGACGGAGAACCCGCTCGATTCAACCTACCCCGCCTGCCAGGCGGCAAAGGCGGCGCAGGAACAGGGCCCGCAGGCCGCCTACGGGTATCTCCGTGTGCTCCGCGAGGGGATCATGTTCGAGCGCCGCAAGCTCGACCATGCGGATGCCCTGGTCGACGCGGCGGGGCGGGCGGGGATCGACCGCGCGCGCTTCGAGGTGGACCTCCGCTCGCACGCGATCACCGAGGCTTTCGGAATCGATCTGGACGAGGTGCGCAGCCCGCCGGAGGAGGCGCGTCAGGCCGGCGCCATCCATCGCAGCAGCAAGGGCAGGGAGAGGATCAGCTTTCCGTCGGCGCTCTTCATCGGGGAGGACGGCGGCCGCCACGGTGCCTGGGGCAACGATTCCGTCGATGTGGAGAAGATGAGGAAGGCTGCCTCGTCCGCGGGCGCGAACCAGGTCAACGAGGGCTCGCTCGAGCCCCTGGACGCGATCGCCCGATTCGGCCGCTGCGCGACACGAGAGATGGAGGTCCTCACCGGCCGCCCTCGCCCCGTGGTAGAGGCGGAGCTCTGGGCGCTGGCGCGCGACTGGAAGCTGAAGCCGGTCGCGGCGCTGACCGGGACGCTCTGGGAGCGGGCCTAGGGTCGCTCGACCCGGCCCGCATCGGCCGTCGCGCGGCCGATGCGCTTGGCGCCGGGATAGTGGACGCGGAGCTGCTCCGCTGCGGTTTCCTCATCCGAGGAGGCGACGAGGACGCAGAATCCGCAGCCCATGTTGAACACCTCGTGCATCTCCTCGTCGCTCACCTCCCCGAGCTCCTGGATAAGGGCGAAGATCGGAGGGACCGGCAGGGCATCGTCGATCTCGTAGCCGACCTCGGCCTCGAGCCGGAGGAGGTTCGCCAGTCCGCCCGAGGTGATGTGGGCCAGCCCGCGGACGTCGACCTCCGAGTGGAGGAGCTCGACGATCGGCTTCACGTAAATCTCGGTGGGCTCGAGCAGGACATCGCCGAGCGGGCGGCCGAGCCGCTCATCGTCCATCGGCATGCCGGCGAGCGTGGAGCGGGCGAGCGTATAGCCGTTCGAGTGCAGCCCGGACGACGGTAGGCCGATCACCGGGTCGCCCGGCTCGATCGACGCGCCCGTGACCAGCGAGTCCAGCGCAACGACTCCGAAACAGGCGCCCGCCAGGTCGAGGCCGTTGATGATCTCGCCGAGCTGGGCGAGCTCTCCGCCGACGATCTCGATGCCGGCGAGCTCCGCGCCGCGAGCGAGGCCCCTGCCGATCGCCGAGGCGACCTCCGGATCGGCCCGGTCGACCGCGAGGTAGTCCACCATCGCGAGAGGCTCGGAGCCGACGCAGACGACGTCGTTCACATTCATCGCCACGCAGTCGATGCCGACGGTGTCCCAGCGGCCGAGCTGCTCGGCGACGACCAGCTTGGTGCCGACTCCGTCCGTGCTGAGCGCAATGCCGGTGCGCTCGTCGAGGCGTACGACGTTCGCGTAGTGACCGCTGGCAAGGACCTGGCGGCTCTTCGCGGGGGCCGCGGCGGCGAGTGCGGAGACCAGCGATGCGACGGCGGCGTCGGCGTCCCCCTGGCTCACGCCGGCACGAGCGTAGGCGTCCTCCGTCACTTCGATTCCCCTCGCGACGGGGACTCGGGGGCCGGTCCGGGGCGCGACGCCGGCACCCACGTCGGAGCACCGTTGCCTCCCGCGGGGTGGCCATCCGACGAGACGACGCTCTCGGGTTGTCCGAAGCCCCGCAGCTCGGCGCGCTGCCTGCGCGAGAGGCGCAGGAGCCGGCCCAGCACCACCCCGGCGAGCCCGGCCCGGTAGGCGGCGTACGGCCAGAGGGCGCTGTCGCGCTCGACGACTTTGATCAGGGCCTGGGAGGCGAGGGTGGATCCGAAGGAGGCGGCCGTGCCGGCTGCGAACGCCAAGCGCTGATCCGGGGGCAGCCTGCGGCGCCTCAACCGCGCGCCCTTGAGCAATGCGGCACCGACGATGACCGGGAGGGCGACGGTCCGCGAGAGCATGTTGGCGTGCTGGCGGGTGAACCCGCGCCAACGCGCGACGCTCAGCGTGGCGCCGTTTCGGGAGACGCCGGGGGCGAGGGCGGCCGCCTGCGCGAAGCCGAGGGCGAGGCCGTCGCCGGCCGTGGCCTGGCCGCGGTCTCGCTGCTGTGGCGTCCGGTCGGAGGCGACCATCGCGCCGGCGCCGGCAAGCAGGCCGGCCGCAGTGGGGACCGGGCCGCCGAGGCGCTGCTCGATCAGCCGCTCGAAGAGCATCCCGAAGAGCGCGGCCGGGAGGAAGGAGAGGCCGAGCACCGCAGCCTTGCGCCGGTCGAAGGTGCGGAGCTCCTCGAGGATCACCTCGCGCTGTCCGACCAGCAGGGCCGCCGCGGCCCCGGCGTGGAGCGCGACACCGAACGTCTTCTCGAGCTCTGCATCGCCGTCGTCCCGGGTCCAACCCAGGAACCAGGGGACGAGGGTGAGGTGTGCGGAACTCGAGACCGGGAGAAGCTCAGTCGGTCCCTGGACCGCTCCGAGGACGATCGCCCTCGACGGTCTCACGAAGCGGCTTGCTGCTCTGCGTCTGTCCCTGAGCCTTGGCGCATATCGGCGCCGGGTTCGGCGCGGCCGCGCCTGCGCTTCCAGATCGCGTACACGATCAACGCCACGATCGCCGCGAGGACGGCGTAGTCGAGGTAGTGCAGCCGGTCCTTCCAGTCATCCCACTTGCTCCCCGCGAGCTTTCCGACGAACCCGAGCGCGAAGACCCAGGGGATGCAACCCAGAAGCGTCAGGACGCTGAATCGCCAGAACGGCATTCGCGCGACGCCCGCCGGCAGCGAGATGAAGGTCCGGATCACCGGCAGCATGCGCGAGAAGAACACCGTCGCGTCGCCGTGGCGGTTGAACCAATCGTCGGCCCAGTCGAGGTAGCGACGGTTGGCGTGGAAGATCCGATGCCGCTCCACCAGCTCCAGGCGGCCGTAGTACCCGATCGCGTAGGCGATCCATGAGCCCACTAGGTTGCCAAGCACCCCGGCCGCGACGATTCCGAAGAGGGTCAGCGTCCCGTCGTCGACCTTGAAGCCGGCGAAGAGCATCGTCGCCTCGCTCGGGATCGGGATCAGCGCGCTCTCCAGAGTCATCAGGACGAAGATGCCCGCGTATCCGAGGTCGCCGATCACGTCCGTGGCGAAGTCGACAAGCTTGTCGGTCACCGCCGCGGTGACAAAGGGGAGTGCGAGGCCCGTCACAGGGGCGGCATGGTAGGGGCTGGTGCCCAGGCGCGGGCTGCAGGAACCAAAAATCCCCCCATGAAACGGGTTGCTACTCGCTTTGCGAGCAGGACCCTCGCAACAACTAGACTCGGCTGCCGCGTGGATCGGCTCAAGTATCCCGTCTGGCGTCACCGCCTGATCCAGCTCGCGGCCGATGCAGCTCTGGTCGCGCTGGCCTACTACCTGGCCTTCAGGTTGCGGTTCCTCGATGCCTCAGGTGGGATCCCCGAGCGCTACGACCACATGCTGGCCACCTCGATCGGCTTCGTGGTCGCCGGGCAGCTGATCATCTTCTACGTCTCCGGCCTGTACGAGAAGTGGTGGCGCTACTTCCGCCTGCCGGACATGATCGCGGTCCTCCGGGCCTGCACCATCTCGACGGCGATCCTGGCGATCACCTTCCTGCTGCTGAAGCCGTTCGACGATCAGATCCCGCGCTCGGTCCTGGTCAGCGACTTCCTGCTCACCGTCTTCTTCATCGGCGGGGCGCGGCTGCTCGCGCGGATGGTCCTGGTTGAACGGCTCGCCCGCCGCGACGTCCGCGGCGCCAGGCAGGTCCTGGTCGTGGGCGCCGGCTCGGGCGGTCAGATGGTGGCCCGTGAGCTGCAGCTCAATCCGAATCTCGGGTCCAAGCCGGTCGGCTTCCTCGACGACGACCCGCGCAAGCGCGGGATGCGTCTCCACGGCATCAACGTCCTCGGGACGACGGAGGAGGTCGGGGAGATCCTCGACGAGTACCACCCGGACGAGGTGATCATCGCGATTCCCTCCGCCCCCGGCGTGCTGCGCGGCCGGGTGGTCACCGCGTGCCGGGAACGCGACGTCGCCGTGCGCACGCTTCCCACCGTCTTCGAGCTGCTGCGCGGCGGCGTGCAGCTCACCAGGCAGCTGCGTGAGGTCCAGGTCGAGGACGTGCTGGGGCGGGAGCCCGTGCGCATGGAGCTCGACCGGGTCGGCGCCTACATGCAGGACAAGGTCGTCCTCGTGACCGGCGCCGGCGGCTCGATCGGCTCTGAGCTGGTCCGGCAGATCGCCCGGGTGCGGCCCCTACTGCTGGTGATCCTCGACCACGCCGAGGACAACCTCTTCCGGATCGACCGGGAGATGATCGAGGAGCGCCATTTCACCCGGGTCGAGTCGGTGCTCGCCGACTGCAAGGAGCCCGAGCGAATGCTCGAGGTGATGCAGCGCTTCAGGCCCGACGTCGTCTTCCACGCTGCCGCCTACAAGCACGTCCCGCTGATGGAGGCCAATCCGCTGGAGGCGATCCGCAACAACGCGATCGCGACGAGGGTGACGGCCGAGACTGCCGTGGCTTCCGGGTGCGAGCGTTTCGTCCTCGTCTCCACCGACAAGGCGGTCAATCCGCGCACGGTGATGGGGGCCTCGAAGGCGATCGCGGAGTGGATCGTCGAGTCCGCCGGCCGCAAGCACCCGCAGACCCGGTTCGTCACGGTCCGATTCGGCAACGTGCTGGCCTCCTCGGGTTCCGTCGTGCCGATCTTCCGCAGCCAGATCGAGCGTGGCGGCCCGGTGACCGTCACCGACCCGGAGATGACCCGCTACTTCATGACCATCCCGGAGGCGGTCCAGCTGGTGATCCGCTCCGGTGACCTCGGCGGCGCGAGCGGGGAGGTCTTCGTGCTGGAGATGGGCGAGCCCGTGAAGATCGTCGACCTCGCCCACAACATGATCCGCCTGGCGGGCTACGAGCCGGAGGTGGACATCGCGATCGAGTTCGTGGGCGCGCGGCCGGGAGAGAAGCTCCACGAGGAGCTCTTCAATTCAGACGAGCGCCCCCAGCCGACGGCCGCGGACCGGATCGTTCGCGCGGT
>Ga0126307_10000670_pt1 | contig 22326 bp, 20 predicted proteins | sample Plot28_FD_89955 | JGI IMG/M metagenome (GOLD analysis project Ga0126307, IMG submission 89955) | Serpentine soil microbial communities from UC McLaughlin Reserve, CA, USA - Plot28 | ecosystem: Environmental > Terrestrial > Soil > Grasslands | place: USA: UC McLaughlin Reserve, Lake County... | reverse complement strand
CGGTGGTCCGGTAATGGAAGCCGCCGCTGCCGCGATCTCGCGTCGCGCCCCCGGCTGGCTCGCCGGGCTCGCTCCCGTGCTCGTGCTCGGGCTCGCCATCGGGCTCTTCGTGGCGCTCGACGCGCCGGGGCTCGATCGCATCGGCGTGCCGCAGGAGGAGCTCGCCGTCGAGCGTTCGGTGCTCGAGCCCGGCCAGATCGAGCTGCACGTGCGCAACGACGGCGCGGATCCGGTCGAGGTGCGGCAGGTGATCGTGAACGACGGATTCGCGTCGTTCACGCAGTCCGAGGAGAAGATCGGCCGGCTGGGCGGGTCGGAGATCGATGTTCAGTACCCGTGGATCAAGGGCGAGGCGTACGACGTCGTCCTCCTCACCGCGACCGGCGCGACGATCGAGCACACGATCGACGTGGCGGTGGCGACGCCGGACGCCGACGTCGGCTTCTACGGGCTGATGGCGCTGATCGGGCTCTACGTGGGCGTGATCCCGGTGGCGATCGGGATGCTCTGGCTGCCGTGGCTGCGCGGCGTGGACCAGCGCTGGATGCGCTTCCTGCTCGCGTTCACGATCGGATTGCTCGGCTTCCTCGGGATCGACGCCCTCCTCGAGGGGACGTCGATCGCGGGCAGCGGGCCGGAGGCGCTCGGCGGAGCGGGCCTCGTGTGGATCGGCGCGGCGACCGCCTATCTGCTGCTCTCCGCGGTCGACAGCTCGGTGGGCTCGGCGGTCGGTGGCGGCGGCGCCCGCGCGCTCGGCTATCGAGCCGCGCTCCTCGTGGCGCTCGGCATCGGTCTCCACAACCTCGGCGAGGGCCTCGCGATCGGATCCGCGTACGCGATCGGCTCGCTCGCGCTCGGCGCCTCGCTCGTCGTCGGGTTCGCGCTTCACAACACGACCGAGGGGCTCGCCATCGTCGCGCCGGTCGCGCGCGCGGGGCGTGCGCGGCTCACGCGGCTGCTCGGTCTCGGCGTCCTGGCCGGGGCCCCGGCGATCGTGGGGGCGTGGATCGGCGCCTCCGCGTTCAATCCGAGTCTCGCGGCGCTTCTGTTCGGCGTCGGCGCCGGCGCGATCGCCCGCGTGGTCGTGCAGATCGCGCCGCAGGTGCGCGACGGCGCCGGCCGGCTGCTCCACCCGCTCGCCGTGGCCGGCGTGCTCGTCGGGCTGCTTGTCATGTACATCACCGGCCTCCTGGTGTCCGTCTGATGGCGGCGCGGATGGAGAGCGCTGCCGAGGTCTCGAATGCGGTGCAGGACTACGCCAAGGCGATCTGGTCGCTCTCGCAGCGAAGCGACGAGCCCGTCTCGACCTCTTCGCTGGCGTACCGGCTCGAGGTCTCGCCCGCGTCCGCGTCGGCGATGGTGAAGCGGCTCGAGGTGATGGGCCTCGTCTCACGCGAGCCGTATCACGGCGTGCGGCTCACGCGCGCGGGCGAGCGCTTGGCGCTCGAGGTGGTGCGCCATCACCGCCTGCTCGAGCTCTACCTGGCCGAGGCGCTCGGCATGTCGTGGGACCGGGTTCACGAGGAGGCCGAGGTGCTCGAGCACGCCATCTCACCGGAACTCTCGGAGCTGATCGCAGCGAAGCTCGGCAACCCGACACACGACCCGCACGGCGACCCGATCCCCACCGCCGACGGTGAGATCGACGACTCGCCCACGCGCGCGCTCGCCGATCTGCCCGCCGGTGAGCGGGGCGTCTTCTCGCGTGTCTCCGACTCGAACTCGGAGATGCTGCGCTACCTCTCGGAGCGCGGCATCGCGCCGGGCGACGAGCTCGAGCTGACCGGCCGCGAGCCGTTCGGCGGACCGTTGACGGTGCGCGCGAACGGGCGCGATCACGCCCTCGGCGATCAGCTTGCGCGGGCCATGCGAGTCGCGCCCGCCCGCTAGGCTCCCGGCCCCGATGGCGCTCGCCGACGACTTCCAGGCGGTGGTCAACAGCCTCCCGCCCGACTGGACGCATCTCGAGCTCGACATGCGAATAGCGGACGAGGATCGCTACGTCGAGGCAGCCACGCTGATGGCGCAGATCAATGCGATGCCCTATTCGAAGCACGACTGGCACTGGCGCCTGCGGGTGGCGAACACCTTCGGGCACGCCGCCGCGGCCGAGAGCGTGCGTGGCACACTCGCGTTGCTCGACGCCCAGGGCATCGAGGGCGAGCTTGTCGCGCGCGAGGCCCGCTCCGGCCGGGTCGAGGTGACCCAGATGTGGGGCCGTCCGGAGTCGGTGCGCGAGGAGTTTCGCCGCCGGCGCACGCAGTGAGCGCCGCCGCGCACTGATGGCCCGAGTCCTCCTCGTCTCGCGGGATCTCCTGTTCGGCTCGAAGGTCGAGGGCGCGCTCCGGGCCGCGGGCCACGAGGTGGTTCGCGACGGTCCGGCGGACGTCGCGGTTGTCGACCTCACCCAGGGCGAGGTGCCGGCGCCACCGCCGGAGATGCCCGCCCTCGCGTTCTACTCCCACGTGGAGCAGGAGATCCGCCGGCGCGCGGAGGACTTGGGCTATGACCTGGTCGTCCCGCGCTCGCGCATGAATCGCGAGGGTGCCGCGCTCGTGGACGGCCTGCTCCGCCGATGAAGGTGGCCGTCGTCACCGGCGCCTCGTCCGGGATAGGGCTGGCCACCGCCCGGCTGCTCGCGGCACGCGGCTGGCGTCAGATCCTCGTCGCGCGGCGGGCCGAGCGCCTCGAGGCGCTCGCGGCCGAGCTGCCCCAGGCGGTGCCGCTCGCACTCGACCTCACCGCCGGCGATGCGCCAGGCCGGGTGCGCGAGGCGGTCGAGCGCGAGGGCGCTCTGCACCTGCTCGTGAACAACGCGGGCGCCGGCATGCGCGCGCCCTTCGCCGAGAGCGGGTACGAGACCGTGCGCCGGCTGATGGAGGTGAACTTCGACGCGATCGTCCGGCTGACCGAGGTGCTGCTGCCGCTGCTCCGCGAATCCGCGCCGTCGTCGATCGTGAATGTGGGCTCGGTGGCCGGCCGGGTCGGCCGGCCGAAGGTGAGCGCCTACGCGGCGTCGAAGTTCGCGCTCGCGGGTTGGAGCGAGGCGCTCCACTACGAGGAGGCCCCGAACGGCGTGCACGTCGGGCTCGTGATGCCGGGCTTCGTCGCCACGGAGGGCTTCCCGCAGACGCACCTCGTCCGCAGCCCGCGCACGCGCTGGATGGTGTCGACACCCGAGAAGGTGGCGCGCGCGATCCTCGGCGCTGGACCGGGCGGGCGGGCGGAGGTGCACGTGCCGCGGCCGTGGGCACTCGTCCCGCGTGCGCGCTTCCTGGCGCCGGGGCTCGTACGACGGGTCGTCCGACGCGGGCGTCTCTAGGGCGCGGCGAACGCCCGGCTCACGTCCGGCGGCTCGCTCAGGATCCCGAAGCGGGCGTCGAATGTCGCCCAGCCGCCGAGCGCGCGCGGCCGCAGCTCCAGGGGCGGGCGCAGCGCGGGCGCGATCGCGGCGAGCTGGGCGCGCACGAGCGGCTCGTCGGCGCCCGAGGCGGCCACGATGTCGTCGACAGCGGAGTCGCGGTCGCGGAGGGCGGCGCGCGTGCCCGCGGCGAGGGCGCGCACCACGGCGCCGACGAGTTCGCGGCTTTCGGCGAGCGTCTTCCGGCGCACCACCAGCACCAGCTCCGGGTAGCGCGGCGCACCGAAGTCGTCCACGCGGAACTCGCGCGTCCGCACGCCGCGCTCGCGCAGCGCGACACCCTCGGCGTTCCAGAAGGAGACGACCGCGTCGACTCGGCCGGCGATCAGGCTGGGGACCGCTGAGAAGCCGATCGTCACCCGCTCGACCCGCTCAGGATCGCCGCCGTCGGCCTCCACCACGGCGCGCAGGACGGCGTCGTCGGAGGGCAGCCCTGTCACACCCACCCGACGGTCCTCGAGATCGCGCGGGCGCGCGATGCCGCGGTCGGCGCGGGCGATCACAGCCGCGAGCGGCCGCTGTACGAGCGCCCCGACGCCCACCACGTCGCTGCCCTCCTGACGCGCCAGGCCGAGGTCGTGGATGTCCACGACCGAGAGGTCCGCGCGCCCGGCGGCGAGCAGCTTGAGGGAGTCGGTGGAGGCCGCCGGCACACGGATCGCGAGATCCACGTCCTGGCGGGCGTCAAGCCCCTCGCGCTTGGCTGCGTAGACGCCCGCGTGCACGGCGTTCGGCTGGAAGTCGAGCGCGAGCGCCACCGGGCGGCCGCCGCCGTCGTCCTCGTCGCCGCAGGCGGCGAGGAGCGACAGAGCGATCAGAAAGGGGAGGAGCCTGCGCACGGCGGCCAACCCTACGGACGGAGTCACCGCGGCGGCGGTCGGTAGCCTCCCGGCGGATGCGCCGCATCACCTTCTCGCGGAATGTCACGCTGTCGCTCTCGCGGACCTGCGTGTCGCACTGCAAGTACTGCGCCTTCGCGACCCACGGGCCGCATCTGCACGCGCCCGCCGACGTCGAGCAGCTGCTCGATCGGGCCGCGAGGCGGCGCGTCAAGGAGCTGCTCGTGCTCACCGGGGACGACCCGGCGTATCACCCCGGGGTTCGCGCGCTCCTGGCGGAGTACGGCTTCGAGGACTTCGTCGCCTACGTTGCCTGGGCCTGCGAGCGCGCGCTCGAGCGCGGGATCCTGCCGCACACGAACCTCGGCGCACTGCCGCGCGCCGCGCTCGCCCGGCTGCGCGAGGTCACGGCCTCGCAGGGGCTCATGCTCGAATCGCTGCGCGACGACCTCGTCTGCCACCAGGGCTCGCCGACTAAGGACCCGGAGCTGCGGCTCGGCACCATCCGGGCCGCGGGCGAGCTGCGGATCCCGTTCACGAGCGGGATCCTCGTCGGGATCGGCGAGACCCCCGACGACCGGATCGCGGCGCTGCGCGCGCTCGCTGGGCTGCACGCGGAGCACGGCCACCTGCAGGAGGTGATCCTCCAGAACTTCGTGCCCCACCCGCGCTACTACGGCGCCGAGCCTGCCGAGATCGCTGACGCCGCGCAGCGGGGCGCGCGCGAGTCGGGGGAGCCGTTGCCGCTGCCGACATGGGCGACGCGGATCGGGCTCGAGGACATACGGGTGCTCGTGGAGGAGTGCCGGCGGTTGATGCCCGACGTGGGGATCCAGATCCCCCCGAATCTGTCGGACTGGTGGCTGCCACTCGTGGAGGCGGGCGCGACCGACCTCGGCGGCCTCTCGGCGAACGGCGACCACATCTCGCCGGAGCACCCGTTCCCGTCCGTGCACGAGATGCGCAAGCGGCTTGCGCGGCTCGAGTGCGCGCTCGCGGAGCGACTGTGCGTCTACCCGCAGTACATGGACCCCGGGTGGCTCGAGCAGAGCGTGCTCGACGTGGTGAAGCTGCGCTATTGGTCGTTCATCCCGCGTCGCGGGTCGGGGAGGCGCGAGGAGCGTGCGATCCGGCGCGACCTCGTGGCGGGTGCGATAGCCCGCGCGCGCGACGGCGCCGCGCTCAGCGAGGACGAGTTGACCGCGCTGTTTGCCGAGACGCGCCCGGAGGCGATTGAGGACATGCGCCAAGCCGCCGACGAGCTGCGCCGCGAGCTGACCGGTGAGACGGTCACGTTCGTCGTGAACCGCAACATCAACGTCTCGAACATCTGTACCGTGGGCTGCGCGTTCTGCGGCTTCGGCCAGGGTCGGCGCTCGCCCGACGCCTATGAGCACAGCGAAGAGGAGTTCCGGCGGAGGGTGCGCGAGGCCGTGGAGTACGGCGCCAGCGAGATCTGCATGCAGTCCGGCATCCACCCGGACTGGACGCTTGCCGACTACGAGCGCTGGCTGCGGATCGCGAAGGACGAGGCGCCCGAGATCCACCTGCACGCCTACTCGCCCATGGAGGTTCACTTCATGGCGGGCGAGCTGCCGCTCGACGAGGTGTTCGCCCGGCTCCGCGAGGCGGGGCTCGGGTCCACGCCCGGCACCGCCGCGGAGGTGCTGCACGACGGCGTGCGCGAGCGCATCTCGCCGAACAAGCTGCCGGTGGCGAGGTGGGTCGAGATCATCGAGGCCTGCCACGCGGCCGGCGTCCGCTCCACGGTCACGGTGATGTTCGGGCACATCGAGGAGCCCTGGGAGCTGGCCGAGCATATGCGCGTGGTGCGCGCGCTCCAGGAGCGGACGGGCGGCTTCACCGAGTTCGTGCCGCTCTCGTTCATCCCCTTCCACACCCTGCTCGGCCGCACCCACGGGATCGAGGAGATCGGGCGCGACGACAACCTGAGGCATACGGCGGCGTTCCGGCTCGCGCTTGGCCGCACCGTGAGGAGCCTCCAGGCGAGCTGGGTGAAGATGGGGCTCGACGCCGCCACCGACGCGCTCGACTGGGGCGTGAACGACCTCGGCGGGACGCTTATGGAGGAGAACATCAGCCGGCTGGCCGGGAGCACCCACGGCGTCCGGCTCGATCCGCCGGATCTGATCGCGGCGGCCCACCGCGCCGGCAGGCCGGCGGCGGAGCGCGACACGCTTTACGGGATCCTGCGGCGCTACGAGCTGCCGGTGGCGGCGTAGCCGGCCCGTCCGGCTTGTCGGGCCGCGCCTCACGAGATAGGTTGCGTCAAGCAACCGACGAGGAGCCGAACGCATGCCCGGATACGCCGTCAAGCGGATCGACGAGATGGAGGGCGCCTACCGCGGCGCGCTCAAGAAGGCGCGCGCCGAGCTGGGCGTCACCAGCTTCGGCCTGCAGGTGATCGACTTCCCGCCGAATGCCGACCGCTACCCCGAGCACGACCATTCGAGCGATGGCCAGGAGGAGGTCTACGCGGTGCTGCGCGGGAGCGGCGAGATCGTGATCGATGGCGAGCGTGTCGGCCTCGATCCGGACGAGCTCGTGCGCGTGTCCGCGGGCGTGAGGCGCAAGATCTTGGCGGGCCCCCAGGGGCTCCGAGTGCTGGCGATCGGCGGCGTTCCCGGCGCCGCATACGAGATCCGCGAGTACACGGAACTGGGCGCGGCGGACCCGGCGGCGGGCGGGTCGCGCGGCCGCTAGTCGTCCCAGAAGTCGTCGACCATCTCGCTGTCCCCCTCCACGTGCGGGCCGACTATCAACACCTGCAGCCCGTCCGGTCCCGCTTGGAACGAGCGCGTCGTGCCCGGGCCGACCCTGACCGCATCGAGCGGCGCGAGCTCGACCAGCTCAGCGTCCAGCTTCACGCGCCCTGAACCCGAGAGGACGACGTAGATCTCCTCCGCCGTACGGTGACGATGAGCGAATGCCTCGCGCTGCCCGGGCTTGATCGTGAGGTAGTTGAGGCCCGTCCGCTCGGCGCCCAGGTCCTCACGCGGGAACCGCGCCTCTTGACTCTCGGAGAAGCCGAACCGGACGGCCATGTCCTCGACGTCCCGCAAATTCCTCTTGGCGTAGCTCATGACGCACGATCGTACGGTCACACGCGCGCTCTCGGCGGCGCGACGGCTAGGCTCGTCCCGAGCACCGACGCCAGGAGAGACTCGCCATGGAAGCCACCACCGCCACCCGCCTGCTCGACAACTACGTCGCCGGAGGCTGGACGCCGTCGACGTCCAGCGACGCCCTCGACGTGACCAACCCCGCCACCGGCGAGGTGCTCGCTCGCGTTCCACTCTCGTCAGCTGCCGACCTCGACGCCGCGGTGCGTGCCGCGCGCGAGGCGCTGCCGGCCTGGCGGCAGGTGTCGGTGATCCAGCGTGCCCGGCTTCTGTTCGCCCTGCGCGAGGGGCTGAACAACCGGCGTGAGGACCTGGCCCGCTCGGTCACGACCGAGATGGGCAAGACGATCGGCGACGCCCGCGCCGAGGTGGCCCGCATGATCGAGATGGTCGAGTGCGCGTGCGCGATACCGACGACCATGCAGGGGCGCATCCTCGAGGACGTCTCGCGCGGGATCGACGCCGAGACGATTCGCCAGCCGGTGGGCGTGTGCGCGGCGATCGTGCCGTTCAACTTCCCGGCGATGGTGCCGTTCTGGTTCCTGCCGTTCGCGATCGCCTGCGGGAACACCTTCGTGCTGAAGCCCTCGGAGCAGGTGCCGCTCACCCAGCAGATCGCGTTTGAGGTGATCGACTCGCTCGATCTGCCGCCCGGGGTCGTGAACCTCGTGAACGGCGGCCGCGAGATCGTGGAGGGGATCCTCGACCACCCGGGCATCGACGCGGTCTCGTTCGTCGGGTCGGCGCCCGTCGCGAAGATCGTCTACGAGCGCTCGGCGAAGGCCGGGAAGCGCGTTCAGGCGCTCGGCGGAGCGAAGAACCACATGGTCGTGATGCCGGACGCGGTCGTCGACAAGACGGTGCAGGGCATCATCGGCTCCGCGTTCGGCGCGGCGGGCCAGCGCTGCATGGCCGGCTCGGTGGTCGTGACCGTGGGCGAGGCGCGCGAGCGCCTCCTGCCGGCGCTCAAGGAGGCGGCGCAGGGGATCCAAGTGGGCGACGGCCTCGAGGAGGATACGGAGCTCGGCCCCGTGGTGTCGCAGACGGCACGCGAGCGCATCCTCTCGATGATCGAGCGCGGTCTCGAGGAGGGCGCGGAGCTGCTCGTGGACGGCCGCGAGGCGGGCGATGGCAGCGGCTGCTACGTAGGCGCGACGATCCTCGACGGCGCGACCGCGGAGATGGACATCGTGGCGGAGGAGATCTTCGGCCCGGTGCTGTCGCTCGTGCACGTGGACACGCTCGACGAGGCGATCGAGACGATAAGCCGCTCGCGCTTCGGCAACGGCGTCTCGATCTTCACCGAGTCGGGCGCTGCAGTGCGCCGCTTCAAGCACGACGTTCAGGCCGGCATGGTGGGCGTGAACATCGGCGTGGCGGCACCGGTGGCGTTCTTCCCGTTCTCGGGCTGGAAGGACAGCTTCCTCGGCGACCTGCACGCCCACGGTCCCGACGCCGTCGACTTCTTCACGCGCAAGAAGACGATCACTAGCCGCTTCTACTCGAGCGGCGAGTCGGACTCGTACTTCGTCGAGAACTGAGCGCTACCTGAAGAGGTCCTGCTCGGCCGGCCGTCGCAGAGCGGCGGCGCCCGCGCCATCGTCGTCGGTCACGAAGCGGTCGAGGCCGCGCACCAGCACCACCGGCTGGCGCGAGTCCTTCGTGCGGGCGAGGTCCGCGGCGGCCGCCGCCGAGTCGGCGACGGCGATCTGCGTGACGCGCAGCTCGCGCCCGTAGGCGTCCACGCGGCCCCGCCAGTCGTCCAGCGGCACGATCCCCGCGGCGCCGATCGCGACGTCGGTCTGCCCCAGGCGCCAGGCGCGCCCGAAGGAGTCCGCGACCACGACGGCGGGGCGCGCGCCCGTGAGTGCCTCGAGCCCGGCGCGCAGCCCGCGCGCCGACGCGTCGGGGTCCTCGGGCAGCAGAATCAGCTCGTCGTCGCCGGCGCTGTTCGAGCGGTCGATCCCCGCGTTCGCGCACACGAAGCCGTGCCGCGTCACGCACACGAGCACGCCGTCGCGCGCCCTCAGCAGCTCGGCCGACTCGTCCAGCACGGCCTGCACGAGCCGCGGGTCCTTGGCGTGATCGGCCGCGAGCTCGAGCGCGCGAGCGCCCGGCTCGATCGCCGCAAGCCTTCGCACGCGGCCTTCCGCCTTCGATACGACCTTCTGGGCGACCACCAGCACGTCGCCGGATCGCAGGTCGTCCGTGGCCGCAGCGGCGACGAGCGCGGCGAGGTCGTCGCCCGCTCCCACGTCGGGAAGCGGCGTCAGCGCGCGGGCGCTGAGCTCGATCAGGCCGCCACGCTCGGAGCCGACGCTCGCGCGCGCGAGCGCTGGAGCTGGCGCAGCGCGCCGCGCGTGGACTGCGCCTGGCCGCGACGCCCGTCGAGCGCCGAGGCCAGCTCGGCGAGGTCGTCGGGAGTGTCCACGTCGAACATGAGCGATGGCACCCGCTCCACGGCGTGCCCGAGCCCGCTCGCCTCGGCGGCGTGGAGGTGACGCTCGAAGCTGCCGGGGCCGAAGCTCGGCTCGATCGCGTCCGGCGGGGCCAGAACGAGCGCGTTCGTGCCGGTGCCGTGTCGATCCGGCACGATCGTCACCGGCTCCGCGGCGCCCAGCAGGCGGCCGACCTCGTCCGGATCGAGCATCGGCGTGTCGCCCGGGACGAGCAGCGCCCGCTCGTATCCGGCGGCCAGCGCGTAGCGAACTCCGATCATCGCTGCGGCGGACTGGCCCGCCTCCTCCGGGTCGTGCAGCACCTGCACGCGCTCTCCGAGTGCGACGGACTCGGCGAGCCGATCGCCGGTCACGACCGCCACCGAATCGACGCCCGCCACGCGGCGCAGCGAGCTCAGCACGTCGGAGAACATCGCCTGCGCGAGCGCCTGCCGCGAACCGGCGCCGAGCCGGTCCGCGAGACGCTGCTTGGCGGCCGTGAAGCTCTTGACTGGAAGGATCGCGATCGTATTCATCGCTGGGCCAGGGCTTCGTCGAGAGTAGCGCGGGTCGGTCTCGCCGCGGCGCCGGGACGGCTGTGGAAGCGCGCAAACTCGGGGCTCTTTCGTGCGATTCCGCCTCACTTCGGGAGCGAAGCCGCGAAATCGAGCACCTCGCCGGCGAGCCGCACGCTCGCGTCGGTCGACGCCATGACGGTGTCGGTCACGAGCGACGCGAGGCCGTCGGCGCGCTCGTCCGCGACCAGACCCTGCAGCAGCCCCTCGTAGGCAGCGGCGACGCCGGCCGCGCTCGTCTCGATGCCCGCGAACTCACAGAACGCCTCGGTCGGCCCCTTGAGCGAGCGGCCGTCCACGAACGGGCTGACCGCGACGACCGGAGCGCCGGCGCTGGCCAAGGCGTCGCGCAGCCCCGGCAGCGCGAGGATCGGCCCGATCGAGATGACCGGGTTGGACGGGCCGATCACAATGGTCGCGGCGCGACCGAGCGCCTGCAGCACGGCCTCGCTCGGGCGCGCACGATGGACGCCGCGCAGCTCCACCGCCTCGACCGGCCCCTCGCCTCGCTCGACGATCATGAACTCCTGAAACGGCAACCTGCGTCCGCGGGCGCCGATCCAGGTGGTCACCCGCTGGTCGGACATCGGCAGGACGCGTGCCCTCACTCCCATGGCCTTGACCACCGCGGCGTGCGCCTCGGTCAGCCGGCGGCCCGCGCGCAGGCGCTCCGTGCGGATCAGGCACATGGCGAGATCGCGATCGCCGAGGCGGAACCAGTGGGCCCGGCCGGCGCGCTCGAAGGCGTCCATCACCCTCCACGTGTCGCCCGCGAGCCCCCAGCCGCGCTCGGCGTCTATGGCGTCGGCGAGCGAGTAGGTCACGAGGTCGGGATCCGGGGAGACGTGCACCCCGTAGACGTCCACGTCGTCGCCCGTGTTCGCGATCACGATCAGCTCGTCGCAGGCCTCGAGCATCCCCCGAGCGAGCTTCGCGCCTCCGGTGCCGCCGGAGAGGAGCACCACTGGTCCGTCGCGCTTGGGCACGCGGCAACGATAATTGGCGCGTGGCGACGGCAACCATTGACCTGACCGGCACGGGGGTCGAGCCGGCGGACGTGGTGGCGGTGGCGCGCGACGGCGCGCAGGCGCGGCTCTCCGAGGAAGCGCGCGCGGCGATGCTGGAGAGCGCCGCCGTGGTCGAGCGCATGGCGGCCTCGCCCGAGCCCTCCTACGGGATCTCGACCGGGTTCGGCTCGCTCGCCACGACCTGGATCCCGCGCGAGCGCCGCGAGGAGCTGCAGCGGGCGCTCGTCCGCTCGCACGCCGCGGGCATGGGGCCGACGCTCGAGCGCGAGGTGGTCCGGGCGATGCTCTTCCTGCGCGCGCGCTCGCTCGCCACGGGCCGCACCGGCGCGCGGCCCGAGGTCGCCGAGGCGATGCTCGCGTTGTTGGGGGCCGGGCTCGAGCCGGCGGTGCCTGAGCACGGCTCGCTCGGCGCGAGCGGCGATCTGGCGCCGCTCGCGCACTGCGCGCTGGTCCTCACCGGCGAGGGCGAGGTCTTGCGCGACGGCGAGCGCGTGCCCGCCGCAGCCGCTCTGGCGGAGGCCGGCATCGACCCGATCGAGCTCACCGCCAAGGAGGGCCTCGCGCTGATCAACGGCACGGACGGCATGCTCGGCATGCTGCTGCTTGCGCTCGAGGACCTGCGCGGGCTGCTCAAGGCGGCCGACGTGACTGCCGCGATGACGACCGAGGCGCTGCTCGGCACGGATCGCGCGTTCGCCGCGGATCTGGTGGCTATGCGCCCGCAGCCGGGGCAGGCCGCGAGCGCCGCGAATCTCACCCGCCTGCTCGCCGGCTCTCCGATCGTGGCAAGCCATCGCTACGACGATCCGCGCGTGCAGGATGCCTACTCGGTGCGCTGCACGCCGCAGGTGCACGGCGCCGCGCGCGACACCTGGGGCCACGGCGACTCGGTGGCGCGCGCCGAGCTCGGCTCCGCGATCGACAACCCGGTGGTCACGCCGGACGGCCGGGTGGAGTCGGTCGGCAACTTCCACGGCGCTCCGCTCGGGTTCGTGTGCGACTTCCTTGCGATCGCGTGCGCGGAGTTGGGCGCGATCGCCGAGCGTCGCACCGACCGGCTGCTCGACGCGGCTCGCTCGCAGGGGCTGCCGCCGTTCCTCGCCGACAGCCCGGGCGTGGACTCCGGGCTGATGCTCGCGCACTACACCCAGGCCGCGCTCGTGGCCGAGAACAGGCGCCTCGCCGCACCGGCAAGCGTCGACTCGCTGCCCACGAGCGCGATGCAGGAGGACCACGTCTCGATGGGCTGGGGCGCCGCACGCAAGCTGCGCACGGCGGTGTCGCAAATTGGGCGCATCCTTTCCGTCGAGCTCAGCTGTGCGGGCCGCGCGCTCGACCTGCGGGCGCCCCTCGAGCCGGGAGCGGGCACCGCGGCCGCGCTCGCGGCCCTGCGTACGCGCGTGCCGGGACCCGGCCCGGACCGGCACGTCGCGCCGGAGCTTGCCGACGCCGAGCTGGTGGTGACCGGCGGCGAGCTCGTCGCCGCCGTCGAGGCCGCCGTGGGTGAGCTCGCGTGAGCGGCCCACGTGAGGTGCGAGCGGCGCGCGGCACCGAGCTCTCGTGCCGCGGCTGGCAGCAGGAGGCCGCGCTCCGAATGCTCATGAACAACCTCGACCCCGACGTGGCCGAGCGCCCGGACGAGCTGGTCGTCTACGGCGGCACCGGCCGGGCCGCGCGCAGCTGGGAGGCGTTCGACGCGCTCGTCGCGACGCTCCGCTCGCTCGCCGACGACGAGACGCTCCTAGTGCAGTCGGGCAAGCCGGTGGGGGTCGTCCGCACGCATGAGTGGGCCCCGCGCGTCCTGATCGCGAACTCGAACCTCGTGGGCGAGTGGGCCACCTGGGACGAGTTCCGCCGGCTCGAGGCGCTCGGCCTCACGATGTATGGCCAGATGACGGCGGGCTCCTGGATCTACATCGGGAGCCAGGGGATCGTCCAGGGCACCTACGAATGCTTCGCTGAGATCGCGCGCAGGCGCTTCGGCGGCTCGCTCGCCGGCACGGTGACGCTCACGGCCGGGCTCGGCGGCATGGGCGGCGCGCAGCCGCTTGCGATCACCATGAACGAGGGCGTGGCGCTGTGCGTGGAGGTGGACCCGCAGCGCATCAAGCGCCGGCTCGAGACGCGCTATCTGGACGAGCAGGCGGACGACGTCGCCGACGCGGTCGCTCGCTGCGAGCACGCGCGGCGCGAGCGGCGGGCGCTGAGCGTTGGCCTCGGTGGCAATGCCGCAGACCTGCTTCCGGAGCTGCTCGCGCAGGGCTTCGCGGCCGACATCGTGACCGACCAGACGAGCGCGCACGACCCGCTGGAGGGCTATGTGCCCGTCGGGCTGACGCTCGACGAGGCCGCAGCGCTGCGCCGCCGCGACCCGGACGAGTACGTCGAGCGGGCGCGCCGGTCCGCCGCGGCGCACTGCTACGCGATGGTCGGCTTCATGGACGCCGGCGCCGAGGTGTTCGACTACGGAAACAGCCTGCGGCGCGAGGCTGAGCTTGGCGGGTTCGAGCGGGCCTTCGACTACCCGGGCTTCGTGCCCGCGTACATCCGGCCGCTCTTCTGCGAGGGTCGGGGGCCGTTTCGCTGGGTGGCGCTGTCCGGAGATCCGGCGGACATCGCCGCGACAGACCGGGCGGTGCTCGAAGAGTTCCCGGACGACGAGAGCCTCGCGCGCTGGATCCGCATGGCCGGCGAGCGGATCGAGTTCCAGGGGCTGCCGGCGCGGATCTGCTGGCTCGGCTACGGCGAGCGCGGCCGGCTCGGCATTCGCTTCAACGACATGGTTCGAAGGGGCGAGGTCCGGGCGCCAATCGTGATCGGCCGCGACCACCTCGACTCCGGCTCGGTGGCGTCGCCGTACCGGGAGACGGAGTCGATGGCCGATGGCTCCGACGCGATCGCCGACTGGCCGCTCCTGAACGCGCTCGTGAACACCGCCGCCGGGGCGTCCTGGGTGAGCATCCACCACGGCGGCGGCGTCGGCATCGGGCGCTCCATCCACGCCGGGATGGTCTGCGTGGCGGACGGGACGGACCTCGCGGCCGAGAGGCTCGACCGGGTGCTCACCACGGACCCCGCGACGGGCGTGATGCGCCACGCCGACGCCGGCTACGAGCGCGCGCAGGAGGTCGCCGCCGCGCGCGGCGTGCGGATACCGATGGCCGAGCGGTGAGCGCGTACTGGTGCGAGCTCGCCTGGCTCGGCGGGGAGCGGGCCGAGGCGGGCGTGGTCGTCGACGTCGACGCCGGCCGGATCGCTTCGGTGACCGCCGGCGTCGCGGCGCCACCGCCGGGGGCCCGCCGCCTCGACGGGCTCACGCTCCCCGGGCTGGCGAACGCGCACTCGCACGCGTTCCAGCGCGCGCTGCGCGGGCGCACGCAGGGCGGGGGCGGCTCATTCTGGACCTGGCGCGAGCAGATGTACGCGCTCGCGGGCGGGATCGACCCGGAGGGCATGTGGAGGCTGGCGCGGGCGACCTACGCCGAGATGGCGCTGGCCGGCGTTACCTGCGTCGGCGAGTTCCACTACCTCCACCACGGCCCGGGCGGCGCGCGATACGAAGACGCGAACCAGATGGGCCGCGTGCTGATCGACGCCGCTCGCGAGGCCGGCATCCGCGTCACGCTGCTCGACGCGTGCTACCTGCATGGCGGCATCGGCGAGCGGCCGGGCGGCGCGCAGCTGCGGTTCTCGGACGGCACTGCCGAGGCGTGGGCGGAGCGAGCGGACGCTCTCGCGGAAACCGAATACGCGCGCGTGGGCGCCGCCATTCACAGCGTCCGCGCGGTCGATCCCGAGTCAGCCGCGCTCGTGGCCGGCTGGGCGGACGCCCATAAGCGGCCGCTTCATGCGCACGTCTCCGAGCAGCCCGCCGAGAATGCCGCGTGCCTCGAGGCGTACGCCCGCACGCCTACACATGTGCTCGCCGACGCCGGCGCCGTGACCGGCGAGTTCACCGCCGTCCACGTGACCCACCCGGACGACCACGACCCAGCGCGCCTCGGGGCGGCCGGCGTCCACGTCTGCGCGTGCCCGACGACGGAGCGCGACCTCGCCGACGGCATCGGCCCGATGGGACGGCTGACGGACGCCGGCGCGCGGATGGTTCTCGGCACGGACTCCCATGCGTCGATCGACATGTTCGAGGAGGCCCGTGCGGTCGAGCTCGACGAGCGGCTCGCCAGCGGTGAACGGGGGCTTCACTCCGCGGCTCTGCTGCTGGGAGCCGCCGCCGAGGACGGCCACGGCTGTCTCGGCTGGCCGGAGGCGGGACGAATCGCCGCGCGTGCGCGCGCTGACCTCGCGACCGTCTCGCTCGACGGCGTGCGTCTCGCGGGGATCGACACGCAACACGCGCTCGAGGCGGTCGTCTTCGCGGGCGGCGCCGCCGATGTCCGGCACGTTCTGGTCGACGGCAGGGAGGTGGTGCGCGACGGTCGCCACGTCTCGCTCGACGTGCCGCGCGAGCTTGACGAGGCGGTAGCGGCGGTATGGGCATGACCGCCCTCGTGATCGATCGGATCGGCCTGCTCGTCACGAACGACCCGGCGCTCGGGAACGGGGAGCTCGGGCTCGTCCGTGATGCCGCGCTCGTCGTCGAGGACGGTCGCGTGAGCGCCGTCGAGCGTGCCGGCGCGGCCGGCGACGAGCGCCTGGACGCCGCTGGACGCTGCGTGATCCCCGGCTTCGTCGACAGCCACACGCATCTCGTGTTCGCCGGCGACCGCACGGACGAGTTCGCCGCGCGGATGGCGGGCCGCCCATATGAGGCGGGTGGCATCAGGGTGACGACCGATGCCACGCGCGCGGCATCGACGGATCACCTCCGCGATCTCGCCCGCGCGCGGCGCGCCGAGGCGCTCCACGCCGGCATCACGCACATCGAGATCAAGTCCGGCTACGGCCTGGACGTGGATACGGAGCGGCGCTCGTGCGAGGTCGCCTGCGAGCTGACCGACGATGTGACCTTCCTCGGGGCGCACGTCGTGCCGGCCGAGTACGACGGCCGCGCCGATGAATATGTCGAGCTCGTGTGCGGCGAGATGCTGGCCGCGTGCGCGCCGCTCGCCCGCTGGATCGACGTCTTCTGCGAGCGCGGAGCCTTCGACGCGGAGCAGTCGCGCGCGGTGCTCGAGGCGGGCCGCTCCGCCGGTCTCGGCCTCCGGGTGCACGGCAATCAGCTCGGCCCCGGGCCGGGTGCGCGGCTGGCGGCGGAGCTTGGCGCGGCGTCGGTCGACCACTGCACGTACCTCTCCGATGAGGACGTGGAGGCACTGGCGGGCAGCTCCACGGTGGCGACCTACCTGCCGGCCACGGACTTCTCCACGCGCCAGCCGTACCCAGACGCCCGCCGCGCGATCGACGCCGGCGTGACGGCGGCGATCGCGACGAACTGCAATCCCGGCTCGAGCTACACGACCTCGATGGCGTTCTGCATCGCGCTGGCCGTGCGCGACATGAAGATGACGCCCGAGGAGGCGCTCAGGGCAGCCACCCTCGGCGGGGCTCAGGCGCTCGGCCGCCACGAGCTCGGCCGGCTGGCCGCGGGCACGCGGGCGGACGCCGTGGTGCTGGACGCCGCCTCGTATGCAGAACTCGTCTATAGGCCAGGCGTGCCGCTCGTGAGCGCGGTCGTGTCCGCCGGTGAGATTGCACACCATGTACGCGGGTAGTGCACGTGGACTTCGAACCCGGGTCAGGAGGGGTGATGACGAGCAAGGCCGATTTCAACGCCGAGGAGTGGTCCACAATCGTTGAGGCGCCGGTGCTGGCCGGGATGAGGGTGGTCACCGCCGCCCGTGGCGGGACGATCCGCGAAAGCCTGGCAATCGCGAAGGTCTACGCCGAGGCGCGCCGCCACCACGGCGAGAGCGAGCTACTCGACACGCTGGTCTCGTCGCCTCCCGCCGTCGACCAGCAGCAGCTGCAGGGCGCGGGTGACCTCGGCCCGCGCAGCGATGAGCGACTGCGAGAGGCGCTTCGTCTGATCGGCGAGAAGGGCTCGGGCGACGACGTGGAGCACTACAAGCGCTTCGTGCTCTCGGTCGCTCAGGCTGCGGCCGAAGCTCACAAGGAGGGAGGCTTCATCGGGATCGGCGGCAAGCAGGTCAGCCCCGAGGAGCAGGCGGCGCTCGACGAGCTCCGCGCGACCCTCGACGCGCACACCGCGGCCCCGAGCGAGCCGCGCACCACCTGACGCGGAGAGGACCCTCGTGCGAGGGCCCTCGCCGCCCGTGATCCCGATCAGCTGCTCGACTATCCCTCGACGCAGGCGGGCGTCAGCCTGCCCGGCTCGGCATGTTCGGCGACCGTGCCGGCCGCGCCCGGCGAGCGCAGTATCGCGACCGCCGCGGCGATCCCGACCGCGACGAGCGCGGCTCCGATCAGGTAGGCCAGGTGGTACCCCGAGTTCAGCGCGGCCGCCACCGACTCGCCGTCGACGACGAGCTTGTCCGTCCGCTCGGTCGCGAACGTGGCGAGCACCGCCAGGCCGATCGCGCCGCCCACCTGCACCGAGGTGTTCACCAGGCCGGATGCCAGGCCGGAGTCCTCCGCGGTGGCGCCCGACATGGCGAGGGTCATCAGCGACGGGAACCCGAGGCCGGCGCCAAGCCCGATCAACGCCATTGGCGGCAGCAGGTCGACCACGTAGCTGGCCTCCACCGGTGTGCGCGCGAACAGCAGCATGCCGGCCGCGATCGCGACCATGCTAGGCACGAGGGTCGCCTTCGGCCCGTAGCGCAGGTTGAGCTGAGCCGAGACGCGGAACGACATCGTGCCCATCACGAGGGTCGCGGGCAGGTACGCGAGTCCTACCTCGAGCGCGTCGTAGTGGAGGATGCGCTGCATGTACAGCGCGCCGAGGAAGAACATTCCGAACATGCCGACCACCAGCAGGGCCTGCACCAGGTTCGCACCGGATACGTTGCGCGACCGGAAGAGCCGCAGCGGCATCAGCGGGTTCGAGACGCGCGCCTGACGCACGAGGAAGGCGGCGAGCAGCGCCAGCGACACGCCGCCGAGCGCGAGCGTCTGCGTGGAGCCCCAGCCCTGTTGCTCGACTTCGAGAATCGTGTAGACGCCGATCATCAGGCCGGCCGTCAGGAGGGCTGCGCCGGGGATGTCGGCGCCCTGACCGAGGCCAACCCCGGGCTGACCATCGACCAGCCGCAGCGCGGCAAGCGCGGTGGCCACGCCGATCGGAAGGTTGACGAAGAAGATCCAGTGCCAGCCCGCCGCCTCGGTGAGCACGCCGCCGACGATCAGGCCGATGGAGCCGCCCGCGACCGCAACGAACGTGTACACGCCGATCGCCTTCGCCTGCTCCCGCGGCTCCGGGAACATCGTCACGATCATGCCCAGGATCACGGCGGAGGTCAGTGCGCCGCCCACGCCCTGGATGAAGCGAGCGCCGATCAGCGTGCCCTGCGATTGAGCCACTGCGCACACCAGCGAGGCACCCGTGAAAACCGCCAGACCGATCAGAAAGATGCGGCGCTGCCCGATCAGGTCCCCGATCCGCCCGGCCAGGAGCAGCAGGCCGCCGAAGGCGATCAGGTAAGCGTTCACGACCCAGGCGAGGTCGGACTGCGAGAACCCCAGGTCCTCCTGGATCGACGGGAGCGCGACGTTCACGATCGTCGCGTCGAGGACGATCATCAGCATGCCCACGCAGAGCACGTAGAGCGCTAGCCAGCGTCTGCGGTCGTTCGTCGCTTCGTGTGTCATCGATCTTCGTCTCCCTGTTGCTCGGCTCTCCAACTAAGACCCGCCGCGCAGCGAAACTCATCGCTGGCCGAAGGTCTTTGCTTTCCGGCAGGCCACCGAGGCGGTGGAGCTTTGCTGCGCGCCCTCGCCGCGGTGGCGGAGGAGCTCATCTTCGGGAGTGCCGTCGGCTGCGAGATTCTGGGGCGCTCGACGCATCGGGCCGGAGCTGACGCGCCGGCCAGGGTCCGAACCGGACGGGACAGTCAAGCGCGCGAGCGACGGCTTGCGAGCGGCACGGTCGCTAGCTCGTTTGGAGCGCGTGGGAGCTCAGGCACTTCCGCCGGGCTCCTTCTCGCACGCCACCCAGCCGAGCGCGGGTTCCATCCCGGCGCGCTCGTACAGCCGGAGCGCGCCGGTCTCGCTGAGTCGACGCCCACGCTCGCGCTGCGTTCGCTGCGTTCGCCGCGCTGTCACAAGCGCCTAAAGGATCCGAGAGGAGCCCCCCGCCACGCCCCGCCCGCGGCGCGGGCGGCGGCCGCGATACGCCGAGCAGTGTGAGAACCAGAGCGAGCGCTTGATGACAACCCGATAAACGACGAGAACGACGGCCGCCCCAATTCCGAGATAGAGCAGCGACGTCCCTCGTCGATTCACTTAGGCGTGCAGAGTGATGTGCGCCGCATGCCTGGTCGGACGCCGCTACTCGGACGGCTCCGGCGCCGACGTGTCGTTCTGCCAGATCCCGAACTCGTTCCCATGCGGGTCCTTGCAGATGGCGAACCATCCCATGCTCGGGACTGGACGCGGCTCGTCGGCCTCGCCGCCCAGCTCCTTGACGCGCGCCGCGCCGGCGTTGATGTCGTCCACGTCGAAGTACAGACGCGGGCCGCGCTTGCCGGGCTCCATGTTCGTGATCGCCACACCGCTCTGCTCGCTGGTGCGGGCCATGTGGTACTCGAACGGACCGGGGTAGGCCTGGAACTCCCACGGGAATAGCGACCCCCAGAACTCGCGTCCCTCGGACGTGTCGTCGGCCGGGATCTCGACGTGCACCACCTGTCCGGGCATCAGCCCTCCTTTCGCGTCGTCCTGAAGCGGCACCTTAGCCGCTGGGCGAGCTCAGCCCGACGCTCACGACGCCGAGCCGTGAGCTGGGGGAGGGTGGCCGGTGAGTGTGTGACGGCCGATCGCGAGCGCGTGGCTCTCGTCGGGCCCGCCGCGTAGCGGTGTAGCAGCCGGCGGTGGCCCTAAGCCGCCGCCGGTTCGCCGGATGCCTCCTCGGCCAGCAGCGCCGCCACGGCCGCGACGTCGTCGCGCGCCCAGGCGTCGACACAGGCTCGGACGGTCGCGCGGGCGCGCGCGTCGGCGAGCGAGTCAACCCCGGCGGGATGGCTCCGCCTCAGCGGACGCGCGTCGAGCTTGTTGCGGGCGCGCTGGAGCGCGCTCTCCACCGATGGCGTCGTCGTCCTGAGCGCCTCCGCGACCTCCTGTGCCGAGTAGCCGAGCACCTCGCGCAGGATCAGCGCCGCGCGCTGCTTGGCGGGCAGGTGCTCGAAGGCGGCGACGAGGGCGAGCTCGACGTTCGCCCGGCGCTCGAAGCGGCCCGCGGGCTCAGCGGAGCCGTCGTCCGGCAAGTCGCTCGGATCGTGGGATGTCGGTATGGCGCGCCTCGGACGGCGCCCGACCTCGTCGAGGCTCGCGTTGGTGGCGATCCGGAAGAGCCATGCGCGCAGCGAGCCCTTGCCGTCGAACCGCGTCAGGCCGCGCCAGGCGCGCAGCAAGGCGTCCTGCAGCGCATCCTCACCGTCGTCGATCGAGCCGAGCAGGCGCGCGCAGTGGGCACGAAGCTCGGCGCGGTGGCGATCGACGAGCCGGGCGTAGGCGTCGGCGTCTCCGGCACGCGCGTCCTCGAGAAGTCGCTCGTTCATGCGTGCCGCACCCCCTCGACGTGCGCATCCGGTAGCCAGGCGAGCCATTCCGGCAGGTACCAGTTCCACCTGCCGAGCAGCTTCATCGCGGCCGGCACGAGCACGGCCCGCACGATCGTGGCGTCGATCAGCAGCGCGACCGCGACGCCGAAGCCCATCTGCTGGAACATGATCAGGTCGCCCGTCGCGAACCCCCAGAAGACCGCGATGATGATCAGCGCCGCGCCGGTGATGAGGCGTGCGGTGGTGGCGACGGCGTGAGCGACCGCCTCGTCGCTGTCGCCCGTCTCGAGATAGCGCTCGCGGATGCGGCTGAGCAGGAAGACCTGATAGTCCATCGAGAGCCCGAAGAGCACGGAGAAGAGGAAGAGCGGGACCCAGGCGGCCACGTTCTCCGACTGCGTGACGCCCAGCAGCTCGTTGCCGACGCCTTCCTGGAAGACGAGCACGAGCAGGCCGTAGGCGGCCCCGACCGACAGCAGGTTGAGGACGATCGCCTTCAGCGGGATGACGATCGAGCGGAAGGCGATCGTCAGCAGCACGAGGCTCAGCCCGAGGACGAAGGCGAATACGGGCACGACCCAGGAGTCGACTGTGTCGTGGTAGTCGAGCTCCTCCGCGCTGTCGCCGGTCACGAGGACGTCCGCCTCGGCGCCCGCGAACGTGCGCGGGATGACGTCCTCACGCAGCTCGCGGACCGCGCCGATCGCGCGCTCGCTCACGGGGTCGCCGGCGATCGGGACCGTGAGCCTCTCCACGTGCCCGTCGCCGCTCATCTCGGGCGCCGGTTCACCGAAGATCGAGCGCTCCGCGAGCTCGGCCTCCAGCCGTTCGACGCGTGAATCGAGCTCGGGCGAGGACGTATCGCCGGCGACCGCGATCTCGACGGGATCGGTGGTCTGGCCCGGGAACTCGTCCGCGAGCAGCAGGAAGCCCTGCTTCGACTCGAAGCGGTCGGGCAGCGCGCTCGCCCCCTGCGAGCCGGTGTCGAGCGACGCGGCGGGCACGGCGAGCGCCAGGAGCAGGCCGCCTGCCAGCACAAGGCTCACGACCGGCCGGCGCATGACGCCGCGCACGACGCGGCCCCAGTGGCGGCCTTCCGTGCCGGCGCGCCGCGCGGCGCGGCCGATGCCCGGGATGCTGAGCGAGTCGAGGCGATCGCCGAGCAGCGCGAGCAGCGCGGGCAGCAGCGTCAGCGCTGCTATCACCGAGACGATGCCGACTAGGATCGCTCCGGTGGCGAGGCT
>Ga0126307_10000669_pt1 | contig 22345 bp, 24 predicted proteins | sample Plot28_FD_89955 | JGI IMG/M metagenome (GOLD analysis project Ga0126307, IMG submission 89955) | Serpentine soil microbial communities from UC McLaughlin Reserve, CA, USA - Plot28 | ecosystem: Environmental > Terrestrial > Soil > Grasslands | place: USA: UC McLaughlin Reserve, Lake County... | reverse complement strand
GCACTCGAGAGCGTCGATCCGATCGAGTTGCCCGGCGGAAGCTGGAGCCGGATGCTCGTCACCGACCAGCGGGTCGACGGCAACGTGAGCTCGATCGGCTACTCGGTGTTCAAGCCCGGCAGCGCGACGACCAGCGTCTCGCACGAGGCCGAGGAGGTCGCCTACGTGGTCAGCGGCTCGGGCCGGCTGGAGACCGACGAGGGCGAGGTTCGATTCGCGGCCGGCGACGCGCTGCACATCGCGCCCGGCACGTGGCACGCGGTGGTCAACGACTCCGACGCCGACGTGATCATGGTCTTCGGCTTTCCCCACCCCGACTACCCGCCAACCGACCGACGTTGAGCCGGATGGCGACGGAAGACGGCGACGTCCGCGAGCACGTCGCGTGGGCCTGCCGGATCCTCGCCAACGAGGGTTATCAGGACCTGACTCTCGGCCACGTCAGCGCTCGCGATCGCGAGCGCCCGGACCGGATGTGGATCAAGCGCAAGGGGGTCACGCTCGCCGAGGTCGCGCCCGACGACGTGATCGAGTTCGAGCTCGGAGCCGACCTCCGCGAGGCGTCCGACGACATGCACCTCGAGGCCGTCCTGCACACCGAGGTCTATCGCCGCCGCGACGACGTCGGCGCGATCGTGCACGGCCACCCGCCATACGCGACCGCCTTCGCGGCCACGGACGCCGACCTCCTGCACCTCACCCACGACGCGGTGATGTTCGACCGCGGGCTGGCCGTCTACGACGGCAGCCCGGATCTGATCACCGAGGTCAAACAGGGCGCGGACGTGGCGGAGGCGCTCGGCGCGCGGTCGGTGGTGCTGCTGCGAAATCACGGCGTGCTGGTCGCCCACCGCGACCTGCCGTGGATGGTGCTCGCTGCGGTGACGCTGGAGCGCGCCGTGACGCTGCAGGCGATCGCGGCGACGCTCGGCGGTCCGCGACCGATCGAGCCGATGCTCGTGGACGACCTGCATCGGCGCAAGTACAACGACGGGCTCGTGGGCGAGTACTGGCAGGCGTGGGTGCGCGATATGCGCCGCCGCGGGCTCGACGAGGGGATGGACGGCTAGCGATGAGCGACGTTGCGGTCACGATCGCCGTCAACGGCCGGCCTCGCGAGCTGGTGGTTCCCGCACGCGAGCTGTTGCTCGACAGCTTGCGCGACCGCCTCGGCCTGACCGGTGCCAAGCGCTCGTGCGAGGTCCAGGTCTGCGGCACCTGCACGGTGCTCGTCGACGGCGAGCCGGTGAGCGCCTGCACGTACCTGACCTGCGACGCCGACGGCCGGGACGTGCTCACGATCGAGGGCTTCGCCGCGACCGCCGAGTTCGCGGAGTTTGAGCGCGCGTTCACGGACCGGGCAGCCCTTCAATGCGGCTTCTGCACACCCGGCTTCCTGCTCACCCTGAAGGCGCTGCGCGACGCCGGCGAGCTTCGTGACCGCAACGACGTGATCGCCGGCCTCGACGGCAACATCTGCCGCTGCACCGGCTACAAGTCGATCGTCGAGGCGGCCGAGTCGCTCGCGGGAGCGCCCGCGCCGTGAGCACCAAGCCGGCCGCCGATCCGAGCGTCTCGGCCGACCGGGTGGGGCGCTCCGAGCCGCGCAAGGATGCGGGCGAGAAGGCAAGCGGGCGCGCGCAGTTCGCCGGCGACATCAACGTGCCCCGAATGCTTCACGGCAAGGTGCTGCGCTCCGAGCTCCCGCACGCGAAGATCGCCTCGATCGACACCGCCGCGGCCGCGGCGATGCCGGGCGTGGTTGCGGTCCTGACCGGGCCCGAGCTCGACGACCTCGACCCGTACTGGGGTCACGCGATCAAGGACCGCCCGATTCTTGCCATGGACCGCGTCCGGTTCGTCGGCGATCCGATCGCCGCGGTCGCCGCCGAGGACGAGGCGACCGCCGAGGCGGCGCTGCGCGAGATCGTCGTCGACTACGAGGAGCTTCCGGTGGCGGGCACGATCGCTGAGGCGATCGCGGAGGATGCGCCGCTGATCCACGAGGGCGCGCTGCGGCCGGGCCTCTTTCACGGCCTCGGCAAGCTGCCCGAGCGCGAGGGCAACGTCTGCTACCGCTACCGCCTCGACGCCGGCTCGACGGAGCTCGCCGAGGCGGAGGCCGAGCTGACGGTCGAGGGCGAGTACGAGTTCCCGGCCGTCTATCAATACGCGATGGAGACGCACACGGTGGTCGCCGACTTCGGCGACGGCGAGGTCACGCTCTGGGCCTCCTGCCAGCACCCGTTCCTGGTCCGGGCCGAGATCGCCGATCTCTTCAACCTGCCGATCGGGCGAGTCAGGGTGATCGTTCCATACCTCGGGGGCGGTTTCGGGTCGAAGAGCTACACGAAGATGGAGCCGATCACGGCGGCGCTCTCGCGCAAGGCCAGCCGACCGGTGCGAATTCAGAACCGCGTCGACGAGTCGATGGTCACCACGCGGCGCCACGGCATGCGCTGCCGGATGACCACCACCGCTGACCGCGACGGCCGTCTGCGCTCGCGCAGCGTGCGGCTGTGGCTCGACACCGGCGCCTACGCCGACAACGGGCCGCGCGTCTGCGCCACCGCCGGCGACGCCGCTCCCGGGCCGTATCGCTGGGAGGCCGTGCATGTCGACGCGAGCTGCGTGTACTCCAACACCGCGCCAGCGGGCTCCTATCGCGCCTTCGGCGCGGTGCACCTGCAGTGGATCGGCGAGCTGCAGATCGACGAGCTCGCCCGCCAGGCCGGTCTCGACCCACTGGAGATCCGCCGGCGCAACCTGCTGCGCCCGGGTCAGCCGGTGCGCCCTGACGGCACCGGCAAGCCACTCGACGCGGACCTCGTCGGGGACGTCGAGAAGGCGGCTGCCGCGGTTGGCTGGTCCGAGCCGAAGGGCGAGTGGACCGGACGCGGCGTCGCGGTCGGCCTGCTTGCGGCCGGCGCGCACCCGGTTTCGAGCGCCAACGTGCGGATGGAGTCCGACGGCACCGCCGAGGTCAACGTCGGGACGACCGAGATGGGCCAGGGGGCCCGCACGGTGATGGCGCAGATCGCGGCCCAGGAACTGGCGATCGACACCGCTGACGTCACCGTCCAGGGCGCCGATACGCGCTTTACGCCCTACGACCGCTCCACCGGGGCCAGCCGCTCGACGACGCTCGCCGGGCTCGCGGTTCAGCGGGCCGCCGCGGACCTGCGCGAACGCCTGCTCGCGACGGCGGCGGATGCCTGGGGCACCGACCGCAGCGAGCTCGCCGTCGCCGACGGCATGGTGCATGGGGCCGGGCGCGAGGCCTCCTACTCGCAGCTGATGGCGGAGCGGTTCGGGTTCTCAGGAGGCGAGCTCGTCGGCCAGGGCGAGGTGCGCCCGGAGCAGGGCAGTGGCTCCTACGCCGAGGGCCCGGTGTTCTGGGAGATCTGCATCGCGGCCGCCCAGGTCGAAGTCGACCCGGAGACCGGCAGTGTCTCGGTCGACCGGATGGCGACGATCGCCGACGTGGGTAAGGCCATCAACCCGCTGCTGGTCGAGCGCCAGGACGAGGGCGCGGTGCTGCAGGGGGTCGGCAACGCCCTGTTCGAGGAGATGGTCTACGCGGACGGCGAGCTGACGAACTCGAACCTGCTCGATTACCGCGTCCCCCGGATCGACGACATGCCGGAGCAGATGACCGGGATCATCGTCGAGAACGCCGACGGCCCCGGGCCCTACGGCGCGAAGGGATGCGGCGAGGGCGCCCAAGCGGCAACCCCGGCGGCGGTCGCGACCGCGCTCGCCGACGCCGGCGTGCCGATGACACAACTTCCGCTCACGCCCGAGCGCGTGTGGCGGCGAATCCAGCAACTCAAGGAGGCAGACACCGGATGAGAGAGATCAAGCGAGGCGCCGTGATCGGCACCGGCACAATGGGACCGGGGATGGGCGCGGTACTCGAGCGAGCGGGCATCGAGGTGGCGCTCTACGACGTCTCCTCCGAGGCGTTGGAGCGGGCCGCCAAGGGCCTCGAGCTCGCCCGCGGGGTGCTCGAGCGCCTTGAAACCCAGCCCGTCGAGGGAGGCGACGTCCGGTTTGAGTCCGATCTCACCGCGGCGCTGGAGGGCGCCGACCTGGTGCTCGAGGCGGTCCCTGAGAAGCTCGAGCTCAAGCAGCAGGTGTTCGCCGACTTCGAGCGCCAGGTCGCGCCCGACGCGATCCTCTCCTCGAACACCTCGGGAATTCCGATCACCAAGATCGCCGAGGGGCTCGAGCACCCCGAGCGGGTGGTCGGCATGCACTGGTCCAATCCGCCGCAGCTGATCCCGATGATCGAGGTCATCCCGGGCGAGCGAACGTCGCAGGAGACGATCGCGGCAGCCAGGAGCCTGATCGAGCGCATCGGATACCGCGCAAGCATGCTCAACAAGGAGGTCCCGGGCTTCGTCGAGAACCGCGTCCTCTACGCGATCATGCGCGAGTGCCTCGCCCTCGTCGACGAGGGAGTGATCGACGCCGAGGAGCTCGACCTCAACGTCAAGTGGGGCATCGGTTACAAGCTCGCCGTGATCCCGCCAATGCAGCTGCTCGACGTCGCCGGATTGGACATCTACGAGAGCGTCGCCGGCTACCTCAACTCCGAGCTCTCGACCGAGTCGGGCGTCTCGGAGACGATCACTCGGTTGACCGCGGAGGGCAAGCTCGGGCTCAAGTCAGGTGGCGGACTGTTCTCCTACTCATCCGACGAGCTCGCCGAGCTTCCCGCCAAGCGGGCGAAGGCATTGGTAGCGCTGCGCAAGACTCTCGACGCGCAGGAAGTCTGAGGAGGTAGCGATGGGCGTGAATCGCGTCTGGCTGCTGGACTCGGGCTCGCTGGTCATCGACCGCACGCACATCGCCTGGAACATCGAGCCCGGCAACCCGGTGCGCTTTCCGGTCTACAGCGTGCTCATCGACCACACCGATGGGCTCTTCCTGTTCGACTCCGGCTTCGACAAGGGCACGGTCGAGGAGTTCCTGCCCTTCGAGCTGCCCGAGCAGACCGACGAGCAGACGCTTCCGGCACAGCTCGAGCGCTGCGGCTTTCAGGCCGGAGACGTGACGGCGGTGATCAACTCACATCTTCACTTCGATCACTGCGGCGGCCAGCGTCATCTGCCCGGCGCGGTCACCTGGGTCGGCAAGGAGGAGCTTCGGCATTGCCTCGTGCCCGAGCCGTTCGAGCGCCTCGGCTACGCCGACAAGGTCTTCCACCGGCCGGATTCCGCCTACGAATGGCTGGAGGGAGACGAGGTCGACTTCGCCGACGGCATCCGCCTGCTGTTCACACCGGGCCATACCGTCGGGCACTACTCACTGCTGCTCGAGCGCGCTGAGGGGCGGCCGATGCTGTTCGTCGCCGACGTCAGCTACACGAGGGAGACATGGGAGAAGGAGCTGATCTCGGGCTTTCACAACGACCCGACCGCGAATTTCGCCTCCCTTCGCAAGCTCAAGCACCTGGCCCGCCGTCACGACCTCGACGTCTTCTTCACCCACGACATGGACGCGTGGGAGTCCTACCAGCACGCGCCGAACCACTACTAGGAGGAAGCGACAGATGAAGCTCACCGATCGAGTTGCGATCGTCACGGGCGCCGCCCAGGGGATCGGCCGCGCGATCGCCGAGAAGCTCGACGCCGAAGGGGCGACGGTCGTCGTGGCGGACCTCAACGCCGACGGTGCGGCGGACGTCGCCGGCGCGCTCGAGCGCGGGCACGCGGTCGAGGCCGACGTCTCGGCGCCCGAATCCGTGCGCGCGATGGTGTCCGAGGTTCTCGACCGTCACGGTCGGGTCGACGCCCTGGTCAACAATGCCGCGATCGTCCCGTTCATCGCCTGGGACGACGTCGACCTCGACCACTGGCGCAAGATCATCGACACGAACCTGACCGGCGTCTACCTGTGCTCGCGGGCCGTCTGGGAGCCGATGCGCGACGCGGGCTACGGGCGGATCGTCAACATCGCCTCCAACACCGTGATGGCGGGGACGCCGAACATGGCCGCATATGTGGCCGCCAAGGGCGGCGTCTGGGGGTTCACCCGCGCGCTGGCGACCGAGGTCGGCGGCCAGGGGATCACGGTGAATGCCGTCGCCCCCGGGCTCACCGCCAGCGACGGCGTATTGGCCAGCCCGCACGCCGAGGCGTTCGACTTCGTCCAGAGCCTGCAGGCGATCCCGCGCCGCGGCGAGCCGGCCGACATCGCGCCCACCGTCGCCTTCCTCTGCTCCGAGGACGCCGCCTGGGTAACGGGGCAGATGGTCGTCGTCGACGGCGGGCACACGAGGCACTGATGGCGGAGCTTGCAACCACCCGCGCGGGAGCGATCCTCGCCGTTGCCGATGTCGCCGCCTCGGCCGCCTGGTATCGCGACCGGCTCGGCGCAGAGCTCGAGGCCGCCTATGACGATCCGCCGTACGCGACGCTGACGCTTGCCGGAGCACGGCTATCGCTCGCCGAGCAAGGGCACGACGCGGAGGACCGGCCTGGCGTCGCGATGGTGGCGCCCGAGGATCGTTCGCGGCTGCAGGTCGCCCTCGTACTCGAGGTCCGCGACTGCCGACGGGCATACGACGAGCTGCGCACGGCCGGAGTCGAGTTCCTCGCCGAGCCGTACTCGCCACCGTGGGGGGGCGCCCGCTGCTTTGCCGTCGATCCCGACGGCTACCTGGTCGAGCTCGAGGAGCCGGCATGAAGGCGGTGCGCATCCAGGGACCTGAGCGGCTGGAGGTCGAGGAGGCCCCCGAGCCGACGATCCACGCGCCAACCGACGCCGTGGTCGAGGTTCGCAAGACGGCGCTGTGCGGTGCCGACCTCTTCCCCTACCACGGGCTCACGCCTGGGTTCGAGGCGGGGACGATTCCGGGCCACGAGTGGGTCGGCGTCGTGCGCGAGGTCGGCGACAGTGTCCGGGACCTGCGCCCGGGCCAACGGGTCGTGAACGCGAGCATGATCTCCGACGGGACCTGCGGACACTGCCGCGCGGCGCGTCCAATGCAATGCGAGAACCGGGCGCTGTTCGGCTACAGCGGCGTCTACGAGCGCCTCGACGGCGGCCAGGCCGATCTGGTGCGCGCCCCGAACGCCGATCGCTCCCTATGGCCGATTCCGGATGGCGTGGCCGACGACGACGCGGTGTTCGTCGCCGACATGCTGCCCACCGGCCTCTCGGCGGTGCGCCGCGGAGGCGTCGACGTCGGCGACGTCGTCGTCGTGCTCGGCTGCGGGACGGTCGGACTAATGGCGATCCTGCTCGCCCGCCGGATCGCGCGCCATGTGATCGCCGTCGACGGGATCGTGGCCCGGCGCGAGCTCGCCGCGGGCCTCGGGGCCGAGGCCGTCGATCCGGACTCTGCCGCCGACGCCGTAGCCGACGCGACCGCCGGGCACGGCGCCGATGTGGTGATCGAGTCGGCCGGCGCCAAGCCCGCGCTCGACGCGGCCTTCTCGCTGGCGCGAGGCCGGGGCACGGTATGTGTCGTCGGCGCTCACTTCGAGCCGGACTATCCGCTCGACGCGGGGCGAATGTTCGAGGGCGAGCTCACCCTGCGCTTCGCGATGGGCGACCCGATCAATGACCGTGAGCTCCTGCTGGCGATGATCGCCGCCGGCGAGCTTCACCCGTCGGAGTTGATCAGCCACCGGATGGGCCTCGACGAGGCGCCGCGCGCGTACGAGCTGTTCGATCGGCGTGAGGCGACCAAGGTCGTGCTTGCGCCGTAGGGCGCGACCGCTCACCGCTGCCGCCCGTGCGCGCCTCGCTCGCCCTCATCGCCGCGCTGGCAGTGACGCTGGCGCTGGTCGACTCGAGCGGCAGGGGCGCGGGGCCCGCGGGCCTCGAGCCTTCAGAGAAAGCCGCCGAAACCGGTCTAGAACCCGACGTCGCCCTCCGCGTGGCGACGCCGGACCCTGCCAGGGCACTGCCGCGCGTCGTGTACCAGCTCGCGAGCGCCGCGACGGCCCTCGACCTGGCCCGCCGCGTGCGCCGCTGGTCCGCGTCACTGCGCCGCTCCGGCATCGGGTCCGTGCGTAGCCTGGTGGCACCCTTCTCGTGGATCGTGGTCACGGTCGAGCGCAGTTGCCCGCCTCCCGCGCTCCTCGCCTGCCGACCGGGGCTCCGGGTCGTCGCCCGCCTACGCGAACGGGCTGACGCGGGCCTTCGACCCGATCTTCGGGTTGCCATCCTCGCCGGCTTGCGTACGGCCGGGTTTCAGCAGCTGACGGTCGGCACCGCGACGGGACGGAACGTGGGACGAGTGACATCCCGTCGCGAGACCCTCGCGGAGTGGAGGCTGACCGGTCGAATGCTTCAGGTCGCCACCGGCGGCCTCACGCTGGCCGCCCCAGCGCCGCGCGGCCACGATCACGAGGCGGTCGAGGTCGAGGTCAACCGAGCGCTGCTCGACCAGCTGGTCGCCGCCCCTTAGTGCGGCTAGCACTGGCCCTGCGCCGGTAGGCGCGCCGCCCTCAGTGGGCGATGCGGCCGAACTTGTCGCGGGTGCGGCGGTAGAAGTTCGCCCCGGGTAGCTGCGCGAGCCGACCGACGCCGTCGCGAAAGCGGATCTCCATCTCGGTCCCACTCGGCAGCTCGGCGACGTGCTCACCATCGAGGACCACCTCGACCGGGTCGCGGCCGGCCGCGTTCGTGACCGAGAGCACGTCGTTGGGCGCCACGACCAGCGGCCGGGCGGTAAGGGTGTGCGGGGCGATGAAGCTGACGACGAACCCCTTCACGCCCCAGGCGAGGATCGGCCCCTGGTTTGCCAGGTTGTATCCGGTCGATCCCGCCGGCGTGGCGGCGACGAGGCCGTCGCAGCGGACGTGCCCCACCTCCTTGCCCCCGAGTCGGTAGCTGAGCTCGGCGACCCGCCCCTGGTGGCGGCGGATGAGCGAGACGTCGTTCAGCGCCAACGGGATGTCCGCCTCGACCGTCGCCTCGAGGGCCGGCAGCGCCATCACCTCGAACTCGGCCGCGAACGCGCGCCGCAGCCCCTCGGTGAGGTCCTCGCGCTCGACCGCGGCGAGGAAGCCGACGGTGCCGTAGTTGACGCCGAACACGGGGACGCCGGTGTTCGCGAACGCGCGCAGCGCGCTCAGGATGGTGCCGTCGCCCCCGAGCACGAGGCAGAGGTCGGGCCGATCGCCGACGGAAAGCGGCTCGATGCCCGCCGCGGCCTCGCCGTGCTTTTCGAGCTCCTCGCGCCGGGCGACGAGCCGGCATCCCGCGGCCTCCGCCGCGACCCGGGCCTCGCCCAGCGCCTGCGAGGTCTGCTCCGGCCGCGTGTGGGTGAAGACGACCGCCGTCCGGATCTTGGCGGGGGCCGCGACCGCGCTGTCGCCGAGCCCGTCGTTCCCGGGGGTCATCCGCCACCCTCCGGCTCGACGTCCTCTAGCAGCCGCTCGACGTCCACGGCGTCCGCAGCGCCTCGCGCGCACCAGATGAACGTCTCCCGGTTGCCCTTCGGGCCCGGCAACCCGCTGGCCGCGAAGCCGCGGACGCCGAGGCCCTCGACCCGCGCGGCCGCCGCGGCGCCCCGCAGCGCGTCGCGCCGATCGGGCGCCGACCGCACCACGCCGCCCCTGCCGACCCGCTTCGCGTCGAGCTCGAACTGCGGCTTGACGAGCGCGAGCAGCTCACCGCCCGGCGGAACGCAGCTCGCCAGCGCCGGCATCACCTTCGCGAGCGAGATGAAGGAGAGGTCGGCTGTCGCAAGGGACACCTCGAAGGGGAGCTCGCCCGGATCGAGCTCGCGCGCGTTGCGCCGCTCGATCACCACTACCCGCGGGTCGTTCCGCAGCCGCCAGTCGAGCTGCCCCCGGGCGACGTCGAGCGCGATCACCCGGCCGGCGCCCCGCTTCAGCAGGCAGTCCGTGAACCCTCCGGTGGAAGCCCCGACGTCGAGGCAATCGCGACCTTCGACGTCGATCCCGAGCTGCTCGAGCGCGTTTTCGAGCTTGATCCCACCGCGCGAGACGTACGGCTGCGGCTCGGTGAGCAGGAGCTCGGCGTCCTCGGCGACGAGCTGGCCGGGCTTGATCGCGAAGGGCCCGTCGGAGCCGATCCGCACCCGTCCCGCCCGAACCGATTCGGCCGCCGACGTCCGCGAGCCGGCGAGGCCGCGCTCCGCCAGCAGAACGTCGATCCGGCGCCTGGACATGGGCGCACCGTAGCGGGCCGCGAAGCGCCCGAGGTTGATGCGGCGGGCGGCGCAGGATCGCGGCCGCCGCGGCGCTCAGCGCTCGCTGCCCTCGCCGTCCCGGAGGCGATCGATGTTGCGTGGCGGCGGCGGATCGCTCGTCGACGGATCCTGCGGAGCCTCGTCGCTGCGTTCCGCCTCGTCGGGATCGCGCGGGTCCGGGCGGCGCTCATAAGGATCCGGGAACTCGGTAGGATCGGCGTCCTCGACGGGATTCGTGAGCTCGTGGTGGGGGTCCGGCTCGGTCTCGCGCCGCCGGCGCTCGGTTACCTCCGCCTCGGCCCGCTGGCGGTCCCTGCGCGCCTCGTCGCTGATCGCTGTCTCCGGCTTCTCTCGCGCCTGGTCGTTCATGCCCTCGACCTACCCGAGCCGCGGCGCCCATAACGAAACGCCCCGCATCTCTGCGGGGCGTCTCGGGGTACAAGAGGAGAGATATGTGTTTGTTGTCTGTGTGAGGTAGGCCGGCTTCCTCAGGCGCTGCGAGCCACGCTGAACCGCGTTGAAGCGGCAAGCGCGACCTGGGCGGCGCCAATGCCGACCAGAAAGACTCCTGCGGTCCAGTCGCCGGTCACCAGGCCGACCGCGACGCCACCGGCGAGCGCGGCGGTCGCGAGCATGTAGTCGAACCCGGCGTGCGCGGAGACCGGCACCGCCGTCCCGGCTCCGTCCGCCTGCAGCGACAGCGCGAGCAGCACGACACCGATGAGGACGGCGAGCGCCGTCGCCGCCGGGCCGAAGCCGAGGGCAAACGGCACGACCATGATCGCCGGGGCGGCGAACATCTCGAGCACGCTGTGGACGGAGAGCGGGATTCCTCTCATGACGAGTCCGAGGTTACGAACGTATGTGCGATCTGAGTGTGAGTGCGATCACACTCTCATCGGCTGCGCCCTGCCGCGCCGCGTCAGCGGGTGATCGCGCTTGGCGCGCCGAGCGCCGCGGTGATGCGGTCGGCAACCGCGGGACCGGTGAGCCCGACCTCCTCGCGCAGGAGCGCCGGCTTCCCGTGGGTGACGTAGCGGTCCGGCAGCCCGATTCGCATCACCCCGGCTCGCTCACCCTGGCGGCCGGCGAACGCATCCTCGAGGTGCTCGAGGACGCCGGAGCCGAAGCCACCCGCGAGGACGTTCTCCTCGATCGTCACGACGAGCTCGTGCTCGGCGGCGAGCTGCTCGAGGAGCGCCCCGTCGAGCGGCTTTGCGAAGCGACCGTCGGCGACCGTGACCGAGAGATCGTGTTCGGCGAGGATCGCGGCGGCGTCGAGCGCCACCCGCACACCGTAGCCGTAGCCGATGAGCGCGACCGTCTCCCCCTCGCTCAGCACCTCGCCGACGCCGATCGGGATCTCGCGAGCGCGATCGGGAAGCGGCACACCCTCCGCCGTTCCGCGCGGGTAGCGGAAGGCGATCGGGCCGTCGTCATAGGCGACGGCGGTGCGGAGCATGTGGACGAGCATCGCCTCGTCGCGGGGGGCCATCACGACGACGTTCGGGAGCGCGCGGAAGTAGGAGACATCGAAGGCGCCGTGGTGGGTCGGGCCGTCGTCGCCGACGAGCCCGGCCCGGTCCATCGCAAAGACGACGTTCAGCCTCTGGAGGCAGACGTCGTGGACCAGTTGGTCGTAGGCGCGTTGGAGGAAGGTCGAGTAGATCGCGCAGACGGGCTTCGCGCCCTGGAGCGCGAGCCCCGCAGCGAACAGGACCGCGTCCTGCTCGGCGATCCCGACGTCGTAGTACTGCTCCGCGCACTCGCGGGCGAGCTCGGTGAGCCCGGTGCCGCCGGCCATCGCTGCCGTGATTCCGATGACCCGGCGGTCTCGTCTCGCCTCCACGACGAGCGCGTCGCCGAACACCGAGGTGTAGGCGGGCGGCGGCTTCTTGACCTCCTCCGGCCGCGCTCCCTCCTGCATCTCCTGGCGCGTGAGCGGCGGCTTCTTCGGAGCCGGCTCGCGCCCGATGATCGAGCCAGGCTTCGCCGCATGCCACTTCTCCATCCCCTCAAGGCCGCCGTCCTCAGCCGGCTCGAAGCCCTTGCCCTTCACCGTCTGGATGTGGACGACGACCGGCCGGTCGGCCTCGAACGCCCGCTCGAGCGTCGTCCGCAATAGGGCCACGTCGTGGCCGTCGATCGGCCCCATGTACGCGAGATCGAGCTCCTCGAAGAAGAGGCCGGGCGCCGCGTAGGCCTTGATCGCCGCTTTGATCTCCGGGCCGAGCCGCTCGATCTGCCGGCCGAGGCCGAGCGGCAGCTTCGTCAGCGCCGCCTCGACGTCCTCACGCGCGTGGTAAAGGCGCGGGTTCGCGCGAAGCCGCTGGAAGGAGCGGGCGATCGCGCCGACGTTCGGGGAGATGGACATCCCGTTGTCGTTGAGGACGATCACGATCGGCGTCTGGAGGCCGCCGGCGTTGTGGAGCGCCTCGAAGGCGACGCCACCGGTGAGCGCCCCGTCACCGATCACCGCGACCACGCGCCCGTCCTCGCCGATCCCGTGGCGCATCGCCTCCTTGAGCCCGACCGCATAGCCGAGCGAGGTCGAAGCGTGGCCCGCGCCCATGATGTCGTGGTCCGACTCGAAGACCGAGCAGAACGGCGCAAGGCCCTCGTACTGGCGGATCGTGTGAAGCCGGTCGCGTCGGCCGGTGAGGACCTTGTGCGGATAGGCCTGGTGACCGACGTCCCAGAGGATCTTGTCGGTCGGTGAGTTGAGCAGGCTGTGGAGCACCGTCGTCAGCTCACAGGTGCCGAGGTTGGCGCCGAAGTGCCCGCCGATCTCGCCGATCGTGTCGATGATCAGCTCGCGGACCTCCTGCGAGATCTGCGCGAGCTCCTCGTCGGAGCGGCCGCTCAGGTCCGCCGGCGATTCGATCGAGTCGAGAAGAGGCGCCTTCGCCTCGCCCTCTGGTGCTTCGTGTGCTTCGCTCATCGGCCGCGCCGGGAATTGTCGCAGCCGCTCATCGCTGGCGTGTGTGGATGAAATCCGTGATCAGCTCCAGGTCCGCGGTGCGCGCGTCGACCTCGGCGAGCGCCGCGCGCGCGTTCGCGTGCGACTCGCTCGCCAGCTCGCGCGCCCGCTCGAGCCCGAAGACGCTCACGTAGGTGAGCTTTCCGAGCCGCTCGTCGGAGCCGTGGGGCTTGCCGAGCTCCTCGTCGGAGCCGGTGACGTCGAGGATGTCGTCGACGATCTGAAACAGCACCCCGAGCTCCTCGGCAAAGCGCCGGTAGGGTCCCATCAGCTGCTCGTCAAGCCCGGCGAGTACGAGCGGCACGATCACGCTCGCCGCGATCAGCCGGCCGGTCTTGAGCGCGTGGAGCTCGCGCAGGCCGTCCGCGTCGAGCTCGTCGGGGGCGGTCACGTCCACGTACTGGCCCCCGACCATGCCCGCCACGCCCGTCGCGCGGACGAGCTCGGCAAGCGCCGCGAGGACGCGCTCCGGCGCGGCACGCTGGTGTTCGGCGAAATGGCGAATCGCCTCGGCGAAGAGGCCGTCGCCGGCGAGGATCGCGACGTCCTCGCCGTAGACGACGTGGGAGGTCGGACGCCCGCGCCGGAGCTCGTCGTCGTCCATCGCCGGAAGGTCGTCGTGGATCAGCGAGTAGGTATGGATGAGCTCGAGCGCCGCCGCCGCGGGCAGCACGTCCGCCGGGTCGGTGCCGACCGAGCGCGCCGCCGCCAGGCAGAGAACCGGGCGGATCCGCTTGCCGCCGGCGAGCAGCGAGTAGCGCATCGCGTCGTCGAGCCCAGCGGTCGCCGCGGTCCCCGAGAATGCGAGCTCGTCCAGGTGCGCCTCGACCAGGGCGCGAAGATCGTCCGGGTACTCCCCCACCCCGGTATCAGTGCTGCCCGTCATGAGTTCCGTCGTGGGTTGGCGAGCGAAAACCGAGGCAGGCCTGGACGCCGGGAGCGTGGCGTGCTTGAAAAGCACGAGAGCGACTGAGGACAGAGCGTGCCGAAGGTTTGCAGCCGCCAAACGCGGCGGTACTCATGGCGGTCAGCACCTAGGCCTCGTTGGAGTCCGCATCGGCGAGCGCACGGTCGATCTCGTTGCCGGCGCTGCTCACTACCTCGGCCGCCTGGCGGGCGAGCTGTGCGGCGCGCGCGTCGCTCACCTCGGAGTCGCGAAGCTCGTCGGCGATCCGGCGAAGCTCATCCGCGGCCCCGCGGATCCGATCGAGCGCCTCCGTCAACTCGCCGCCTCCTGAAGCTCGCGCGCCGCCGAGCCCAGAATCCCGTTCACGAACCCGGGCGCGTCGGCCCCGCAGTATTCCTTCGCCAGGTTGACCGCCTCGTCGATCGCCACCTCGACGGGCGGCCCCGCCGGATCGCGCATCTCGTGGAGTGCGACGCGCATCACCGAGCGCTCGAGCGGGGCGATCCGATCGAGCTCCCATCCCCGCGCCAGGCTCGCGATCTTCGCGTCGAGCTCCGAGACCTCGGCTGCGGTGGCCTCCGCCAGCGCCCGCGAGAACGGCTTCAGTCCCTCCACGAGCTCCTCGAGCGGTCTGCCGGTGACCTCGTGCTGGTACAGCGCGAAGACCGCGTCCCGTCGCTGATCGGACCGGCGCATGCGCTGGAGGCTACCCGCGGGGCACCGGCCGCCTCAACACGCCGGACCGTCTGCGCTCGCTGCGCGATCGCCTGCTCCCAGCTCACGCGCACGACCCGCTGCCCCGCGGCCTCCAGCACCGCCTGCCGGCGCGCGTCGTCCTCCCGCGTCACCTTCCCGTCGTGCCAAGCCGCGCCGTCCGCTTCCACGATCAGGCGCTGCGCGGGCCAGCGGAAGTCGGGGATGATGCGCTGCCCGTCGACGATCAGCGGCTTGTTCACCTCAGGATGCTCGAAGCCGGCATCGAGAAGGAGGTCGAGCACGACGTCCTCGAGGGCCCTCCGCGTCGGCGCCGGCGCCGTCGCCACTACGTCCGCGAGCCGACGCGACCCCTTCACGGGACCAACGCGCGAGAGCAGCGCCACGATCTCCCGCACCGTCACCAGGTCCTTCGCTTGCGCGCCGCGCCGCCGACCTCAACGGCCTCCCACTCAGCCGCCCGGCTGGCACCGTCACCTCCGGCGTGACCTCGACGGCCTCCTCCAAGATCTCGACGACCATCGCGCCAGGTACATGGCTGAGGAAGGCACCAGGACCGCAGGCCTTGACAGCGGCGAGCATCCGGGCTTCCCATGGCGGGTTCGAGTTGCCGACGGAGTACACACCGCGGTGGATCCGATGAAGCCAGCCGCGCTCGATCCGAGTTCGGATCGAGCGTTCGCTCAGGCCGCACGCTCGAAGATCGGAGACCGTCGCAATCCCCTGCTGCTCGCCGGCCAGCGCCACAGCGCGCCGATCCGCGTGAGAGTTGACTTGTGAGCGGTATGCGCCCACGACCCAACTCTCGCCTGCGGCGCCGCGCGGGTGGTGCGCTGAGCCTGCTGAGAGTGTCGGGCTAGGCGCGCGAGACGTACTCGCCGCTGCGGGTGTCGACGCGGATCCGGTCGCCCTCGTTGACGAAGAGCGGCACCTGGACGACGACGCCGGACTCGAGCGTTGCGGGCTTCGTCCCGCCGCCGGAAGCGGTGTCGCCCTTGAGGCCCGGGTCCGTCTGGGTGACGGTCATGTCGATTGCGCTCGGCACCTGGACGCCGGCCGGGCGCTCGTCGACGAGCAGGAGCTCGACGGTGTCGTTGGGGAGCACCCAGCGCATCTCGTCCCCGAGCGTGTCGCGCGGGATCTCCATCTGCTCGTAGGAGGAGGTGTCCATGAGGACCGCGGCGTCGCCGGAGTCGTAGAGGAACTGCATGCGGCGCGTCTCGGTGCGGACCGGCCGGAATTTCTCGCCGGCGCGGAAGGTCCTGTCGATAACCGAGCCGTCGTCGAACTTACGCAGCTTCGAGCGTACGAAGGCGCCGCCCTTCCCCGGCTTCACGTGCTGGAACTGGACGATGCGATAGATCGCCCCGTCGACCTCGATGTGACTGCCATTCTTGAACTGATTCGTGGAGATCACGGCGCAGGAGGGTAGCGCCGGCGCAAGCGCCGGCGCCGGAGATCTCGCGCCGCTAGGGTAGGCGCCGCATGGCGGAGGTTCCGGAACTGCTGGACAGGCTGTTGCGTACCCCGGGACCCTCGGGCTACGAGACGCGCGCGACCGGGATCTGGCGCGAGGCGGCCTCATTCGCGGAGCTCGAGACCGACCGCATCGGCTCGTCCATCGCTCGGGTCGGCGACGCCGATGCGCGGCCGCTGGTTGCGATCGTCGGCCACATCGACGAGATCGGGCTCGCGATCACCCACGTCGACGAAAAGGGCTTCGCCTACTTCACCCCGATCGGCGGTTGGGACGCGCAGATCCTGGTCGGACAACGGGTCGAGATCGAGTCGAAGGACGGGCCCGTGGTCGGCGTCGTCGGCCGCAAGCCGGTCCACCTGCTCAAGGACGACCAGCGCAAGAAGGCTGTCGAGCTCGACGGCCTCCACATCGACATCGGAGCGACCGATCGCGACGAGGCGCTCGAGCGGATCAGGGTGGGCGACCCCGCGGTGATCGCGAGCGACCCGGTGACGCTGGTGGACGAGCGGCTCGTCTCGCGCTCGATGGACAACCGCCTCGGCGCCTACGTGGCGCTCGAGGTCGCGCGCCGCTGCCATGAGCGCGCTGACCTCACCGGGAGCGTGGCGGGGGTGGTCGCCGTTCAGGAGGAGATCGGCCTGAACGGCGCCAAGACGAGCGCCTTCGCCCTCGAGCCCGACATCGCGGTCGTCGTCGATGTCACCCACGCGACCGACGCGCCGGGAGTCGAGGAGAAGCAGAACGGCCGGCACCCGCTCGGCTCCGGCCCGGTGATCGGTCGCGGTTCGACGCTCTCGCCGAAGGTCTGCGAGCTGCTCGCAGAGACGGCGGAGCGCGAGGGGATCGAGCACTCGCTCGAGGCGTCGGGCCGCTACACCGGAACCGACGCCGACTCCTACCAGGTCTCGAAGACCGGGATCCCTACGGGTCTCGTCTCGATCCCGCTTCGCTACATGCACTCGCCGGTCGAGATGGTCGATCTTCGCGACGTCGAGCGAGCGGTCGAGCTCCTGGTCGCCTTCGCGGCGTCACTCGACGCCGACGTCGACCTCTCGCGCTGAAAGCAAGCGAAAGGGCCGGCGCTCCCCGGAAGCGCCGGCCCTCTCTCGGTCGCGCGCGCTGCGTTGCGTCAGGCGCGCGAGGCCGCCGTGGCCCGCCGGTGACGGGCGCTGGTCCGCGCGGCGGCCAGAGCGAGCGCGAGCAGCGCGAGGGCGCCGCCGGCCACGATCAGGGCTGCGGTCCAGTCGAAGCCGCCAGAGTCGTTGCCGGTGTCAGCGGCGACGCTCGGGACCGCCACGACCGTGGACTCGGGCTCGTGGGCACCGCTGATCGGTGCAGTGCCGCCCGAGCCGCGGTCGATGCCGGCCGGCGTCGCGGGCTGCGACGAGCTGCTCGCGAGAGTGGCGTTTAGCGACGTGGACCCGGGATCCTGTGGCGACACGACCGCGTTGGGTGCCTGGTAATCGCCGGACGAGCTGACGGGCTGAGCGGCTGCCGGCGCCACCGCGATCGCTGCCGCGACCATGGCGATTACGGAGATGAGATAGGAGCTGGAGCGGGTCATGTGAGTCTCCTTCCGACTCGATCCGGGGTCCGCTGATTCGGTCCTCCGGAGCTTTTATTTCCTGCCGGTGACGCTATGGCGGCATCGGCCCCGCGACCACGTCCTCCTGCGCACAGCGAGCGTGCACTTCTACACACTCGGCCGTCCCTCGCTTTGGCGCTGTGAGCGGGCTTAGACTGGCTCCATGCCGACGTGCGCCATGTGCGACGGGGGGTACTCAGGGGACGCTCGCTTCTGCCCGCACTGCGGTACGGCGCTGTCCGAGCTTGCGCCGGCTCGCGTCAGCGCCCGCAAGGTCGTGAGCGTCCTGTTCTCGGATGTGCGCGGCTTCACGGAGCTCGGCGACCGGCTCGATCCCGAGTCGCTCCACGAGCTGGTCGGACGCTGGTTTTATGAGGCGCACCGGATCATCGCCCGCCACGGCGGCACGGTCGAGAAGTACATGGGCGACGCGGTGATGGGCGTCTTCGGGATCCCCGTCGTCCACGAGGACGACGCGCTGCGCGCCGCGCGCGCCGCACTCGAGATGCGCGCCTCCCTCACGAAGCTCAACGAGGAGCTCGTCGGACGATGGGGCGTGCAGCTCGAGGTGCGAACCGGGATCAACACGGGCGAGGTCGTGGTCGGAGAGGCGCCGGGCGGCGCGCCGACGACCCTCGGCGACACGGTCAACGTGGCCCAGAGGCTCGAGACGGCGGCACCGCCCGGGCAGGTGCTGATCGGAGAGGAGACCGCGCGTCTGGTCGGCGCGAACGCGCGGCTCGAACGGGTCGATCCCCTGAACCTGAAGGGCAAGGCCGAGCCGGTGTCGGCGTGGCGCCTCGTGGACGCGGCGGCGGAGGGCGCCGACGTGAGCGATCGCTCGATGACGCCGTTCGTCGGCCGCCGTGAGGAGCTGCGGCTCCTGCGCGAGACGTTCGAACACGTCGTCGGCGCCCGAGACCCCCGACTCGCCACCGTCCTCGGGCCGGCGGGAATCGGTAAGTCCAGGCTCGCGCGAGCCCTGCGGACGGAGGTCGGGGATCAGGGACGCGTGGTCGTCGGCCGCTGCCTCCCCTACGGCGAGGGCGTCGGCTACTGGCCGCTGGCCGAGATCGCCCGGCAGCTCGCCGGCAGCGCAAGCGAGACCGCGCTGGCGGCGGTCGCCGAAGAGGACGGACACGGCGCCGAGTCGCACGTCATCGCCACGGCGGTCGCCCGCGCCGCGGGATTCTCCCCCGGGGGCGTCACGGTCGAGGAGGCCCGCTGGGGCATGCGCAGGCTTCTCGAGGCGGCGGCGCGGACACGGCCGCTCGTGGTCATGGTCGAGGACATCCACTGGGCCGAGCCGACGCTCCTCGATCTCCTCGAGCACGTCGCGACGCTCGCCGCCGACGTCCCGCTGCTGCTCGTCTGCCTCAGCCGTCCGGAGCTCCTCGAGGAGCGCCCCTCGTGGAGCTCCGTCGGCGGCGACCGCGCGATGCTCATCCCGCTCGACCCGCTCTCGACGGCGGAGTCGCGGGAGCTCCTCGCCCAGACCGGCCGCGCCGTCGACGTCCCCGCCGACGAGCGGGCGAGGCTCCTCGAGACGGCCGAGGGCAACCCGCTCTTCCTGCAGCAGATGGTCGCGATGCGCGAGGAGATGCGCGAGGAGGACGGTGGGGTACCTCCCACCATCCAGGCGGTGCTGGCGGCACGCATCGACCGTCTACCGGCGCGCGAGCGAGCGCTGATCGAGCGCGCGTCCATCGAGGGGCGCACGTTTCATCGGCGGGCGCTCGTGGAGCTCCTCACCGAGGGCGAGCGTGAAGAGCTCGACGCGAACCTGGCTGCGCTCATGCGCCGCGAGCTGATCCACCCCGGCGATCCCGACTTCCCGGCCGAAGAGGCCTACCGCTTCAACCACATCCTGATTCGCGACGCCGCGTACGCGCTGATCCCGAAGCAGCAGCGCGCGCTTCTGCACGAGCGGCATGCCAACTGGCTCGAGCAGCGCGAGGACGGCGGTGCCTGGGATCACGCCGAGATCGTCGGCTACCACCTCGAGCAGGCGGTCCGCTGTCGCCAGGAGCTCGAGCCGGCGGCGCGGGAGCGCTACAGGCCGCTCGCGCTGCGGGGCGGCCTCCACCTCGGAGCCGCGGGCCGCGCCGCGCTCGCTCGCGACGACCTGCCGGCCGCCATCGGCCTTCTGGAGCGCGCGACGGAGCTCGTTCCGGAGGGCGATCCGGCGCGCGCCGGGCTCCTGCCCGAGCTCGGAGCCGCGCTGACCGACGCCGGGCGGCTGCCCGACGCCGAGCGCGTGCTCGATGCCGCGATGGCGGAGGCCGCCGGGCGCACCGACGCCACGGCCGAGGCGCACGCCACCGTCGCTCGCCTCTCGGTGCGCCTGCAGGTGGACACCGCGGCCGCCGCGCACGCGGTGCGCGGACGATTCGACTCGCTGCTCGAGACGTTCGAGCGCGCCGGCGACGATCTCGGCCTCGATCGGCTGTGGCGGCTCCGGGCGCTCGTTCACTGGGTGGAGGCGCGCTCGGCCGACGCCGACGCGGCCTGGCAACGTGCGGTCGAGCACGCGGAGCGCGCCGGCGACGAGCCAGGCTGGTCCGACGCCCTGAGCTGGCTCGCCTCCTCGGCGGTCACCGGGCCGACGCCCGTTCCCGAGGCCATCGCCCGCTGCGAGGAGATCCGCGAGCGGCTCAGCGGCCGGCACCGCGAGCAGGCGATGGTCCTGGATCACCTGGCGGCGCTCGAGGCGATGCGGGGCCGGTTCGAGCCCGCTCGAGACCTGATCGCCGACCGCGAGGCGATCATCGCCGAGCTCGGGGTCACGATGCACACCGCCGTCTCGCACGACGAGGCTCTGGTCGCGCTCCTCGCGGGAGATCCCGCCGCCGCAGAGGCGGTCCTGCGCGACGGGTACGACCGCCTCTCGGAGATGGGAGAGAAGGCACTGCTCGCCAGCACCGCGGCGATGCTCGCGCAGAGCGTTCACGAGCAGGGCCGCCTCGATGACGCGTGGGCGTTCACCGAGGAGGCCGAGCGGGCGGCCGCCGACGACGACGTGTCGGCGCAGATCGGCTGGCGCAGCGTCCGCGCCCGCGTCCTCGCCCGACGCGGTGACGCCGCGGCCGCGGAGCGGCTTGCCGCCCAGGCCGTGGAGCTGGCGGCGCGAACCGATTGGCTCAGCGACCACGCGGACGCCCTCGTGAGCCACGGCTACGTGCTGATGGCGGCGGGGGCCATCGAGGCGGCCGAGGAGTCGCTGCGCGCCGGAATCGCGCTGTACGAGCGGAAAGGGAATACGATCGGCATTCGAGGCGCAAGCTCGCTGCTGGAGGCGCGAGTACCGGTCTGAGCGCCCGCGAGGGAGAGGAAGGAAATGCGCTCCAATTTCGATACGCCGATGGAGTTGAAGGAGGGGGTCGTCGAGGCATGCGGTCCGCTCGATTGGACGGGCGAAACCGAGGCGTTCGTCACCGTCACGGTCCGGCAGCCTGGCGGGCAGGCGGTCGGTACGGCTTCCCGGTCAACCATCGAGCCGGGCGAGGACGAGTGGATGGTGGAGGTGAAGGCCGCCGGCGGCCACGAGTTCACGCCCGGACCTGCGGTCGCGATGGGCGTGCTGTCGGCCGTCGACGAACACGGCGGCGTCAACGTCTTCCACTGGACCCAGGAAGTTCAGATCGAGAACGAGTAGCCGTGACAGCGGGCGGGTTCCTCGCTTCGCTCTCCGACGAGGAGGCGGCGGCTTTTCGCTCCCGCGCGGCGACGAGGCGTTTTCGGCGCGGCCAGGCCCTGATGTACGAGGGCCAGCTCGGCGAGGAGATCATGATCCTGCTCTCCGGCCGCGTGAAGGTGACCTTCACGACGGCTGAGGGCAAGGAGGTCGTGTTGAGGTTCTGCGGGCCCGGCGATCTTCTCGGGGAGCTCTCGGTCCTCGACGAGCTCCCGCGCTCGAGCTCCGTGGTGGCGCTCGAGTCGGCGGAGGCGCTGGCGTTGGCCGCGAGCGACTTCCGGGGCCTGATCGCATCGCATCCGGAGCTCTCCCTTCGCCTCCTGCGATCGATCAGCCGGCGCTTTCGCGACGCCGATCGCAAGCGGATCGAGTTCGCGGCCTCACAGACGCTCGCGCGAGTCGCGGCGCGCCTTGCCGAGCTCGCCGAGGCCTACGGCGAATCGACCGAGGACGGTATCGCGATCGACCTCCGGATCTCCCAGGAGGAGCTCGCGGGGTGGACCGCCTCCTCTCGTGAGGCGGTCGCGAAGGCCCTCCACACTCTGCGCGAGCTCGAGCTCGTGCGCACAGACCGCCGCCGGCTCACGGTGACCGACCTGGAGGGGCTGCGCAGGCAGGCCGTTTAGAGCTTGTCCTTGTGCAGCGTGTAGGTGGCGACGAGCTGGCCCTGGTCGAGCACGTGGCCCTCCATCGCCCGGCGCACGTCCTCCAGCTTGAACTCCCCCTCGAGGCCGAGGCTCGGGACATCGAGCGCGTACACGGTGAAGTGATAGTGGTGGAGGCGCTCGTCGTTCCACGGCGGGAACGG
>Ga0126307_10000668_pt1 | contig 22381 bp, 21 predicted proteins | sample Plot28_FD_89955 | JGI IMG/M metagenome (GOLD analysis project Ga0126307, IMG submission 89955) | Serpentine soil microbial communities from UC McLaughlin Reserve, CA, USA - Plot28 | ecosystem: Environmental > Terrestrial > Soil > Grasslands | place: USA: UC McLaughlin Reserve, Lake County... | reverse complement strand
GCCATGGCGGCCGACCAGGACAGCCACCGCACCCGCACTCTGAGGCGAAGATCGTCCCAAGACCACACCGTGCGTCGGCGGCCGCTGCGACGTGCCTGCGCCCCGCGCCTGATGTCTATCGTCTTGCCGGAAAATCGGCCATTGCGTGGCAGACAAACGATCTTCGAGCGGCACCGATGCGACCCGCAGGGCCCGCGGGGATGGACTCACCACGAGCACCGGTTGCGTCAGGGAGCCAGCGGGCTCCTGCAAGTGAAGCGAGCGAGAACGGCACTTCCGTTCGGCGTGACGGGCGTGCCCGATTCGCGGCGTAACGTGTCGCGAAGCCTGACACACGCGTTGGGGCACACCCTTGCGCCGTGTTTCGTGTTCGAGACTTTGCCGAGCTGGCCGACCCGAGTGCCGGCTAGAGCGCTACGCCAGGTCGATGCGTCACCTCCTCGCAGGGGCGAGTGACCGCTCAGTCGCGGACGTGCATTCATGATCGTGAGGGGGAGCAGGCTCTGCTGGTGCCCGATTCCCCTCACGATCATGAGCAGATCAGCTCGAGGCGCCCGGCAGCCGCCGCTTCGATCGCAGTCACGTCACGCCACGAGCAGGTCTCCGTGTCAGCCCAGGGCGGCGTCGAGGGTGATCGCGGTGCCGGTCAGCGCGCTGCTGACCGGGCAGCCCTTCTTGGCGACCTCGGCGATGCTGGCGAACTCCTCCTCGGAGATGCCCGGCACCGACGCCCGGGTGGTCAGGTGGCTGCCGGTGATGCCCTTGCCGGGCTGGAAGGTCACCTCGGCCTTGGTGTCGATGTTCTCCACCGTGTGACCAGCCTTGCTCAGCTCGTTCGAGAACGCCATCGAGAAGCAGGACGAGTGGGCAGCGGCGATCAGCTCCTCCGGGCTGGTCATGCCGTTCGGCTCCTCGGTGCGGGCCGGCCAGCTCACGTCGTAGGAGCCGATCCCGGAGGAGTCGAGCGAGACGCGGCCCTTGCCCTCGAAGAGGTTGCCCTCCCAGTGGGCGTTCGCGGTGCGGGTGGTGGCCATGGGTCCTCCTGGTGCGTCTGTCGGTGGGTCCGGCGGGTCCATCTGGGCGTACCCAGCGTGACACCATGGCAGACGTGAGCGTTCCCGCCGACAGCACCGGAAGCACCGGCCGCCCCGACTCCGGAGCGGCCGACACCTTCTACGAGGCCGTCGGCGGCGAGGAGACGTTCCGGCGGCTGGTGGCCCGGTTCTACGAGGGCGTCGCCGACGACCCGGTGCTGCGCCCCCTCTACCCCGACCAGGACCTCGCCGCCGCCGAGCAGCGGCTGCGGATGTTCCTCGTGCAGTACTGGGGCGGCCCGCGCACGTATTCCCAGCAGCGGGGCCATCCCCGCCTGCGGATGCGGCACGTGCCGTTCCGGATCGGTCTCGCCGAGCGGGACGCCTGGCTGGGCCACATGCGGGACGCCGTCGACTCGCTCGGTCTGCCACCGGAACCCGAGCGCCTGCTCTGGGACTACCTGGTGATGGCCGCCGGCAGCCTGGTCAACAGCTATCACGACAGCCCGTTGCAGGGCCGATCGACAGTCTTGCCAGACTCCTCCGGGTGACCTCCACCGCCAGCGAGCGCCGCCCGAACCCGACGACCGGCCACGAGTGGTGGCGGACCGCCGTCATCTACCAGGTCTATGTCCGCAGCTTCGCCGACGGCGACGGTGACGGCGTGGGTGACCTTCCCGGCATCCGGTGGCGGTTGCCCTACCTGCGCGAGCTCGGCGTCGACGCGGTCTGGATCACGCCGTTCTACCCGTCGCCGATGGCCGACGGCGGCTACGACGTCGCCGACTACCGGGACGTCGAGCCGGTGTTCGGCACCCTGGCCGACGCGGATGCCCTGGTCACGGAGGCGCACGACCTCGGCATCCGGGTGATCGTCGACATCGTCCCCAACCACTCCTCCGACCGGCACGCCTGGTTCCAGGCGGCCCTCGCGGCCGGTCCCGGCAGCCCCGAGCGCGGGCGCTACGTCTTCCGGCCTGGGCGCGGCCCCGGCGGTGCGGAGCCGCCGACCGACTGGCAGTCGACCTTCGGTGGTCCGGCCTGGACGCGGGTGCCCGACGGCGAGTGGTACCTCCACCTGTTCGCCCCTGAGCAGCCCGACCTCGACTGGGAGAACCCGGAGGTCGTCGAGGAGTTCGAGGACATCCTGCGGTTCTGGCTGGATCGCGGCGTCGACGGGTTCCGGATCGACGTGGCCAACTCGCTGAAGAAGGACCAGGCGTTCCCGGACGTCGGCGCCGAGGACGAGTCGGTGCTCCTGTCGCACGGCCCGAACCACCCGTTCTGGGACCGCGACGAGGTGCACGAGGTTTACCGCGGCTGGCGCAAGGTGAGCGACGCCTACGCCGGGGACCGCGCGTTCGTCGCGGAGGCGTGGGTCGACGACCCGGCCCGGCTCGCGATGTACACGCGGCCGGACGAGCTGCACACCGCCTTCAACTTCAACTTCGTGCGGGCGGCCTGGGACGCCGACGAGCTGCGGCAGACCATCGACGTCAGCATGGCCGCCGCCACCGAGGTCGGCGCCCCGACCACGTGGGTGCTGTCCAACCACGACATCACCCGGCACGCGACGCGCTACGCCCGCCTCGACCGGACCGGCGGCGGGGTAGCCGACGACGAGCGGGTACGTCCGGACACCCCGCTGGACCCGGAGCTCGGTCTGCGGCGGGCCCGGGCGGCGGTCCTGCTGCTGCTCGGCCTGCCGGGGTCGGCCTACGTCTACCAGGGCGAGGAGCTGGGTCTGCCCGAGGTCGTCGACCTGCCCGAGGAGGTTCTCGCCGACCCGATCTGGGAGCGGTCGGGGCACCGGGTGCGCGGCCGGGACGGCTGCCGGGTGCCGGTGCCGTGGGAGCCCGCCGGCCCCTCGCTGGGCTTCGGCAGCGGCAGGCCGTGGCTGCCGCAGCCGTCCGACTGGGCCGACCTGTCGGTGCAGGCCCAGCAGGGAGCGGACGGCTCGACGCTCGAGCTCTACCGCAGCGCGCTCCGGCTGCGCCGCGAGCTGCTCGCGGGCGGCGAGCTGGAGTGGCTGGACAGCCCGGCGGGCTCGCTGGTCTTCCGGCGGCGCACGCCGGCGGGTGCGGTGGTCTGCGCGGTCAACCTCGACGCGCAGGCGATCGACCTGCCGACGTACGACCGGGTGCTGCTCTCCAGCGTGCCGCTCGACGGCGGTCACCCCCAGCGGCTGCCGGGCGACGTCGCGGTCTGGCTGAGTTGAGGACGGGCGCTCGGGTGCCCCAGTTGTGGCGGTTCGCCCCGGAACGGCTCCGGGATGCCCCTGACCGCACCCTGAACTCTGCGCGATGAGTTGCCGCACAGTCGGTGGTCTGCCCTAGCGTCTGAGCCGCCGCTGCCGCCCGATGGGGAGTCCCTTGATGATCCGTCTCACCGAGTTCGTCCTGCGCCACCGCAAGCTGGTGATGCTGTTCTGGCTCGTGATGCTCGTCGTCGGCGGGTTCGCCGCCGGGCGGACCGCCGACCGGCTGACGGTCGACTTCTCGCTGCCCGGTCAGCCCGGCTACGAGACCGAGAAGCAGATCCTCGACATCTACGGCAACGGCGGGTCCAACCCGCCCACCATCGCGGTCGCGACGGTGCCGGAGGGCAGCACGGTCGAGGACCACCTCGACGACATCACCGCGACGCTCGACGACGTCCAGGCGGCCGTGCCGAAGACGCGCATCCTCAGCTACGCCGACACCGGCGACGACGTCTTCCTCACCGACGACGGCCGCACGACCTACGCGCTGGTCTACCCCGAGCCGTTCCTGAGCTTCGAGGACGTCGGGCCCGACGTCGCGATGCGACCGGTGCTCGAGAAGGCCAGCGAGCAGACCGACGTCGACTGGAGCATCACCGGCTACAACCTGCTGGCGCAGGGCAGTGACGACCCGGAGGCACCCAGCCTGCTCGTCGACACCATCCTCGGCGGGCTCGGCGCACTCGCAGTGCTGCTGTTCCTCTTCGCCTCCTTCCTGGCCTTCGTGCCCCTGCTGATCGCTCTCGTGTCCATCCTCACGACGTTCACGATCGTGCTGCTCGGCACCTACGTGATGGACATCAGCTTCGTCGTGCAGTTCCTCATCGCGCTCGTCGGACTCGGTGTCGCGGTCGACTACTCGCTGCTCGTCGTCAACCGATGGCGGGAGGAACGCGCGCACGGCCGCGACAACCACGACGCCGTCGTGGTCGCGATGCAGTACGCCGGTCGCGCGGTCCTCGCCAGTGCCGGCACGGTGGCGATCTCGTTGTGCGCCCTGCTCGCCATCCCGGTGCCTCTGCTGCGCAGCATGGGTCTCGGCGGCATGCTCATCCCGCTCGCGAGCACGGTGGTGATCCTCACGCTTCTCCCCGCCCTGCTCGGCGGCATCGGCCCGCGGGTCGACTGGCCGCGGATCCGCCACGAAGGCAAGCAGTCTCCCGGCTGGACGGCCTGGGCCCGGATGGTCGTCCGGTGGCGCTGGGCTGCTGCCATCCTCGCCCTCGGCGTCCTCGCAGCGCTGATCATCCCGATCTTCGGCATCAAGATCGGCCAGGCCCAGACCTCGTCGCTGGCCAGTGGCGGCCCGACCTACGAGGCGCTGGTCAAGCTCACCGACGGCGGCGTGCCGTCGGGCATCGTGTCGCCGCTCGAGGTGCTCGTCGAAGGAGCCGACGCGGCGGGATCCGCCGACCAGGTCGTCGACCGGTCGACCGAGGTCGACGGCATCTCGGCGGCGATCGCGCCGGACAACGCGAAGTGGCGGGTGGACGACACGGCCATGGTCGCGGTCATCCCGACCGAGGAAACCGTCGACTCCACCAAGGCGGGTGTCGTCCGGGACGTCGACGACGCACTGGCCGGCGTGCCGGGTGTCGTCGGCATCGCCGGTGTCGGGCCGACCGTGCTCGACTACATCGATGCCGTGTACAAGAACTTCCCGCTGACGCTCGGCCTGATCGCCCTGGTGACGTTCGTCCTCCTGGTGCGGACCTTCCGGTCCATCCTGCTGCCGATCAAGGCGGTGCTGCTCAACATCGTCTCGGTCGCGGCGACGTTCGGCGCCACCGTCTGGTTCTGGCAGGAGGGCAACGGGTCCGACCAGCTCTTCGACATCGCCCCCACCGGGGCGGTGACGTTCTGGCTGCCGGTGCTGATCTTCGCGTTCCTCTTCGGGCTGTCCATGGACTACGAGGTGTTCATCCTGGCCCGGATGCGCGAGGAGTACGACAAGAGCGGTGACACCGACGACGCGGTGGTGACCGGGCTGGCCCGCACCGGCCGGCTGGTGACCGGAGCCGCGATGATCCTGTTCTTGTCCTTCCTGGCCCTGTCGTCGTCGCCGGGTACCGACATCAAGGTCTTCGCCACCGCACTCGGCATCGGCATCCTGCTCGACGCGACGATCGTGCGCGCCCTGCTCGTGCCGGCCCTGGTGTCGTTGTTCGGCAAGTGGAACTGGTGGCTGCCGAGCTGGGCTGCCCGGCCGCTGCGCGTCGAGCCGCACGCTGCGATCCCCGAGCCCCGTCGTGGGGAGAGCCAGAAGGTCGGTGCCCTCGACTGAGCGGCGCACCAGACCGGAGGAGGCGTGGCCTGGCTGAGGACGTGGCTGATCAAGGTGCGACCGTCCCATCCGGGGCCGCCGCCGGTCTCCTGACGCCGTCGGGGCGCCCGACCGGGACTCCGGGACGGTCGCTGCTGGGTGTGGCGGTCGCCGCGCACGTCGCCGAACGCGTGCTGGGCCTGCTGCTCCTCGTCGTCGGTGCGCAGCTGTCGTCGGCGTCGGCGTACCACGCGCTCACTCGGTGGGACGCTAAGTGGTACGCCCGCATCGCCGAGGACGGCTACGGCTACGTCGGCATCGCACCGGACGGCAGGCGACTGGCGGACTACGCGTTCTTCCCGCTGTTCCCCGCGCTCGAGCGGGTGGTGGCCGGCGTCACCGGCCTGGCCGCCGTGGACGCCGGCCTGGTCATCAGCGCCGTCTCGTCGGTCGTCGCGGCAGCCGGCATCTACCAGGTCGGGGCCCGGCTGCACGACCCCCGCACCGGCGTGGTGCTGGCCTGCCTCTGGTCCGGCGTCCCGGTGGCCGCCGTGACGTCGATGGCCTACACCGAGGCGCTCTTCACCGCCCTCGCCGCCTGGTGCCTGGTGGCCGTGCTCGCCGACCGCCTGCTCCTGGCCGCCTGGCTCGCCGTCCTGGCCGGCCTGACCCGGCCGCTCGGCGTGGCCGTCGTGGCCGCCGTCCTCGTCGCCGCGCTGGTCAGCGCGGCACGACCGGCCGAGGAGGGTCGTCGGCGGAGATCCTTCGACGGCCCGGTGCTCTCGGCGGCAGTCGCCCCGCTCGGCCTGGTGGGCTACCTCGCATTCGTCCGGTGGGACGGCGAGGGCCCGCGCTCGTACTCGGGCGTGACGAAGGGCTGGCAGAACCATGTCGACGGCGGTCGCGCGTTCTCGGCCTGGACGTGGGAGCTGGTCACGACGCGGCCCGGCGTCGGCGCCCTGCTCGTGGCCGGCCTCCTCCTCCTGGCCGCCGCCGTCTGGCACACCCGCCGCTATCCCTGGCCGGTCATCGTCTTCACCGTCGTCGCGGTGCTGGTGAGCTTCTCGACCTCGCACTACTTCGGCTCCCGGCCTCGTTACCTGCTCCCTGTCTTCACCTTGCTGCTGTGGCCGAGCACCGGTCTGGCCCGGTTGCGCCTGCCGCCGCTGGTCCTCGTCCTGGTCCTGCTGGCCGTGGCGTCCGGCGTCTACGGCGCCGGGTGGCTGCTCGGCTCCGGGCCGCCCTGACGGACGGCCGCGGTCCCAGCGACCAGCGCGAGGGAGAGCAGCCAGCCGGCGAGCAGGTCGCTGGGGTAGTGCCGCTCGAGAGCGAGTTGGGCGTACGCCGTCAGGAGCACGAACGCCGCTCCCACGACGGCTGCCCATCGCAGCCGGCGGCCGTCGACGTTCGACACGAGCAGCAGCGCGAGGACGAGCACCATGGTGTTCGCCGCGTGGCCCGCCGGGAACGACCAGCCGCTGAGCCCGGACGGCAGGTCGACGACGTCCGGCCGCGGTCGCGCGACCGCCGACTTGAGCACCGGGTTGACCACCCAGACGGCCGCGCTGAGCAGCAGCAGGTCCGCGGCGTCCCACCACCGCCGGCGCAGCAGCAGGACGAGCACGACCGCGGCGGTCACCACGACCAGCGGCACCAGGTCGGTGAGCCGGGCGACGGCGCCCCACAGGTCCTGCCAGGGTCCTCCCTCCGCCACGGCCAGGCGCTGCAGCAGTCGGTCCTCCCCCGGCAGCGGGTCGGTCGACGACACCGCGACGGCCAGCGCGCACAGCGCCAGCGCCGCGACGGCTGCGACCACGACGAACCGCTCGCCCCCGCGCGGCCCCGGGGTCACGTCAGGCCTTCGGCTCCGCCGGCTCCAGGAACTGCTCGAGGAACGCCCGCTCCTCGGGGCTCACCCGCCGCGGCCGCTCCTTCTCGAGGTCGAAGGGCACCAGCACGGACGCGGCCCGGGCGAAGAGGGTGGTCTCGTCGTGCACCTCGTAGCGGATCTCGAACGACGCACCCTTGACCGAGCCGACCCACATCTCGATGTCGACGCCACGCGGGTGGTAGACCAGCGGCCGCTTGTAGTCGATCTCGTGGTGCGCCACCAGGACGCCCTCGGACAGCGCCTTGCCGCCGTACTCCGCGCTGAGCGCGAAGAGCATGTCGACCCGCGCCTCCTCGAGGTAGGTGAGGTAGACGACGTTGTTGACGTGGCCGTAGGCGTCCATGTCCGACCACCGCATCGAGCAGCGGTAACGGTGGCGCACGGCGGGGTCAGCCCCGGGTCAGCTTGCGGTAGGTCGCCCGGTGCGGGCGCGCCGCCTCGGCACCGAGCCGCTCCACCTTGTTCTTCTCGTACGACTCGAAGTTGCCCTCGAACCAGAACCACTGGGAGTCGCCCTCGTAGGCGAGGATGTGCGTCGCGACCCGGTCGAGGAACCACCGGTCGTGGGAGACGACCACCGCGCACCCCGGGAAGTCCAGCAGCGCGTTCTCCAGCGACGACAGCGTCTCGACGTCGAGGTCGTTGGTCGGCTCGTCGAGCAGGAGCAGGTTGCCGCCGATCTTCAAGGTCAGCGCGAGGTTGAGCCGGTTGCGCTCGCCGCCGGACAGGACACCGGCCGGCTTCTGCTGGTCCGGGCCCTTGAAGCCGAAGGCCGACACGTAGGCGCGCGACGGCATCTCGACCTGGCCGACGTTGATGTGGTCGAGGCCGTCCGACACGACCTCCCACAGCGTCTTCTTGGGGTCGACGAGCCCGCCCCGGCTCTGGTCGACGTAGGCGATCTTGACCGTCTCGCCGACCTTGATCGACCCGTCGTCCGGCTCCTCCTCGCCGATGATCATCTTGAACAGCGTGGTCTTGCCGGCGCCGTTGGGGCCGATGACGCCGACGATGCCGTTCCGCGGCAGTGAGAAAGACAGCTTGTCGATGAGCAGCCGGTCACCGAAGCCCTTGGTCAGCTTGTCTGTCTCGACCACGACGCTGCCCAGGCGCGGGCCCGGGGGGATCTGGATCTCCTCGAAGTCCAGCTTGCGGGTCTTCTCGGCCTCGGCAGCCATCTCCTCGTAGCGCTCCAGGCGGGCCTTGCTCTTGGCCTGGCGGCCCTTCGCGTTGGAGCGGACCCACTCGAGCTCGTCCTTGAGCCGCTTGGCGCGCTTGGCATCCTTCTGGCCCTCGACCTTGAGCCGCGACTGCTTGGTCTCGAGGTAGGTCGAGTAGTTGCCCTCGTACGGGTAGGCGCGGCCGCGGTCGAGCTCGAGGATCCACTCGGCGACGTTGTCGAGGAAGTACCGGTCGTGCGTCACGGCGACGACGGTGCCGGCGTACTTCTCCAGGTGGCTCTCCAGCCACTGCACGCTCTCGGCGTCGAGGTGGTTGGTGGGCTCGTCGAGCAGCAGCAGGTCGGGCTGGCTGAGCAGCAGCTTGCACAGGGCGACCCGGCGGCGCTCGCCACCGGAGAGCACCGACACGTCGGCGTCCGGCGGCGGGCAGCGCAGCGCGTCCATCGCCTGCTCCAGCTGCGAGTCGAGGTCCCACGCGTCGGCGTGGTCGATGTCCTCCTGCAGCTTGCCCATCTCGGTCATCAGGTCGTCGCTGTAGTCGGTCGCCATCAGCTCGGCGATCTCGTTGAACCGGTCGACCTTCGCCTTGATCTCGCCCATGCCCTCCTGGACGTTGCCCAGGACGTCCTTGGACTCGTCGAGGTGCGGCTCCTGCTCGAGGATGCCCACGGAGTAGCCCGGCGACAGGAGGGCGTCACCGTTGGACGGCTGGTCGAGACCAGCCATGATCTTGAGCACGGTGCTCTTGCCGGCGCCGTTGGGGCCGACCACACCGATCTTGGCGCCCGGGTACATGGCCAGGGTCACGTCGTCGAGGATGACCTTGTCGCCGTGCGCCTTCCGCGCCTTGCGCATGGTGTAGATGAACTCAGCCAAGGGAAACCGTCCGCCGTCCAGGTAGCCGTGCAGGGGGGAGACGTCCATCCTGCCTCAGCGGGAGCGGCGAGGTCACATCGAGCGCGACCCGGACCGGCGCCGGCACACAGGGTCGCGCCCGGGCCGCCGACCGGAACCGGGGGAGGGAACGGCGGCGACCCGGACGCGAGTTCGGAGACCCCGTACCGGGGCCGGGCGAGGGCGTCAGGCGGCGGAGGGCGACATCTCCGGCTCGCCGCCGATGCCGTCGGCGTCGCCGCTACCGAGGCCGTCGGGTCCGTCGACCCGGTCGAGACCGTCACCGACGTCGCCGGACCGCTCGGCGACCGCCTCGACGAAGCGCTCCCGTGGCTGGAGCGTCGACTTGGTGAAGCGGCTCACGCCCCTGGCCAGGTCGTGCCCCACGGCGTTGGCCTCGATCTCCACCTTGGAGTGGGTGATGCCGTCCTTCTCCCAGGAGCCGTCCCGCAGCCGGCCCTGCACCACGACCGGGTCACCCTTGTGCAGCGAGTCGAGGACGTTCTCGCCGAGGATGCGCCAGCAGCTCACGGCGAAGAACAGGGTGTCGCCGTCGCGCCACCCGTTGACGCCCTTGTCGTAGCGGCGCTCCGTGGTGGCCACCCGGAAGTTGACCACCTTGGTGCCCGACCCGGTGAGGCGCAGGACGGGCTCCTGCGCGACGTACCCCGTCACCGTCACATTCGTCTCGTTCGCCATCGTCGCCTTCCTGTCCGTCCTCGCAGCTGTGCGGCGGGTGCCGCAGGTCCGAGGATGGCGGCCGCGTGGGCCGCGGGAACAGAGCCGGTGGCGCATCTGTGGACGACGGGCCGCTCTCTCCCGGCTGTGGAGAGGTCAGCCGCTCAGCCGGCCGTCCGGGTCAGCCGGCCAGCCGGCCAGCCGGCTAGCCGGTCCTTGCCCGCTCCAGCGCGTCCCGGGCGCGGTGGTGGCGGGCCAGCTCCAACTCCAACGGCGCGAGCATCAGCTCGTCGGCCACCTTCTCGATCGCCGACCGCAGCCGCGACTCGGCCCGCTTGCGGCGCACCACGGCACTGCCGTTCGCGACGGCCCGCCCGACCAGCGCGAGCAGCAGCCCCAGGGCGACACCGCCCAGGAGGAGGAGGGTCGGCACGGCGAAGCCGCCGACATCGGGCGTCGGCGGGTCCGGGAGGCGGAGATAGGAGCCGACGCCGAGCAGCAGCAGCCACCCGGCGCCGACCACCGCGGCCAGGACGAGCAGCCACTGCGCCCCGCTGGCCAGCCGCCACCACACGGGTGTGCGGTCGGTCCCGAGGTCGGTGCCGACGACCGCCCGGTCGAGCGCGTCCCGCACGTCCCCGGACCGCCCGTGCGCCGCCTGGCGCACCGACCGCTGCCACGGAGCAGGCAGCCTCGCGGCGGCGGTGTCGCAGACCTGGCGCAGCGCGGTGTCGACCTGGGCGCGCTGCACCGGCGTCGGCTCCGGGACCGACGAGCGCACCATGTGGCGCACCTCGCGCCGCTCGCCCGCCGAGAGGTGCAGCCGACGCAGCGGGTCCGGTCGCAGCCTGCGCACCCACCGGGTCGGCGGCCAGCCCAGCGACCCGGCGGCCCGCAGCCGCCACGACTCCTCCACCGCCCGCCCGATGACCGGCACGCCCGCCGAGCCGGCGAGCGCCTCGACCAGCCGGCGCCGGTCGCCGTCGCCGACACCCGGCGCCTCGTCCGCGCCCACCGCCGGCGCAAGGCGCTCGACGACGTCCTCGATGTCGGCGACCAGACGGTCGTTGCGTGCGCGCCTGCGGGCCACGGCGTCGACCAGCAGCGCCCGCAGCTCGCCCAGGCCGGCGCCGGTGCGCACCGATGTCGTGAGCACCGGTGAGCGGCGCAGGCCGTCGGCGTCGAGCAGCCGCCGCAGGTCCTCGGCGCACTCGGCTGCGGCGAAGGGGTTGACCGTGTCGACCTGGTTGAGCACGACGACCGTGACCGCGGAGTGCCCAGCGAGGCGCCGCAGGTAGTGCTCGTGCAGCGCCTGGTCGGCGTACTTCTGCGGGTCGACCACCCACACGAGCAGGTCGACGAGCTCGACCAGCCGGTCGACCTCGAGCCGGTGCTCGAGCACGGTGGAGTCGTGGTCGGGCAGGTCGAGCAGCACCAGCCCGTCGAGCTGGTCGTCCGCGGTGGGGCGGGACCCCGAGTCGCGGCCCCACGCGTCGCCGGTGCCGTGCCGCCAGGCGGTCTGCCGACGGGGGACGCCGAGCCACTGCACCAGCGTGGTGGCCCCCTCGGCTCCCCACACGCACGCGTGCGCCTTCGAGGTCGTCGGCCGGCGCACCCCGACCGGCGACAGGTCCTCGCCCGCCAGGGCGTTGAACAGCGACGACTTGCCGCTGCCGGTCGACCCGGCCAGCGCCACGACGGTGTGCTCGCCGGACAGCCGCAGCCGCTCCCCCGCCCGGCTGCCCACGGCCAGCGCCCGCTTGAGCACCTTGGGGTCGGCCCGGCCGTCCAGCACCTCGACCGCCTCGTCGAGGGCGGCCAGCATCGCGGGCAGGTCGGTGCGCCGGTGCCGGCCGCGCAGCCGCGGGCTCACGACGCGCTCACCGGACCTCCTCGACGACCTGCACGGCGGCCCGCAGCGCGGCGCCCGCGGTCTCGTCGACGGCCACCCCGGCGAGCCGGTCCGCGAACCGCCGGCGCTCGTCCGCGAGCAGCTCCTCGACCCGGCGGTGCAGGTCGGCGCGGGCGGACTCGGCGAGCGAGCGGACCGCCTGGTCGCCCATGACCGCCTCGAGGATCTTCTGGCTCAGTGCCGACGCGCCACCGGCCACCGCGATCTCGCCGGCGACCAGGCCCCCGGTGTGCGCGAACACCACGATCATCACCATCAGCCCGAGACCGTTGACGCCGAACGCCAGGTAGCGCGCGGTGCGCCGCTTGCCCTGGCCCTGGCTGCGCACAAGCTCGAGCACGTAGCCCTGCCACTCGCGTACGGCGCGCTCGGTGCGATCGCGCAGGTCGGCCGACGCCCGGCGGAGGGACGGGTCGTCGCCGAGCAGCACGCGGCCGGCCGGGTCGGCCGCCCACACCGTGGCCACCTGCTCGGCAGCCTCGTCGGCGGCGGAGCGGACCAGCGCCTCGACGCCGGACTCCAGCGCCTCGGCGAGCTCGGTGCCGGGGGCCGGCTTGCCCTGCACCGCCGCGGTCACCCGGTCACGGACCCGTCCGACCTTCTCCTCGAGCGAGCGCATCAGCTCACCGGTGCCGACGAACTCCTGCCAGCGCGCGAGCACCTCGCCGCGCAGCAGCGAGCCGTCGCTGCTCGCCTCGTCGACGTCGGCCACGGCTTCGTCGTAGGCCGTGTCGACAGCCCGCCCCAGTCTGGTCACCGTCTCGGCCTGTGCGTCGGCAGCGGCCGCCAGCTCGAAGACCCGCGCCCCGAGGGACCGTACGGCGCCGTCGAGCGTGTGGCGCACGACCGCCGCCCGCAGCGACGCGTCGGAGGCCAGGCCGTGCAGCCACGCCCGGATCGGCTCGACGGACTCGTCGGGCAGCAGTGCGTCGAAGGTCGCCGTCTCGGAGACGACGAACAGCGGCGCGCCGCCGAGGCCCTGCTCGGTCAGCATGGACGCGAGGTGGGACCGCACCTCGTCGACGGCGTCCGGCGGGACCCGGTCGAGGACCACGGCCACCGCGGTGCCGCGGGTCACGGCCGCCCGCAGGAACTCCCACGGCACGGCGTCGGCGTAGCGCGCGGCGGTCGTGACGAACACCCACATGTCCGCCGCCGCGAGGAGCTGGGTCGCCAGCTCGCGGTTGCTGGTCACCACCGAGTCGATGTCGGGGGCGTCGAGCACCGCGAGGCCCGCCGGGATGCGGTCGCTCGGGGCGAGCCGGAGCGCCGTGGGGTCGTCGGTGTCGGTGGTGGCGCCGACCCGGCGCAGCCCGGGGAGGATCCGGTTGTCGTCGAACCATGTGCCGTCGGCCGGATTGTGGGCCAGCACGGCCGACCGGGTCGTCGGCCGCAGCACGCCGGCCGGGCTGACCCGGACCCCCACCAACGAGTTGACCAGCGTCGACTTGCCCGCGCCGGTCGGGCCGCCGACCACGGCCAGCAGCGGGGCGTCCAGCCGGCGCAGCCGCGGCAGCACGTAGTCGTCGAGCTGGTCGGCGATCTCGCGCTGCAGGGTGCGGCCACGCTCGGCGTCCGGTGCCTCGACGGGCAGGCGCAGGCCGGCGACCTGCCGGTCCAGCCCCTCGAGGGCGACCAGCAGCGCGCCGCTCTCCGCGCCGGTGACCATGGTCGTCATCCTCGCGTAGATCGTCGCCCGCCGTGACCCGGTGACACACCAGCGGACCGGCCGGCGGCGCGCAGTCCGTGCCGCTGACCGGTCCACTTGCCCCGTGGAGTGCGGGTCAGTCCGGAATGCCGGTCTCCCACTCGAGGTCCGAGGCGTAGAGGATCCGCAGCCCGACCAGCGCGGTGGCGCCGGCCAGCAGCCCCGTCCCGACCGCCGCCGAGACGAAGTGCTGGGCACCGGCGAGGAAGACGACCCAGCCGAGCGTCATCGCGACCGGCGCCAGCCAGCTGCCGAAGCCGGAGCGCCGCAGCGCCACCGACAGCAGCACCGTGCCCAGGACGGTGCCGAGGACCGACGGCAGCTGGATCAGTGCCGGGGCGGCGCCTGCCGTGGAGCCTGCGGCGTCGTACACCTCGACGGCCTGGTCCGTGGGCAGCGTGCTCACCAGGGCCAGGTCGTAGTAGTCGACGGCGACGATCCCGGACAGGCCCGACCCGAGGACGGCGAGGACGAGACCGAGGTTGGACAGCGACCGCGACCCGCGCCGGGACAGGTAGGCCATGCCGAACGACGCCGGGACGAGGAGCAGGAAGCCGTAGTGCAGGACGACCGCCGCCCACCGCACGGCGTCGGGGTGCTCGGCGGTCGAGCGCAGGTAGCCCTCGCTGCCCACCCCGTCGAACGGGATCATCAGGATGCTGGCGAACACCAGCAGTCCGGACAGGAAGGCCGCGCTGCCGGCGGCCCGGCGGTAGAAGGTCTCGGCCCGACGCGGGCTGCGCGCGTAGCGGCCGGGCGGGTCGGGGGCCACCCGCGGCGCGGGCAGCTCGATCGAGCGGGGCGGGCTGGCCATCAGGGACATCGGGTTCTCCTCGGCGGCGGCCGGGGTCCTGCCCGGCTCGGGTCGGTGGCGCGACCGCGGTCCGTCGCGGTCGTCCCCACTGTCCGGCCGGCGGGCGTACGTCCCCAGGGCGCTGACCTGTGAGCCACTGGGTGGCCAGCACCACCCACCCTGTCCGCGGTGGCACCACCGGCGGCACGTGAACGGCTAGGTCAGCCCGACGTCTTCGGACACCTGGCTCAGCAGCCGCGCGGTCAGCTGGATCTGCCCGAGGTAGCGAAGGCAGTCGACGCACTCCTGCAGGTGCCCCTCCACCTCGAGGACACGAGCCTCGGCGAGCGCTCCTTCGAGGTAGTCGGTGACGAGCTCCACGAGCTCCTGGCAGTCCATCTGCCTGCTCATGTCCCCGCGGAGCCAGGCGCATGGAACGAGCGGAAGGCGGCCATCAGGCCGTCCTGGGCCTCCTCGCTCAGGCTCTCCACGGGCACGTGCCCCAGCTCGTCGATCGTCGCCCTCATCTGGGTCAGGTAGGCGTCGCAGCCCGGACAGAGGGCGAGATGCGCCTCCAGCTCGGCGCGTGTGGAGTCATCCAGCTCGCCCTCGAGGTAGTCGGTGACGAGCTCGACCACTTCCTGGCAGGTGATGGTCATGCCCGGGACGGCGTCGCGGGTCTCCTCCGTCATGACGCCACCTCCGATCCTCGGTAGTAGTCCTCCAGGACCGCACGCAGCTTCGCCCGTCCACGGTGCAGCAGCACGCGTTGGTTGGCAGGGCTGAGGTCCAGAGCAGCGCAGACCTCGTTCGACGACAGGCCGTGCACGTCACGCAACGTCACCACCAACCGCTGCCGCTCCGGCAGCTCCTGCAGGGCGGCACCCAGCAGCTCGCGGGTCTCGCCGGCCACCGCCGACTGCTCCGGGCCGGCCTGCCACGGGGTGGGCGCGCCGACGGGGGTCCAGTTGTGCGGGTACTGGTCGTCGGCGGCACGGAACCGGTCGGGGTCGACGGTGGGGCCGCCGACGTCCGCGGGCGCCCACGAGGACATCGGCACCGAGCGGGCCTCGCGGACTCCCCGGGTCTTGGCCAGGTTGGTGAGGATCCGGAACACCCACGTGCGCAGCGAGGACCGGCCCTCGAACCGGTCGATCCCTCGGATGACGGCCATCCAGGTCTCCTGCACGACCTCCTCGCAGGAGGCGTCGGTCGACACGTGGCCGCGGGCCACCCGCAGCATCATCGGCGACCAGCCGCTGACGATGCCGGAGAAGGCCGCTTCGTCCCCCAGCCGGAGCCGCTCGACGAGCTCGCGGTCGTCCGGGTCGGCCGCCCGGGGAGCAGGGACGCCGGGCCCGACCATCGCCTGCTGAGGTGCCGTGGAGACGGTCGCCGGTGCCTCACGCTGCATGCGTCTACCTCCGTCCCGATGCGCCTGGTCCGGACTGTAGCCATCGCCCCTCGCGTCCACCGGCGAACGCGGGCGTCCGGGTCCGCCTCATCTGCCGGCCCGCCGACGTGCCTCGCTGATGGCCCAGGCGGCGTTGACCAGACCGATGTGGCTGAACGCCTGCGGGAAGTTCCCCAGCAGCTCGCCGGAGTCCGGGTCTATCTCCTCCGCCAGCAGGCCCACGTCGTTGGCGAAGGCGACGGCGCGACCGAAGACCGCCTCCGCCCGGTGCAGCTGCCCGGAGAGGGCGAACGCCTCGGCCAGCCAGAAGGTGCAGAGCAGGAAGGTGCCCTCCTCGCCGGCCAGCCCGTCGACGCCACCCTCGGTGCGGTAGCGGTACACCAGGCCGCGGTCGTCGGTGAGGCGCTCCTCCGTGGCGTCGAGCGTGGCGAGCAGACGCGGGTCGTCCGGCGGCAGGAACCCCACGATCGCCATCATGAGGTTGGCGGCGTCCAGGTCGGCTGAGCCGACGTACTGGGTGAACGCCTTCGCCTCGTCGCTCCAGCCGTCCTGCAGCACCATCGCGTGGATCTCGTCCCGGACTGCCGACCAGGCCGGGACGCGTTCCTCCGCCTGGAGCATGGGGGCCAGGGCGATGGCGCGGTCCAGTGCGACCCAGCACATCACCTTCGAGTAGAGGAAGTGCTGTGGGTCACCGCGCACCTCCCAGATGCCCTGGTCCTTCTCGCGCCACCGTTCGGACGCGGTGTCGGCGCAGGCGACGAGGAAGTCACGGGTCTGCCGGTCCAGCGAGCCGAGCTGGTCGGACAGCCGGTGGGCGGCGCCGAGCAGCTCGCCGTAGACGTCGATCTGGGCCTGGTCCCAGGCGCCGTTGCCGACGCGGACCGGCCTGCTGTCGCGCCAGCCCTCGAGGTGCGGCAGCTCGCGCTCGGTGAGGTCGTGCTCGCCGCCGATCCCGAACATGATCTGCAAGGACTTGCCCGGGCCGATCGACGATGCGGCGGCCGTGGTCATGAACGCGAAGAAGTCGTTGGCCTCGTCCGGGCAGGCGGCCACCCATAGCGCTTGCATGGTGAAGCTGGCGTCGCGGACCCAGGAGTACCGGTAGTCCCAGTTCCGCTCGCCTCCTACGCCCTCCGGCAGCGACGTGGTGGCCGCAGCGACGATGGCACCGCTCGGCTGGAAGGACAGACCCTGCAGCACGCGGCCACTGTGGTGGACCAGGTCTGCCCACGGTCCGTCGTAGGCCTGGTGCAGCTCGGACCACGAGACCCACGCCGCCACGGTGCGGTCGAGCACCGCAGCGAGCTCCTGCTGCGACCAGGCCCGTGCCGGCGTCTCCTCCAGCGTCGACCGCTGGAGCGCCAGGTGGATGGTCTCCCCCGCGGTGAGGCGCACCCGTCCGGTCGCCCGCCCGTCGGCGAGATCGAGGCGCACCGGCGCGCTGAGCACCAGCCACTCCGCGCCACCGCGGGCGGTGACCCCACCCCGCACGCCGGCGAGCAAGGGGACGACCAGCCCGTACTCGGGCCGTGGTCGGTAGTCGACCTCCATCTCCACCGCGCCCGCCACGCACGACACTCGGCGTACCAGCAGGTGGGGCACACCGGTCCCGAGCCGGTGGCCGCCGTTGTCCTCACCCATCGCCATCAGGTCGGTCAGGACCACGGTCCCGCTGGCCGTGGTGAACGTCGTCTCCAGCACCAGCGTCCGGTCCACGTAGCGCCGGGTGCTCTGCCAGTCGCCCACGGGCTGGATCTGCCAGTGTCCCGCGTCGTCGCCGAGCAGGCGACCGAGCACGGACGGGCTGTCGAACCGCGGGAAGGACAGCCACTCCACCGACCCGGCCTTGTCGACCAGGGCAGCCGAGTGGCGGTCGGAGAGCAGGGCGTGGTCCGCGATCGGGGTGCGGGACATGGCGGGCCTCCGGGTGTCGTCGCCAGGACGTTCGATGTGCAGTCCACGCAGCCGCCGCCGCGTTACGCAAGCCCCCGGCCGGACAGGTCGTTCATCACCGTCGGGGTCACTCGCTCGACCAGGTCGTCTCGAACGACGGGTAGAGCGTCAGACCTCCGTCGACGAACAGGGTCTGGCCGGTGATGTAGGCGGCCTCCTCCGAGCACAGGAACGCGGCGACCGCGGCCATCTCCTCCGCGTCCCCGGCGCGACGCATGGGGATGTGGCTCTCGACTGCCTGCCGCTTGACCGGGTCGTCGATCCACGAACGGTTGATCGGGGTCACGGTGGCCCCGGGACCGATCCCGTTCACCCGGATGCCGCGCGAGGCGTACTCCAGCGCAAGCGTGTGGGTGAGGTTCTGCATCCCGCCCTTGGAGACCGAGTAGCCGACGAACCTCGGCTTCGGGATCACCTGGTGCACGCTTGACACGTTGAGGATCGACCCACCTCGACCGGACTCCAGGAAGTGTCGGACGGCCTGCCGGGCGCACAGGAACGCGCCGCGCAGGTTGACCGACAGGACCTTGTCGAAGTCCTCGACGGCCAGCTTGTCGGTGTCCTCGCCGATCTGGATGCCGGCGTTGTTGACGAGGATGTCGATGCGGCCGTACTGGTCCAGGACCTGCTGGAACATGGCAGCGACCTGGTCCTCCTGCGAGACGTCCGCGGCGACGAGGATCGGGTGAGTCCCGGCCGCAGCCATCTGCTTCATGCAGATCTCGACGCCGTGCTCGATGACGTCCTTGGTCTCCTCTGCGCCGTCCGGACGTCCGACGTAGTTGATCGCCACGTCGACGCCTTCCTCACCGAGCCTGATCGCGATGGCCTGCCCGATGCCCGAGCTGCCTCCGGTGACGACGGCGACCTTGCCGGTCAGACCTTTCATGACTGCCTCCTCGGCGTGTGGTTGGAGGCACAGTCACGTCCGGTGTCGAGTCGTTACAGCCCCAGGACGGAGCGGGCGTCGTGGAAGAAGTCGAGCGCGGCCTGCGGCGTGGTGACCTCTTGCCAGGTCCGGTAGGCCCCGAACGGCGCGTTCCAGAACCCGGTCCTGCTCGGGACGTCGTGCGGGCCGACGTAGACGTACGGCGTGACGATCGCGTCGTCGCCCGGCGAGAAGCCGTAGTTGACCGCCCCAGCGGTGACGCCGAGGTCGAAGTGCTCCGGGAAGATCTGCGGCGCGCTCGGCTCCTCGGCCGGCACCTCCGCCACGAGGGTGGTCAGCGCGTCCTCCCCCAGGGCGAACCACGCAGCCAACGCGGCAGCCGCGGCCGGGTCGACCGGCAGTGCGGCGTCGGGCTCGTACTCCGTGCCCGGTCGGTGCTTGGTCCACGGGAACCCGGGCTCGATCCCGACCGCGGCAGCTGTCTCCGCCAGGGTCGTGAGCGCTGCCCGGCGCACGCCCTCAGGACGCCGCACGACCACGTCGGCACCCTCGATCGCGACCACGCTGCCGTCACCCAGCGGCGGCGTGGCGACACCGCCCGGTGCCGGCACCAGGCTGATGTCCCCGGTCGCGCGCTTGCGCGCGGCGGCAAGCAGGTGCTCCGCCGCACGGTGCAGCGACCGGCGGGTCGGGACGAGGTGGTCAGAAGCAGGCAGAGTCGTCATGGCTACACCGTCTCGCGATCGCGGCCGACGTGACGCCGGCCGAGCCGCTCGAGGGTCCGGTCAAGCCGGCTGCGGCTGGCTGACGTGCCGCTCGAGATGACGGCGGAGCTCGGCGCGACCACGATGCAGGTCGTCTCGGACCCGCTCGGGGGGTTGCGCCACGATCGTGGCGATCTCGCCGAGCTCGCAGCCTGCGACGTCGCGCAGCCCCACCACCACCCGCTGGCCGGTGGGGAGCCGGGCGAGAGCGTCGCGCAGGACACGGCCGACGCCGCGCTGTGCCCTGGCGTCCTGCACCGCCGGCCAGGTCGTCGGCGGGACGGCCCAGTGCCCCGGCCACTCGTGGTGCGTCGGCGGGAGGAACCGCGAGGGGTCGACCGTCGGAGCGGCCGTATCTGCTGGGGAGCTGCTGCCGGGTTCCGACGTGGTAGGCATCCCCAGCTGACCGACGAGCAGCCCGAACACCCAGCCCCGGAACGTCGGCGGTGGGCGATGGTTCGGGAGCTCCGCCGGCACCTGGGCCCAGGTCGCCCGGACCGCCTTCTCCGCGGTCGCGTGGTCCCCGCCCAGGGCCATCGCGGTCCCCATCAGGACAGGCGACCAGATCCGAACGAGCCGGGCGAAAGCGGACTGGTCGCCGGCGCGGAGCGCGGCCTCCACGTCGGTGTCGGGCTCCGCGACCATGCCATGACGGTAGGCCGGGAACCGCCTGCTGTGGGGGAATCACGGCGGGCGGGCCGGTGAACGGCCCGCCCGCCTGCCAGACGAGGAATCACCCAGCGGCGATGCCCGCCGCACCAGCCGGGAGACCGGCGGTGACGCCGATCGACGACAGGCTGCCGTCCTGGTTCACGGCGAAGCCCGCCACGGAGCCGTTGCCCAGTCGGCCGTAGAGGTACTGGCTGTTCGCGCTCAGTGCGAGGTCCGTAACGCCCGCCGGAGTGACCCCGGTCCTGCCACCGGGCGTGAGCAGCACCAGCGACCCGTCGTTCCCGACACGGAACCCGCTGATCGACAGGGAGCCGCCGGCGTTGCCGGTGTAGGCGAACTTGCCGTTGTTGGTCGCGACCAGCCAGCAGGCTGCGTTCTCCGTCGTCGACACGGCTGCGCTGATCGTGGAGAGACCGCCGGCCGTGACGTCGTACGACGACGCCGTGCTGGCGGCCGCCTCGGACACCAGGAGGTGGCCCTTGTTGTCGAAGTCGAAGCCGAAGGGGACTGCACCGGCGGACGGGACGCTCGCCAGCGACGCGGGGCGGCCGGTGCCGTCCAGCTCGATGACGTCGAGGAGGCTCGTCACGCGCTCCGTGACCACCAGCTGGTCGCCGTCCGGGGTGACCGACACCTGGGCGGGCGACGTCGCGCTGCTGCTGAGCGCGGTCGTGCCGTCGGACAGCGCCGAGAGCGCACCGTCGGTCACGCCGAACGACGCCACGTTGCCGGCGCCCCCCGCGTTGAGTGCGTAGAGCCGGTCGCCGTGGACCGCCACGCTGGTCGGCGTGGTCCCGCCGGAGGGCACGGTGCTGATGCGCTGAAGACCGCCGTCAGCGATGCGGAAGGACGTGATCGTGCTCGAGCCGGCGTCGACGGCGTAGAGGTGGGCGCCTTCGTCGTCGACCACGACGGCGTTCTGGGAGGAGAGACCGCCGCCGGTGCCGGTGCCGGTGGTCGGGAAGCTGCCGACCGGGGTCAGCTGCCCGTCGGGCGCCCGGTCGTACTGGATGACGGCGTTGCCGGCCACCTGGTTGCTGAGGACGTAGACGCTGCCCGCCGCCCCGGCGGCGTGGGCGGCCGGGACGCCGGTGAGCGGCAGGGCCGCAGCGAGCGCGGCACTCGCCGCGAGAGCGACGGTGGACCTGGTGCGGGGCATGGTGAGACCTCCGGGTCGTCGGGCTGGTTGCCGCCGAGGCGCGTCGCCCGGCGATCGGTAGGCGTTCAGTGGTCCGACGCACCGGGTCGTTACGGACTCGCCGGGCCGCACGGGCGACATGGGTGCTGCAGGACGACCCGCTCAGGCGGCTGGCCACCGCTACGGTGGTCTCCGGACGGCTCCGGACGTGCCGCTGAGGTGCCCCGGATCGGCGTCCGGGGCGGGTCGAGGTGGACCTACGCGCACCCGCTCGGGCCCCCGTAGCTCAGTGGAAAGAGCAGCCGCCTTCTAAGCGGATGGTCGCAGGTTCGATCCCTGCCGGGGGCGCCGACGTCAGCTGCCGTCGGGACCGGGTGCCTCGGTCGCGTCGCGGGGCTCGGTCGCGTCGTCATCGGCGCGATGGCGCATCTCGTCCACCTCGCGCGACGTACGACGTCGGGTGTCCTCCTGGAACCGGGTCGCGACGAGGAACTCGGCGGCCTCGAGCCGCTCGGCCTCGCTCTGCCAGGTGATGCGGATGCCGAACTGGTCAGGCTCCTCGTAGGGCAGCTCCTCGTGGCTGACGTCGAGGTCGGCGGCGTGCCGGTGGCCGATCACCTCGAGGCCGTGGTCGTCGCGCAGCGCCGTCGCGCGCGACTCCTCGCGTCGACGAGCCCGGTCCTCCGACTGACCCACCTGCCTGCACCCCCAGTGACTGCGGCATCCCCAGCATGCGCCGAAACCGGGCCAGATGACACCAACAGATGGTCACGATTCATTTACTTTGCGTAGTCACCGCCGGTCGGCGGCCCCAGGCCGGCGCGGACGTCTAGGGTGAGCCGCCATGACCGAGCGCAACGACCGGCGCAACGACCGGATGGTCTGGATCGACTGCGAGATGACCGGCCTCTCGCTGCAGACGGACGCGCTCGTC
>Ga0126307_10000667_pt1 | contig 22383 bp, 17 predicted proteins | sample Plot28_FD_89955 | JGI IMG/M metagenome (GOLD analysis project Ga0126307, IMG submission 89955) | Serpentine soil microbial communities from UC McLaughlin Reserve, CA, USA - Plot28 | ecosystem: Environmental > Terrestrial > Soil > Grasslands | place: USA: UC McLaughlin Reserve, Lake County... | reverse complement strand
GCGTCTCCATCCAGCGCGTCAGCTTCGCCACGTCCTGCTCGGCCTGCCACAGCCTCGCGTGGGCGTCCCGCAGGCCGCCTGCCACGAACCCCCCGAAGACCTCCGTATCCTCGGGGTGATCCTCGCCGATGTACTGCGTCTGCTCGGCGGAGATACGCCTGAACAGCTCGATGGCGTCCCGTTTGCCGGCGCCCCGGGAGCCGCCCTTTGTGCCCGAGAGGAGTGCTTTGCGGATACCCTCCCAGTGCTCGTCGAGGAAGGGATCTACCCTCTCGAGCGAGCGTTCCCAGGCGTCGGCGGGCGCATGGAGGAGGTCGTCGATCTTCTGCTCCGCCCCTGTCCAGGAGCGCGCCTGCCACGAGCCCAGTTCGAGGTGGTCCAGGAAGCCGCCGTACTTGTGGTCTTCTCTCGCGGAGATCAGGATGCAGCGCCGGCCGAAGGAGCAGGCCGTGATCATACCGTGAAGCGAGGAGCCGACGTAGAGCTCCGAGCGCGCTATGCAGGCCGCGACCTCCCGTAGGCTCCTGGGCCTGTCCACGAGAAGGGGATCCGAGCTCATCTCCGCTGCTACTGACCTCTGGGTCTCGACGTCGCCGTGGGAGGGTCCTATGGCGAGCAGCACGGGTGTGGCCTCGAGCTTCCCGCAGATGCTGTCCATGTGGGCCGCCACTACGGAAACGTCTTCACCAGCGAGCCTGGCGTTGACGTGGAAGGCGAGAGTGCGCTCGGGCACGTCCCTGCGGCGGTGCGCAAAGGCGTCCTCGTACGCCGAGGAGAGCTCCTCTTCTTTCCAGAGCCTGGAGACCTCGACGGCGGTGTCAGGTACGACGCCCATCCGCGCCTCGACGCCGGCCTTCTGTAGCAGGCGCCGGCTCTCTGTGTCCCTCACGCTAGCGTGGTCAGTCACGGACCCCGTCCACCGCATGAACCGGGCTGCGGCGATGTCGAACTGGGCGGGGACGCCGGGAGCGTTCCAGCACAGAGGCAGATCGTCTCTGGCCGCGACGTACGCGGCGCCGAGCCACAGGCTCGGGTAAGCAACGAAAGGAGAGACGCCGCCGCGGTCGTAGATCCCGAGCGGCGTGGGTGAGGCGCGCAGGATCTGGCCGCCCCCGATAATCACGCCGTCCACTTGCAGGCCCTCGCGCAAGAACTCGTCGAAACCGATAGCAGGAACGCAGTCTTGCCAGAGGGGGGCCGAGCCCGCCGGCGAGACGTGGACGAAACCCTCGCAGACGTCCGATAGCCTCCTCTCGAGGACTAGCGGGAACAGCAGGTCCCCGTAGTTCTCAACGTCGAAGGTTCCGAAGTGGGCTATCCTCATACTTTCGCTCTCTAGAGGTATCGTTGTGTGGCCATCATGAGCGTACACTACCATCGAGAGTGGCATTCGGCGCGCCCGGCGACAAAGACAGGCCGGGATCGGATACCATGCATGCGACGTCCGGAAGATCCATCATAAAGAGGTGAAGGTGCGGCTCTACGGAGTATCGATGGTTCGCAACGAGGCGGATATCGTGCGCGTCAACGTCCTCTACCACCTTTCGCTGGGCTTCGACCGGCTCCTGATCGTCGACAACGCTTCGACCGACGGCACCCGCAGGGAGTTGAGGAGGCTTGGCAGGGACCCCAGGGTACGCTGGATGCGTGACAGAGGGCCTTTCCGGCAGGGAGAGGTCTTCACCGAGCTGGCCCGCCAGGCCTTCTCTGAGGGCGCCGACTGGGTCGCGCCCGTGGATGCCGATGACTTCTGGTACGCGCGGGGTTCGTCCCTAAAGCAGGTGCTAGCAGAATCGGGGGCGGCGGCGCTCCGCGTTCGGCACGTGGACTTCATCCAGCGCCGCGAGCAGAGGGAGTCCTCTCCGGACGAGCTGCTTTACATGATCCGGCGCGTTCCCGAGCCCGTCGACCGCGCCCTGGTCCCCGAACTTCTCGCCGCGGAGAAGATCTCCTACATCGAGATGGCGCGGCTGCAGAAGATCATCAGCCAGGCTTCCGAGGCCGTGAAGATGGTGAAGGGGGCCCACTCCGTGGAAGACGTCGAGGGACCGGTAAGGGAGACGGACGGGCTGATCCTCCTGCACGCGCCCCTGCGCTCCCTGGCCCATCTCGAGTCCAGGGCCGCCTCCGCGGACCGACGCTTCGGCACAGGCGCGTCCCTGGGACCAGGCTGGCACGCGCGCCGGTGGCAGAGGTTAAAGGAAGAGGGCGTCCTGGAGAGGGAATGGGCAGCGAACAGCTACGCCGATAACGGCTGCTTGGACGTCTACGGTGCCTCGCACGAGACCGTCTTCGATCCCACGCTCAGAGACGCCGTGACCCCGTTTCTGGAGCAACCGCCGACACGGCCGTCGTGGAAGAAGTTCGTCGAAAGGGACTGATGTCGCTCTCCTACGACATCGGGGCATCTGGTCCAACTCTTGTCTATCGGGTGAATTCGGGGACGCGTCCTGCCTCCTGAAGCTTCGACTCGATCCAGCGGTAGGTGGGCACCAGCCCTTCACCCAAGGAGATGCGCGGCTCCCACCCCAGCACTTGGCGGAGCTTGGTGTTGTCGCTGTTCCGACCCCGTACGCCCTGAGGTTTGAAGAGATCGTGCCGCTTAACGATGCGTTTACCGGCGATTTCGGCCACCATATCCACCAGCTGATTGACCGTGACCAATTCGTCGGTCCCTAGGTTGAGTGGTTGAGAATAATCAGAGCACATAATCCGGTGGATTCCGTCAACGCAGTCGTCCACGCACATGAAAGAACGGGTCTGTTCTCCATCTCCCCAGACCTCTATCTCTTCTCCGTCGGAAGCCAAGGCCACCTTGCGACAGATAGCTGCTGGAGCCTTCTCCTTGCCTCCTTCGTAAGTGCCGAGCGGTCCGTAGACGTTGTGAAAGCGGACCACTCTAGTCTCGAATCCGTAGTCTTCGTGGTAATATTTGCAGAGCTCTTCCATGAAAAGCTTCTCGGTACCGTATCCTTCCTCGGGCTCGGCCGGGTAGGCGTCCTCCTCCTTGAGATTCGTGACGTCCGCGCTCTTCTGAAGGTATTGTGGGTAGACACAAGCCGAGGAAGAGAAGAGAAACCTCTTGGCCGCGTTGATCCGGGCCGCCTCCAACATGTGCAGGTTGATCATGGCGCTGTTGCGGGCTATCTCAGCGTGAAAAGCAGTGATGTAGCCGATTCCCCCCATATCCGCCGCCAGGTGGAATACCTCGTCGACACCTCTGGTGGCGATCAGGCAGTTGTCGAAACGGCGAAGATCCAGGAGCTCGAACTGGTGTGCTACGCTTGATTCGTATTCGGGGTATTTGGTGTCCACTCCTCGAACCCAGTACCCCTTGCTCACCAGGTACTTCACAAGATGATGCCCGATGAAACCGCCAGCCCCAGTCACCAACACGCGTGTGGTCATAGAGCAAATGCCTCCTTACACGGTCGAAACAGGGTACACCGTGCTCTAATAGATAGTAGATAGTGCGCCTTCCCTAGTGGCCTTAGCGCACTGATAGTGTAGCGAACGAAGAACTATTGTGCTAGCTATCGTCGCAAGGGGGTGCCCATTAAGGAACCTGTTCTGGGGCCGCGTGGACTCCGACATCCCAGACTTCTGCTGCGCACTCCTCGCAATCCTCGCCAAGGAGCAGGAAGGAGGATCGCACACCAGCGTAGACACCGATTCAGCTACAGGGGCGTGAGTTTCGCTATCCGCTCAAGCTCTACGCTGTCCATCCTGGCGCTGTTCAACGCTAGGGTTTGCCTTGCTACGGATGCAGCGCGCACAAAGGACTTGCAGATTTTGCGCCGTATTCGTGCCGCCCCGCGACAAAGGGACAACGTGGTCGAGCTCGAGGTTCTGCGTGGCGCCACAGTATCGGCACCTGCCGCCGTCGCGGTCGAAGAGGTGCTCTCTAACCTCTTGCGGTATACGAACGAGGACGATCCGGGCCTTTGAGTCGATCGGCCTCCTCCTGCGCGCGCCCGATGAGACCCACAGCCCTTCGCTGGAGAGCCTCATCCCGAGCCGAGCGGCGAGAACCCCGGCGACGCTCTGGTCATGGCGGTGCCCGCGCACCCTCGGGTCAGAGGACACCCTTGCCCCGCGATTTCCTTTCACGTCCTGGTAGTCTTCCTGATCGCGAAGCCGCTCTCTTACGCCCCGAAAGGCGAGTCCCTCCTGTGCCGCTTGGAGCCACCCTTCGAGGAACGAGTCGGCGAGAGGGCTGCTCGTATTCAGGCCGATTACGGCCGCGTTCACCTCCGGCATCTGCATCGCCTGATCGCGACTGACCCCTAGCGCGCCGAGCGCCTCGTCGCTCGCCCACTCGCCTACCCGGCGACGACCGTTTCTGAACAGGATGTAACCATCTCGCTCGATCTGGTCGAAGATCGGTTCGAGCGGGCGTACCGCGACGCACGAGGAATCGAGCCACAGCAGCAGCTTGCCGCCGTACTCTCTCGCCTCCTCAAGACAGTACGGCTTGAAGGCAAATGGAACATCCATGTGCGCAGGGCAGTCGACGGGGAAGCTCCCTGGCCGCCAGCACATGAACTCGCCGGCGAACCCCACCCGCTCCAGGCTCCTTTCCAGCCGATCGAGGTATTCGGGGTAAGCCTTGTCGGCGGTCGCAAGGCTGACCACACACTGGGGCGGGGCCGAGGGATGCCCTTGCCTTCCCCGATTGGCCGGTTCTATCGGCCGTTCCCTGCCGACAAACTCGCCGAGGATCTGCCTCCAGCTCACTCTGTGAACCACCTCCGCCCTGGGCTCGTCCGTCTTCGCGGTGGCTGGTACTGCCACGGATGCCTCAAGAATTATCCTGGGTGATCGGCTCGACGGACACTGTCCGCTTACGGACAGTGTCCTCCTCCGATGCTTTCTCTTGTGATCGTAGCATGCATCCCCGATCTCGTACTCACTACAGCCGGGGCTGGACCCGCGAGCAGCGATCCTACTCTCGCTTACTTTCCGCCGTTTGACAATCAGCCAGAGCACTCGTAGCGTAATGAAGATTGCAGAATCAATCGTCACAGAAGGAGACGTTGCTTGCCGAGCTTCGGATCAGACAGGGTTTCTGGTAGGGCGCGAAACGCGCAGGCGTCCCTCGACCCCGAAGGGGGAAGCGGCACCGACTGCCTGGCGGCACGAGGAGCGATAGTCCATCCATGGGCATCCCGCAATTGATCGTCCGGCCCCGAGCGGGCCTGGCCAACCGTATGCGCGTGATCAGCTCGTTTCAAACACTGGCGAGGCGCTCGGGGCGCGTCTTCGAACTCTGCTGGGCGCCTAGCAGCGGGTGGTCTAATGAGGACCTGAGCACACTTTTCGAGAACAGCTTTCCCAGAGTTTCCATAGATGAGTTCAAGAGATACTGCCAGAATGGTCTGGATCTGCGCAAGGCCGTCCGGCTCGTTAGCACGGGCTACGAGCGGACATGGGAGTGGCGCGAAGGCTCGGGAATGCATCAGGTCTTCGACCTCGAGGCTTTTCCGATCGTGACCTACTCAGGATACCATAGATGTGATAATCTCGTCGATCCGACCACTCGGGCGCGACTTTTCCCCCACTTCGAGTCCGCCTATCGAGCCAGCCTCAAAGAGTGGAGTCCCGTCCCATCCATTCGGGCCAAGGTCGAACGCTTGGCCGCGGCTTTCGGCCCCCACACCGTTGGGGTTCATATTCGTCGTGGCGACGCGTGGGGCGGTCCCCGAGCGTCCCAGTTCAGGCGCTCCAGCGATGCAGCCTTCTTTGCCCGCATGGACGCCGAGCTGGTGGCGGAGCCGCGCACGAAATTCTTCTTGGCTACCGACTGCGAGGCAACTGAGGAGCACTTCCGCGAGCAGTATCGGGAGTCGGTAATCGTCAATCGTGACAAGAGGTTCGTTCCCAGCGTTCGAGGGCGGCCCAAGGATAATCAGAGGGACGCGGTGATCGACATGTTCGCACTCGCCCGTACCCGGAAGATACTCGGGAACAACGCCAGCAGCTTCTCCCGAATGGCGGCCGACATCGGCGGTATAGGGTATGAGAGGGTGCTCGAAGTTTGAGGTCTTGAGCCTCGGCCGGACAATGGCGAGACGCGACGAAGAACATCGCGCTAGTTGCGGCCTCACCTAGACTGGGGATCAAGTGGCTCTAGATGTCGACTGGACGAGGAGAGTCGTGAATCTTACATCGCTTTCATGGCTGTCTGTGACCGGCTCGACGGGAGCGACGGGTTCTACGAGGATGCTATACTGCATTTGGGTGTGGCAGCGGATCACCCTAGCGAGTATGCTGAACCTCGTAGCTACACAGGGCGGGAGGCTTCGTCTGCCCACTAAAGCAGAAAGGTAATGAGAATGGGAAGAGGCATCCTACTATTCCCTGTGATGGCGCTAGCAGTTCTCGCATCCGTCGTGGCATTACTAGCGTTGGCTATAGGGCCTGCTCAAGCCGCCGTAAACCTGCTGCCGGGCTTCACTAAGTCCCGGGTTGCAAGCGACCTGACGAAACCCATGGACATGGAGTTCGCACCTGATGGACGACTGTTTGTGGCCGAGCAGGACGGCATGGTGCGTATAGTGCAGCCGAATGGAACGCTTGCGACGTTCTTAGACATCTCGGCCAAGGTCGACGCGAGCGGCGAGCGTGGTCTGCAGTCGCTCACCTTCGACCCCAACTTCGCTACTAACCACTACGTCTATCTCGAATACACCATGGAGGCGACAGGCACCACCCCGGTCCACAACCGCATCGTGCGCGTCACCGCCAATGGCGATGTGGCCGTCGCGGGCAGCGAGGAGCTCATCTTCCGGCTGAACAACCAGAGTAGCGCCTACCACATGGGCGGGGCGATAGACTTCGGCAAAGACGGCAAGCTTTACATCTCCACCGGCGACAATGAGACCTCGAATAACGCGCAGAAGCGTACCAACCTCTTCGGTAAGATGCTGCGCATAAACAAGAACGGCACCATCCCATCCAGCAACCCCTTTTACGCCACCGCCTCGGGCAAGAACCGGGCCATCTGGGCTTTGGGGTTGCGCAACCCCTTCAAGTTCGCGGTTAAGCCAGGCACCAACACCCTCTTCATAAACGATCCCGGGGAGCATAGGTGGGAGGAGATCAACCGGGGCAAGTCGGGTGCCAACTACGGCTGGCCCGTCTACGAGGGGCCCGAGACCGATCCCAAGTACACACCTCCAATTGTCCAGTACAGGCACTACAGGGTAGGCCGCAAGTATAATAAGACCGGCTGCGCGATCACGGGGGGCACCTTCTACAACCCGACGACAGTCCAGTTTCCGAGCGGGTACGTCGGCGACTATTTCTTCGCGGACCTTTGCAACGGATGGATAAGGAGGTACCGTCCCGCAACCGATAAGGTCACCGACCGGGCCTTCGCCCGCGGATTAAATCACGTCGTGGACCTGGAGGTGAGTAAGGGCGGCGGACTTTACTACCTCAGCAGGCCGAATTCCTCACCCGGATCTTCTTCAGTGAGCAAGATTAGGTACATCGGCAACTAGGCGCCGTGAATGGTTACAGCGGGCCGGGACTACTAGCAGCCTCGGCCCTTCCGTATGCCCTTATTCACCGGAGTACGAGGAAGTGAGATGCTCCTCCCTCGCGCAGGCCACACTACAGCTGTAATGTTACGGGGCGGGGGTCTATAGCACCTTTCCTCCTCCCACTAACGAAAGGTGATGGCGAAGATGAAGAAACCAGCCCAGATGAAGAAACCAGCCCTACTACTGTTCGCTTCAGCAGTCTTGGCGGTACTGGTCGCAGGCGGGGTGGCTTTGGCTGCGACCATAAACTGCCCCAACAGGGGAGGGAATCTCTGCGTGGGTACAAACGGCGGGGACATCATGTCCGGCACCGATAAAGCCGACGAAATGCGTGGACGAGGCGGCCCCGACAGCATTGCAGGCGGTGCGGGATATGACGAGCTTCGCGGCGGAGGCAGGCAAGACCGGCTCAAAGGTGAAAACGGCAACGACACGTTATGGGGAGGGCTGGGAAACGACGATCTCCTGGGCGGTAACGGAGACGACAAGTTTGACGCGGGCCCAGGTCCTGCCTCCTACCACTTCGAGGATAGCTGGGGCCAGGACATCATTGAGGGTACAGGACCCGATGGAGGGAGGGGTTATGTACATCTACACAATAAGCTGAGTACCTCGTCAGGAGCGTCCGTCCACTTGGAGCCTAGTTCGGCAAGGGACGAGGTGCGCTCACTCTCGGGCGAGAATACCATCAACTTCACCTGGGCAGCCAAAATTTGGCGGGTGCACGGCACGTACGAAGCCGATGTGATCCGAGGATCACACCGCCGCGACTATCTCGAGGGTAACCCCGGTGCCGACGAACTCGCGGGCCTGGGAGGGGATGACACCCTGGACGGCGGTAAGGGCTTAGACACCCTCCGGGGCGGGTCAGGCAGTGACACTCTTTACACGCAAGATGGTAAGGAAGACCAGATCAGCTGCGGGGGCGATAACGACATTGTCTATTACGACCAAGGCCTCGACTCGTTCACGTTTGACGATTGCGAAACTAAGCGAACGACGCCACCCGGATGACGGAGAAGAGCTAGCAGCCCACCCGCGGTAGAAGCGACCACTTAGCATACAACCTTGCCCGCCGAGATCAAAATAAATGGTCACCTGACCGATGTGCTGCCCGCCTCCAGATGAGTACAATCGTTCTCAGATGCGCTGGCGCTCCGGCGCCCCGATAAAGGCAAATCCGGTGTGAGGCGGGAGCGCAAAGACATAGGAGTGGAGCATAAATGACGTGGAGTAGAGTCGGTGTGGTTTTGGCCTCGATGGCCTTAGCTGTAGGCCTGCTCTTATCTGGCTTCTACGCTGGAACTACTAACGACATGAGCAAGGCGCAAGCCCAGACCGCCAAACCCAACATCATCTTCATCCTTACCGACGATCAGCCTCAGAGCACGCTGTCGTATATGCCCAACGTCCAGAGTCGCCTGAAGGGTAAAGGGCGTACCTTCTCTAACGCCCTCAATGTCTACCCTTTGTGCTGCCCTTCGCGGGCCATCATCCAAAGGGGTCAGTACGCTCACAACACCGGCATCTTCGGCAACGAGCCTAGTAATGGCGGCGGCTACGAGACCTTCGATCAACTCGACCGCGAGAAGTCGACGATGGCGACCTGGATTCACGCCGCGGGCTACTACACCGGTTACTTCGGCAAGTACATGAACGGCTTCTCAGGTCCGGCGCCGCCCGGATGGGACGATTGGGGCACGCCGACCGTTACCTCCGACCCGATGGACGCAGCTACAGTCTCCACGACCAGCGAGCCGAGTGACAAGCAGATAGCGGAGAAGGCCATGCTGTTCGCCCGCGAAAGGACGCCGCAAGAGCAGCCCTTCTTTATGCAGCTCGGCTTCTACGCTCCGCACGTCCCCTCCGTCTGGGAGTCCGAGTACGATGGAGAGTTTGCCGGAGAGAAGGTCCCGCGCACACCGAGCTTCAACGAGGACAACGTGAGGGACAAGCCCCGCTACATAAGAGAAGACAAGCCTCCACTGACCAACCAGAAGAACCCAGTGGTCGACTACCCGTGCGTCGCGCTCCCCAACTCGCTGGAGCAGAACGACTGCCAGTACCCTCGCCTGCTCAGGTCGCTCCAGACGGTCGACCAGTTCGTTGCAGATCTGACCGACTACCTCGCCTCCCAGGGCGAGCTATCGAATACCTACATCGTCTACTACACGGACAACGGCAACCACTGGGGCGAGCACCGCCTGGACTACGGCAAGCTTACTCCCTACGAAACGGATACGGGATTCCCCTTGCTCATCCGAGGTCCCGACGTGCCCCAGGGTACGACCTCGAAGCGGCTGGTCGGCAACCACGACATCGCCCCTACGTTCGCCAAGATTGCGGACGCGAGCGTGCCGTCCTTCGTGGACGGACGCAGCTTCTTGCGGATAGCCGATGCCGAACCAACTAACGACTCCCCTTGGCGCACGGCACTCTACGTGGAGCGGCGGTGGAAGGCGAGTTGGGACTTGCCGTCCAAATCGAGTCCCCAATACGTCCCTCCATACGAGGGTGTCAGGCAACAGAATCGCGACTACATCCGCTATCGCGACGACCCTTGGACCGCAAAGTCCGACCCTGGCTTCAAGGAGTTCTACGATCTTGGCGCCGATCCATACGAGCTCCGCAACCTGGCCTACTATCGCGAGGTTTCCCAGGCGACCCTGGATCGCCTGCAGGACAGGCTGGTCAAACTGCGTGATTGCAAGGCCGACGGTTGCCGGGCGGCGGAGAACGGGAGTTGATGAACGAGGCGTAAATGCGGGAGTGATGGGCTATCCATGCCCGGGCTGATGCGTAGGGTGATTGTTGCTTATCACCTTCGGCGGTTCATAGGAATAGCCGAATATCTCTACATCTTCCTGGAACCTTTCGTAAACAAGGTCTCTCAATCTCTGGTCATAAAAGTCGGTGTACGGGCGATTCTTCCTGCTTCTTGAGCGCAATATATGTGGAAGCTGAAGGTTCTGAGTGCCGCCGATTCTCTTAGCTACGAAATCAAAATCAGCCTGCAAGTTCTCATAACGGCCTACAAAATCGGCTAGGATCGGTTTGTCTCCCCCTGAACCGCAAATCACCTTGTATTGGGACTGAAAATGGATGTTCGCTTCGCTGTCAGGTATTGTGTGAACGGCCTCCACGAAATCCGCGAACGGCATACCCGGATAAAGTTCGATGTCTTTATCGACAGGAAGTTTCAAACCTCGTCCATACTTACTGAGCTTGTTGCAGTAGCAAGAAACGAGGCGGTCCCATGGATTACGAACGAAGGCAAATTTGAAATAGTCCTCGTACTGGCCATCCAGTCTTTCCAGGAGCCGCCTTTTGCGGATCTGGTACTTGGACCCATCGAATACCTTGTGTATCTTGAGACCTGCCGTGCCATCATCTCGAATCGTCTCATATCCATTGGTCCTTACATCGAACAGCGGAAGCAAGGCAGTCTTTACACTAGAACAAGCTACCTTCTGAACAACGAAATAGATGAACTTCCTATCATCGGAGACTATGTATTTCTCCATCGTTTCGTAAATCCTCCGATCAAGAAGAAACTGGCTACCTTAATCTTGCCGATGAATAAGTATCATGACAACATGATAAACGTCAAGGTGACAAGACTTTTGCTGGTCTGCCTGAAGATATCTGCGATCAGTATCGATCATGAACCATCTGGCGAACTTCGATTCGCCCGGGCGAGATCAATGCAAACAAATGCGGGTAACTTTCTAGAATTGGAAAGCTCTTCAGCGCTGTGCGAAAATAGCCGCTGCTTTCGGTGGCTTTGCACGGGTAAGTGAAGGAATCAAGATTGCCGATTTACCGATTCAGCAAGACTATTGGTTTAGTCCGAGACATACGAGCATACCTTGGGCTCGAGGCCGGAACAACGCGCGGGAAGACGCCGGACGAGGTGCGTGCTAGGCAAGCGCAGAGGCTCAAGACTGCTAGGCAGACGATCAAGAAGACCCGTCGGCAGCTTGCGCGAAGAGAAAAACAGCAGAGAGCGCAAGTGCAGAGGCTCGAAAAACAGCAGAGGGCGCAAGCGCAGAGGCTCAAGACTGCTAGGCAGACGATCAAGAAGACCCGTCGGCAGCTTGCGCGAAGAGAAAAACAGCAGAGAGCGCAAGTGCAGAGGCTCAAGACTGCTAGGCAGACGATCAAGAAGACCCGTCGGCAGCTTGCGCGAAGAGAAAAACAGCTCGAACGGCTAGATGTGCGAACCTCCTTCAGCGGAGGCCCAAGCTCAACGGGCAGCGCCGCACTCGGGGCTTTGCCTGACTTCCTAATCATCGGAACCGAAAAGGGTGGAACGACCTTCCTGTACTGGAAATTGTGCCAACATCTTTACGTTGAGCCCGCCCATGAGAAGGAGTTGCATTTCTTCGACACCCCCCTGTGGTTCAAGAAAGGTGTCAGTTGGTATCGGTCCCAATTTCCCGCACCAGCGTGGAGAGACGGGCGGAAGGTCATCACCGGAGAGGCAAGCCCCTATTATCTCTTCCATCCTTTCTCGCCCCTCAGGGCATCGAAGCTCCTGCCCGACGCGAAGCTAATAGCGATATTGAGGAACCCAGTGGATCGCGCATACTCAGCCTACAACGACAAGGTGTCTACAGGACATGAAAGCCTGAGCTTCGAGGCAGCTCTGGCAGAAGAGGAGAATAGAACTGCCGGCGAACTCGAGAAGATGCTCTCGGATGAACGCTATTACAGCCGCAACCTCCGTGTGTACTCGTATCTTTCGAGAGGCATCTACGTGGACCAGCTTCAGCGATGGCACAAGCACTTCCATCCAGATCAACTGCTCGTGCTGAGCAGTGAAGATCTTTTCGCGAATCCAGATGGGTCCGTAGAACGCGTACAAGAATTCCTCGACTTGCCAAAGTCTGACACGAACATCACGTTACCTGCCGAAAAGCGCAACAGTCGGAGCTATTCACCGATGGCTGCTTCTACCCGACAGCGTTTAGAGCAGTTCTTCGAGCCGCACAACCAGAGGCTCTACGAGTACTTGGGCATAGATTTCGGTTGGTAGTAGCGTCATCGATGCATACCCTGCGCTCGTGCCCTCACAGTGCAAGCTATCTCGAAGCGATATCTTGCAGGAGATGTCATTCATACCCTTTCTGCGGGAGTCAGATGAAACCCGGTTGACCCCGGTTAGGAACTAGTTCGCAGTCGAGTTAGGCCGACCTCTGACAGAGTAGGCAGCAATTCGCTTTTCTGTTAAGATTTTTGACCAAACTTCTGCGAAATGTTGTATTAAGAGGGTTCGAAATGACTATAGACGTAAACAACCAAGCGTCTGCAGAGCCTGACAAACAGGAGACCGAGAACAAGGTTGGTCGGGGTCGCCACAGGCTCGATGTGCCCGACAGCCCGTTGATGGAGCGGGTGTTGAGGTGGATCCTTGAGCACAACATAGAGCGGGTATACGGCCCTGAGGAAGTAGAATATGACATAGACGAGCTGGTCGTTGTGGTCCTACTACGCAACGGTAGGCCTTACATAAAGCCTTTCATCGAGCATTATTCTTCGTTAGGGGTAAAGCACATAGTCTTCTTGGACAACGGCTCCACCGATGGCACTGTCGAGGCTCTCCAGACCTACGACAACGTAACGGTGTTGCGGTCAAGACTCCCCTTCAAGCAATACAACATTACTCTCAAGCAGTATCTCATAGAGCATTTCGGGCGGGGGCGGTGGACGCTGAACGCGGACATAGACGAGTTCTTCGAGTACCCGTACTCTGACGTGGTGAGTCTCAAGGCCCTCCTAGGGTACTTGAACGAGAATTCTTATACGGCTGTCATCACTTACATGTTGGACATGTTCCCCGAAACACTGCTCTCTGCGGAGACCCCCGCCGCCAATTACGAGGGCTTGAAGGATCTGCACCGCTTCTACGATATCTCGGACGTACGCACGTGGGCCTATCACGATGTTGGGGACATCGGCAACGTGCTGACCAACGAGCAGATAGAGATCTTGCAGGGCGGGGTTATGCAGAGGGTCTTCCACACTTCCCCATTGCTCACAAAGCATCCCTTAGTCTTCTTGGATGGAAAGATAAAGCCTCATGACCTCTCAGACCACTGGGTCGGAAATGCGCGCATCGCCGACTTTACGGGCCTCTTTTTGCATTACAAGCTCTCGGCTAACCTTTACGGGCTGGTGCAGCGGGAGATCGAGGAGCGTAGGTACAACAACCTGCACGGCAAGTACGACAAGATCCACAAGGTATTGGCTGAAGCCCCAAGTCTTCTAATGAAGAACGATACCTCACAGGAGCTTAGGAGCGTGAACGACCTTGTGGGTACCCGATTTGTGTCCATCTCGAAGCAGTATATGAGGTTCGTCGAAAACGAGGCGCAAAAGCACGGCCGCTATTCTGAGGAGAGCAGATCAGAGAGGCTGTCCGAAGCTTTCTTCAACGCCAGGGCGGAGATTGCCGCCTACGGCCAGAAGACCAGAGAGTTACAGCAACAGTTGAAGGAGATGCGAGCTGACACCAGAACGGAGATTACCGCCTACCGCCAGAAGACCAGAGAGTTACAGCAACAGTTGAAGAAGATGCGAGCTGACACCAGAACGGAGATTACCGCCTACCGCCAGAAGACCAGAGAGTTACAGCAACAGTTGAAGAAGATGCGAGCTGAGGCACGCCAAGCGCAAAGGCAAATCAATGAGATCCAATCCTCTAGATCTTGGAGGACTCTGACCGCGTTCAAGCGCATCAGGAAGAGAATTGGAGGTACGCTCGGGCATCTCAGGAGCAGAGTGCAGAGGGAACGATAGATACTGCTTGCGCCCCCTAGCGGGGCCCGATACTCTGGATTGCTGTCTGCTTGTACCTATATCTTCCCGATTTCTCGTTACGGAATATTTGGAGGAAGATATCCTCATGGCTCTCGGACGTTGTGTTCGGGGGATATGACTCATTGATGCCTTGACCATTGGGCTGTTCGTCTATACTACGAAGGACAAGAAAGCAAAGGGAGGATTTGAGTGCCAGTTATTAGGAACTTCGTGGATTTCCAGGTGCTGCGAGGCATAAGAGCGTTCCTAAGCCTGGAGGCTGGCGTCGTTCGTGGTGTTTTGCCTGTAAGAGGAGGGCGCCAAGAACAGGAACAGAGCAAGGATCTGGAGATCACGAGACTACGTCGGAAGCTAGGCGAGAAGGGCGAGGAGCTCGCCAAATTGAAGGCTGCAGGTCCCGCTGGAAATCTGCATGATGAGGTCCCGATCTTCTTCGTCGTAGGCTCGCCAAAGTCCGGCACCACGTGGCTGAGACGGATGTTGGACCAACATCCGGAGGTACTCTGCCACGGTGAAGGTTGGTTCTTTGGCCGGAACGATAGGAACGAGACCTTCGAAAAGGTGCCAGTCAACAATTTAGGTCAACTCTTGCGGCCAGGCTCGCTTCACAACACGCTCGCGGAGTGCGAACACCTGCGTGTCTGGATAGAGCGCACTTGGTGGTCCGCTGGCACTGAAGTGGAAGACCATATCGCCCACCTTACGGGCGAGGCCGTACGTTACTTCCTCAAGAAGCAGCTTGCGAGGTCTGGTAAGAAGATCGTCGGTGACAAGACGCCCCTTCAAAGTGCCGAGATCATCAAGGAGATCGGCACATTGCTCCCTGAGGCCAAGGTCATTCACATTATCAGGGACGGCCGAGATGTCGCCGTCTCCCATACTCACCACAGGTGGAACCGTGTCAGGCCGGTCGAGGAGGGAGGTCGTCTGATGCCCGAGGAGCGAGATAAGCGCGATCGCTACAGGGAGAACGCCGAAGCGTTCCTGGCTTCTGGAGAGAGCATATTCTCAGAACAATACATCATGGCAGCCGCCAAGGGATGGAGGGCAAACGTGGGCATTACCCATCGGGATGGTCCTTCTGTTCTTGGGCATAGATACACGGAGGTACGCTACGAGGATCTGCTAGAGCGCCCCGAGAAGGAGATGGGACGTATCTTCCGTTTCCTTGGGGCCGGCGACGACGAGTCCACGGTCCGCCGCTGCGTCGACAAGAATCGCTTTGAGAAAGTGACGCGCCGACAGAGAGGCGACGAAGACAGCAACGCCATGCTCAGAAAGGGCGTTGCAGGCGATTGGCGCAGCGTGTTCACAAGCTATGACCGGCAAATCTACAAACAGGTTGCAGGCGACCTGCTCGTAGAGTTGGGCTACGAAAAGAATTGGAAACGGTAGCTATCGAGGAGTGCACACTTCCACAGACGCGGTGCCCGTAAGCGGCCTTCCCGGCCCTCAATCGCTGTTTCGGTTTTCGGATGTACCTAGTTCTGGTCGTGTGGTTACCTGTCGATTTCCGCTACCCAGGACTCGGCAGAGCGGACGGTAGTTCCATTCGGTATCTTGGTCGCAGAAGAGAAGTGAGTAGAGATCATGGGGTGCATACAGGAGGGCACGCCCTAGATATAGGAGGTCTGGTGACGAATCGCGCAACCAAGGAACGCAAGTTGATGGTCCTCATGATCAGCGACTTGGAACTCGATCTCGACCAACCGGAGATGATCGAAGTGGGGGAAGCGGTGCATGCCTTGGCTGACGAAGAGCTTGACAGGACACTCGCTAACCGCTTGGATCTATCTTATCCGGTGGACGAGCAGGCTATGGAGCAAGCCCTGAGTCGTATAGAGGAACCGGAGTAACTTCCTGACAGGTTAGGAAGACTTAAGGCTTCGCGCGTCTCGCGCAAACCGATACCCTACCAGCCAAAGTCGATGCCCAGGTACTCGTAGAGCCTCCGGTTGTGCGGCTCGAAGTAGGCTTCGAGCCGCCGCCGGGTAGCGAGGCTCATCTCATCGTATTCACCCTCGTTGCGTTGTCCAGAGGCTCCGGTCTCCCAATGCGGTAAGTCGAGAAACCCGAGGACGCGCTCGAACGAATCCTGCGGGTTTTCGAAGAAATCTTCGCTCTTGAGCACGAGCAATTGGTCTCTGTCGAAGTGCCTCTCCCACTCTAGGAGCTGGTCTACGTAAATGCCCCTCGAGAGATAGGAGTACTTCCGATAGTTGACGCTGTGGTAATTCTCGTCGGCGAGTAGCTTCTCCTTCTCGCCTCGCAATCTCTCTTCCTCGGCCCCAATAGCATCTTCGAAGCTCAAGTGCTCCCTGGCTTCTCTGAATTTGTGGTTGTAATCAGAGTAAGCCCTGTCTACTGGGTTCCTTAGCAGCGCGATCAGCTTGACCTGTGGCACCACCTTGGCCGCTCTCCTGGCGGCGTGAGGGTGGTAGAGATAGTAGGGACTCGACTCTCCTGTGAGCATTTTGCGCCCGTCCTTTTGAGCCGGAGGCGAGAAGTGCGAGCGGTACCACTGCACGCCCTCTGCGAAGTTAGTGTCGAAGAAGTGAACCTCCTTGGTAGTGGCAGGCTCCACGTAAGGGTGCTGGCATAGGAGATAATAAAGGAAGGTAGTACCACACTTCTGGGCTCCGATGATCAAGAAGTCGGGCAGCGTCCCACCGGCCGTGGTCGATCCCTCTCTGCCGCCGGTCGCCGACTCGTCCACGGTCGAGAGTTTCATCTTCAGGCGGGTGATCTCCCTGTTCTGCTTACCGAGAAGCTGGCGCTGTTTTTCCACTTGCTCCAGAGCCGAGCGGAGTGGCTTGACGTCAGGCACCGGACCGCGCGTGAGGCCGAACTCCAGGTTCAAGAACGCCTTGACTTTTTGCGTCACCTTGAACGCCTTGTCGAACCGAAAAGCCGGCAACTCACTCCTCCCTCGGACGTGCGCCTCTTCGCACTATCGGTAGCCTATGGTTACAGAACGTGCCCGAGTTTTCAATTGCGGTTAGGACGACGTGCCTTGCCACTCCGTGAGGTGTCACTGATCCAACATAATCTTCCTGGAAGCGGAGATTGAGAGCCGTATTGCTCGTGCAGAGATCACGCGCGTCTCAAATCAAGATGCTCTTTGTAGATAACCCCTACGCTTGACATGGTAGCCTGTAGCGGGTCTAGTTGCCAGAGATCTGCGAACAGGAGAGGCCGGGTCTCGCCGACCGACAGGAGCGGGTAGTCCGAAGGCTTTGCTGTACAATATTCTAGGGAGACCGCATCGCACCGTGCGAAGGCGGCTATCGGTACTCGAGGCCCACCCAACACGGAAAGTTCGAGAGACCGGCTGTCAAGACCGGCTATCTTAATAGGCAGGGAGGATGACGGAACAACGATACACGGAACTCGAGGAGATCCAGAGCCCGCTCGGCGGCAATCAGGCTGCCGAGAGTAAGGATACACCCGCCAACCCTATCGTGGACCGGGTCCGCCAATGGATCCTGTACCACAACGTAGAGCACGTGCACGGCCCCGAAGAGGTGGCCATCGAACCTGACGAACTCGTCGTACTCTGTGTGGTCCGCGACGGCCGGCCCTACGCGCGTTCCTTCATCCAGCACTACTCATCGATGGGGGTAAAGCACATGGTCTTCCTGGACAACGGCTCGACAGACGGCACCGTGGAGGCCCTCCAAGAATACGACAACGTTACGGTGTTCCGGACGAGGCTGCCTTTCAGGAACTACCAGCTCTACATGAGGCGCTACCTGATCCACCGTTTCGGCGCTGGCAGATGGTCCTTGACCGTGGACATGGACGAACTGTTCGATTACCCGTACTCCGACGTGGTCGACCTGAGTTCGCTTCTCAGGTACCTCAACAACGGCGGATATACGGCCGTGGTGGCGCAGATGCTCGACATGTTCCCGGAGAAGCCCCTCATGAGCGTCGCGGGCGATGAGGGTGAGCTCGCCGACAGTGAGGACGAGCCATTCAAAGAGCTGCACAGGTTCTACGACATCTCAGGGGTGCGCGTCCAGGAGTATTTTCCCTCGGGGGGCAACAACAACGTTCTGGCGAACGAGGAGATCAAGTGGTTCAGAGACGGGATCAAGACCACTCTCTTTGGACATCGCGCGATGCTCTCGAAGCATCCTCTGGTATTCTTCGACGGCAAGATAATACCCGTAGACGGCACGATGCACCGGACCAGCAACGCCCATGTCGCCGATCTCACTTGCGTGCTTCTTCACTACAAGCTCCTCGACCGTTTGTACGAACAAGCTCTGCGCGCCGTTTCGGAGAAGAACTACCCCAACAGGCACGAGAAATACGAAAAGTACGTCAGCGCGCTCGAGGCAAGTCCCGAGCTCCAGATCAAGCGAGAGACCGCCAGGGAGATAAAGAGCGTCAACGACCTGGTCGAGAACCAGTTCCTGGTCGTCTCCGGAGATTACATGGCCTGGGTCGATGCCCAGGAAGAGAAGAGGGTGGTCGAGGCCATGGAAGGCGAGCCACGCAGGTTCGCCGAAGCCTACTTCAAAGCCAGGGTGGAAGTCCAAACCTTGAGCGCCCGGCGACTTCAGCGTCAGATCCAAGAGTTGAGGATCGGGGTCTCCAAAGAGCGTCGCAAACGCCAAGCCCTCGAGAGGAGAAACAACGTCCTCGACGTCCAGTTGCAGGATATACAAGCTTCCAGGAGTTGGAAGCTGATAAGAACGCTCGGCTACGTCAAGGCAATGGTACTGCGAAGGTGATATTGCTTCTTGGACGCTTCACAGAGACGAAGTCAGCAGTTCCGTAGCACGAAGCCGGTGCCCGAACGTCGAAGGATTTGCGTAGCGAGGCTTGTGGCTATCGGGGTTCGGAGAGCCTAGTGCCGGAACGGACGAAAACCCTGGTCCAGCGAATCCAGGAAGAGACCGCGCGAAGTATCAGGGACTTCTACGGTGACTCGATCGGCAGGCTCAAGGACCGGGTGCAGAGCGACCGCTCGCAGCTGGAGAGCCTAGCGGAGCAGCTCCCATGGGGAGAAGCACAGGCGCGGATCCAGGAGATGATCGTTTCCTACTGGGCTATCGAAGGCTTGCTCGAACGATCGGCCGGTCAGCTCGCGCGAGGGGCCCAGGAGCCGGTAGACCAGACGGTCTCTCGAGAAGGTCACAAAGATAGACAAGCGTTCGAGGACGTACAGACGTTCTGCATGTTCATAGGCTACCCGCGCAGCGGACACAGCCTGGTTGGTTCGCTGCTCGATGCCCACCCCAACGCCGTAATCGCCCACGAGTTGAACGCCCTAGAATGCGTCGGGAAGGGGTTAGATAGAGGGCGCATCCTTCAGTTAGTGCTCGAGAATTCTCGAAGGGTCGCGACGTCGGGCAGAGAGTGGGAAGGCTACAGCTACAAGGTCCCGAATCAGTGGCAAGGAAGGTTCGAGAGACTTCGGGTTATCGGGGACAAGAAGGGAGGGGCTTCCACCAGGTTCCTGTCCTCGACTCCCGGAATCCTTCGCCGGTTGTCGGACATCATCGACGCCGACGTGAAGTTTATCCATGTGGTCAGGAACCCTTACGACAATATCAGCACCATCTTCAAGTACCGTCGCCACCACCAGGGCCTGAAGCCCGTTATCGAGGATTATCTGTTCTTGTGCGCGACCAACTCGAAGATAAGGGAATGGGTTGGGGGTGACCAGGTCTTCGATCTGCGACACGAAGCGTTGATCGATGCTCCTGAAGAGCTTCTTGGCGCCCTTTGCAATTTTTTGGGCCTGGAGCGCATAGAAGACTATCTCGAAGATTGCGCGAGCCTCGTGTTCGACTCTCCGCGAAAGACTCGCTACGACGTGGAGTGGGACGCGGGCACGATCACCGCAGTCCAGGAAGGGATAGATCGCAACGAATTTCTAAGAGGCTATTCTTATGAGGACTGAGAGCCATCGGCGCGGCTCGCCAGGCACCGCGACCGTAACCGGATGAGCTTACGCCCGATCACCCTCAACGTTTTTAATCGGGCCGTTCGCCACCTCCGAAGATGTGTACCGCGCGCGCCCGGTTGAGATCGTTCCTGACGAGGTACGCGACTTGAGCTTGCTGACTTTCCTTTACACTCGATAACTCTACCTCTTTGCGACCAGACATGATCTTGGTGGTTTTGCCAACCTTGAAGGACATCGGCCGGCCCTTGGTCTGATCAAGGAAGAGCCTCTTTTTCTTCGGATCTACGGCTGTAACCGTGCCGAGCGCAATCTTGCGTCCCGGTGTTAGCTTCTTGCCGGTCTTTCCGGTCTCACCGCTCGGCTGCTTAGGCGGTTCTCCCTGTTGCTGTTTTTTCGACTGCTCGTCGTCGCCTCCACCGCAGCCTGCGACGACGAAAAGACCGAGGAAAAGGAGCGGGACGAGGAGAAGCAGTGTAGATGATCTCTTGCAGCGCACATAACCTCCTAATCCTCCTGATCTATCCGACCGTACCAAATTACCAGAGGCCACGGCGACTTACCATCAGGCGAACCTCGGCCCGCTCAGAGCACTGGTTTCCTACCACCATATACGCCTCTCTTTGGAAGAGCGCGAAGGGCGCCTCATAAACCGCTTCGACTACGAGGAGGTCTTCAGGACGGTCCTCAACCGCTTCTGCGTGCAGGCGGCTATAGGCCACCCCTTGACGGTCTACGGCAACGGTTCACAGACGAGGGCTACCTAGACATCCGCGATACGGTGCGCTCCATCGAGCTCGCCGTTGAGAACCCCGCCGAGCGCGGCGAGATGCGGGTCTTCAACCAGTTCACCGAGGAGTTCAGTGTAAGGCAGCTCGCCGAGCCGGTGTTGGACGCCGCGAGGAAGCTCGGCATAGAGGCCAGGATGGAGAGCATCGAGAACCCGCGGGTGGAGAAGTACGATCACTACTACAACGCCAAGCACACGGGGCTATTGGAGTTGGTCCTGAAGCCGCACCTGTTGGGCGACAGCCTGCTGGGCTCGCTTTTGAACATAGCGCTTGCGTACCGCGACCGCATCGACCCCGAGGTCGTCATGCCGACGGTCAACTGGCGCGCGGGCAAGGCCAGGCGGCCCGTGCGCAAGGCCCCGGTCCAGACCTCGGCGCTCTAAGGAGCGGCATGTGGGTCGAGCACGCTAGCGTTGCGGGCGTCGTAATCGTCGCGCTCTTCGCGCAGCGAACGCAGACAGCAGTCAGGGCGCAAGGAATCATACGGAACCCGCGTGATCAGCTCCGCGGGCTAGAATCTGGGCGAGTGCGGCTACTATCCCCTTCCTCCGCATAACCGTCATTCCCGCGCAAGCGGGGATCCATTGCGGCAGGCGTCCCGTACCTCCAAGCAGAAGCGATCTACCGGACTACGTATCAGCCGATTTGCCGCACAAATAGATCGTGGAGAGCTAGCCTTAGCTAGCTTCGACCGGGCTTGGCCGCTTCTGCCGACCACCGCAGCGAGGCTGCTTTTGCCTGCCTCTTGCTCCCCTGGATGCCCTTCTGGGTACCCCTAGGGGCGTCACCGTTCCTGGTTCAGGTTTGCAATACGCTCTAGCCAGGTACTCCGCGTGTGCAGGCCGCACTCTGTTTTTTCTGTGTCTGCCCAGCGGCCTGCCCTGCCGTGCTCTCCGTCCTGCACTCTCCGGGTGCACGGCTGACACCCTATGCTCTTGTACCCTTTCTCCAACAAAGGATTGAGAGGCACCTGATACCTGTCGACGTAGTCGCTCACCTGCTCGGCGCTCCACGATGCCAGCGGAGCTATCTTTGCAACGGCGAGGTGCTCTTCCCACCCGACCACCGGTGTGTCCGCCCTCTGTTCCGTCTGGGTACGTCGTATGCCCGTGATCCAAGCATCGTAGCCGGCAATCGCTCGTCGCTGTGGTTCCACCTTGCGCATGTAGCAGCAAAGATCCGGGTTGCTTCTGTAGAGTTGATCCCCGAACTGTTGGGCCTGCGCGGCGACACTTAGTTCGGGATGCACGATCTCGAGGGGCATCTCGTACCGCTTCATGACCTTCTCGCGGAACTCTACGGT
>Ga0126307_10000666_pt1 | contig 22390 bp, 18 predicted proteins | sample Plot28_FD_89955 | JGI IMG/M metagenome (GOLD analysis project Ga0126307, IMG submission 89955) | Serpentine soil microbial communities from UC McLaughlin Reserve, CA, USA - Plot28 | ecosystem: Environmental > Terrestrial > Soil > Grasslands | place: USA: UC McLaughlin Reserve, Lake County... | reverse complement strand
CTGGTCGTCAAGAGCAGGGGCGGCTACGGGGGCAAGGAGGTTATGATCGGGCCAGAAGAGTCGAAAGAGTCGATCGAGAAGTTCCGCAGGATAGTAGAGGAGGACCCCGTCGAGTACGTGGCCCAGGAGACGATAGACTTCTCGACCCACGTACTCTGCGAGACGGACGAGGAGGGGTTCCTTCTCCGCGACTCCTATGCGGACTACCGCGTGCTCGTCCTCTCTCCCGATCCTACAGACCCGCACGTCGTCGAGGCTATTCCCGGTTCTTTGAGCAGGGTAGCCGCTCCGGGCAAGCACGTCGTTAACATCTCGAGTGGAGGTAAGATGAAGGACACCTGGGTGCTTGGATCATGAACTACGGAGACCTCATAAGAGACGCGTTCAGGATCACGCTCCGCAACCGCTATCTCTGGTTCTTCGGCTTCTTCGCCGGCGGCACAGGCTCCAACTTTATCGGCAATGTCCCTTCCGGCGGCAACTTCAACCCTGGCAGCTTCGACCCCGACGACTTCCAGCGCTCGGGCGCCGGTCTCTCCGGGCTTTCGGCCCAGTTCGGGCAGGGGGTACTGGGCAACACGGTCCTGATCCTCGGTATCATCGTTGTGGCGCTACTCCTCGTGCTGTTCTTCATCTTCATGGCGATAATCTCCCAGGGGGCGCTGGCCGATAGCGTCGCCGCAATAGACAGGGGCGAGGGACGCCGGTTCGGGTCGGCCTTCGCCTCGGGGATGGGTAACTTCTGGCGCGTGCTCGGCTACTACGTCTTGTTCTTCCTGGTCGCGCTCGGGCTCCTCGTTGTGATCGGCATCCCCGTTGCGCTCTTGATCGGGGGCACGTTCGTCGCCACCCAGTCCACCGGAGCGCGGGTCTCAGTGGCGGTGATAGTCGGGATTCTGGCCATCCTCTTGCTTATCGTCGTCTTTATACCCTTCTCCATAATCGCGCAGTACGCCCTGAGGGAGATAGTGGTGCGCCGCGAGCGCGTCTTCGGCTCCGTAGGGAGCGGTTATTCTCTCTTCCGCCGCAACATCGGGAGGAGCCTGCTGCTCTGGCTCATACAGATCGGGCTCTCCATCGGGATCGGGATCGCCTTTATTCTGCTGCTCCTGATAGTCGGCCTCGTCCTGTTCCTACCGACGATCGCGCTTGCAATTGCAGACTCCTCCAGGGCGACGCTCCTCGCCGCAGGCATTCCAGCTGTCCTGATCGTGTTCTTACTGTTTCTCGTGGCCACGGGCGCCATAGGCACCTTCTCCCACGCCTACTGGACACTCGCCTACCTGCGACTGACCCCAGGGACGCCAGAGGCAACCCCGCGCGTCGTGTAAGCTGAGAAGCTGACCAGCTGAAATGCTATTTCAATACCTGGCTTTCACCCGCACGGCAGCCTCCTCGACTCCGCGCTCTTCTTCGGCCCGGAGCAGCCTGTTCAGGGACTCGACCGCGACCTCGAGCTGGGAGCGGCGGGGCTCGGTGGTGGTCAGGTATCTCTGCAAGAAGTTGCCTACCGCTATCGAGGGGCTGCTCTTGCCGAAGACGAACCAGGCTTCGGAGATGAGGATGAACTGGACGATAGCGTAGCCCCACCACGCCACCAGCGGGTCGAGGAGGGCCGCGAGCATTATGTAGAGCAGGATGTTCGTCCCGCAGCGGGGGTGGATGCGGCTGCTGTTTCTGGCGTTCTGGAGCGTAACCTCACCGTACTTCTCGTAGGCGGCTACGGCCTTGTGTTCGGCCCCGTGGTAGCGGCCGATGGGGGTAAACTTCATGGCCGCAAAGAACAGGAGCAGGATAGGTAAGATGGGGAACTCCGCGAAGAAGGCGAAGACGCCGCCAAAGGTTTGCGCCCCGCTCCCGAGTTGCATCAGGCGCACGAAGAGCCAGAGGACGGCCAGCGTGGCCGCGAAGAAGAGCAGGCTCCAGAGAGACCCGAAGACCTGGGCGAATACCCTGCCCCAGAGAAAGAACGAACGTATTATCGGCCAGCGGGAGAGGCGTTCTGCAGCGGGGTTCGTGAGCTTGCGCAAGGCCGAGGGTTCGATCTTGACGTGGATCTCACCCTTCCGGCGATACGCGATGCTGGTGTAGTTCGGGCCGAAGAGGTCGAGCCCGTCCCAGCGGGCCATCCCACCGAACACCAGACGCCCCTCGTTTTTCTCCAGCGCGATGTCTTTCGCCACAAGTCTCCCTCTAACAGCGGGATGGTGAAGGGGACCCCTTCACCATCCCGCGCTGGTCAGCAAGTCAGCTTATCAGCTAGTCAGCTTTTTGTTTGCTGAAATGCTGACGTGCTGACTAGCTGAAATGCTGAACTAGCCGCAGGAGCCCGCCCTCGCTCTTGAGCTCTCTATCCTTTAGGAACCGCGTGGTGACGCCGCCCCTTCTGAACTCCTCGTCCTCGAGCACGGCGAGGTGCAGAGGGAGGGTCGTCTCCATACCAGAGACGGCGAACTCGTCGAGGGCCCGAAGACCGCGGCGTATGGAGGCCCCGCGGTCACGGGCGTGCACGATGAGCTTCGCCAGGAGAGAGTCGTAGTGCGGGGGAACCCTGTAGCCAGCGTAGAGGTGCGAGTCGACCCTGACGCCTGGTCCGCCGGGCGGGTTGTAGACCTCGACGAGCCCGGCCTGGGGCAGGAAGTTGCGGAGGGGGTCCTCGGCGTTGATCCTGAACTCGATCGCGTGCCCGTCGGGAGAGAGGGCGTCCTCGGGGATCTCCAGGCGCTCGCCCGAGACCACCTTCAACTGCTCGGCCACGATGTCGACGCCGCAGATCATCTCCGTCACCGGATGCTCGACCTGGAGGCGAGTGTTCATCTCGATAAAGTAAAACTCCCCGTCCGCGTAGACGAACTCCACGGTCCCCGCGCCTTCGTAACCCAGGGAGCCCACCAGATCGGCCGAGGCCGCCATGAGACCATCCCTTACGTCCCCTGGCAGCCCTGGCGCCGGCGACTCCTCGATGAGCTTCTGGTAACGGCGCTGGATGGAGCAATCCCTCTCGGGGAAGGTCACCGTCTCTCCGTGGGAGTCGGCGAGGATCTGAACCTCGACGTGCCTGAGCCTCTCAAGGTACTTCTCGACGTAGACCGAGCCATCGCCGAAGTTGGCCCCGGCCTCCCTGCTCGCGCCGAGGTAGGCGGCCTCGACCTCGGCCTCGGCCTCGGCCACGCGCATCCCCTTCCCCCCGCCGCCAGCGCTCGCCTTGACGACCAGCGGATAGCCGACCTCGGCGCCGACGCGCTTGACCTCATCTACGCTCTCGCAGGGGCCGTCGGAGCCGGGCGTCACCGGGACGCCCGCTTCGGCCGCGGCCTTGCGGGCCTCGGCCTTGTCGCCCATCCTGGCGATGGTGCCCGAGGCGGGGCCGACGAACGAAAGGCCAACCCTCTCGCAGATCTCGGCGAAGCGGGCGTTCTCGGCGAGAAAACCGTAGCCGGGATGGACGGCCTCGGCGCCCGTAAGCTCAGCGGCGGAGATGATCGCGGGCACGTTCAGGTAGCTGCTCGCCGCGGGAGGCGGGCCGATGCAGACCGACTCGTCGGCCAGCTCGTGGTGCAGGGACTCCCTGTCGGCGGTGGAATATACAGCGACGCTACGCACCCCGAGCTCGCGGCAGGCCCGGATTATGCGCAGGGCGATCTCGCCGCGGTTCGCCACGAGGACCTTGCTGATCACTACCGTGCGGCGGGCCGCAAATAGAAGAGCGGCTGGTCGTACTCGACGCCACCGGCGTTCTCTGCCAGGACCTCGACGATCTCCCCCGAGACGTCGGCGACGATCTCGTTCATCAGCTTCATCGCCTCGACGATGCAAAGCGTCTGCCCGGCGCTGACCGTATCCCCCACCTCGACGTAGGCGTCCTCGCCGGGAGCCGGCGCCCTGTAGAAGGTCCCGACCACGGGCGAGCGCACCGCGTGCAACCCGTCCATCTCGGGCGAAGGCTCGGACTCGATTACGTCGGGAACGCCCAGGGTCCCCGAAGGAACCTGGTTGGCCGGAGGCAGGACTTCGGCTCTGGCCTTGACCGAGATCTCGGTCTCCCCCTGGCGGACCCGGATCTCACCGACCCCGCTCTCGCGCACGAGCTCGACGAGCTGCTCGACCTCCTTCAGCGGCAGCGGGCGGTTTTCGTCCATCTCTGGCATAGTCAGGGATTCTACACGCCGGCCCGTGGGAAAACCCGCCCCCGGATGTACAATGCCGAGAAGATCCATGGAGATCCCCCGCGCGAGCATAAACGTACTCGACCCCAGGGTGGCCCAGCAGGTCGCCGCCGGGGAGGTCGTCGACCGCCCGGCCTCCGTGGTCAAGGAACTCGTCGAGAACGCCCTCGACGCGGGCGCCTCCCGCATCGAAGTCGAGCTCGCAGACGGCGGCACCTCGCGCATCCTGGTCCGCGACGACGGCTCGGGGATGTCCCGCGGCGACGCCACCCTCTCTGTGCTCAGGCACGCGACGAGCAAGATCCGGAACGTCGAAGACATCGAGGCCGTGAGGACCCTGGGGTTCAGGGGCGAGGCGCTCCCCTCCATCGCAAGCGTCTCCTCTTTCTCCCTGACGACCTCGACGGGCGAGGGCGCGGCCACAAAGGTCGTCGTCGAGGGCGGGGAGGCCGCCGAGGTCTCTGCCGCCTCCCACCCCAAGGGTACGACCGTCCTCGTCGACCGCCTCTTCTACAACGTCCCCGCAAGACGCGCCTTCCTGAAGGGTGCGCGCTCGGAGCGGGCCGCGATAGTGGAGGTCGTGACGCACCTCTCTATAGCCCATCCCACGCTCGCCTTCCGCCTGGCGGAGGGCGGCAGGGACTACCTCTCGCTGCCCGAGGCGGGCGATCTCCTCGAGCGTCTGGCGCAGATTCTCGGCGTCGCCAAAGCTCGCGCGCTGCGCAGGGTCGAGCACGAGTCGGGGGCTTTTGGCGTCTCGGGCTACGCTGCCCTCCCGAGCCTGACGGAGGGCAACAGGGCCCACCAGACGATCTCGGTGAACGGCCGCTTCGTCAGGGCCGAGAACCTCCAACGCGGGCTCGATGACGCCTACAGGGCGACCGTCCCCTCCGGCCGCTACCCGCCCGTGGCCCTCGAGATAACCGCAGACCCCCGCCGCGTCGACGTGAACGTCCATCCCACAAAGCAGGTAGTCCGCTTCTCGGAGGAGAGGGCGGCCCGCGAGGCCGTGGCAGCCGCCGTCAGGGGGGCCATCGAGTGGCGTCCCCAGGCCCCACCGCAGGCCCCGCGCCCGACCGAGAGGACCTACACTCAGGATCGCCTCTCTGGACCTCCGCGGGCGGACTACCCCTCATACGCCGCAGAAGACCGCCCCCCCTACACAGCGCCCCCCGCGCGTGGCCTGCAGGAGGCGCGCGAACGGCTCTCCGAGGCCTCCGGGCCGCTTGCGGAGCCGCTAGCCGAGGAGCGCGAACGATACGGAGGGCTGCCGGAGCGAGGCGGGCTGCCGCAGGCCTCCCCCGAGGAACTGCGGGTCATAGGGCAGCTCGCCGCGGGCTACATCCTCGTCGAGGAACCAGGATCTCTTTGGGTAGTCGACCAGCACGTCGCGCACGAGCGGGCCATTCTGGACAGGCTTCACGACTCGGACAGCCCCGCCACGGTGCAGAGCCTACTCGTCCCCGAGGTCGTCGACCTCTCGCCTGCCGAGGCCGAGCTGGCAGCGGCGAGCTTGGAGGAGCTCTCCGTCTACGGCTTCGAGGCCGAGCCGTTCGGGCCGAGATCCGTGAGGGTTACGGCCGTGATCTCCACGCTCGCCGACAGGGACGTGGCCGGCGCGTTCAAGGACGCCCTCTCGGCCATCTCGGGCACCGAACCAGGCCACCGCCGCGAGGACCACATCCTCGCCACCATAGCCTGTCACTCGGCCGTAAAGATGGGCGACAAACTCTCCCAGCCCGAGATGGAAGCGCTCATAAGGAGCTGGCTTTCTAGCCGGCTACCGGCCACCTGCCCGCACGGGAGGTCTATCTGCTACCGGATCGGCCTGAACGAGGTCGCCCGCAAGCTCGACCGGCATTAGGGGGGTGGGCGAAAGGACAGTCGCCACTTTTCTACGGCCCTGGGACCCAGGCCGGCGAGGTCGACCATGTAGACGACCCTGTAGAGGCCCCAGTCGACGTAGTGGCCGATCACCACGCCGGGTACGCGCGAGCCGCGTCCCCTCAAAACCCATACCCGGTCGCCCTTCGCGTATCCGGGCTCGTCTGCCGTGTAGGTCATGCTCATCGGCCGCTCTCCTCGCTACCAAGCTACCACGAAAAGGGTACTACGCGAAGCCTCAGGGGAGGGTCCCGCCGCCGGTATGATGGCCTGGCTTGCCGTATAAATACCGCTTGCGGGCATGAGACGAAGGGTAGAGTTTGGACCTCTCCAGAGACCGGATACTAGGGGCTCTTGCTGTCGTGGGTGCGGCCACCATGTGGGGGACGCTCGGGCTGTTCGCCAAGATCCTCTATGCCGAAGGTATCTCTTTCGAGGCGCTGGTCGCGGTGCGGGCTTCGGTCGGGTGGGCCGCCGTAGTGCTCTTCGTCCTTGCCACCGGCGGCGCGAAGAACCTGCGAGTCTCGGGGAGAGACCTGGCGTCTCTGGTCCCTCTGGGGCTCGTGGGGATCGGCTGCTTCTATTTGCTCTACTTCTATACGGTCAGGGAGGGCACGGTCGGGACGGCGGCGATCCTGCTCTACAGCTCGCCGGCGTTCGTGGTGGTGCTGGCGCGGTTGTTCCTGAACGAGGCACTGAACGCGGCGAAGGTGCTCGCGCTCTTACTGACCATCGGTGGAGTCTTCCTCGTCGCCGGGGCCTACGACCCGGCGAACCTGGAGGTGAGCCCGAAGGTGCTCCTGATAGGACTGCTCTCGGGGTTGACCTACGGGCTGTATTCGATCTTCGGCCGTCCCGTGGCGGGCCGCCTTGGTCCTTCCGTCATCCTGAGTTACGCCCTCTGCTTCGCGACCTTTCTGCTCGTCGTGGCCGCGCTCCCTACGCTCGGCACGCTGGCTGGCCTCTCGGCGGGCTCCTACGCCCTGCTCTTCATGCTCGCGGTGGGCCATACGACGCTCGCGTTTGCGCTCTACACCTTCGGGCTCGGACGCCTCGGCGCGGGGAGGGCGGCCATATTGGCCACGGTCGAACCAGTCGTGGCCGTCGTCCTCGGGGTCGTGCTGCTTGCGGAGGATCTTACGTTCCCGAAGGTGGTCGGCGCATTACTCGTGATCTCCGGCGCGGCGCTGGCCCAGCTCAGGCTTCGCAAGGATTTTGGCTAGTAAGCACGCTCCCTTCGGGAGCTTTCAGCACGCTCAGGCTTACGCCTTCGCTCCTCAGCCCGCCGCCTCCCTCCGGTCGGCGGCTCTCAGCCCTCAGCAAGTCGTCTCGAAGCATCGCCCCGAGCGTAGAACCCGTCCGCCGCAGGCAGTGGCACCTAGTGCGCGGCACCGAGAGTATGGAACGGGAGGAGCTGAAGGCTGAGAGCGAGAGCCTGCAAAAGCTCGAAGCGTGCTGACATGCTGAAATGCCGACTTTGGCCTTTCTCCGCCAGAGCGGGTACTATGTTACCCCACGTCGAGAACTGCCGACCGCAGGAGATCCACTTCCCCCGACCCTGAAGGATGGAGGAGGAACTACATGCCTATAGAGTTCAAGGAAGGCGGCTCGGACTACTCCCTCGGGGTCGAGGAGGAGCTCCACATAGTGGACGCCACGACGGGGGAGTTGGTCCAGAAGATCGAGGAGATCATGAGCCGACTCCCCGAAGAGTTGCACGAGTTCGTCTCCTACGAGCTATTCCAGTCGGTCATGGAGATAAAGACGCCCGTCTGCGCCTCGGTCGCAGAGGCCGAGAAGCACCTGCGCGAGCTACGCGGCAGGGTCGGCTCGTGGGCCGCGGCATGCGGCGCCTCGCTCGCCTCCGCGGGGACCCATCCTTTTAGCCGCTACAGGGACCAGAAGGTCACCGACCAGGAGCGCTACAAGAACGTCTTGAGGACGCTGCGCTGGATCGCCCAGCGCGAGGTGATCTTCGGCCAGCACGTCCACGTGGGCGTACCAGGCCCGGAAGAGGCGATCATCGCCCACAACCGCCTCGCGGAGCGGACGCCGCTACTCCTGGCGCTCTCGGCCAACTCACCTTTCTGGCAGGGTTTCGACACGGGCTTCGAGTCGGCGAGGGTGAAGATCTTCGAGTCCTTCCCGCGCGCCGGCCTCCCCCCCGCCTTCCCAGACTACGAGGCGTTCGAGGGTTACGTGGACCTGATGGTCGAGTCCGGCGCGATGGAGGACTACACCTACTGCTGGTGGGACGTGCGCCCGCACGCCAAGATCGGGACGATAGAGCTGAGGGTTCTCGACTCCCAGACCAGCCTGAAGGAGACGGTGGCCCTTACCGCCCTGACCCAGTGCCTAGTCGCCGAGGTGCTCGAGGAGGTCGGCCCGCACGGGCCCTACAATATGCACATAGCGGTAGAGAACAAGTTCCGCGCCTCCAGGTACGGTATGGAAGCGGAGTTCTACGACCCCCACGACGAGACCACGGTCCCTGCCAGGGATCTCGCCCGCACCCTCGTCGAGCGGCTGAGGCCCAACGCCCAGGACCTTGGCTGCGAGAGCGAGCTCGAAGGCGTCCTTGAGATAGTAGATGGCGGCACGGGCAGCCAGCGCCAGCGCGAGGTCTACAAGGAGAGCGGCAACTTCCTCGACGTGGTCGCCTTCCTCATAGAGGGCACCCGTCCCGCCCTCGCCGAGGAGCAAAGCTAGTCAGCCCGCCGCCTCCCTCCGGTCGGCGGCTCTCAGCCCTCAGCAAGTCGTCTCGAAGCATCGCCCCGAGCGTAGAACCCGTCCGCCGCAGGCAGTGGCACCTAGTGCGCAGCCGGAGTGGGAGAAGCTGAAGGCTGACAAGCGAGGGCCTTTTAGGCCCGATGCGTGCTGAAGTGCTGACATGCTATTCAAAGCCAAGGCTCCAGGCGCGGTCCAGGTCGTAGTTGGAGTAGGCGCGGAAGGCGACCATGGTCTCGGTGCGGGCGACGCCTGGGACCTGGGCTATCCTCTCGGGGACGACCTCGGCGAGGCTCTCGAAGTCGGGTATGCGGACCATGACGACGAGGTCGTAGGGGCCAGTGACCGAGTAGGCCTCCGTGACGCCATCTATGGCGAGCATGGCCTGGGCGGCCTCCTGGACGCGCTCCCCTTCTGTCCTGACCAACACTATAGCCGTTACCATAAAGACTCCTTGCGGCGCTCTTAAGAAAAACCTGAAGCCGTGCTGTGCGGAAGGCCTGGGGCCCTCCGCACAGCACTTCTAGATCCCAAACGTCACCGTTCCGGCGAGGGTGTTGTCGGCCGTTCGCTTCTCGTACTCGACGGGTCTCGCCTCGACCGTGGCCCTTGCGGTCTCGTCAAGTTCGCCTGGTATAAAGCCGCCGACCTCGACCGTTGTCGCCTTTTTGGGTCCGAGACGCGCTATGGTCTCGATCTTGGCCTGGCGTTCGGCGCTCGTGTTGAGGATGACCTCGACCTCGACGCTCGTCTCGGGCACCTCGCCGCCGTTCTCGACGGTCACGGAGAAGGTCGGCTCATCCGCCCCCGCAAGGACCACGTTCCCGTTCGAGTACAGCGGCTTGCCAGCGACCTTTACGGCCGTTACCCGCACCCCGTGCAGGGCGTTAGGATCGCTCCTTGCGGCGCCCGATAAGGGGGCCGTGTCGAAACCGAGCCTCCCATAATCCATGAAGGATTGTGGCTCTTCCAGGTAGGCCTGGTCGCTAATCTGGCCCGCCACTTCCAGGGAATGCTTGACGGCGGGGATGTAGTAGTTCGCGACGATGCTGTCGCTCGTCCTGTAGTCCTCGACGACCGTCGCGAGCTCCTTGCCGAACCCGCTCGAATCCCCCTTAGCCGCCTGTGCGAGCTTGTCTGTGGCCTGGGATCTTATGCCAAGCGCCGTGACTACGTAGTGGTGGGCGTCCTCGAACACGGAGGGTATCTCCTCCTGCCCCAGAGCCTGCGCGTACTGCTGTTCGGTACGGCTGGCCACCTGGGCCAGCGCCTCGTCGTCGAGCCTGGCCGGCTCCCCTCCGGCGTTGTCCAGGATGCGCTGGAGTTCTCCCCTTCCCGCGTTGGATGAGTCGCTCAAGAAGCTGTCGGCACTCGTGACGTACTTGCGGACCTGGGTCGACTGCTGGCTTGCCACGCAGCCACGGGCGACGAAGAAGATAAAGCCGAAGACCAGTACTAGAAGGAGGAGGGAGCCGACCAGCGTGAGCCAGGCGGGGAGCGTCCTCTGGAGGCGCCAGTTCGGATAGCTGTGGCGCCTCCTGGAACCACCCGACGACCTCGGACGGCGAGTCTTGGGCGCGGGCCTGTGGGATCTACGCTCTATACAAAACCCCCAAGAACATGTCGTGGGCGAGGGGGGACTCGAACCCCCACGGCCTCTCGGCCACTAGACCCTGAACCTAGCGCGTCTACCAATTCCGCCACTCGCCCGCAGACCCTCTCCGGGAACCGTCGTAAACTCCGGGGGATTGTATCAGCATTTCAGCACGGCGCTTCGCGCCTTGTCAGCGCGCTCCCTTCGGGAGCTTTCAGCCCGCCGCCTCCCTCCGGTCGGCGGCTCTCAGCCATCAGCTTTCAGCTATCAGCAACTCGTCCCGTAGCCTCCCCATGCGGGTCGAACCTGACCTCCTCCTTCGCGCTGCCTCTTGCGTGGCCTGGCAGGTCGGAATGGATGAAGCTGAAAGCGAGGGCCTGCAAAGGCTCGAAGCGTGCTGAGAGGCGCAAAGCGCCGTGCTGAAATGCTGATAGGCTATACAATAGCCTATCAAGTAGTGACAGAGACGCGCTACATCGAAGGAGAGGGACGTTACGCGCTGGCCGAGATGGTGGGGCGCGGCGGCTTTGCGACCGTCTGGCGCGCCCGTTCTCTCAAGGGCTACCTCAGGGGCAACGACGTGGCCGTCAAGATCATCCCCGTCTACAGCGCTGGCGAGCGCTCGCGCGCCCTGAGGGAGGGCCAGATCGCCGAGGGGCTCAGGCACAAGAACATAGTAGAGACGCTCGAGGTCATCCCTGGGGACCATGAGATCTACCTCGTAACGGAGTACGTGCGGGGGATGCCGCTCGACGAGGCGGCCAAAGGTTACGATGTAGATGAGATCGTCGACTCCCTGACCCAGATCCTCGAGGCCCTAGTCTACGCCCACGGGCAGGGCATAATCCACCGCGACATAAAGCCGCAGAACGCGCTCGTGGACGCCCGCGGGCGGGTGAAGCTAACGGACTTCGGGGTCGCTTTCAGGGCTGGGGATACGCGCCTTACGCGCGTCGGCTTCGCCGTTGGCACGCCGGGCTACATCGCGCCGGAGATCCTGGACGGCGCCGACCCGACCGCGCTCACGGACATCTACGCCGTCGGCGCGACGGCCCGTACCCTGCTCGCGAGCCAGCCCTACGAGCCGACCCAACGCCTGAAGGAGTTCGTCGACCGCGCCACCTCGCCCAACCCGGCCCACCGCCCGCAGAGCGCGTGGGCCGCTGTCAAGCTACTCACGGGCAGGAAGGCACCTCGCGGTAGTGTATCTCCGACGCTGGGCAAAGGGACAGAAAGGCTCCCAGAAGGCGTCAAAGAGGGAGCTCTGCGCCTCGTAAACGGTCTCGCCGCCGTCTGGCTCGGATACCTCCTGGCTGACCGGATCCTGGCTGACGGCGCGCAGGCGGTGGGGTTCGCCGCCGGGCTCGGCGTCCTTGCCTACCTCCTTCCTCGCCTCGGCGCCCTCGGGGTCATCGTGGCGCTCGCCGTGTTGCTCATAAGGAGCGGTGCGGGTCTCGGGTTCGCGGCCCTCGCGCCACTGCTCGGGGGCGTCTGGGTGATGGGCGCCGGTTCGGCCAACACCGACGTGAAGAAGCTGCCGCTGGGGCCCGCGCTGGCGGTGCCTCTCGCCCTCCTCTTCGGGCTTGGGTCGCTGCTGGGGACCACCCTTGTCGCCGCTGTGCCGCTGCTCTTCGGCGCTCTCATGCGTCCTCTAGGCGCGTGCCTCTCTGCGGCGGCCGGAGCCTTTACCTTGATCTGCTACGACCTCACGGTAAGCAACGGCTTCTTCGCCGACGGCAGCCCCTATGCCGAGCTCCCCTTCTCGGGCGCGAAGCTCGACGTCTTGCCGACCGCGCTGGGCGTGGGCGGCGTGTTCGATTATTCCCAGGGGTACCTGCAGTATTTTCCCAAGCTGCCGCTCCTGATCCTGCTCTGGGCGGCGATGGCCGGCGTCGTCTCGCTCGCTGAGTGGGCCGGTAGACCCTTCGTAGGCCTGGCCGCGGTGGTGGGCGGGGGGATTGCGGGGTACGCGCTACTGGTCTCCCCGGAAGCCCCTCCCGGCACGCTCGCTTCGGATATGATTTCGCTCGGTCTCGCGGCTATAATATATGGGGTGCTCAGGCACCTCGCGTCGAGGGTGAGAGGGTAGGTCTCCTTGGGTTTTCTCAAACACATCGAAAAGCGGATGGAATCGCTGGTGGAGGGCGTCTTTGGAAGGGCGTTCAGGCGCCAGATCCACCCCGTCGAGATCGCCAAGGGCCTCACCAAGCAGATGGACGAAGGCAGGATGGTCTCGATCTCGCGCACCTACGCCCCTAACGACTTCACGGTTCACCTCTCCAGGGAGGACTCGGAGTCCATCCGGGCCTACCAAGCGTCGTTGAAGGACGAGCTGATCCAGTACGCCTCGACCCACGCGGAGAACAAGAACTACCACCTCATGACCCCCCCGAGGATACGCTTCGAGGCCGAGGACACGCTCCGCTTCGGGGAGTTCGGCGTCACTGCCAAGCTGACGGGCGGCGACGGTCCCCGCGAGAAGGGGGCCCCGCAGGACACCTCGGGCCAGACCCGCATCTTCCGCACCGAGGAGTCGACCGGCGGGGAGATGGAGCAGGGCACCGCCGCGATCTCCGCCGACGAGGCCAGGCGCCACGGTCTGGCGCGGGAGATCGTCGAGCTCGTTCTCGGGGATGAGACACATCAGCTGGAAGGGCGCGGCCCGTGGAGCGTGGGCCGCTCGCAGGAGAACGACATCGTGATAAACGACCCGAACGTGTCGAGGAAACACGCCAGGATCTCCCGCGCCGACAACGGCTTCGTGGTCGAGGATCTGGGCTCCACGAACGGCACCATGCTCGACGGCGCCCCCATCGACCGCGAGAGGATCGAGGGCGGCGACGAGTTGACCTTCGGCCAGAGCAAGGCCCGCTTCATCCGCCGCATAGACTCTCCGGGCGAGGAGTCCGGCGGGAGATTTTAGGTAATGCTCGAGCTCCAGGTGCCGCTGCTCGCGGCGAAGGCCCTGATCTTGCTCTTGCTCTTCGCCTTTATTTACGCTGTAATGAGCCGGAGCATCGGGGATCTGCGTAAGATACCGGACGATGAGCCCTACGTGCCAGGCCGGGGCCACAACGGACGCGGGGCTTACAGACGCAAGGTCTCCGTCTCGGGGATGCCTGAGCTGGTGGTCGAGGACTCGGAGATCCTCGCCCCCGAAACAAGGTTCGAGCTCGGGGACGGCGAGACCAGCGTCGGGCGCTCGACGGGCAGCACCATCGTCCTGAGGAGCGACGACTACGCCTCGGGGCACCACGCCCAGCTCACCAGGCACGGGGGGCTGCTCTACGTGGAGGACCTCGACTCGACGAACGGGACCTTCGTGAATGGGCGCAAGACAGTTGGGGCCACGCCCTTGAGAAACGGCGACACCGTCAGGGTCGGCTCGACCACCTTCAGGTACGAGGAGTAAGACCGTGCCCTTCCTCGAGTTGCAGCCGTTCGGCCTCACAGACGCTGGCAAGGTCCGCCAGAACAACGAGGACGCGCTGCTCGTCGGCGAGGGCGAGGACGAGACGCTCTTCGTCGTCGCCGACGGCATTGGCGGCTTCGAGGCAGGGGAGGTCGCGAGCTCCTTGGCCGTGGACGTGCTCAAGAACCTTCAGCCCGACGAACCCTTCAAAACGGCCATAGCGGAGGCGAACCACAGAATAGTCACCGCTGGCCGCGGCGACGAGAAGCTCTCGGGGATGGGTACCACCGTGGTCGCCATAAGGTTCGGCGGGACACAGAGTGAGCCCGTGGCCGAGGTGGCGCACGTCGGCGACTCGAGGGCATACCTCGTGCGCGGCGGCGACATGAAGCCGATAACAGAGGACCATTCGCTCGTCGCCGAGCTCGTGCGTAGCGGCGACCTGACCAGGGATCAGGCCGCGGAGCACCCTCAGAAGAACCTCATCACCCGCGCCCTCGGCGCGGACGAGGAGGTGGATGTAGACACTGCAGTTCTGCCCATAGAGGCCGGCGACCGCCTCCTGCTCTGCTCGGACGGGCTCTCCGATATGGTCTCTGAGGCAGGGATCTCTGAGATCCTGGCAGAGTCCCCGGGCGATCCGGAGAGGGCGGCGCGCGGCCTGCTCTCCGCGGCCCTCGAGGCCGGCGGCAACGACAACATCACCGTCGTCGTCATAGACGTAAAGGAGCAGCCAGAGCAGCCCGCGCCCGAGGCACGAGAGGGGCGCGAGAGACGCTCGGGCGGCACGAGCGAGATGCTCGCCCTCGGGCCTCCGGGACAGAACGTCCGAGCGCCGTCTAGGGGCGCCAAGGGCCGCCCCCGGCACTCTTCCAAGGTCCGGCGCCGGAAGCGGTCGAGGGGGTTCCGGAGGGCGCTGGGAAAGCTCGTGCGGGGGCTGGCGGTCGTCCTGGTTCTCGTCATCTCCATGATGCCGGCTTACCTCTGGGGGTCCAGCCGGTACTTCTTCGAGTTCGACGAGGGGGAGGTCGTGGCCCGCCAGGGTGTGCCCTACGCCCCGTTCGGGATCGAGCTCAACCGGGAGTGGCGCAGGCCAGGCCTCACCGAGTCGGAGATCAAAGACCCCTACAAGGACCCCATAAAGAACCACAAGCTCTACACTAAAGACCAAGCCGAAAAGGTCCTCGAGGACCTTGGTAGCTAGGATGCGCCTCTCTTGACCCAACGCGCCTTCACGCCCATGATCCTGGCGCTGCTCGTGACCACCCTGGGTTTCGCGACCCTCATCTTCGTCCAGGAGGCGGCGAGCCCGCCGCTAGTCTACGGCGCGTACTACGCCGGGACCCTCTTCGTGCTCTACGTCGGGGTGAGGCTTCTCTTGCCCCACTCCGACGTGCTGTTGCTGCCGATAGTCACGCTCTTGACGGGGCTCGGGCTCGTGATGATCTTCCGCCTGACCTACAACGTGGAGGGGGCGCAGAAACTCGCGCTGACGCAGGCGGTCTGGATCCTCATAGGGAGCGGCGCTATGTTCTTGCTGGTGCTGTTCTTCCGCGACTACGACCGAATCTTCGACTACAAGTACCTGCTCGCCATCGCGGCGGTCTTCCTGATCGCCTCGACGTTCACGCCCCTCGGCTACACGGTCAACGGGGCGCGGCTCTGGGTCGACCTCGGGCCCGTCAACTTCCAGCCCTCGGAGTTCGCCCGCATCGCCCTCGTGGTATTTTTCGCCGGGTACCTGGCCGAGAAGCGCGACGTGATGGCGGCGACCAGCCGCAGCTTTCTCGGCGTCCAGCTCCCCGCCATAAAGTACTTCGGACCAGTGGCCCTCGTCTGGGCCGCCTCCCTGGGCCTCCTCGTCTTCGAGAAGGACCTCGGGTCGAGCCTGCTCTTCTTCGCCGTTCCGCTGCTGATGCTCTACGCCGCAACGGGCCGTACCGCCTACGTGCTGTTAGGAGCCGTCCTCTTCACTTTGAGCTCCTTCGCGACCTTCCTCCTCTTCGAGCACGTGCAGGTGCGGGTGCAGAGCTGGCTGGACCCGTGGGAGGACCCCGACGGTACGGGGTTCCAGATCCTCCAGAGCATCTTCAACATCGCCGACGGCGGACTGCTCGGTACCGGGCTGGGGGCCGGCTTCGCCCAGACCATCCCCGAGGTCGAGACGGACTTCGTCTTCTCCGCTATAGCCAGCGAGCTCGGCCTGCTGGGGGCGACGGCGGTCTTGCTCGCCTTTCTGGCCTTCACTTACAGGGGCATAAAGATCGCCCTGCTCGCGGAGGATGATGCATCCAAGCTTCTGGCCCACGGGCTCACGGCGATGTTCGCCCTTCAGACCCTCGTTATCGTGGGCGGGGTCACTAGGGCCATACCGCTCACGGGGATCACGCTACCCTTCGTCTCCTACGGCGGCTCCTCCGTCGTCGGCAACTTCATCCTTACGGGCCTTCTCCTGCTCGTCTCCGAGAGGGCTGGCCGGCGCGAGGCCGAGGGGCTCGCGTACAGGGATGATCCGTGGGGGTCTGCGTGAACGCGCACCTCAGGCGCACCTTCTACCTGTTCGTGGCGGGGTTCGCAGGTCTCGTCGTGATGCTAGCCTACTGGCAGGTCTACTCCAGGGAGGCGCTGGCCAACAACCCCGAGAACGGGTTTCAAACCCAGCGCTCCATCTCCTCACCGCGCGGTCTTATCCTGGCCAGCGATGGCGAGACCGTGCTCGCCAAAAGCGTCGAGCGCCCCACCCCGAGGGGCCCGGTCTACGACCGCTTCTATCCTCTTGGCGAGCCTTTCTCGAACGTGGTCGGCTACTGGAGCACCCGCTACGGGGCGACGGGCATAGAGATCTCCAACAACTCCGACCTCTCCAGCATAGTAGGGGAACCCGAGACGCTAGACGACCTGATCAACCGCGCCACAGGGGGTCCGCAACCGGGCAACAACGTGGTCCTCACCCTCGACCCCGAGCTCCAGAAGCTAGCCTATGAGGAGCTCTCCGCGAGCTCCACGGGCAGGGGCGCCGTGGTCGCGCTTGACCCCAAGACGGGGGAGATCCTCGCGATGGCCACCTCTCCTTCCTTCGACCCCAACCAGGTGGACGAGAACTACCCCGAGCTCGCCAGCGCCAAGGGCGCGCCCCTCGTGGACCGCGCGACCCAGAGCCTCTACCCGCCCGGCTCGGTCTTCAAGGTTATAACGGCTGCAGCGGCGCTGGAGGCCGGGGTCAGCCCGGAGCAGAACTTCTTCGACAGCGGGGCCTACGAGCTGCCAGGGTACACCGTCCACAACTTCGAGGGCAAGGACTACGGGGAGGTGACCTTCACGCGGGCGCTCGCCTACTCCATCAACGTGGTCTTCGCGAAGATCGCGGTCGAGATCGTTGGGGCGCAGCCCCTGACGGAGATGGCCCTGGACTTCGGGTTCGGCGACCCCTACGACGACTTCGCCGTCCCCGTCTCGGGGAGCAGCGTCAACAGCCTTCCGCCTGAGGAGTGGACCACGGGCACCCTCGCCCAGACGGCCTTCGGCCAGGGCGAGGTGCAGACCAACGCCTTCGAGATGGCGCTCATCGCAGGGGCCATCGCCAACGACGGCGAGCTCATGGAGCCCCGCCTCGTGCGCGAGGTCCGCTCGCCTGACGGCATCATCCTCGACAAACCGACCCCCAGCGTCCGCCGGCAGGCGCTCCCGCACAGCACGGCCGCCACCCTGAACGAGATGATGCAGCAGGTCATCATCCAGGGGAATCTGACCGAGGCCGAGATAGAAGGCGTGAAGGTAGCGGGAAAGACGGGGACAGCCGAGTCGGGCAACGGGCTCCCGCACTCGTGGTGGATCACCTTCGCCCCCGCCGACGACCCGGAGATCGCCATGTGCGTGATGATCGAGAACGGCGGGAGGGCCGACAAGGGCGCCCTGCCCATAGCGGCCCGCCTGATGAGGGCCTACCTCGAGAGAGGGATCTGAACCTTGACCGCCCTCGCGTCTATAATCTAGGCTCGTGCAGCAGCTCGTAGACAACCGTTACCGTCTTCTGAGGTCGCTGGGCAACGGTGGCATGGCCGACGTCTACCTGGCCCACGACGACACCCTCGATAGGGACGTGGCCCTGAAGGTGATGAGCAGCCGTTACGCGGGCGACGAGGAGTTCGTCGAGCGCTTCAAGCGCGAGGCCCAGAGCGCCGCGGCCCTCTCGCATCCGAACATAGTCTCCATCTTCGACAGGGGCGAGTCAGGGGACAGTACGTACTACATAGCCATGGAGTACCTGCCCGGCGGAACCCTGAAGGACCGCATCGTCAAGCGCGGCGCGCTCCCGGCCCACACGGCGGCGGCCGTGGCGCTCCAGATCGCCGAGGCCTTAAGGGCGGCCCACGAGCGCGACGTCATCCACCGCGACATAAAGCCCCACAACATCCTGGTAACTGGGGTGGGCGACGTCAAGGTCACGGACTTCGGCATAGCCCGCGCCGCGGCCTCTTCTACCATGACGAGGACGGGCCACATCCTGGGTACGGCCCACTACATCTCGCCCGAGCAGGCGATGGGCGAGCCTGTCGGTCCCGCGAGCGACCTCTACTCTTTAGGCGTCGTCCTCTACGAGATGCTCACGGGCGAACTACCCTTCGACGCCGACACCCCTCTAGGGATCGCGATGAAGCACGTCAACGGGTATCTGCGCCCGCCGAAGGAACTCAACCCTTCTGTGCCAGACGGCATAAACGCCATAACGCTCAGGCTGCTCGCCAAGAACCCGGAAGACCGCTACGCGAGCGACTCTGAGCTCATAGAGGACCTCGAGCGCGTCTGTGCCGGCCTCGACCCCGCAGGCGCCACGACGGAGATGATGACCCACGCCATGCCACGGGTCATGTCGCCGACCATGCGTATCAACTACCCACCGCCCCCGCAGAGGGCGGGCCTCGACAAAAAGAGGCGCAGGAGGGCTGCGTCCCTGCTGCTCGCCCTCCTCTTGCTCCTGGTCCTGGCCTCGCTCGCCTGGGCCGGCTACGGTCTACTCTCGGAACGGCAGGCGGCCAGGGAGGCGCCACGGCTCGGCGTCCCCGACCTGGTCGGCATGAGCCTAAATAGCGCCGAAAAGGAAGTCGGGGACGATTTCGACATCGAGGTCGCGAAGAGCGTCTCCTCAGAGAAGCCCGTCGACACCATACTCAGCCAGGATCCAAGCACCGGGAAAGCCGAGAAAGGCTCGACTATCTCGGTCGAGGTCGTGGGGACGCGGGTGTCGGATGTGCCCGACGTCTTGGGCGCGGGGCGCCAACAGGCGGAGCGGAAGCTGAAGGAAGCCGGCTTCGAGGTCGAGGTCGACGAGCGGGAGAGCTCCTTCGATGATCGGGGCCTGATCGTAGGCCAGGACCCCCCGGGCGGTGCGCGGGTGGAGGTGGGATCGGAGATATTCATCGCCGTCGGTACGGGACCCTCGAGCGTTCAGGTTCCACGGCTGTACGGGAACACCCCGGCGCAGGCGGAGTCGGTACTCCAGGGCGCTGGCCTGGAGCTTGGCACCCAGAGCAGTGACTACAACAGTGACGTTGCGGAGGGCAGCATCTTCTACCAGGACCCCTCGGGAGGGGAGAGCGTAGAGCCAGGGAGCGCGGTCGACGTAAGCGTCAGCCTGGGTCCCGAGCAGGTCGAGGTCCCCGAGGTCTACGGCCTGAGCGTGTCTGCGGCCCAGACGGCGCTGTCCAAGGCCGGGCTGGGCTCGACCCCCATCGAGGTGGAGGGCGACGAGGCGGCAGGCACCGCGCTCTCGACTGACCCAGGGGTCGGCGAGTTGGTGGATCCAGGCTCCACCGTGAGCCTCTTCTACAGCGCGGGTCCCCCTCCCGTTACGACGGCATCCCCGGACGCCTCAGCGTCGCCCGCCACTTCGGCCAAGCCAGAACCAGCCCCAGATCAGGGGATCCAGGACGAAAGGAACGCCGCCACGAAACCCGCCACTGAAAGACGCCCGGCCAGAAGACCGGAACCCGGCCAGGACAACAGCGGACCGAGCGTCACCATCCAGCCCAAAGCCACCACTGACAACAGCGGACCTGGTAGCGGCGGACAGCAGGAACCCGCACCTGGCACGAAAAAGAGCCAGGAGCCGAGCAAAGAAAAGTAAGGGTCGGACCATCGAGGCGATGCACACCGCCGATCCAGCTCCGTTCCCAGAAAACCCCTGAAACCTGAAGCCTGAAGCCGCGCTCTGCTCCGCAGAGCGCTCTAGAGAAGCTCCCGCCTCACATAGTCTCCGAGGGACCCTACGGGCGTCTCCACGGGAGGATTTACCTCGACGAAGCTGTGGCGGCCGATGGCGTTCTCCAGGAGCCAGTCTTCCTCGACGGTCTTGGCGTGCTCGAGGTCGTAGCCCGTCTCGAAGTAGACCGTGCGAAGCCCGCCCGAGGGCAGTTCAACCACCAGGATCGGGTACTCTCCGGGAGAGTGCGCCCTGATCCTGACGCTCTCGTGGGCCTGGTAGCCTTTCACGCCCCAAGTCTATACGAGATCGGTATGCAAAATCAGCACTTCAGCTTGCGCAAGTCCTGGCTGACTGGCTGAAAAGCCGCCTGGCGAAGCCTGGCGGCTTGCTGAGACGCTGACAAGTGGAGGCCGTAAGGCCGGAGCGTGCTGCCCCCGCCAACGGCGGGGGCAGAGAAGGGCCGTGATAAAATCACGGGAGCATGAAGACGCCGTATGACATTCATATTCGCGGAGGGAGCCACTATGTCAGATCCCATACCCAAAGACGGAGGAACTGAGGCCGGAGCCTCAGAGGGGATCGCAGATGAACCCCTGCTCGACAGGCTTCCGCCCGAGGATCTGCCCGAGGAGTTGCTCCTGCGACGTCTCGGTAGGCTCGACACCAGGCGCGCGCTCGCCGAGCTCTGCAGGAACGTGCCGGGCCTCGAAGAGGTCCTCCTGCCAAGGGGCATACAGGCCGACGCCCTGACGCGCAAGTCCGGCGGGGGCGCGCCGCTCCTTCGGGGTATCGTCCGCAGGATCTCCCACGACGCCGCCGCCTGGGGCGCGTTCCGCACCGCCATCCAGGAGCAGATCCCGCCCGAGACCTTTGAGGCCCTGGAGGGTTTCTCCCTGGAGAACCTGGAGGAGCTCGAGCGGGCCCACACCACCGAGGGCTTGCTACTGGCCGCCCTCAGCGCTGAAGAGGAGCCGGAAGAGGGCGTCGTCGAGGCGCTCGTGGACGCCTGGCGGGAGGAGAGAGGCGAGGCCGAGAAGCGGGCCACCGAAGATGCGCGGGTCAGGGACCTCGAATCCGAGGTGGAGCGCCTGAAGAAGGATAACGAGCGGCTCTCCTTCGGATCCAGGACCGCTAAAGAGAGGGCCGCCGCCCTCGCCGAAGAGGTCGAGGTCCTTACCGGCGAACGCACGGACACCTCCGAGCTGGTCAGGAAGGCGGAGGAGAGGGCGGCCTCGGCGTTGGACCTGAGGGGCCAGCTCGACGAGCGCATCGAGGACCTCGAAAAGCGCGGCGCCCAACTCGAGAAGGCGCTCGAGGGCGAGCGCTCGGCCTACTCCAGGGCGGCCGAGCGCGTCGAGGAGCTGCACGAGGAGCTCGGGCGGGTGGTCGAGGAACGCGACAGGATAAAGAACGCCCTGCAGGACGCCCGCTTTACCGACAGGGGTTTCGGAGAGCTCCTAGTGCGGGCTATAAAGAACGAGGTCGCGGCCCTGCCCACCTCGCTCGAGAGCACCGCGCAGGCAGCCCGCCTGATGGAGTTCATGGGCAAGGTGCTCCAGGCGCACGCAGATCTGCGCAGCCCCAGGGAACAGGGCCCCAGGACAGCGGAGGAAGATCCCGACGACAAGGACCCTTCTCCAGCGACCCGGCAGGAGAAAACGGACGGGGCGGCGCGTAGCGCCACGCTCCCCGGGATCGGCGGCTACGCCAGGCCAAGGCCGACGCTGTCCTTCCGTGCCCTGGGAGGGGCGGGAGAGGTGGGTGGCAGCAGCCACCTCCTCGACTTCGGCGAGACGAGGATCCTGGTCGACGCGGGGATCAAACCCGACGGACGCGGCCCCGCAACGCCCGACTTCGGCGGGCTGGACGGGCTCGATGCGGCCGTTATAACGCACGCGCACCTCGACCACTGCGGAGCGCTGCCCCTCCTGGTCAGGGACCGGCCGGGGTTGCCGATCTACTGTACACCCCCTTCGGCCAAGCTCATAGTCAGCGCGCTCAACGACCACGCGGCGATGGGCGGCGGCCTACCCGGCGGCGCGCCCATCCACGAGGTCCGTAAGCGGCTCGTCCCCGTACCCTTCGGCAAGCCGCTCGAAGTCGGGGGGACGAAGGTCACGCTGACCGAGAGCGGCCATATCCTGGGGGCGGCGAGCGTCCTCTTCTCATCGGGGCCGGCGACCGTCTTCCACACCGGCGACATCTGCATGGAGGACCACTTCTCTATCCCCTCGGCCAGGCTACCCGAGGTCAGGGACATAGACCTACTCGTCATGGAGGCGACCCTGGCCGACCAGAAGCCGCAACCGTTCTCCGAGTCGATCAGGACGATGGTCGAGGTCATAAACGACACGACGCTGGAGCGGGGCGGGACGGTCTTGATCCCGACCTACGCCTTAGGGCAG
>Ga0126307_10000665_pt1 | contig 22437 bp, 24 predicted proteins | sample Plot28_FD_89955 | JGI IMG/M metagenome (GOLD analysis project Ga0126307, IMG submission 89955) | Serpentine soil microbial communities from UC McLaughlin Reserve, CA, USA - Plot28 | ecosystem: Environmental > Terrestrial > Soil > Grasslands | place: USA: UC McLaughlin Reserve, Lake County... | reverse complement strand
GTCCGGCGTCCTCATCGTCCTCACCAGGATGCGCAGGATCCTCGAGGTGGACATCCCGAACGACCGCATCGTCGTCGAGCCCGGCGTCATAAACGTCTGGGTCTCCCAGGAGGTCGCCGACGAGGGCTACTACTACGCCCCCGACCCGGCGAGCCAGATCGTCTCCTCCATCGGGGGGAACCTCGCGGAGAACTCGGGCGGCGTCCACTGCCTGAAGTACGGCTTTACGACGAACCACGTCATGGGGGCCGAGGTCGTGTTGCCCGACGGCTCGGTCGTGCACATCGGCGGCGGCAAGTCACCCGACGCACCTGGCTACGAGCTCCTGGGCGCCTTCGTGGGCTCGGAGGGCACCCTGGGGATCGCCACCAAGATAACGCTCAGGATCCTGCGCAAGCCCGAGGCCGTCAGGACGCTTCTGGCCGCATTCAAGGACACGGAGGAGGCCGGCGGGGCCGTCTCAGGGATCATCGGCGGCGGTATAGTGCCAGCGGCCATCGAGATGATGGACGCCCTCACCATCGAGGCGGTAGAGAGGCAGGTCGCGCCGGGCTTCCCTGAGACGGGTGCCATCCTGATCGTCGAGCTCGACGGGCCCGAGGCAGAGGTCGAGCATCAGTTCGAGCACGTCATAAGAGTCTGCAAGGAGAACGACGCTTCGGAGATAAGCATCGCCGAAGACGACGAGGAGCGGGCGCTTTTCTGGAAGGGACGGAAGGCCGCCTTCGGGGCGATGGGCTCCATCTCCAACGACTACTACGTCCAGGACGGGGTCGTCCCGCGCACGGAGCTAGGGGCCGTCCTGAAGAAGATAGCGGACTTGAGCGAAGAGTACGGCCTCAGGGTCGCCAACGTCTTCCACGCCGGCGACGGCAACCTCCACCCGCTAGTCCTCTACGACAACGACGTCCCAGGCGAGGCCGAGAAGGCCGAGGAGCTTGCCGGTGATATCGTCTTCGCCTGCCTGGAGCACGGCGGGTCGCTCACGGGCGAGCACGGCATCGGGCGCGACAAGATGAAGTACATGCCCAGGATGTTCACCTCGGACGACATGGACGTCATGCAGCTCCTCAGGTGCGCCTTCGATCCGCACCGCATCTGCAACCCGGGCAAGATCTTCCCTACCCCCCGCCTCTGCGGCGAACGCCCCGGTCCCTTCCATATGCACCCGGTACAGAAGGCCGGCCTCGCGGAGAACTTCTGATGCAGACGCAGAACGTCCCCACGGAAGAGCTTAAGGGCATAGTAGGCGAAGAGCACGTCAGGGAAGCCTCGGCCGAGGACGCCGTAGACGGGGTGGAGCCAGCCCTCGTCGTCGAGCCGGCGACGATCGAAGAGACGAGCGAGGTCATGAAGCTAGCGAGCCGCGAGGGGCTCGCAGTCTCGCCGCGCGGCGGCGGGACCAAGATGGGCCTCGGTAACCCCCCGCGGGAGGTCGACCTCATCCTGAGCACCGCGCGCATGGACGGGATCATAGAGCACGTCCCTGGGGACCAGATCGTGCGCGTTCAGGCCGGCCTGAAGCTGCAAGACCTGCAGGAGAGCCTCGCCGAGTCGGACCAGATGCTCGGTGTTGACCCCCCCGAAGAGGGGGCCACTATCGGGGGTATCGTGGCGGCGAACTCCTCGGGACCCAGGCGTCTCAGGTACGGCACGCTCAGGGACCTTATCATCGGGATAAGGGTAGTTCTCGCCGACGGAACGGTGGCGAAGGCCGGCGGCAAGGTCGTCAAGAACGTGGCCGGCTACGACCTCTCCAAGCTGTTCACGGGCTCCCTGGCAACCCTCGGCGTCATCGCCGAGGCGAACTTCAGGCTGCACCCGATCCGGGAGACGGCGAGGACCGTGCTCGTGAGGGTGGACGACCCCGAGAAGATAGCGGGAGTGGCCCAGGATCTCACGCACTCCTCCTTCAGCCAGTTCGTGCTCGACGCCCTTGAGATGCGCTGGGAAAGGGAGAGCGGCGCGGTCGTCGCCCTGTTCGAGGGGATCGAGCCGGCCGTGGAGGCACAGGCATCCACCGCGGCCGAGATTCTGCGCTCCCACGGCGAGGTGCACGTCCTCGGCAAGGATGATGGCGAAGCGTTCTGGGAGGATTTCGCGCGGCGGCCCTGGGCTGAGGGCGATGTGGGGCTCAAGGTCGGCGCCCCGCCCGCCGACCTTTCGGCCGTCCTCGATTCTGTTCTCGGGGCGGCAAGTCGCGCGGACGCCGAGGCCAGCATCTCCGGCCACGCCGGAACCGGGGTTACCTTCGTGGGACTCTCAGGTGGCGAAGACAGGCTCGTTGAGGTCGTCGAGGAGATACGCGAGATCCGGGTCCGCAGGGGCGGTAGCGTCGTCGTGCAAGAGGCTCCTCTCGCCGTCAAGGAGAGGCTGGACGTGTGGGGGCCAGTTGGAGATTACCTCGGCCTCACGCGGCGGGTAAAGGAGAAGTTCGATCCGGGGTACACCATGAACCCCGGAAGATACCTGGGAGGCATCTAGTGACCGAAGGAAACGGCACTCGAAACGGTTCAGGTAGCGAGGACCGCTACAGCGCGACAGACGCGACCGAGCGGCGGCGCTCCGAGGGCACGACGGGCGAGGAGGCGATGGCCGGGGCCATCGGCGCGGGGAGCCCCGAGGACGTCGGACAGAGCACCCTTGCCGCGGGCGACTCGATACAGCAGACCGTGGGCGCGGACCGGGCCGAGAGCGGCTCGTACGTGTTCCCCGCCTTCGACGACCACCACCCGCCGGAGAAGGACCTCATAGACGACTGTGTCCACTGTGGCTTCTGCCTGCCGACCTGCCCGACCTACGTCCTCTTCGGTGAGGAGATGGACTCGCCTCGCGGGCGCATCTACCTGATGAATAAGGGCCTCACCGAGGAGCCGATGAACGACGAGATGGTCCGCCACTGGGACCTGTGCCTCGGGTGCATGGCCTGCGTTACAGCCTGCCCTTCGGGGGTCCAGTACGACAAGCTTATAGAGGCCACGCGCTCTCAGGTCGAGCGCCGCTACGAGCGCCGGGTCGACGACAAGGCCTTCAGGGAGATGATCTTCCAGTTCTTCCCCTATCCGAACCGCCTGCGAGCCGTCGCGGCCCCGATGCGCCTCTACCAGCGCTTCGGCATCGGAGAGAAGCTGCGCAGGGCCGGCGTCATGCAACGCATCCCCGCCAGGATGCGGGCAATGGAGGCCCTCCTGCCGGACCTGCCGAAAGAAGAGAAGATCCCCGACCTCACGGGCCCTGTGGGCGAGAGACGTCGCAGGGTCGGCGTCCTGACAGGCTGCGTTCAGAGGGTCTTCTTCTCCCCCGTCAACGCCGCCACCGTTCGCGTCCTCGCCGCCGAGGGGTGCGAGGTGGTGGCCCCCAAGCAGGGTTGCTGCGGCGCCCTCTCCACCCACGCTGGCCGCGAGGAGGAGTCCCTGGACTTCGCCCGCAAGACCATAGACACCTTCGAGGACCTAAAGCTGGACAACGTCGTCGTCAACGCCGCTGGCTGCGGCTCGACGATGAAGGAATATGGTTATCTACTACGCGACGACCCAGAGTATGCGGAGAGGGCGAAGGCTTTCAGCGCGAAGGTCCGCGATGTCTCGGAGTTCCTCCAGGAACTCGGCCCCGTGGCACAGCGTAATCCGCTGCCCGTTACTGCGGCCTACCATGACGCCTGCCACTTGGCGCACGCGCAGGGAGTCCGCAAGCAGCCGCGCCAGACCCTCAAGCAGATACCCGGGATGGACGTAAAGGAGATCCGTGAGGCCGAGATCTGCTGTGGATCCGCGGGTATCTACAATATGGTCGAGCCCGTGCCTGCCGCCGAGCTCGGTGAGCGCAAGGCGAACAACATCCTGAAGACCGGGGCGCAGATGATCGTCACCTCCAACCCTGGCTGCATACTCCAGATCCAGGCGAGCCTGAAGAAGATGGGCCACGACGGCCTCCCGATGGCCCACCCTGTGGAGGTCCTCGATGCCTCCCTGCGTGGAGAGCCTGTAGAGACGCTACTCGACACCTAGCATGAGAACCGCCCGTTCCCTCCTCGCCGTCCCTGCAACGCGGCGGAGGATGGTCGAGAAGGCGCTCGCCTCGGACGCCGACGCCGTGTTCCTCGACCTCGAAGACGCAGTCGCCCCTGACAGCAAGGCTGCGGCCCGCAGGCACATTATCTCTGCCATAGAGGAGCTCGACTGGCGCGCTCGTCCGACGCTCTTCAGGGCCAACGCGCTGGACACGCCTTACTTCTATAGGGACCTGATCGGGGTTGTCGAAGAGGCCGGTGACTCCTTGGGCGCCGTCATGATCCCTAAGGTGAGCCGTCCCGAAGACCTCCACGCCGTCTCTACCCTGCTCTCAGGGATGGAACTGGCAACGGACCTGAAAAAGGGCAAGATAAAGATCGAAGCCCAGATAGAGAGCGCCGAAGGCCTGACCAACGTAGACTCGATAGCCCGCGCCACGGCCCGCCTCACGACCCTCCACTTCGGCCCCGGCGATTTCGCGGCGAGCGTGGGCATGCCCATGACCAGCATCGGCGTGATGGACGAGTGGGACGAGGTGTATCCCGGCCACCGCTTCCACTACGCCATGCAGCGCATCGTCGTCGCGGCCCGCGCCGCAGGCCTGCGCGTCCTGGACGGCCCCGTCGCCGACTACGGCGACGAGGAGGGACTGCGCAGGAGCTGCCTCATCGCCCGTTCTTTGGGCTTTGATGGCAAGTGGTGCATTCACCCCGCCCAGATCGAGATAGTCAACGAAGTCTTCTCGCCCACCGAAAAGGAAGTGGAGTGGGCGAAGAAGGTCGTCGCCGCCTACGATGAGGCTAACGCCGCCGGCTCCGGATCTGTGAGCCTGAACGGGCAGATGGTTGACGCCGCCTCCATAAAGATGGCCAGTAACACGCTCGGCAAAGCTCCGAAGAAGGACCCTTGAGCCGGGCCCAACGTGGCCACTGCTTCACCGGCTCGGCAACCGCTGGGCTCTTGGCCTGGCGGTCTGACACGAACCGATGAACGGTCCGAAACACCTGCCTTACGTGACGCGACCCGCAAGACTGAGTACCCGTACGGTGCGCTGGTTGCGGGTCTTGTTGCTTGCGGCTTCGGCGACCGTGTTCGGTCTGTTTTATCTCCTGTCGGCGGAGTTCCGCTCCGAGACGAACCGGGCGGTGGGCATCCTGGGTCGCGGGGACATCGCTGGCTTGCGGGATTACATCGTCTCGTTCGGTCTCTGGGCGCCTGTGGCCTCGTGTTTTCTGATGGTGTTGCAGGCGCTGGTTGCGCCAGTACCTTCCTTCCTTATCACCTTCGCCAACGGGCTTGCTTTCGGGGTGTTCTGGGGCTGGATGCTATCCTTGTTCGGGCACGTTCTCGCTGCGGCCGTGTGCTTCGGGATCTCTCGCGCTTTGGGCAGAGTCCCCGTGGAGGTGCTCGTCGGGAAGACAGGCCTCGAGTCTGCCGATCGCTGGTTCGCGCGGTGGGGAGTCTACGCTGTGTTCGTCGGACGGCTCCTGCCAGGTGTCGCCTTCGACGCCATCTCCTACGCCGCCGGCCTCACCAGGATGCGGTTCAGGAACTTCTTGGCCGCCACGGCCCTCGGCATCTTCCCCCAGACTTTCCTCTACTCGTACCTGGGCCGCCAGGCGCCCGAGTACGTCGCCCTGTTCCTGGTGACCTCGGGTCTCGTGGTCTTGGGGGTGGTAGCTGTCGCCGTCGTCAGGTACGGGAGGCAACGCCGCAAGCCCAAGCGTAACCCGGGCTAGCGAAGTAGGCCCTGTGGACGGCTACGTGGCGGGTAGAATAAGCACCATGACGCAGATCTTCGATCCACCGGTAGAATATTCGACCCAGACGATCGGGTCTCTCATCGTCATAACGGGCTCGATGTTCTCGGGCAATACTGAGGAGTTGATCCGGCGCGTACGCCGCGCCCTCTACGCCCGCCGTAGCGCGCAGGTCTTCAAGCACGCCATCGACACCCGTTCGGGGCAAACCGAGATACGCTCCCACAACGGCGTCCCGCACAGAGCGCTCGCCGTCTCGACCAGCGAGGAGCTGCTCGCGAAGGTCGAGGAGACCACGGACGTCGTGGCTATCGAGGAGGTGCAGTTCTTCGATGAGGGAATAGTCGAAGTCTGCCGGCGACTGGCCGACGCGGGATACGAGGTCATCGCGACGGGCCTCGACATGGACTTCAGGGGTGAGCCGTTCGGGCCGATGCCGAGGCTACTGGCCGAGGCCGACGAGGTGGTCAAGCTCAGAGCTATCTGCGCCCGCTGCGGCAGGGACGCCTCTCGCTCGCAGCGGCTCATAGACGGAAGGCCAGCGCCCGTCTCCGCGCTGACCATACTCGTCGGGGCCGAGGAGAGCTACGAGGCCCGCTGCCGTCATTGCCACGAGGTGCCCGAGGGCGTGTTCCACTACGGATTCCCTGGAGTCTAGCGAACCGGAGTGACGGGATAATGCCGCGAAAGTACATCGTAATCCTGATCCTGTTCTGCATCGCTTTGAACGCGGCTGGGTTTTTGTGGAAGCTCTTCGAGCCCGTTCTGTTCTACGACGAGGTCGCCCATTTCGTCACGCCGTTCACGCTCGTGCTCATACTGGCGGAGATCATCTACCGTAGTGGGGGAGACGACGAGTTCTTCAACACGCCCCTGCGGGCCGTCGTTACAGGCTCTGTCATCGGGCTTCTCGGCGCCGCAGGTTGGGAGGTCGTCGAGCTCGTGATGTCCGTGATGGGCATCAGCGTGTCCAACGCCACGCTCGATACGATCTTCGACGTCCTCCTCGGCGTCCTCGGCGGCGCTGCGGGCGCGTGGGCCGCAGACCGCTACCTCGACCGCATCTTCGGACGCTCGCGTACGGACCCCAACCAACCCCGCGTCCGTTGAAGCATTTCAGCGTGTCAGCACGCGCCCTGTCGGGCGCTCGTCAGCACTTCGGCATTTCAGCTTTCGCGAGCGCAAGCCCTGGCTGACTTGCTGAAAGACGACGGAGCCGCCGTGCTGAGGAGCGAAGCCCGAAGGGCGTGGCGTGCCGACTAGCTCTCCTGCGACTCGTCCCACTCGTCCTGGACGTTGTCCTTCACGCCGCCTGTGCTCGCTTCTTTCTCGACTGCCTCTTTCGAGGCGTCCCTGCCGGGCTTGCCTCGCTCCGCTGCCTCGTCGAGCTCGTCGCGTACGTTATCCTCCGTTCCCCCTGGACGCGCGCGGCGTTCGCGCTCGGTCATGGGTCCTCCTTCTCGGTCGCCTCACGTCGGCTATGCTGCCAGTTTATGCTAACACGCGGCAGTGTGGGCCAGCCTGGTAGCGACTCGCGGGATGACCCTGGCGCCTTGGCGATCGACCCGGCATCGAGATATGCCCGTGTTACTTAGATCACCCTTGCGGGGAAGAATGCAAGGCAGGCGAATCGACAGGAGGAGACGTGAGCACTACGACCCTGATCGTGATCATAGTGGTGGTTGTTATCGTGATCTTGTTGCTGGCGCTGTTCTTCGCCTCGCGCCGGAGGGCTGCGCAGAGGAGCGAGGAGCAGCGGGAGCGGAGCAGGGAGGAGTTCGGCTCCGAGTACGAGCGGACGGCACAGGAGAGAGGCTCCGAGGAGGAGGCCGAGAGGGAGCTCAGAGAACGTCGCGGTCGCGTAGAGCGGCGGGTCGAGCCGCTCTCCGAAGAGAGCCGCGGTCGCTATGAGGAGCAGTGGGAAGAGGTTGAGAGGGTCTTCGTAGACAATCCGGAGAGGTCCATAGAGATGGCGGACCGGACCGTCTCAGACATCCTGAACGAGCGCAACTTCGTCTCCGACGCAGGCCAGTCCGAGGAGGAGACCGAGCGGAGCCTGGCCGTAATGCACCCCGACGTCGCCGACGACTACAGGGAGGCGCGGGGCATGAGGGCCGAAGTCGTGGCGCGTTCGTCCGGACTCTCAGACGAAGAGTCGAATGAGGAGTCCACCGAAGAGTTGCGGCAGGCCATCCGCAAGTATCGTGCGGTCTACCAGCGGCTCGTGCAGGGATAAAGAGGCTGCCGAAGGGGCGACGTGGGGGCGCTTGCCGCCGGGTTCTGGGGGTTCGTTGGGGGGGCTTCGCTCCTTTTGGGGGCGCTCGTGGGTATCTACGCCGGCGCCTCGAAGCGCACCATAGCGACCGTCATGGCGCTCGGGGCCGGGGTCTTGATCTCCTCGGTCGCCTTCGAGCTCATGGACGAGGCCTACCAGGAAGGAGGCTTCGACGCGTCGGCCCTGGGGCTCTTGCTCGGGGCCGTGGCCTTCTTCTTCGCCGACAGGGAGGTGAACAGGAGGGGAGGGACACGCCGCAAGAACCCCGGAGATAAACAGGGTGACTCGGCGACCGCCATCGCCATAGGCGCGCTCATGGACGGCATCCCGGAGTCGGCAGCCATAGGGATCAGCCTCCTCGAAGGCGGTAAGATCAGCGCCGCCCTCGTCGCCGCCGTCTTCCTCTCCAATGTCCCCGAAGGACTGTCCTCGGCCTCGGGGATGATACGGGCAGGACGCTCAAGGGCCCACATCCTCGGGCTGTGGGGTGGGGTGACGCTCGTCTCCGCGTTGGCCGCGCTGCTCGGCTACCTCTTTCTCGCCGGTGCCTCGGAGGATGTAGTCGCCACTATCCAGGCCTTCGCGGCCGGGGCCATCCTGACGATGCTCGCAAGCACCATGATGCCAGAAGCCTACAGAGAGGGCGGTGAGGTCGTCGGGCTCGTCACCGCCGCCGGCTTCCTCCTCTCCTTCGTCCTGAGCCACCTTGAGTAAGGGTCGCAAAATAGAGGGATGGCCTGCGAACCTGCTACATACTTCGGACCACGGGCCAGGACAGGTCTAGTTGTGTAAGTTACTATCTACGCACGTATTCGCGAAGGAGAAAGGCCGATGGCTACACTGGTGTGTCCGTGCGCGCGCGGGGGAGACCTGTGGGGGAGTTCTGGTGGGTAGGCCGAGAGTAAAAGTGGATGTTCTTCGACGACGGGACTAGCGAGACTTACACCGAGCAGGTTACGCACTGTCAGGGGCGCGGCAGGCGCCTCGAGCGGAAGACCCTCGAAGCTGTATCCTCTTTCGCGCGCCAGCGATAGCAGAGGACGATTCGGGCACCCCTTCAGGGGTTCGGCGCCGGATCTACGGGGATGAGGCTCTCCCGAGAACCGGATTACGTATTAGCCGGTAGATCGCTCCTGGAGGCGCGCAGCGCCTACCGCTGCGGTGGATTCCCGCTTTCGCGAGAATGACAGGAGAGGTGGCGAGGATGACGGTTATGCTGGGAGCAGGGGGTAGGAGCTGTGCTCGCCGATGTTCTGCACCGCAGGAACCTGATCTCCCAGGGCATTCTTCCGATTCGTTTCAAGGAAGAATCGGACTACGGCTCCTTCGAGCAGGGACAGAAGTGGGAGCTGCCGGAGATCAGGGAGCGCCTAAAGTACGGCGCCGGAGAGGTCCCGCTGAGAAAAGAAGACGACGAGGTAACGCTCCTTGCCGAGTACTCTCGCAAAGGGAGCGCGACATCCTCCTGGCCGGGGGCATAATGCGCCAGTTGCGCGAGAAGACGGAGGACCGACAGCCCGGGCCCCCACATCGGGTCTCCGGCAAAGCCGAAAGGTAGCTTATTCGCTGCGGTAGATGGGTGTAGTCACACGCGATCTACAGGGAAGTTGACTAAAGAGGGGTCAACTTTCCGTTCGCTGTTTGTCACCGACGGACGCTCGCTGGCCGGCCCTTTCGGGGCGGAGGGCCGAGAGGAGCAGCAGCCCGACGCCGACGACAATCGCGGCGTCGGCTGCGTTGAAGATGTACCAGAAGCTGAAGTGGACGTAGTCCGTGACTTCACCACTAGTCAGACGGTCGAGAAGGTTGCCCGCGGCACCGCCCAGGATCAGGCCGCACCCCAGCATCGTCAGCTTCGATGGCCTCCCCGACAACAGCATCCAGAGCACGACCACGACGGCGACGGCACTCCCGGCGAGGAGAACCATCTGGCTCCCACCGAGTATGCCGAAGGCCCCGCCGTCGTTCTTTATGTAGGTGAGGCTGAGGAAGCCCGGGACGAGGGTGATGCTCTCTCCGACCCGCATCGAACCCTCGACGACGGACTTTATTGCCTGGTCCACGATGAAGACCGCGGCCGCGAGCGCGAGGGCGAAGAGCAGCCTCGTCAGGCGGGTCATCACGAAATGGGATGCATTTCAGGACCACTCATCGGCGCGTTGATCCTAGCATGATTCTCAGCCGGCGAGCCGGACTGTCGCCGAGCCCTGGACGTGCGGCGTGAGGCTCGACAGGAAAACAGGCGGGTGGAAGCTCTCGAACGTCTCGATCTCGAACCCGGCTTCCTCGATGGCCGCGATGGTGTCTCGATTGGGGTGGCAACCGCCGAGGAGCCGCCCCCAGAGAGGCTCGACGCGATCCTGCCAGCGGGCCGTAGACTCAGCGGCGCGTACGTGCTCGATAAACAGCAGCCTGCCGCCCGGACGCAGGACGCGCCTGACCTCATTCAGTGCAACCTCCTGATCCGGAACCGTGCACAAAACGAGCGTCGAGACTACGGTGTCGAAGCTCCCATCAGAGAAAGGCAGCGTCTCTGCCCCGGCCGCCGAGACCTCGACGGGGACGCAGACGTCCGCAAGCTTCTGGTCGAGCCTCTTTCGCATAAAAGGGTCGGGCTCGACGACGATCACCCGGTCTACATTACGGTAGTGCGCTAGGTTCGCGCCGGTGCCGCCACCAATCTCGAGCACAGCGCCGCGTGCCCCGACGAGCAACCGCCTCCTGCGCCCGCCCATCCACTTCCGCTCCATAGAGGCGCCCATCAGGTCGTAGAGCGCCGCGAACACGGGATGTCCGTCTTTCATCGAGTTGGTTTCGTGATTGGCGCGCGATCTCCTCATTGGTTCTCCATCCGGAGTCTGACACGTCAAAAGCAACTTCGCCATTTCAGCTTCGTTGGGAGTGGCTTGCGTTCGTTTCGCTTTGCGGTGGATAAGGCCCCCGCGTCGTTTACCACGGAGCCTGGCTGCGCGCCGGAGCCTCGCTGGCAGACCCTTGCTGAAATGCTGGACCGCGGACCTACCCACATTCGGTCTTGGGACCGATGCCGAACTGCTGGTTTGGGAGTACCTTACTTTCGTAAACCGTAGCTCGACGGAGAGGAGAAACAATGGAAGCGAAGGACCACAACTACGGGGTAGCCGGAGAGGAGGTCGCCCAGGGGCAAGGCCCGGTGACGATGGGCACCCAGGAAGAGCGAACGTTATCGGTGCTCGCGCACCTCAGCATGTTCCTCAACCTGGTCACCGGGTTCCTCGGACCCGTGGCCGCCCTGGTCATCTGGCTGGTCTACAGGGACCGGTCGAGGAGCGTGGCGTTCCAGGCTTTGCAGTCGATGTGGTACCAGGTGGCGTGGCTCGTGATCCTGGTCGCGGGATGGACCGTAACGACGCTCTTGATGCTCGTCTTGATCGGGTTCCTACTCGTCCCGGTGATGGCCCTGATCTCGGTGGTCCCGTTTGTGCACAGCGCCTACGCGGCCTACCGGGTGAGCAAGGACGGCGAGTACCGCTATCCGCTGATCGCCGACATGATCGAAGCGCGCTAGACGACCACCAGAGAGAACCGGCATCCCCGACCTTGATGGGTCGGGGATGCCGGTTCTGACGGGGCTCGCATCCTGGCGTTGCACCGTTTGCCCTCGTCGTACGTATACGTATAAGACGTGGATACTGGAGGAGGATAAGAATGCTGGATTCCAGGGAAAGTTCTCCACCGGCGGCAATCCCTGATACCGTGCCGAATACGGAGAGCCGCGACGTGACGCAGCTACTGCTCGGCGTATTGAGGAGCATCGAGCCCTACGAAGCGTGCATCCTCGAGGCCGAGCGGGAGGGGGACTTCGAGGTCGCCGCCTTCCTGCGCGAGTTGCAGCGACAAGACCTCATCCGGGCCAAGAAAGCGACCCGCCTGCTAAAGAGATCCCTCGAAGCGGTGTACGTAAACGTCGTGAGAGAGGGAGAGCCCTACGTCAAACTCTCCGTGAGATCTTAGCTTCTACAGCGGTTTCCGTATCGAGTGAGCTTGGAGGAATCGTGACGTTATCTCGCCTAGCAGCGGGATTCTCGGGGCTTTTCCTGAAGCCTGAAACCTGTTGGCTGTAGCCGCGGTTTGCGCAGCGGGCGCAGTCCTTCTGCTAACCGCTCTAGATCGTCCCATTCCGGGTGCTCATGAGGGTAGCGTACGCCCGCGATAGGAGATTTACACCGAGTTCGATTGAAAGGGATCGCGTCCGGGTTGCAGGCGAGCACTCCGAGACCCTCCCGTACGTCATTCCCGCGAAAGCGGAAATCCACCACAAGGAAGCCCAGCGCGATGGCGAGCTCCATCGCGCTGCTTGCATTCACTCGGACTTATTGCTACTCGACCATGACCCGCAGGAGGTGCTCTATGGCTTTCTCCGGGTCATCCGCGAAGCCCGTGTGGACCGGAGAGGGCTGCACCACTGTGCTGCGCGGCGCGACGAGCCACCCGAAGCGTTGGCCCTGAGGCAGCATGCCCACGGCGCCGGCTTCGTCCCCACCCTCGCACACCCGGCACGCGACCTCGAGGTGTGCCTGCACGGTCTCGGGGTCGAGGTTGGGGTCGAGCACCCGCAGGCGTTCCGGGTCGAGGTAGATGCGCGCATCGAGGAACTTCGCGTCCTGGCAGTAGAGCACCACCCCCGCGTTTATGAACTCCCCGCGCTCGACGCGCGGTACCACGCGCAGGAGGGCGTACTCGAAAAGGCTCATCGCGTAGTCTCCTCCAACGCACTTACCCACCCTCGCGGCTCCTGCAAGCGGGTACTAAGGTAGGCGACGTAGGCGGAACGCACCTCACCGACGCTCCCGAAGCCTGGCTCGTCGGCTAGCCACTCGGCAGGGATCATGTCCACGACGGAGTGAAGCACCTCTGAGGTGAGCCTTGGGACGAGCGCCGCGTCGGCTTCGGGGATGGAGTCGGCGAAAGGGAGCAGAACGTGGTCTCTGACTGCGGCGAAGGGACGTCGGCTCGCAGCCTCCAGGGCCGGTACGTCCCTCGGTGGCCAGTTGTGGTGGAAGTACAACGACGCGCCGTGGTCTATGAGCCAGAGACGGTTGTGCCAGACCAGAAGGTTCGTGTTACGCGGGGTGCGATCGACGTTGGTCACCAGGGCGTCGAACCAGACGATGCGTGAGGCGAGGTCTGAATCCGGCGGCTCTACGAGCGGGTCGAAGCCGAGGGAGCCCGGTAGGTAGTCCAGCGCCAGGTTCAGGCCTGAGCTTCTCTTCAGTAGGTCCTGTATCTCGGCGTCCGGTTCCGAGCGTCCCAACTCGGGAGCGAGGCAGGCAAGCACGACCTCAGGCACGAGGAGATCTAGATGGCGCGCGATCTCACCCGCAACCAACTCCGCCACAAGTGCCTTGTGGCCCTGTCCAGCCCCGCGGAACTTGAGGACGTAGGTCCCGAGGTCGTCCGCCTCTACGATCGCAGGCAGCGAGCCGCCTTCGCGGAGGGGCGTCACGTAGCGTGTGGCGGTCACGGTGCGGAGCAAGCCATGGTCCAATGGTCGAGGTGCCGGGCCATTGTCGCACCCGTCTGTCCCTCCCACAACGGCCCTCGAAAGCTCCGCCCGTAGACCTAGCCAACTTCAACCCATCGCCCGATGTGTGTCTGGAGCAACCCGCCTATCGTTAGTGCGTAGATGTGTAGGTGACGGGAGGAGAGAGTCGTGCTCGGGTGGCGAGAGCCAGTTTCGACGGAGCGAGGAGGAAGTTTCGTGGAGGAAACTACGGCAGATTTCATGATCGAGGCCACAGGCGTCCAGAAGGTGTACGCTGCCGGCGGCCTGCGGGTGCGGGCGCTCCGGGGGGTGGACCTCGCGGTCAGACGCGGAGAGATGGTCGCCATCATGGGCCCTTCGGGATCAGGGAAGACCACGCTGTTGAACGTCCTCTCCGGTCTCGACGACCTCTCCGACGGCGAGGTCTACGTGGATGGCGAATCCATAAAGGGCATGTCCGACAGGAGGCGGACGCGCTTCAGAGCCGAGAAGATGGGTTTCATCTTCCAGTCCTACAACCTGATCCCTGTCCTCTCCGCGATCGAGAACATCGAGCTTCCGCTGCTGGTCGCTGGCAACAAGCCGAAGAAGGCCCGCCAGTGGGCACAGGACGCCCTGGAGATGGTAGGTCTCGCGGATCAGGCCAAGAAACGTCCGGCCGAGATGAGCGGCGGCCAGCAGCAGCGCATAACCGTCGCCCGCTCGCTCGTGAACAACCCTGCCATAGTCTGGGCCGACGAGCCGACCGGCGCCCTCGACTCGGAGACGTCGAAAGGGATCATGGACCTCCTGGTCAGGATGAACGAGCGGGAGCAACAGACCTTCGTCCTCGTCACCCACGACGCCGCGGTCGCGGCCAGAGCGCACCGTACGATTCGCATGTGCGACGGCCGCATCGCGAGCGACGAGTCGAACGGGAAGGGTGAGTAAGATGGAAGAGCTCTTCGGCGTTCCGACGCAGCAGCTCGTGTGGATTCTCCTCGCCGTCTTCGGCGCTGCGGCCCTTATCCTCGGTCTCTCCGCCCTGCGCAACCGCGTCTCTTTCAGGATGGCGGCCCGGAACCTGCCGCGCCGCCGAACCCAGACCATCCTCGTCGTGCTCGGCCTGATGCTCGCGACCATGCTCTTCTCTGCCTCCTTCACTACGGGAGACACCCTTACCAACTCCCTCCGCGTTCAGTCGCTCGAGAACCTGGGCCAGGTCGACGTCCAGGTGCAGGCCGACGGCGCAGGCGCCTCGGGCCAGCAGCAGTTCGGGCAGAGGAGCTCCGAGCGCGCCGGCTACTTCGACGCGAAGGTCGCAGGCAAGGTGCGCGACCGGCTCTCCGGCGAGGACCGTGTCGCGGGCGTGGCTCCGGCCGCCATCGAGACCGTCCCTGTTACGGCCAAAGGCAGCGACCTGAGCGAACCCAGTACGTCCGTGCTGGGTATCGAGGAAGATTCCATGGAGAGCTTCGATAGGATCACGACCGCCTCGGGCAAGATACTGCATCCCTCGGATCTCGGCAAAGACGAGATCTATCTGAGCGCCGACGCCGCGAAGGGTCTCGACGTGGGGAACGGAGAGGTGATCGAGGCCACCTTCGTCCGGGAGCCCGATGCGACTGCCGCCCCGAACGCGCCTCCGGCCGCCCCTGGTGCCGTGCCCGCTCCGCAACCTTCGGAGCTGGCGGTGGCAGGCGTCTACGAGAGCGGGGCCAATCCGGCCTCCTCGACCTCGATGGTCATGCCCTTGCAGAGGCTGCAGGAGAGGCTAGGTGAAGAGAGCAGGATCAACGCCGTCCTCATCACCCACAAAGGTCCGGCCATCGAAGGCGCCGCAGGCACTGACGCCACCAAGGATGCCCTGGGACCGCTCCTCGAGGAAAACGACCTCGAGGCCCAGGCCGTCAAGAAGGAGGCCATAGATCAGGCCGACGAGGGTGGGGAGACCTTCACGAGCATCTTTTTGCTCTTCGGGCAGTTCTCAGTCGGGGCGGGCGTGCTCTTGATCTTCCTGATCTTTGTCATGCTCGCGGCGGAGCGCAAGCACGAGCTCGGTATAGCGCGCGCAGTCGGGATGCGCAGGGGGCATCTTATGCGCATGTTCGCCTTCGAGGGTGCGCTCTACGCTCTGCTCGCGAGCGCCCTCGGTAGCGTCGCCGGGGTCGGGGTCGGGTGGTTGATGGTGCGCGTGATCGGCAAAGCGTTCGCGGGCTCCGGATTCGAGATCTCTTTCGCCACAAGCCCGGAGAACGTCGTGATAGCGTTCTGTCTCGGCATGGTGCTCACATTTGCTGTCGTCCTGGTCTCTTCCTGGCGGGTGAGCCGTCTGAACGTGGTTAGAGCCATCCGCGATATCCCTGAACCTGACAAGAAAGGCCGCAGCGTCAAGGGCGTTCTCCTTGCGCTGGCGACCCCGCTCGCCGGGGCTGGCCTCCTCTGGCAGGGTCTCCAGGGGGAGCAAACGGGTTTGTACATGATGGGGCTCTCGCTCATCATCGTCGGGGCCGCGCTCGTGGCCCGTGTGCTGCGGGTGCCCGAGCGGATCTCCTTCACGGTGGCAGGGATGCTCTTGCTCGGGCTCTGGCTCCTACCCGTCTCGTTCGTACCGAGTGGGATGACAGAAGGCATAGATTTGTTCTTCATCTCGGGCGTCATGATCGTGACGGGCGGCGTGTGGATCGTAATCTACAACTCCGACTTGCTCCTCGGTGCCGTTGTCGTCCTCTTCGGCTGGCTGCGCGGGATGCCACCCGTCCTCAAGACTGCCGTATCCTACCCGATGCAGAGCCGCTTCCGTACTGGCATGACCCTCGCCATGTTCTCCCTCGTGGTCTTTACCATCGTGACCATGAGCTTTATCAACGCCGCCTTCTCGTCCATCTTCGATGACACGGACCGGCTCTCCGGCGGCTTCGACGTGCGCGCCGACGCCGGCTACGCAGCCCCGATCCCGGACATGGACGAGGCCCTGAAGGATAAGAAGGGCGTGAACGCCGACGACTTCACCGCGGTCGGCACCCTTGCCGGCCTCTCCGTAGACGCCAAGCAGAAGGGCAAGGACCGCAAGCCGCAGACCCTCTTCTTGCAAGGCGTGGACGCAGGCTACACGAGGAACGTCGGCTACGGCTTCAAGTCCACCGTCCCCGAGTACGATACGGCTGACGAGGTGTGGACCGCGCTGCGGACCGAGAGGGATACCGCGGTCATCTCATCCGATCTCGCGCCAAGCAGGTCCAACTTCGAAGTCGGTGACGGGGAGCCCGCGATAAAGCTCTCCGGCTTCTACGGGGAAGACCCGACGCTCCCTGACAACCTCTACATACAGGTCGAGGGCCCGCAGTCCGGCAAGACGAGGAATCTGCACGTGATCGGGGTGCTCGAAGACACGGCGTTCTTCGCGCCGGGTGTGACGTCCTCGCTGGCGACCGTGGAAGAGGTCGCGGGATCTCCCGTGCCGGCGCAGAGCTACCAGTTCAGGTTGAGAGACGGGGTGGACCCGGGGCCGGCAGCGAAAGATCTGGAGAGGGCGTTCGCGCAGAACGGCCTCCAGACAGTCGCGATAGAGCAGGAGATCGAAGACGGTTCGGCATCTCAGGGCCTCTTCAACAACCTGCTCATGGGTTTTATGGGTCTAGGCCTCCTGGTAGGCATCGCGGCCCTAGGCGTCATCGCGGCCCGCTCCGTGGTGGAGAGAAGGCAGCAGATCGGGATGCTCCGCGCCCTCGGCTTCCAGCGGGGGCAGGTGCGGCTCGCTTTCCTTATCGAGTCGTCTTTCGTGGCCTTGCTTGGCATCGGGCTCGGTGTGGCCCTGGGCGCCGCGCTCTCCGTCGGGATCGTAGACTCCTTCGAGGAGCAGATCTCCGGTATCCGCTACACGGTGCCATGGAGCACGCTGGGCGTGATCGTCGGCCTCGCCTACTTCGCCTCGCTGCTGACCACCTTCCTCCCCGCCAGTCAGGCCTCCAGGGTGTATCCCGCCGAGGCACTGCGCTACGAGTAGAGAGGGCCGATTCTCCGGGAGGGTTTGCGCGGACCCTCCCTTTCCTTCTCGGGACCGAGCATCGGTGCGTCCTCGGGCCGATGCGCTGTGTCGCGCACGGTACTAAACTGGCCTGAGTCATGAGAATAGGCATGTCCGATGATGGGTGAGATCTTCGCGCTCCGGCGGTTGCGGTGGAAGCTGACGCTCAGCTACACGCTCGTGGCCGCTGTAACGCTGCTCGCGCTGGAGCTGATCCTGGCCGGCGCCCTAGTAGCCTTCCTGAACTCTGATCTCTTGCCGAGGCTGGTGGTGCAGAACTTCAGGGACGAAGTGGCGCCGCGCCTCGAGAGACCCCTGAACCAGAATCCGCCGGATACCGAAGCCATACGAGAGAGGCTCGTTGGCTTTGCTGACAACTCCGGTGTGCGAGGGGCCGAGAGGCCTCCGCCGGACCCCACAAGCCTGGGCAACTACACGGCGGACCAGGGCTCCCTCCTCGTGTTCGACGACCGACGCCGCCTGCTGGTCTCCGTCCCTGAGATGCAAGGCTTCCCCGAAGGCAAGCGGTTCGATACCAGGAGCATCTCCGGACTGAAGCCGCTCGTGAACGCCGCATTCGACGGCGAGGAGAACTCGGGTCGTCTCTCTTCGAACGTGGAGGGCCAGGTGGTGACCGTCACGCCCATAGAGGGCAAGAAGGGCCGAGTTGCTGGGGTACTGGTCGGAACGTTGCGGTTGCCGAACCTCACGGCGTCGCTCCTCATTACGGTCGGGATCAGCGCGATCTTCCTGGCGATACCGGCCGCCCTTCTGGGCGCTCTCTTCGGCTTCTTCACCGCCTGGAGCCTGACCCGTCGCATAGGGCGCCTCGCCCGCGCGGCCCGGTCGTGGAGCAGGGGTGACTTCTCGGTGACGACGAAGGACCGCTCGAGGGACGAGCTGGGCCAGCTCTCTCGCGAGCTCAACAGCATGGCGGCCGAGCTCGAAAACCTGCTCCAGGCGCGGGGAGAGCTTGCCACGCTGGAAGCCCGCAACCGCTTCGCCCGCGACCTGCACGACTCCGTCAAACAGCAGGTCTTCGCGACCTCGCTCCAGATCGCCGCGGCCCGCGCCATGATCGAGAAGGACACAGACTCGGCCGATGCCCACCTCTCCCAGGCAGACGAGCTGGTGCGCCAGGCCCAGAAAGAGCTCAACGTCCTGATCCAGGAGATGCGTCCCGCGGCCCTCGAAGGAAAGGGCCTCGCGCCGGCGCTACGCGAGTACGTCGTCCGCTGGTCGGAAGGGGCCGAGATCCAGGCAGACTTTCGGGTCCAGGGCGAGCGCAGAGTGCCCCTGGAAGTAGAACAGGCGCTCTTCCGCATCGCGCAGGAGGCGCTGGCCAACGTCGCCAGGCACAGTGGGGCCGGGCACGCCGAGGTCGACCTGACCTACGCTGCAGGCACCATCACCCTTCGCGTCGCCGACGACGGCCGCGGCTTCGATCCCTCGCGGAATCTGGGAGGGGGCTTCGGCCTCCAGAGCATGCGCGAGCGGCTGGTCAGGCTCGGTGGACACGTCAACGTCGATAGCGCGCCCGGCAAGGGGACGCGGGTGGAATGTTTCTGTCCAGTACAGGAAAAGAAGGGTGAACAACTATGACCGAGCCGATCACCGTCTTGCTGGTGGACGATCACGCGCTGGTGCGACAGGGGGTGCGCGCCTTCTTGGAGACACAGGGCGACATCAGCGTGGTCGCCGAGGCCGGGAGCGGGGAGGAGGCGGTGAAGCTCGCCGCCGAGCACGCCCCCGACGTCGCTTTGATGGACCTCATCATGCCAGGGATGGACGGCGTAGATGCTACGCGGCGCCTCGTAGCGAGCTCGCCGCGCACGAACGTCGTCATGCTTACCTCCTACCACGACGACGAGCACATCTTCCCCGCTATAAGGGCAGGCGCCCTCTCCTACGTCCTCAAGGAGATCGGCCCGGGCGAACTCGTCGACGCGGTCCGCAAGGCCGCCGCGGGAGAGGCCGTGCTGCACCCGCGGGTGGCGGCGCGCGTGGTCAGGGAGCTTCACGGCGCCAGGCGCGCAGAACCTAACGTCTTCCACGACCTCTCCGATAGGGAGCTCGAGGTGCTGAAGTTGATCGCCGAAGGCTTGCACAACTCGGAGATCGCGGGCCGCCTCTACGTGAGCGAGAAGACGGTCAAGAGCCACGTCTCGAATATCCTCTCCAAGCTACACCTGGCTGACCGTACCCAGGCCGCCGTCTACGCCTGGAGGGAGGGCGTCGTCCGGCGCGATTGAAGTCAGGCTTCAGGTGTTACAGCCATCAGGCGAAAAACCTGAAGCCTGTTGCCGAGCTGTGCGGAAGGTCAATCCTTCCACACAGCTCTACAGCGTGGCGCTCGTGCCGCCGGTGCAGACGGCGCCTGGCTCAGGGGTCTGCGGACCCTGCCGGTAGGCCTGGATAAAGCTCTTCAGGTCGGGATCGTCCGCTCCGCTGAGACCAACCTGTTTGCCCCAGGCCGAGGCCACCACGGGGGTGTTGCTGGGCAGATCAGAGAAGGGGCTGACCAGGACGTAGGACTGGCTCTCTGCGATGTCGCGCAGCTCGTCTACCTGGTCCTGCGGCAGGTCGGGGGAGTAGGTGATCCAGACCGCACCGTGTTCCAGGGAGTGCACGGCGCTCTCGTCGCGGACAGGCTTGTCGTAGAAGCCGCAGTTCTGCCAGACTGGGTTGTGCTCGCCTCCCGCGGGAGGACTCTGCGCGTAGTCCACGTCCCCTGAGGTGTGCTGGCCTGCAGGGCCGACATCGTAGGCCTTTACGCCCTCAGGGGCGCCGCTGGCAGACTGCTGCCTGGCGTCTACCACAGCTAGCGCTATGAACCCAGCTACGAACAGCACGATTACCGTCCCTACTATCAGGTATGTCCTTCTGGAGCCTCCTGACCCGCTGCTCTGCCGTCTCACCCTGCTCTTGGCCACAACCTTCTCTTTTCTAGCCCGCGGTGCAATCGTAGCACACGCAACGCGCTACTCCGAGAGGCGTCAGAACGCCCGCGCCACGAACCATACGGCCAACGCCGCCAGCGCGATCCACACGGCCACCACTACTCCGGCGGCTACCTTGCCGACCGGCCTGCCATTCGCTTCACGCGCCGCTTCGCGGCACTCGGCGAGAACCGGGGGCGGTATCATTCTTATCGCGAGCGCGATCCCGAGCGGGATGATGATCAGATCGTCGAGGTACCCGAGGACCGGGATCGGATCTGGTATCAGGTCTATGGGGCTGAAGGCGTACCCGACCACGACTGCGGCGAAAGCCCGCGCATACCAAGGCACCCTCGGATCCCTGTAGGCCAGATACAGTGCGGAAACTTCGACCTTGAATCTCCGCGCCCACCGTTCGAGTCGCCCGATCTGGCTCACTAGTCCTGATTAGAGGCCACAGGGGACATATCTATCGGCAATATTCGTCATCGCAGTTCTCGCTGCTGACGACCGGCGCGGTGCAGCAGCTCTCGCCGCGCCACGATTCACGTCCTTCTTTGACGGCAACGCCCGCGATGAGAAGCGCCGTAATGGGGTCAGCCCACCAAAGGCCGAAGAGCGCGTTCGCGCCGAGCCCGACGAGCAGAGCTGCGGAGAGGTAGGCGCAGAGCATATTCTGTTGGCCTTCACTCTTCGTCGCCGAGGAACCAAGTTTCTCGCCCACGCGGGCCTTGGCGATGGCGAGCGGGGGCATGGTCGCCAGCGTGAAAGCCGCGAGGCCTATGCCGATCCAACTGGCCTCCGGTCGCGCGCCAGAGAGCAGATTTCTCACGGCCTCGAAACCTACGTAGGCCGCTATGAGGTAGAAGCTCATGCCAATGAGCTTCTGGGCGCTCTGCTCCGCGGTCTCCGAAGAAGCGCGCGGGGCGGCGAACCGCCAGAGGAGTATGAGCCCGGCCAACGATTCGATGAGCGAGTCGGCCCCGAAACCGATGAGCGCGATAGACCCCGCAACGATCCCCGCGCCGACCGCGATCGCCGCCTCCACACCGTGCCAGCCTACCCCGAGCCAAGCCAAAAGCCTCGCCCGCCTGACCAGCCGTTCCCGCTCGACTATCCCTGGCGGCTTGCGCGACAATTGCAGGGGCTGGCCGGTCACGAGATCACCTTCGCCCTTTCGTCCAACACGGCACGCAGGAGCGACCTTCCCTCATCCGTGAGTGAGTACATGACCAGCTTGCCGCTTCTCCTCGAGGTGACCAGCCGGTGCGAGCGGAGCAGCCTCAGATGGTGGGAGACGAGGTTCTGGGCGCGAGAGGAGATCCAGGCCAGGTCGCACACGCATAGCTCCCCACCCTCCCCAAGGGCCGCCGCAAGCAAGAGCCGCGTCGGGTCCGAGAACATCCTGGCCCGCCCAGCGGCCTCCACCGCGGTCCCCACTCCGAGCATCCTCCCGCGTATCGCCTCTGCCCTAGGGGCGTCGAGACAAAGTAGATCGCAGCGCTCTTCGTTCATACCTTCATCCTAACAGTCGTTGATACGTTGGTACAAGTAGGATGAGCGTCACGGCGCGTTTCAGAAGGGCTGAACCATGAGATGGCAGAACAGCTCTCCTCAGAGAGGAGACTATCCCGTGCAAATCCTGAAGCCTGTAGCCTGCCGTGCGGAAGGTTCCATCCTTCCGCACGGCGCTGTCAGTCGAGGCGGGAGGGGAAGCGGAGGGTCTGGAGTGAGGTGTGATGGTCGCCCACGTGGTCGACCTGGAGGGTGGTATGGGAGATGTCGTACTCGCGGGTTAGGAGCTCTTCGAGTTCGCGCCTTCGGGCGTGGCAGTCTTCGTGCCTGCCGACGAGGACGTGGGCGGAGAGGGCCGGGAAGCCCGAGGTGATGGTCCAGATGTGGAGGTCGTGGACCTCGACTATG
>Ga0126307_10000664_pt1 | contig 22438 bp, 23 predicted proteins | sample Plot28_FD_89955 | JGI IMG/M metagenome (GOLD analysis project Ga0126307, IMG submission 89955) | Serpentine soil microbial communities from UC McLaughlin Reserve, CA, USA - Plot28 | ecosystem: Environmental > Terrestrial > Soil > Grasslands | place: USA: UC McLaughlin Reserve, Lake County... | reverse complement strand
CTACAGGGACGCGAGCGTGCTGCTGCGGCCGAAGACGGGCCTCAAGGACATGGTCGCCGAGCTGACGCCGGGCACGAAGGCCGCCGGCGCGCTGGACGACGGCGCGCGGATCCCGATCGGCCAGACGCTGCCCGACGTCAACCTCGACGAGGTCCTCTCCGCGCTCGACGGCGACACGCGCGACTACCTCGTCATGCTGCTGTCCGGCGGCGCCGAGGGACTGAAGGGCAACGGGCGCGAGCTCGCGAACACGATCCGGCGCTTCGAGCCGACGGCGCGCGACACGCGCGCGATCGCCGAGCAGCTCGCCAAGCGGCGCGCGAACATCAAGCGCGCGATCCACAACTTCTCGCTCGTCGTCGACGAGCTCGGCGGCAAGGACGACCAGCTGGCCGAGTTCGTCGAGAGCTCGAACGCGGTCCTCGCCGCGCTCGCGAACCAGGACGCGAACCTGCGCGCGACGCTGCGCGAGCTGCCCTCGACGCTCGGCGAGACGCAGACGGCGCTGGGCAAGGCCAAGGCGCTCGGCGACGAGCTCGGGCCGACGCTGCAGGCGCTGCGGCCGGGCGCCCGCGCGCTCGGGCCGTCGCTGCGCCAGACGCGGCCGTTCCTGCGCGCGACGACGCCGGTGATCGAGGACGAGATCAGGCCGTTCGTGCGCGCGTCGCGCCCGGCGGTGAACGAGCTGCGGCCCGCGCTGCGCGACCTCTCGGGGCTGGCGCCGGATCTCGTGCGCAGCTTCGAGGTCGTCAACAAGGCGCTCAACATGCTCGCCTACAACCCGCCGGGCGACACCGAGGAGGGCTTCCTGTTCTGGTTCTCGTGGGTGAACCACCTCGGGCCGGCCGTCTTCGCGACCCAGGACGCCCACGGCCCGATCCGCCGCGGCCTGGTCGTGTCGAGCTGCCAGACGCTGGCGATCCTCGAGAGCCTCATGATCGGCAACCCGCACCTCGGCACGCTCGCATCGCTGCTGGAGGCGCCCGACCATGCCGAGGTCTGCTGATGCAGAAGGCCGCGCCCAGCTTCGGCCGCATCGCCGTGATGGTCGGCTTCGCGCTGTCGTGCTTCGCGCTGGTCCTGTTCCTGTGGCTGGCGTTCGGCGGCCCGATCCCGCTCAAGCCGAAGGGCTACCGCCTGAGCGCCTCGTTCGCGGAGGCCTCGCAGCTCGCGAAGGAGGCGGACGTGCGGATCTCCGGCGTGCCGGTCGGCAGGGTCAAGGAGATCGAGCCCGACGGCAGGACCGGGCGCACGCTGGTGACAATGGAGCTGGACGCCAAGTACGTTCCGCTGCCGTCGGACTCGCAGGCGCTGCTGCGCCAGAAGACGCTGCTGGGGGAGACCTACGTAGAGCTGACGCCCGGATCCGCGCAGGCCCGGAAGGTCCGCGAGGGCGGCCGGCTCGCGGTCGGCAACGTGTCGAAGTCGGTCCAGCTGGACGAGATCCTGCGCACGTTCGACCCTGCCACGCGGGCGGCGTTCCAGGAGTGGATGCAGGCGCAGGCGCAGGCGATCGGCGGCCACGGTCGCGACCTCAACGACGCGCTCGGCAACCTCGGCCCGTTCGCCGAGGACACCGCCGAGCTGGTCGACATCCTCAACCGCCAGGAGCCGGCCGTCCGGCGGCTGATCGCCAACGCCGGCGTCGTCTTCGAGGCACTGAGCGAGCGCGACGGCCAGCTCCGTGAGCTGATCGAGAACTCCAACCGCGTGTTCGAGACGACGGCGCGGCGCGACCGCGAGCTGCAGGAGTCGTTCGTCGCGCTGCCGACGTTCGAGCGCGAGTCGCGCCAGACCGTGCGGCGGCTGACGCAGTTCGCGCGCGCGACGGATCCGCTCGTGACGCAGCTGCGCCCGGCGGCGCGCGAGCTGTCGCCGACGCTGACGAACCTGGCCGCGCTGGCGCCGGACCTGAAGGGGCTGTTCCGCGAGGCGAACCCGCTGATCGACGCTTCGAGGCAAGGCTTCCCGGCGACCGAGCGCGTCCTGCGCGACCTGCGGCCGCTGCTCGGGCAGCTCGATCCCGCGCTGCGCCAGCTCAACCCGGCGCTCGAGTTCCTCGGGCTCTACAAGCGCGAGCTGGCCTCGTTCTTCGCCAACACGGTCGCGGCGACGCAGGCGACCACCGTCTCCAACAGGGGCCCGCTGCACTACCTGCGCACGGCCAACCCGTTCAACCCGGAGAACCTCGCCGTCTATCCACGGCGGCTGCCGACCAACCGGCCGAACCCGTACACGTTGCCGGGCCACTTCGACCAGATCCGGCAGGGCCTGCCGCAGTACGAGACGCGCCACTGCAACCGCGGCCCGCTGCCGACGATCTCGAACGCGCCGCAGCCGGTCTCGCCGCCGACGCTGCCGCAGCTCTCGCTGCCGGTCCCGATCCCGACGGCGGTGCCCGACCCGGAGGTCGTCGCCGGGCTGTTCAGCCTGCCCGACAAGCTGGTCGCGGACATCACGGCATTCGCGTTCCCGGGCGGAACGGAGGGTCCGGCGCCGCCGTGCAAGCAGCAGGGGAAGTTCGACGTCTCGGGCGAGCAGACGCAGTACCCGCACGTCAAGCCACGGTGAGATGCGCGCGGCCGAGCTCTTCGAACGCGTGGTGCGCTTCGCCGCCCGCCACTCCGGGCGGGTGCTCGCGCTGCTCGCGCTGTTGTGCGCTGCCGCCGCCGCGCTCGCCCTGAGCCTGCAGCCGAGCGCGGCGACGAGCACGCTCGCCGGGCGCTCCTCGGACTCCTACCAGGCGACGGAGCGCTACCGCGAGCGCTTCGGCGATCACGCGATCGTCGTGCTCGTGCGCGGGCCGCTCGAGCGACTGGTGCTGACGGAGAACCTCGGGCGGCTGCTGCGGCTGGAGGGCTGCCTCTCCGGCAACCGGCCGCCGGGGCAGCCGGCGGCGGGCGGCGAGCGCGGGCCGTGCGCGGAGCTCGCGCGCAGCAAGCCGGTGCAGGTCGTCTACGGCCCGGGCACGTTCATCAACTCCGCCGTCGGCGAGCTCCAGGACCAGCTGCGGCAGCGGCTCGCGGTCAAGGGCGCGGAGGCGCGCAAGGCGGCGGCCGCGGCGCGCGCGCTCGCGCGCCGCCGGGGCAAGCCGAAGGCCGCGCAGGAGCGGCTGGCGCGATCGGCCGAGCAGCTCGTGTACGCGCAGTTCGTGCGCGAGCTGCTCCAGCTCAATCTCGAGTACGGGCTCGGCGTCGACAAGACGCCGCGCCTCGACGACCCGGACTTCGTCTCCACGCTCGTGTTCGATCCCAAGCGCGGCGCGACGACGCCGAAGGCGCGCTTCGCCTACCTGTTCCCGTCGTCACGGTCGGCGGCGATCCAGGTGCGGCTGAAGCCGGGGCTTAGCGACACGCAGCGCGAGCGCGCAACCGTGCTCGTGCGCGCCGCGGTGCGGATGCCGGAGTTCAGGCTGCGCGACGCGGAGGGCTACACGGTCACCGGGGTGCCGGTGCTGGCCGAGGACCTCGCCGACGCGCTGGCGGGCTCGGTCGCGCGCCTGCTGGTGGTCGCGCTCGTCGTGATGGCGGCGGTGCTCGCGCTGGTGTTCCGGCGCCGGCTGCGACTGATCCCGCTGGCCGTGGCGCTCGGCGCGGTCGCGCTCACGTTCGGGCTGATGGCGCTCGCCGGCGCGCCGCTGACGATGGCGTCGATCGCCGTGCTCCCGGTGCTGCTCGGGCTCGGCGTCGACTACGCGATCCAGTACCAGGCCCGGATACCCGACCCGCCGAGCGCGGCCGGAGCGCAGCGCGCCGCGCGCGCCGCGGTGCCGACGATCGCGACGGCGGCGCTCGCCACCGCGGCCGGCTTCCTCGTGCTGCTGCTCTCGCCGGTGCCGATGGTGCGCGGCTTCGGCGTGCTGCTCGTGATCGGCGTGGGGGCGGCGTTCGGGCTGGCGCTGACCGGCGGGACGGCGGCGCTGTCCGCGCTCGGCGCGCGCGGCGTGTCCGGCGCGCTGGGACGATCGGCGCGCGGCGCGGCCGAGCTGCTCGACGCAGCGGGACGGCCGTTGGCACCGCTCGCGCCGGCGGCGCGGCGCGTCGGGCACGGCGTCCTGCGCGCCGGGCTCGCGCGTCCGGGTCGGGTGCTCGCGGTCGGGCTCGCCGTCGCGGCGGTCGGCTGGCTCGTCGACACGCAGACCGAGGTGCGCTCGGATCTCCAGGCGCTGGTGCCGCAGGACCTGCCCGCCGTGCGCGACCTCGAGACGCTCCAGCGCACGACCGGCGTGGCCGGCGAGGTCGACGTCGTCGTCGAGGGGCGCGACCTGACCGACCCGAAGGTCGTCGCCTGGATGCGCTCGTACCAGCGGCGCGTGCTCACGGACGCGCGCTACAGCGAGGACAACGGCTGCGGCAAGGCGGCGCTCTGCCAGGCGCTGTCGCTGCCCGACCTGTTCCAGGGCCGCAACGCAGCGTCGGACCGCGAGCGGATCGAGGCGCTGCTGGACACGGTGCCGCCCTACTTCTCCCAAGCCGTGATCACGGCCGACCGGCGCACGGCCAACCTCGCCTTCGGGATCCGGCTGATGCCGCTCGACCGGCAGCACGACGCGATCGAGCGGATGCGCGCGGCGCTGCACCCGCCGGCGGGCGTGAGCGCGCGGCTCGCCGGCCTGCCCGTGCTGGCGGCGGAGGCCAACGCGGCGCTGGCGTCGCCGTGGCGGCGGCTCGGGACGCTGCTGGCCGGCCTGCTTGCGGTCGGGCTCGTGCTGCTGGTCGTGCACCGGCGCGCCGCGCGCGCCTGGGTACCGCTGGTCCCGATCGCGCTCGCGACCGGCTGGTCGGCGCTCGTGCTGTTCGCGCTGCGCGTGCCGCTCAACCCGATGTCGGCGACGCTCGGCGCGCTGGTGATCGCGATCTCGACCGAGTTCGCGGTGCTGCTCGACGGCCGCTTCCGCGAAGAGCGCGCCGCCGGCCACGCGGTCGGCGCGGCGCTGCGGCGCACCTACCGCTCGACCGGCGCGGCCGTGCTCGCCTCGGGCGCGACGGCGATCGCCGGCTTCGCGGTGCTGGCGCTCTCGGACGTGCGGATGCTGCAGGAGTTCGGCATCGTAACGGTGGTGGACCTCTCGGTCTCGCTGCTCGGCGTGCTCGCGGTGCTGCCCGCGGTGTTGGTGCTGGCCGAGCGGCGCGCCGGCGCCGCGGCGGAGGGCCGCCCCGCTGCGATCGCCGACCCGGCCGTGCCGGCCGGTGCTTCCCGACGAAGTCGGGTCAGTGCGTGAAGGGCGGCTGGCTCGTCGGCGTGGTCGGCGTCGTCGTGCTGGCCTACATCACGGTCAACACGCTCCGTACCGAGCGGCTCGATCCGCACGGGCTCGACCGCGGCACCCCGCTGCCGCCGTTCGCGATGCCGCTCGCGCGCAGCGGCTCCGACAAGGACGCCGACGTGGCCACCCGGGCCGGAAGCGGGCCGGCGGGCAAGCGGCCCGCCTGCAGCGTCCGCGGTCCCGAGATCCTGAATCTGTGCGAGCTGTCCGAGCGCGGCCCGGTCGTGCTCGCGTTCGTCGTCACGGCCGTCGGCGAGTGCGCGCGCCAGGTCGACGTGCTCGATCGCGTGGCGGTGCGCGTGCCGGGAGTCGAGTTCGCCGCCGTGGCCGTTCGCGAGGACCACGACGACCTGCGCGAGCGGGCGCGGGAGCGCGGCTGGCGCGTGCCCGTCGGCTACGACCACGACGGCGCCGCCGCCAACCTGTACGGCTTCGGCGTCGTCTGCCCGCTGCTCACGTTCGCCGGCCGCGACGGCCGGGTCGCGGGTACCGAGCTGGGGTTCCTCGACGACCGCGCGCTGACCGCGCGCGCAGAGGCGCTCGCGGCGGGCAGGCGGCTGGCGGAGGACGCGCGATGAGCCCGGAGCTCGCCGCCATCGCGTCCCGCCGCGTCGGGGAGCGCCCCGCATGAACGCGGACGAGCCGCAGCTCGCCGCCGTCGCGATCGACCCGCGCGTCGCCGACGAGCACCCCGGCCTGCGCGTCTGGAGCGCGCGGATCGCGGCGCGGCCGGGGCGCACGCCGCGCGAGCTGCGCGACCGGCTGCGGCTGCTCGCCGATCGCTTCCGCGGCGCCGACGCCGTCGCGCTGCGCTCGCGCCCGGTGCCGTGGGCCTACCGCGTGCTCTACCGCCATCTCGGCCTCGACCCTGATATGACCCGCACCCCGGTCGAGCAGCTCGCAGTGGAGCGGCTGCTGAAGGGCGGCTACGCGCCGCAGGGGCTGCCGGAGGACGCGCTCGCGCTGGCGACGCTCGAGACCGGCGTGCCCGTGTGGGCGGTCGACGCGGACCGGCTCGAGGGCGCGCTCGTGCTGGCGCCGGACGCGGGCGGCCGGCTCGTGCTCGCCGACGACGCCGGGCTCGTCGCCGGCCTGTTCGAGCCGCCCGCGGCCGACCGCGCGCCGGGCCGGCACACGCGCGCGCTCGTCCTACTCGCCGTCCAGGCCCCGGGCGTCGACGACATCTTCGTCGAGGAGGCGGTCTGGACGGTGGCCGCCGCGATGCCTACCATTGACGCTCCGTCATGACTCCCCGCGCGCGTCTCGCGCTGGGCGTCCTCCTGCTCTGCCTCGGATTCGCGGCGCCGGCGTCGGCGCAGGACGGCGTCCAGCATCTCCACTTCGCCTACGGGCCGGTCGAGGTCGCGCCCGGCCAGAACACGATCGCGCTCGACGTCAACACGCAGCGCCCGAGCGTCGACGGCTGGATCGTCGGCTTCCGCCCGAACCTCGTGCGGGTCAGCGACGGCAGCATCCCGCGCGTCGACGTGATCCACCTCCATCACGGCGTCTGGTTGAAGAACCTCCAGCCGCTGTTCGCCGCGGGCGAGGAGAAGACCGCGGTCGCGGCCCCGCCCGGCTACGGCTGGCGCTACCGGACCAGCGACAAGTGGCACATGAACCACATGATCCACAACCTCACGCCGACGCCCGACGAGGTCTACATCACCTTCGACATCGACTTCATCCCCGACGGATCGCCCGCCGTGCAGGGGATCAACGAGGTGGAAACGATCTGGCTCGACACGGTCGGCGGTGCGTACCCGGTGTTCGACGCCAAGCGCGGGACGGGCGGCAGGGATCGCCGCTTCACCTACCCCGACGAGGCCAGCGGCGCGCCGCGCAACGCGTGGACCGTGCCCGAGGACGGGGCGCTGGTCGGCAGCGGCGGCCACCTCCACCCGGGCGGGCTGTGGACCGACCTGACGCTGACGCGCGGCGACAAGTCGACGCGGCTGTTCCGCTCGCGGGCCAAGTACTACGAGCCGGCCGGCGCCGTCTCGTGGGACGTCTCGATGACGGTCACGCCGCCGAGCTGGCGCGTCCAGCTGCGCAAGGGCGACGTGCTCAGCGTCTCCGGCACGTACGACACCAGGCGGGCGTCGTGGTACGAGTCGATGGCGATCATGCCGACGATCTTCGATCCCGGCGGGACGGGCGCCGATCCGTTCACGACCGACGTCGACGTCAAGGGCCAGGTCACGCACGGCCATCTCGCCGAGAACAACGGTCACGGCGGCGGGCGGCTGTCCGGGCTGGCGAACCCGCTCGAGCTGCTGTCGCGGCCGGTCCCGGGCGGCGGCGCGGTCGCGATCAAGGGGTTCGTCTACGGCCAGGGCGACCTCAGCTCGACCGGCAAGCGCGGCCGGCCCGCGCGCGTCCGCGCCGGCCGCGGGCTGAAGTTCGTCAACCGCGACGCGAAGCGCACGATCTTCCACACGATCACGGCGTGCAAGGCGCCGTGCAACCGCACGACCGGGATCGCGTATCCGCTCGCCAACGGCGAGGTCGACTTCGACTCCGGCGAGCTCGGCTTCGGGCCGCGCGGCTTCACGCCCGCCGCGAACCGCGACACCTGGACGACGCCGAGGCGGCTCGAGGCCGGCAAGTACACCTACTTCTGCCGCGTGCACCCGTTCATGCGCGGCGCGTTCGAGGTACGGCCGAAGCGCTGAGGCGCGGGGGACCGGCGGCGCCGGTCAACGCCGGTCGGCGGCGGGTTTCACGGCGGCGACCTGCGTTGACGGCGTCATCCGCCGTCAACGCGGGGCGCGACGACCGATCGCGCCGCCGACCTGCGTTGACGCGCGCTCGCCCGCCGCCCGACGCCACGCCGGCGTCATCCCCGCGCCTCGTCCGCCGCCGCCGCCAGCGCGGCGAACGCCTCGGCCGCGAGCGGATGCCGGCCTCCCGGCGGCAGCAGCGCGTAGACGTCGCGCTCCGGCGAGCCGCCGGCGATCGGGCGCAGCGCCAGCTCGCGGAACGCGTCGGCGAGCAGCGCGGGCACGAGCGTGACCGCGAGCCCGCGTGCGACGAGCGCGCGGATCGCGAGCTGGTCGCGGGTGATCGAGGAAAGCCGCGGCTCGAAGCCGGCCGCACGGCAGGCGCGCACCACCATCCCGTCCGCCGACGGCGCCGTCCAGCCGTCGCCGTCGAGGTCGGCGAGCCGCACGGCGCGGCGGTCCGCGAGCCGGTGATCGGGCGCGAGCGCGACGAGGAACGACTCGCGCAGCAGGTCGCGGCGCTCGAGACCCGCCGGCTCGCGCCGCGGCGCGGCCGCGTCCTGGAACGTAACGGCGATGTGCAGCGCGCCTGAGCGGACCCGCTCGGGCAGCACGTCGGTCGTGCCCTCCTCGACGACGATCCTGGCGCCGGGCGAGCGCGCCGTGAGCCGCGCGACGGCTCGCGGCACCAGTGAGGCGAGCGCGGTCGGGAACGCGCCGACGACGAGCGTCGAGCGCTCGGCGCCCGCGATCTCGGCGAGCTGCGCGGCGGCGAGCTCGAGGCGCTCGGCGATCGCATCCGCGTGCTCGAGCAGCACCTTGCCCGCGCGCGTCAACTGCAGCCCGCCCGGTCGCCGGTCGAGCAGCCGCGCGCCGAGCTCACGCTCGAGCGCGGCGACCTGCTGTGAGACCGACGGCTGCGACAGCGCGACGCTGCGCGCCGCCCGCGAGAACGACCGCTCGCGCGCCACGGCGCGGAACGTCAGCAGCCGCCGTGCATCCATAGTCGCAGCTTATCGGACTGGCAAAACGATTATTTGAATCAATGGCACCCGCGAGCCACACTCGACCCATGTTCACCGTCGCCTTCATCCTCAGCCAGGACCTCATGCGCCGCCACACGATCGGAGCGCGCGTGAGCGATCCCGTCGTGCCCGAGCGCGGCGGGCGGCGCACGCGGCGCTCGCCCGCCCACTCCGACCGCCGATCGACCCGCGGGCGCCGCAGCGCCGTGCCCGCCCGCACGACGGGCTGAATCCGGATCAACCCGCGAGCAGCGCGCGGGCCAGCCGGTCGACCGCCTGCGGCCCGCGCAGCGCGGCGCGCACGTGGCGCTCGTCGCCCCACAGCCGCCCCGGCGCGACGTACACCTGCCGGGCGGCCAGCCGGGCGGCGATCGCCGGCCCGTCCTCGGCGTCGGACGAGATCCACGCGAACGGGACGGCCGCCGGCGGCCCGGAGAACGGCGAGCCGGCGAGCGCCGCGGCGAGCTGACCGTGCGCCGCCGCCGCCGCCGCGCGGCGCCGGGCCGCGATCTCGATCCCCCGCTCGGACACGGCCCACGCCGCCGCCGCCTGCGCCGGCGCACCGATGCCGCCGCTCGGCGCCAGCCGCGCGACCAGCTCGGGTGGGCCGAGCGCCGCGCCGGCGCGCAGGCCGGCCATCGCGTGCGCCTTCGAGAACGAGCGGACCACGAGCAGGTTCGACCGCTCGGCGACGAGACCGGCGGCGTCGTCGCCCGCCGACTCGAACTCGCCGAGCGCCTCGTCGACGACGACGATCACGCCGTCCGGCATGCGGGCGCAGAGGTCGCGCACCACCGAACGTGAGAAGACCGCTCCGGTCGGATCCCCGGGGCTCGTGATCAGCACCGCACGCGCCCCCGCGCCGGCCCGCTCGAGCAGCTCCGCCGGCGCCGGCGGCACCGGCACGGCGCGCCCGCCGGCGGCCTCGACCAGCGCCGGCAGCGGCTGCCAGCCCGGCCATGCGACCAGCGCCTCGCCGCCGCCCTCGAGCAGGACCGCGCAGGCCGCGCGCAGCAGCTCGCCCGCGCCGTGTCCGACGGCGACCCGCTCGGTGGCCACGCCGTGGCGCTCGGCCAGGGCGCCGCGCAGCGCGGTAGCGGACGCGTCGGGGTAGGCGTTCAGGGCCCGGCGCAGAGCGAACGTAGCGGCGTTGACCGCCTCGGGGTGCGGCGGCTCGTGCCACGCCGTCGTCGACAGGTCGAGCGGATCGGTCCGGCTCAGCGCGCGGCGCTTCTCCTCGTCGCGGCGGGAGCGCAGCTCGAGCGACACCTCCTCCGGCGGCATCGCCTCGAACTGCCGGTAGTAGTCGCGGAAGCGCCGCATCAGCGCGGAGCGACCGAGGGCGCCGGGCCCTCGAGCAGCACCAGCCACACGGTGAACGCGATCGCGGCGAGGATCGCGGTGACCATGAAGATCCGGCCCAGCACGCCCTCGCGCTGGTCGTGCCCGGCTGCGCGGCGCAGCAGGCGCCAGACGTGATCGAGCCGGGTGGCGATCGACAGCGTGACGATCAGCGAGGCGATCAGGCCGATGAACGCGACGGTGATCCCGAGGAACACGCTGCCGCTGCGGAACTCGACCTGCGAGCCGACCCAGAGCCAGCCGAGCGGCTGCGGTCCCCAAGCGCTCAGCACGACCAACGCCTCGGCGACCAGCACGGCGCCGGCCAGCAGCGCGTCAGCGAGCCGGCGGCGCCCGCTGCCGCGCTCCGGCGGCGTGCGGTAGCGGATCGGCGCGGTCCCGGGCCGGCGCCCGATGAACAGCCCGCCGGTGTCCGTGGGATCGTTGCGCGGCACCGTCACAGTATGTCCGGTCCACCCGCGCCCCGGCCGCATTCGACCCGGACTTCCGGTGCTACATTGCCGCCTGGAAGGAGGCCGCAGATGCCCGTCGTCAGCCCTGCAGTGCCGCCCGGCCCCGTGCCTGCCTCGACCGGAGCCCTTCCTGTCGCGACCGGAGGCCTCGCCACCGGCGGTCGCCTCGGCGCTTCGCTCGCCGGCGAGCGCGCCGCCCGCCGTGACATGCGCGACCAGATCGCCCGGCTCGAGCGCGAGCTGGCGTGCACGCTGGCCGACTCGTTTCCCCGCCGCGAGCCCGCGCGCCCCGGGCGATCCGCCTCCGCGCAGGCCGGCCCGCGGCTGCTGACGCTCGGGCAGCTCGAGCGGATCCGCGACGAGCTCGCCGATCGGGTCGAGACGCTGCGCTCGAACCGGGCCGCCGAGCTGCTCGAGCAGATGCGGGCCGCGCCCGAGCGCCATCGCTGGGCGAAGGTCACCAGCGCCGACCTCGGCGAGCTCGGCTGCCACGTCTGGCAGGTGCGCCCGCGCCTCGGCCTGATCGGCATGCTCATGGGGTGGTGGCGCGTGAAGCTCTCCTCCGGTTGCCCGTTAGCCACCGGACATCCGCGCGCGCCGTGACGGCCTGATGGGCCGGCGCAGCCGCAAGCGCGGCGACGCGGCGGCGCAGCCGGCGCCTGCGCCGGCGCGCACGCCGGCGCCGCGGCGCGCCAGGCCCGAGCGCCCGCGCGCGCCGTGGCACCCGTTCCCGCTCGTCGAGCTGTGCGTGCTGATCGGGCTCGTGCTGCTCGTCTGGGGCCTGATCCGTCGCGACGACGACGGCGGCCGCGTGCTGCTGGTCTGCGGGACGGTGCTCGCCTCGCTCGGCGGCCTCGAGACGGCGCTGCGCGAGCACTTCGGCGGCTACGCCTCGCACGCGCTGCTGCTCGCGGGGCTGCCCGCGGTGCTGATCGCCGGCGTGCTGTTCTTCGCCGGCGCGCCGTGGATCGCGATCCCGTTCTGCGCCGCGCTCGCGTTCGGGACCGCGTTCGCCGCCTTCCGGCGCGCCTTCCGGCCCCGCAGCTAGGCTCCTGTTGAGCGATGGCCGCCGACGAGAAGCGCATGCAGCTGCGGGGGCTGCACCACGTCACGGCGATCTGCCGCGACACCGAGCGGACGATCGCCTTCTATCGCGACCTGATGGGACTCGCGATCGTCCACGACGGGCCGTCCGACGACGATCCGCAGTCGCGCCACGTCTGGTTCGGCGCCCAGGACGGGGGCGCGGGCAAGCTCGTGTCGTTCATGACCTACCCGGAGCTGCCGAAGGGCGTCGTCGGCGTCGGGTCGACGCACCACTTCGCGTTCGTGGTCGCCAGCGCCGAGGAGCAGGAGGCGTGGCGCGACTACCTGCGCGGGCAGGGCGTCGAGTGCACCGACGTGTTCGATCGCGGCGCGTTCCGTTCGATCTACGTGCGCGATCCCGACGGGCACATCATCGAGATCGCGACCAGCGGGCCGGGCTTCGCCGCCGGCGGTCCGTCCGGGTAGCCGGGCGGACCGCCTGCGGTCCCCTGCGTCCTAGCCCTGCATCGCCCAGCCGACGCTGGGCATAGCGAACGAATCGAGCGCCGCCGCCTCGGCCATGTCGCCCGTCAAGCGCGCCGCCAGGGCCCTGCGCTGACGATCGGTCATCGAGCCGACGGTCTTCGTCTCGGACATCGGAATCGACGCGAGGAACCGGCGGCAGCGCGTGCGGCCCCAGCGGTGCTGGCTCAGGAGCAGATCGGCGATCGCCATGCTCTCCGCCTCCCACGGACAATCGAGCACGATGTCGGCGACAGTGGTCTCCCCATCTGCGACCTGCCGCTTGAGCTCGGCCCGAGCCAGGCGGACACGATTCGCCTGAGCGAGCGCACGCATATGCTGCGGCGCAGGGGCCGTCGCTGTTGCGTTCATTGAACCTCCCCGCTGCCCGTCATCTCCGGCGGGCATCTCTCGTTGTTGTGTCGTTGCTCCGGCCCGGGCTGACGCCCTTCGGAACGCGCACGTCGAAGCGCACCGCCACCCCTCCTCCGACCCCGGGTGCCCCGGCAGTGCTGCCCCGTCGATTCGCTTCCCGCGAGCACCCAAGCGCTCGGCCGGTCCGGAGGCTAGACACTGACCGCGGGCAAGATCAACGTCGCGCGCATCGCATCATTCGCAAACAGCGGGTGATTCGTTGGCCCTCGAGCCTTGTGAAAAAGTGGACAAGACAAACGTCCAGAAAGCACGCGCCAGAGCCGAACTCCGCTAAGGCCAGGATATCGGCGTAATGTGGACGGATGTACTAGGCGACCGGCGGGAGCGGTCCGTGCTGGGCCTCGAACGTCCGCTTCACCGTCGCGAAGCATTCGAGCGCGCGGTCGAGCGTCGCGCGGTCGTGGGTGGCCATCACGCTCGTGCGCAGCAGCGCTCCGGCCGGCGGGACCGCCGGGTGCAGCGCCACGTTGACGAACACGCCGGCGTCGTAGAGCGCGCGCCACAGCAGCACCGCCTTCCAGTCGTCGCCCACGACGACCGGGACGATCGGCGTGACGACGGTGGAGCCGTCCGGCAGGCGCTGGGGCTCGACGACCTGGAAGCCGAGCTCGTGCAGCCCGCGGTTGAGGTAGGACGCGTTCTCGAGCACGCGCGCGAACAGCGGCGGGCCGTCCTCGGAGCGCACGATCCGGAGCGCGGCGAGCGCGGCGCCGACGGCCGCCGGCACGGCCGCGGCGGTGAACAGGAACGCGCGCGACGTGATCCGCAGGAAGTCGATCACCTCGTGCGAGCCGGCGATGAAGCCGCCGCACGACGCGAGCGACTTCGAGAACGTGCCCATGCGCAGGTCGACGCGGTCCTCGACGCCGAACAGCTCCGACGCGCCGGCGCCGCGCGCGCCGAGCACGCCGGCGCCGTGCGCCTCGTCGACCATCAGCCGGGCGCCGTGCGCGCGGCACAGCTCGGCGATCTGCGGCAGCGGCGCGACGTCGCCCTCCATCGAGAACACGCCGTCGACGACGACGAGCACGCCGCCGCCGTCCTCGTCGGCGCGCTCGAGCATCTTCTCCAGCTTGTCGAGCCGGTTGTGGCGGAACGGGCGCAGCTTCGCGCGCGACAGCAGGCAGCCGTCGAGGATCGACGCGTGGTCGCCGGAGTCGGCGATCACGGTGTCGCCGGGCGCCAGGATCGTGCCGAGCGTGCCGACGTTGGTCTGGTGGCCGGTCGTGAAGACGAGCGCCTCCTCCGTCCCCATCCAGTCGGCGATCTCCCGCTCCAGCTCGAGGTGCAGGTCGAGCGTGCCGTTGAGCAGCCGCGATCCGGTCAGGCCGGTGCCGTAGCGCTCGAGCGCGTCGCGCGCACCCTGCATGACACGGGGGTCGGCCGTCAGCCCGAGGTAGTTGTTCGAGCCGAGCATGATCCGCTCGGCGCCCTCCATCTCGACCACCGGCGCGGCGGGCGACTGGAGCGTGCGGAAGTACGGCAGCAGGTCGGCCTCGCGCGCGGCCCGCAGCTGCTCGGCGCGCTCGTGGCCGCGCACCTTGCTGAACACGTCGATGGCCGTAGGCATGTAGCCTGCCCGCCTCCATGGGGTCGCTCGAGATCCGGCCGGTGCATTCTACGGGCGACCTCCGCCGCTTCATCCGGCTCCCGTTCAGGCTCTACCGCGACGAGCCGAACTGGGTCGCGCCGCTGATCTTCGAGCGCAAGCAGTTCCTCGACCGGCGCAAGAACCCGTTCTTCGAGCACGGGCGGGCCGAGTACTTCGTGGCGCTGCGCGACGGTCGGCCGGTCGGCCGGATCACGGCTCAGGTCGACGACAACTTCCAGCGCTTCCAAGGGAACGGCTGGGGCTGGTTCGGCTTCTTCGAGTGCGAGCAGGACCCGGAGGCGGCGGCGGCGCTGCTCGACCGCGCCGAGCAGTGGCTGCACGGCCAGAACTGCGACCGGATGGTCGGGCCGGCCGACTTCACTACGAACGACGAGTGCGGCGTGCTGCTCGAGGGCCACGAGCGCACGCCGCTGATCCTGTCGCCCTGGACGCATCGCTACTACCCCCAGCTGCTCGAGGGCGCCGGCATGGGCAAGGCGATGGACCTGCTCATGTGGGAGCTGCACATCTCCGGCCGCGACCGGGTCAACCCCGTCATCTGGAAGCTCGCCGACCAGCTCGAGGCGCGCCACGGGATCGTCGTCCGCTCGTTCCGCAAGAAGGACATCCACGCCGAGGTCAGCCGCTTCATGGAGGTCTACAACGCCGCCTGGGAGCGCAATTGGGGCTTCGTGCCGCTGACCGAGAAGGAGGTTCGCCACTACGCCTCGCAGCTCAAGCCGTTCCTCGACGAGAACTGGGCCTACGTCGCCGAGAAGGACGGCCAGACGGTCGGGGCTGCGCTGACGCTGCCCGACTACAACCAGGCGCTGCTGCACATGCGCGGCCGGATCCTGCCGTTCGGCTGGGCGAAGTTCCTCTGGTACCGGCGCAAGATCGACCGCGTGCGCGTGTTCGCGCTCGGCGTCAAGCCCGAGTGGCAGCACACCGGCGTGGCCGCGCGCTTCTATCAGCGCCACTTCGACATGGCCGAGGTGACGCCGCAGAAGTCGGGCGAGATGGGCTGGATCCTCGAGACCAACCGGGACATGAACAACGCGATGAAGGCGATGGGCGGCAAGGTCGTGCGCCGGTTCCGGCTCTACGAGCGCCAGTTGGACGGCTAGCCTCACCAAGGACGGCGCGCCCATCCGTTAGGGTTCCCTCATGCGGCGCTCTGAGCTCTTGAAGGCTTCTCCACCGATGTTCCAGTCGCCGTGGCTGGACCGCTTCACCCGCGTTCACCCGATCGTCCCGGTCGCGATCTACGCGCCCGCGATCGCCGTGCTGTTCGCCCTCGGCGTCGGCCGCGCCGGGCTCCTGAACTCGGTCGGCCTCGCGATGGGCGGCTATGCCGTCTGGACGCTGACCGAGTACTGGCTGCACCGGGTCGTCTTCCACTTCGAGCCGGAGCGCGGGATCGGCGCGCGGCTGCACTGGATGATCCACGGCGTCCACCACGACCATCCGAACGACCCGCTGCGGCTCGTGATGCCCCCGTCGGCCTCGGTGCCGCTGGCGCTGCTCTTCGGCGCCCTGTTCTGGCTCGTGCTCGGCGGCCACTGGTGGCTGCCGTTCACCGCCGGCTTCCTGGCGGGCTACCTGGCCTACGACATGATCCACTACCACGTGCACCATCACCGCCCGCGGACGCGCGTCGGGCGCAAGCTGCGCGAGCTGCACATGCGCCACCACTTCCAGGACGACGAGCGCGGGTTCGGCGTCTCCGCGCCGTACTGGGACCACGTGTTCGGGACCCCGCCGGACAAGCACGCGCGTTGAAGCCGTCGCGGCCGCCCGTCATGCTGGTGGGCTGAGTGAGCACCGAACCAGACATCTCGAACGAGGACGACGACGGCGAGGTCGTCGACGGTCTGCCCGTCCCGGCCGAGCCGGCGCCCATCCCCCAGCCGCTGAGCCCGGCGCCGGTCCCCGCTGTCCAGGCGGCCGCGCTGGCGGCGACCGGCTTCGTCGCGGGCGCCGCGACGGTCGCGGTCGTCGCACGGCGCCGCGGGCGGCCGTCGCGGCGCCGGCGGAGGAAGAAGGGCGCGATCGGAGAGATCGTGGCGTCGAACTCGTTCCTCGTCGACGTCCACCTGGTGCGGCGGGACTAGGGGTTCTGCCGCGGGCGCCGTCGGTGCGCCAGCGTCTTGAACGGCGCATCGAGGGGCGGCCCGGACGCGGCGGCGCTTCCGCGGAAGCGGCCGGTCAACGCTGGTCGCCCTCGCCCGCGCGGCCGGCGACCTGCGTTGACGGCGCTATCCGCCGTCAACGCCGGGAGCGCCGCGGCTATCGGCCGCCGACCGGCGTTGACGCGTGCGGCGAATCGCCGCCGGCACACCGAACCCCTCCCCCTAAATGCCGCAGTTTGCGTCGGGGCCGCCACGACAGTGCGCGGAGACCGCCGCGCGAACCGATATGAACCCCGGCGATGCACGAGCTCCGCGTCGAAGTCACGCCTCCCTGGCCCTTCCGCCTGCGCGGCGGCTCCGCCGACGGGCTCCTGCGCCGCCGGGGCTCGTCGCTCCAGCGGCTGCTGCACCGCGACGGCACGCCCGTCCACGTCGCGGTCGTGCAGCCCGCGCGCGACCGCGTGATCTTCGGCGCGCGGGCGGAGTGCGAGCCCGACGCGATGTGGGGGATCAGGCGGCTGCGGTTCGCGACCGGCGTTGACGAAGACCTGCGGCCGTTCTACGACGCGTTCCGCGACGACCCGGTGATCGGCAAGGCCGTGCGCGCGGCCCCGGACCACCGCGTGCGGCGCGCGCCGATGCCGTGGGAGGCGCTGTCGAACGCCGTCACCGAGCAGCTGATCGAGTTCGAGCGCGCGGTCGCGATCCAGCGCCGGCTGGTCGTGGCGTTCGGCGTGCGCTGCCCGCGGACCGGACTGCGCGACGCGCCGGCGCCGGCGGCGATCGCCGCGACCGCGCCGGCGCGGCTGGTCGCGCTGGACCTGGCGCCGGCCCGCGCGCTGACGCTGCGGCGCGCCGCGGCCGAGCTCGCCTCCGGCCGCGTCGACCTGCTCGCCGCCGACCCGCTGCCCGGCTGGCGGCGGCTGCGCGCGATCCGGGGGATCGGGCCGTGGACGCTCGAGGTGCTCGCGCTCTACGGCCAGGGCCATTACGACCGCGTGCCGGCGGGCGACCTCGGCTACCTCAAGCTGGTCGGCCGAATCCGGACCGGCAACCCGTGGGCGCGCGCCGACGAGGCACGGGCGCGCGAGTTCTTCGAGCGCTACGGGGAGTGGAAGGGGCTGGCCGGCGAGTACCTGCGGCTCGCCGCCCAGCGCGGGCTGCTGCCCGTCAGTCCTGCGAGATCCGCCCCGGATCGAGCCCCTCGCCGGGAAGGAACTCGTTGGTCAGCGCCTGCGCGGCGGGCTGCCGCCGCCTGATCAGGTCGTTCTCCAGCATCCAGTCGGCGTAGCGCTGCCACTCGGCGGGGTCCTGGTAGCCGAACGGGCGCTTCGGGTCGGCGGGAAAGAAGACCGGCAGCAGCGCCTTCACGGACGCCTCCTGGAGCCCGCGGTCGAGCCCCTTGTCCGCGTTCAGCAGCCCCTCGAGACCGGCCTGCGGGTCGGCCTTCAGCGCGACATGCCCGCGCGCGGTCGCCTGCATGAAGCGCCGCACCCGCCCGGCGAACTCCTGGTCGAGGTCCGCGCGCCGGGCGACGAACACGAGCTCGTCGTAGGTCGGCACGCCGAGCTTCTCCATCCGCTGGATCGTCGGGTGCTTGCCGCGCCGCTCGAGGTCGACGCCCTCGTAGTTCCAGAACGCACCGAGCGTGGCGTCGACCTTGCCGGACAGCATCGCGGGCACCAGGTTGAAGCCGACGTTGATCTCCTTGACCGAACCGGTGTCGACGCCCGCCGTCTCGAGGATCGTCTTCAGGTAGGCCGACTGGTAGGGGATCCCCGACGTGCCGACGCCCTTGCCGCGCAGGTCCTGCGGCGTGTGGACGTCGGCCTTGCCGACGGCCATCAGCGACGTCAGCGGCTTCTGCACGAGCGCCCCGACGGCGACCAGCTGGGCGCCCTTGTCGCGCGCCAGCAGCAGCTCGGGCTCGTAGGAGATCGCGAGGTCGGTCTTGCCCGCGAGCAGCAGCCTGAGCGGCGCCGAAGGGTCCGGCGGCGGCGTGATCTTCACGGCGAGCCCGGCCTTCTCGTACGCGCCGGACGCCTGCGCGGCGTAGATGCCGGCATGATCGGCGTTCGGGAAGTAGTCGAGCATCAGCCGCAGCGGCTCGGCCGGGCCGGCCCCGGTCGCGCTGCGCGGGTTGGGCTCCGGCTTCTCGCCGCAGCCGACGAGCAGCGCGGCCGCGCACAGCAGCATGATCGGCAGCGGCGAGCGTCGTTTCATGTTCCTCCGGGTCCGGTGCGAGGGATCCAGTCGACCACGCGCCGCTCGAGCAGTGCGCAGGCGCCGTAGAGGGCGATCGCCAGCAGGAAGAGCAGCAGCGTGGCGGCGAACGCGCGGGCGGTCGCGAGCTGGCCGTTGGCCGTCAGCAGCGCGCGCCCGAGCCCGCGCTCGGCCCCGGCCCACTCGGCGAAGACCGCGCCGATCACGGCGACCGCGGCGGCGACCTTCAGCCCGGTGAACGCGGCCGGCAGCGCGGCCGGCGCCTCGACCAGCCGCAGCGCCTGCCAGCGCGTCGCCTGCAGCGAGCGCAGCAGCCGCCGCGCGTCGGGGTCGGCGGCGCGCAGGCCGTCGTAGAGGTTGATCGTGATCGGGAAGAAGCAGACGAGCGCGACCAGCAGCACCTTCGGCGCGAGGCCGAAGCCGAGCACGAGGATCACGAGCGGCGCGATGACCGGCACCGGCACGGCCTGCGAGCCGATCACGAGCGGCCGCAGCGCGCGCCGCAGCGCGGGGGAGAGGTGCATCGCGAGGCCGAGCAGGGCGCCGGTGACCACCGCGGCGAGCAGTCCGAGCACGACCTCGTAGCTCGTCGCCCACAGGTCCGGCGCGAGCAGCGAGCGGTCCTGCCACAGCGCGTCGAGCACCTGCGTCGGGGCCGGCAGCAGCAGCGGGTCGACGCCGCCGAGGCGCACGAGCACCTCCCAGCCGAGGACGATCGCGAGGAGGGCGAGCGCGGCGGTCATGCGGCTCCGAGCGCCTCCAGCGCGCGCTCGCGCAGCTCGACCACGGCTCGATCGTCGCGCGCCCGCGGGCGGGCGGGGGTGACGTCGAGCACCGAGACGATCCGGCCCGGGCGCGGCGACAGCAGGACGACGCGGTCGGCCAGCAGCACGGCCTCCTCGACGTCGTGCGTGACCAGCAGCACGGTGCGCGGCTCGCGGTCGAGCGCATCCGCCAGCCAGCGCTGCATCTGCAGCCGCGTCAGGGCATCCAGCGCGCCGAACGGCTCGTCGAGGCACAGCACCGGCCGCCCGGCCAGCAGCGTGCGCAGGAACGCGACGCGCTGGCGCATCCCGCCCGACAGCGCCGCCGGCCGCGCGCGCTCGAAGCCCTCGAGGCCGAACGCGGCGAAGTGCTCGTGCGCGGCCGCCCGCGCCGCCGCGCGCGAGGCGCCCGCCACGCGCAGGGCAAGCCCCGCGTTGTCGAGCGCGCTGAGCCACGGCAGCAGCGCGTCGCGCTGCGGCATCAGCGCGGCCGCGCCCGCGCGCACGGCCCCCGCGTCGGGCGCCGTCAACCCGCAGACCAGCTCCAGCAGCGTCGTCTTGCCGCACCCGCTCGGCCCGACGACCGCGACGATCTCGCCCGGCGCCACGCGCAGCGTCACGCCGCGCAGCGCCTGGACCGCGCCGAAGGACTTCTCGACGGCGTCCAGCTCGACGCCCGCCTGCTGTACGTCACGAGGCCCCACCACGGGAGCCTCGGCCTCGCTCTGCATCGCTCCCTCCGCGGGCATTACCCCACAGGTTCGAAGGGTCAGGCCCAGCGCGGGACCTATCTCAGCCGGGCGATCTCCCCAGCCCCCCTGATTGCTATGCGCGACAGGCTACTGAATGCGGCGCTGACTGCCGCGCACGCCCGGGTCGTGACGATGGCGCGAGCGATCCGGCGCGCGGCTGCCGCGCCGCGCCGCGAACGCCCAGACGGCGCCGATCACGACGACGATCGCTATGACGGTGAGGGCGATCCAGAGCAGGCCCCAGGCGCCGGCGTCGTTGGTGCTGGAGGCCAGCACGGTGGAGAGGAAGGCCATGCCGCGCGCCTACCCGCGCGGCCGCAGGCGCGAATCAGGCGTGCTGCGGGCGCGTCAGCGCCTTGACGAAGTCCTCCAGCTGGCGCGTCGTCCAGCACTCGTGCAGCTCGCAGAACGGCGCATACGCGCGCACGACCGAGTCGCCGTAGTTCCAGTACAGGCGCGGCTCGGGGTTGAGCCAGAACGTGCGCCCCGCGTGGGCGGCGATCCGCGCGAACGCGTCGGCGCGCGGGTCGCGCCCGTTCGTGCGCGCGTCGCCGAGCACGATCACGGTCGCGCGCGGGTGCAGGTCGTCCTCGACCAGCGACAGGAACTCGCGCCAGACGCGTCCGTAGTCGGTGTAGCCGGACACGTCGGCGACGCCCGCGTCGCGCCCGATCGCCTCCGACACCGCCTTGAAGCTGCGCTCGCGCGCGAAGACGTCGGTGACCTCGGAGATCCGCTCGACGAACACGAACGAGCGCATCTTGCGGAACGAGTCGTGCAGCGCGTGCAGCACCGAGAGGAAGAAGACCGACGCGCTCGTCACGCTGGTCGAGACGTCGCACAGCACGTAGAGCTCGGGCCGGCGCGGGCGCTGCGGGCGGAACTTGAGCACGACCGGCACGCCGCCGGTCTGCAGCGACGCGCGCATCGTCCGCCGCACGTCCACATGCGCGTGCCGGCGCCGGCCGCGCGCCTCGTGACCCTGCGTCGCCAGCCGCCGCTTGAGCTGCATCACGACGCGGTGCACGGCGGCGAGGTCCTGCAACGGGCCCGACGGGAGCGCGCGGTCGAGCTCGTTCAGCGGACGCGCCGGCGGCAGCTCCTGCGTGCGCTCGATCTGCGCGCGCTCGAGCTCGCGCCGCAGCTGCTGCTCGAAGCGGCGGATCTGATCGCGCGCGAGCGGCTCGCCGCCGTCGTCGCGCTGCTGACCGTCGCTGCGCAGGTCGAGCGCGCGGCGGATCCGCTGAACGTCGACGCCGAGCACGCCCGAGCCCTCGCCGCGGCGCCCGAGCGCGGCGATCGCGAGCCGCGCGAGGTCGCGCATCGCGCTCTCGTCGCCGTCGCGGATCGCCTGGATCGCCTGCTCGCGCAGGTTGTCCAGGTCGATCTGCTCCCCGCCCGTGATGCCGGCCTCGGCATCCCCTTGCTCGCGCACGTCGCGCGCCATCGCCTGCTCCTCGGCGGCGCGGAAGAAGAAGCGCTCGAACACGAGCTCGAACACGCGCCGGTCGTCGGGCGACTTGGCGAGCGTCGCCGCGAGCGCCTCGCGGAACGCCGGCCGGTCGGTCCACGGCACCTCGTCGAGCGCCGCGAATGCGTCGAGCAGCTCCGACGTACCGACGGCCACGCCCTCGGCGCGCAGCGCCTCGCCGAAGTCGACGATCCGCGCCGGCAGGCTCACGCCGGCCGCGGCGCAAGCCCGAGCCGCACGCCGACGCGCTCGGCGACGACGTCGAGGTCGGTGCGATGCTTGACGATGATCGACATCGTCGCGCGGAACACGTCCTCGTCGATCTCGTCGGCGCCGAGCAGCAGCAGCGCGCGCGCCCAGTCGATCGACTCGGCGATCGAGGGCGGCTTCTTGAGGTCGAGCTCGCGCACCTGCGCGATCACGTCGACGAGCTTCGCCGCGACCTTCTCCGGCAGCGCCGGCGCGTGCAGCCGCACGATCTCGAGCTCGTGCTCCCTGCTGGGATAGTCGAGCCAGAGGTAGAGGCAGCGGCGCTTGAGCGCCTCGGTCAGCTCGCGCGAGTTGTTCGAGGTGAGCAGCACGACCGGATGCGTGCGCGCCTCGATCCGGCCCAGCTCGGGGATCGAGATCTGGAAGTCGGACAGCAGCTCGAGCAGCATCGCCTCGAACTCCTGGTCGGTCTTGTCGATCTCGT
>Ga0126307_10000663_pt1 | contig 22443 bp, 25 predicted proteins | sample Plot28_FD_89955 | JGI IMG/M metagenome (GOLD analysis project Ga0126307, IMG submission 89955) | Serpentine soil microbial communities from UC McLaughlin Reserve, CA, USA - Plot28 | ecosystem: Environmental > Terrestrial > Soil > Grasslands | place: USA: UC McLaughlin Reserve, Lake County... | reverse complement strand
TGATGGTAAAAGTCATATGCTAGTGGATATAATAGGGGAAGATGGAATTGCACGTCCTAATTCACATTTAGATCTGATAGCACAATAAATATGAGAATTATGATAATAAATTATGGACCTCAAGTATCAGAGTATAATTGGTTAATGGGCTCGGAGGTGTGTAAATTAATTTTGACACAATTTTATAGTTCAAAGAAATGTAATTATTGCTTAAGATTATTAGTATAATAGTATAATCTATTGAAATATTAAAATTAAAAGGACAGTAACAGAAACATGTCACAACATTCTTACTATTTATGGTGGAGTAATTTCTCTTACTTCTAAATCATATATATCAAAATCAAGGTTATTTGTTTTTAAAATAATCTTAGGAGATCCCCATGATATAATCGCTCCTTTAGTTGTTGCCCCACATTCGTCCATGTTTGCTTTTCCAGATTTAATTCCCCATTTGCCATCATCAATTTTTTCATGGACTTTGACATAAGGTCCTTTTCCTTCATTTTTTGCATCGACAAAACTTTCAAGTTTTACTTTAGAATTGTTATCAAAATTATAAACTATTGCTTTAAATCCAATTTTTTTATTATAAAGGTTGCCTAAATTGATTTTTTCATTAGGTTTATCTATTACATAATTTACATGATATTGTTCTTTTTTCATTTGCAATTTGCCATTTTCTGAAATATTATTATGATAGCTCGAACCACCACAATAAGCATTTGGATAATGTTTAATTTCTTCTTCTCCCTTACTGTCATGTATAATAGAACGAGAAACTACTGATATAGCTTGATCTCTTTTTACTGCTTCTCTCATTTTTAAGATTACAGTAAATTCTATATTCTTGAAGTCATTTGAATATAACCAATATCCTTGTTTGTCTAATATACTAAAATTCCATGTCTTAATTTGTTTCATCATTTCTTTCTGAGTTAGTATACCTGCTTGTTTTGTAGAAATATCAATTCTTGTTGTTCCATTTCCAACCTTCCAGCTTCCATCTGAATTTTTCTCTGAAAATATTTCTTTATTTCGTGTTTCATCTATCTGTTTTAAATCATTAGGATTTTTATTGTTAAATCTATAATATTCTCCATCTAGCTTATCTTTATAAATTGGGTAAATTCCTTCTTTTTCTTCTACCGGAGCAAAAAAAGGTAGTAATTGTATTTTTGTAATCTCTGAAACTAGTGTACTTGTTAGTATAGAAATTCCAAAGATTGTAATTAATATTAGTGTATATTTATACTTCTTTAAAATTAAAAATAATACAACTGCAACTACAGAACCAATGATGATGTAGTAATTTTTAAATAATCCAATAATAACTGCTAAAGCTATTAAAATTACTATCTTTAAAATCAACCAATTCAATTATAGGCTCATTAAATTGTAATTTAGCCAATATGAGTGTTCAATTACAAAAAATAAATTTACTTCGTTAAGAAATATGTTAAATATAATGATTGATGAATAGAATGCAAATATCTTTTTAATTTAAAAACTCTTTTCTGCTATATTCTAATAAGATTACATGATAAATTAATTGTCTATTTTTATATACTAGTAATTATAAGATCTGTTACATGCCTAATTGTAATTTTTAATATCTACTTTCTACTTTAAACCCTCTTTAATCTCACCACTAAGAGTAGATATTACATCATCTCCTCCTAATGCTGTTTTTTTAGCAGCTTCTCCCAGTTGAGTAAGGATATTTTTTGCCTCTATTTGGTTTATTTCTCCTGTAGAATTATTTGCCACTTGTGATGCAATATTTTTTATTTGTCCGGAAGTAATTTTTATTTGATCTGTTATGCTGTTTGTTATCAGTTCTTGTCCATATACCTGAAGTGAGGTTATCATAGAAAAAACAAATACCATTGCAAGAAATATTGATTTAAATACTTATTTCATTGTATTCATTGATAATGTAATAAGAAATAGGTAATATTTAGGATAATCTCTTGTCAGTCAGTTGCTTATTATTGAATTATACTGATTTTGATACAATTTTGTAGTTCTCTTAACATATTTGTTATTGGTATTAATTGTTATACAAAATATCATTTTTCAAGGCATAATTAAAATCAAAAAAATTATTTGAAGGTTTAGAAAGTTATTTTATTCTTATGGCCCTGCACCAGTTGTTCCTTCTGTGCCAGTGTCATCTTCAGTCATTCCTCCTGTTGTACCGCTATCGCCTCCGGTCATTCCACCTGGACCTTCACCTTGTGCAAATACATTTTCAAATGCCACTGATATTCCTGTTGTACCAATTAATGCAAATGCAAGAATTGATGTAATAACTATTGAATGGATTTTTATTTCCATATTGGACTTTAATTATAATATATAATAATTGGAGTAAAATATTTTAATAAATGTCTTTATAATGTTACTTTAAATTTTATATCTTAAGTATATTATAAAATAAAAAATCATTTTTTATTTGTTTTTAAGGTAAGATTATAATATTGTATTCATATTGTTAAAACATATTTTATTTATAATATTAACAACAATATTGTAGTAAAGAAATAATTCTCTAGATTCATAGAATATTAAATTTATAGGATTTTTATCTTATTTTTATTTATTTGAATTAGTATTGGAATCATATTGTTTAAATCATAACTTAATGATTATGTTTTACCTTTTGTGATCTTCTTATGAATATTCCTCCTGTTACTAAGAAAGCTAAACCGCCTACAACTAAAAATGTCAAATCAAATACAAGTGGCTGTGCAACATCTATAACATGGTGCATTTCCAATAAGTGATGGTTAATTATTCCTTCAATAATATTAAACCCACCAAAACCAATAAAGATTAATCCTATGAATGACCATTTATTAGAAATTAAAGAAGTGTGATTCTTAGAGCCTGAAGCATACCAAAGAAGACTAACTCCTATTGTCATTATTATTAAAGAGAATGCAAGAAATACTCCATCCCATACAATATTCATTTGTAAAGATTCCATTGTGTTAGGTATGAGTTTATGTGATGTCATGTGATGCCATTGCAAAATCTGATGAAAGATAATAATGTCTACTAATCCCGCGAGTCCTATCCCAATTAGAATTGCAGAAACAGCAGATTTTCTTTTATTTGCATTTTCTCCGTATCTGTAATCATTTTCTTTCATGTTATTGCTCATAGGATACTCATACCTTAGCAGCAGGTTCTGTTAACTTAACGACTCTTTTCTAAACTGTTAGCCATCATCTTCTCTAAAAATAAAGAAAAGGTCAATGACCCAGCTGATAGCACAGCAGAGATAAGAAAGATCATAGTGAAGGATTTAGGCGAAGGAAAAACACCAACAGTACTTCTATTGACATATGGACTCATGTGGTATCATCGTGAATAATTTTAGTCAATGGAGTACTATTCTTAATGCAGAATTCCATTTCTGATAAAAACGTTTCAATCTTTCGTTTTAATATTGGTTCTATTGCATATCCAATATGTTCTCCTATTTCTTTACTTTTACAATAAAACTTTAATGTAGGTGTACCTTCAATTGATAAACGATCTATTAATTCCTGATTATTTTTATCATCTACTATAAGCTTTAGAAAAACTAACTTATCCTTATATTGTTCAGATAATCTATTATATAATGGTTCTAAAGCTTGACAAAAACCACAACGAACTGCACTAAAATTAACTATTATAGGAAGGACAGAGTCTGTTACTTTTTCTTGCCATAGTTTTGCTGTTATGGTTTCTACCGCCATAGATATAGTAATATATACCAGACTTTTTTATTTTTCTATAATAGATATGATATCATTATTCATACTCTATTAATGTGAATTTATTAATGAAATAACAAAAAAGGCAAGACAGCGTCATCTAAAGACTGAAATTGCTGAAGTAGTAGTTAATTGTCTATTTGTTGAAATATAGCATTACTAATCTACTTATTACTTTACCTTTTTTTAATTTGATTTTAGAAACCAGTATTAATACAATATAAAGTCACGTATAGTATTTATAATTAAACATTCATATATTGTATATACAGATATAACGATCCAAAAGTTCAGAAAAAATATTTATAATCAATAATAGCAATAGACATACAAAAACTTGAAATTACCATAAAGATATCTCGATGAAAGGATTTCTTACTGATGTCCTTTAAAAGATTATTAATATCTAGATAGTCAATTCCTAAATTTGCCGTAAATTCCGGATGGGTAAATTTCTCAACTTATACACGTTCCTTTCCTACTTTAATACTATGAATAGTCGGTAAATTAATTAGGTTATCTGAAAGATTAGATGCAATAAAAGGATCTAATAAAGAAGAGGAAAAACACACAATCTTTATCTACTAGATTTTTATTGCCTAAAATATTGAAGAAAATATGCAGATTGTCATTACATCTGTCCTACTTGATTATCTCTACTATAACAGTAGGTCTATTTCTCCTTCATTCTGTAATAGATATACTAGCACAATTTCCTCAGTTGAATAGTAAAGATCAAAATATGTTGTCTTTAAATGTAACCGATGCGATTTATAATGCTAATACGAGTGAGTTTTTAGGTTCCAAAAATATATCATTGACCCCATATCGAATCACAGAGCAACATTATTTTGATGAAGGGTTCCTAAATAATGTAGGGAATGTAACTAACAGTCAGACATTTTTGAATACTTACTTATCTGATGGTTTGCTTCTTGGGAGAGGAAATGGAACTATTGAGACTACCGATGGACAAGATATTAGTTGGATATCTTCCGACATAGGAAGATTGATTGATAATCAGTGGGTTTTTTATGGATTAATGTTATTCAATAATACTCATAGCGAATCATTATCTTTACTAAATAATAGCATCGGTATATCCAAGAGTACATCTGGTTCTGAACCCGACTACATATGGATTTTGGAATAGGGTGTTTACTTTATTTAATACTTTTTTTGGACTAGAAAAGCATTTCTCTAAAAATTTCTGGCTAAAGACGTATTATGGATTATTTTATAATTTATTATACATTATATCAATCATTATATAAATACTAGTCAAATATACAAATCAAATTGTCATTGATATTATATGGGTTTTGAGAGATTGAGTATGACATGTAGTTAGATTCACCTGGAATTTTCTTAAAAATGGTCTATTGAGATAATCATAATGCTTTAATATTTAGTTGTCTAACATATTTTAGAAAACGTATTATGATAAAATTATCTTGCAAAGAGTCAGGATTAGAATGTGATTTCTTCGTAGAGGGAAAAACAGAAGATGAAATATTGGAAAGTATTTCTGAACATGCTATCAATGTTCATAATATGCGAAAAGAAGACATATACGAAGAACATTTATCTGCTGCTTTTTTATGCCATGCCATAGGTAAAATGACATCAACCACAATAAGCAAAAATTTAGATTAGTTCTATGTATAATATAATCTACTTAATAACATATGTTCCAACATTTATTACAAATAATAAGTAATATCTATATTTAACCATGAAAGTACTTTCTGTAAATGTTGGATTACCACAAAAAGTACTCTATAATGGACAAATTATAAATACTGCAATTTTCAAGGATCCAGTCAAAGGTCCTATTATGTTGCGAAAGCTTAATCTTGATGGAGACAAACAAGCTGATTTGACAGTACATGGTGGAATTGATAAGGCAGTATATTCTTACCCAGTAGAACATTATGATTACTGGCGTAAACAATTTCCTGACACAGATCTCATGTGGGGAATGTTTGGAGAGAATTTTACAACTGAAGGATTATTGGAGGATGCTGTTAATGTAGGTGATCAGTTTGAAATAGGATCTGCTAATCTTGTAGCAACACAACCTCGAATGCCATGCTATAAACTTGGTGTTAGATTTGGACGTATGGATGTAATTAGGAGATTTATGACAAGTGGTCGTCCTGGTATTTACTTTAAGATATTAAAAGAAGGGGAAATCAAAACAGGGGACAAAATAAAGAATATCAAAAGAGATAAAAATAATGTTACAGTGAAAGATATTGTTTCTCTTTATATTAGCAAGAACCACATAGACGTTATTGAAATGATGAGACGAGCAATAAAAATAAGAGATCTGCCAGAAGGATGGAGATATGAATTCGAACAAAAAATTGAACAACTGCAACACAAATAAAAATGATATGGTAACATCATTGCTTAATAACAATCTGTAGATAGTGAAGGGAATTGATTCCAACTACGTCTCATAAAATTTTGAGAGATAGTTTTAATAGAGTAGCCAGAAAATTAAGAATTTCTGTAACTGATAAGTGTAATATGAAATGCATTTATTGTATGCCAAATGGTAACATTAAATGGATCGATAATAAAGAAATTTTAAGATTTAAGGAAATAAATAGAATAGTTTCTATTTTTACTAATCTCGGTGTAACAAAAATAAGAATTACAGATGGAGAGCCATTACTGAGACAATCAATAGAGAATTTAATTAGAGATTTGATAAAGATACAAAATATCGAATCCATTAGTATGACTACTAATGGATTTTTGTTAGAAGAAAAGATAAATCAATTAAAATCAGCAGGATTAAGTTCACTAAATATTAGTCTTGATACTTTTCGAGAAGAACGATTTAGAACTTTAAACGGTATTTCTAATTTAAATAAAGTTCTCAGAGGCATTCAAAAAGCAAGCGAATTAGGATTAAAAATAAAAATCAATACTGTAATAATTCGAAATTGGAATGATGATGAAATAATTAACTTTGTAAAGTTTGCTAAAGATACAGGAATAACTGTACGTTTTATAGAATTTATGCCGCTTGATGGATCAGGTATCTGGAATTATAATCTTGTGGTAACTAAAAAAGAAATAATAAAAATAATAGAATCTAATTTTGATAATGTTATTTCTTTGGATAAAAATAATTCTTGTCCATCTGATCCTGCAACTGTATATAATTTTGATGATGGAAAAGGAAAAATTGGATTTATCCCATCGATTTCTGATCCTTTTTGTTCAAATTGTGATAGGATAAGATTGACATCTGATGGAAGATTTCTTACTTGTCTTTTTGAAAAAAAAGGATATGATTTAAAGAAAATGATTCGAAATGTAAAGGCAACTGATCAAGAAATTATAGATTATATTGTAAATTGCTATAAAAAGAAACCAGAGGGAATAGTCGAATTAATCAGAATTAATGAACTTAGACCAACGTTAAATCTTATGCATACAATAGGTGGTTGACCAAATTTGAATTCACATGAAGATAGAACTTTAAATATAAAATTATTTGGAATTTTAAGAGAAAAATTGAAAAGTAATACTCTGATTATTCCTATTCATGATAATTCCATTTCATTGAAGGAACTTGAAAAATGTCTTAAAGAATTATATCCTTCTCTCTATATTAATGAGATAAACTTTGTATTTGCTGTTAATAATGTAATATCTAATGAAAATGTCAACGTAACTTCATCCGATGAAATTGCTATAATACCACCAATAAGTGGAGGATAAAAATAATAAGAGTGATAATATGATTTCAATAACAAAAGATGTAATCGATCAGTTAAAAATTTTAGATCGACTTAAAGATGATTCATCTGGTGCCGTTGTTTTTTTTACAGGATCTGTTAGAAATTACAATTCCAAGGGAAAAATTGAGGGAATTTTTTATGAAGCTTATCAAGAAATGGTCGAAGAAATATTAAAAAAAATTGAAAAAGAGATTTTTGAGAATTGGACTATTAAAAAATTTATTGCAGTACATAGAATAGGATATCTCAAGGTTGGAGAAATAAGTGTTATAGTTGGAGTTTCATCAGAACATAGAAAAGAGGCATTTGAAGCGTGTAGTTATGGAATTGATAATATTAAAAAAAGATGTCCAATTTGGAAAAAGGAAAAGATGCAATCTGGAAATTCTGAATGGGTAGAAGGTGTTATGATAAGTGAATGAAACAACAAATACTTATAATAAAGGAATGTTTGATGTATCCAGAAAAGGAGACACGTTAAGATTTGCTACCGCACAAGCAATAATTAAAGTAAGTCCTGAAAGTATAGATCTAATAAAAAATGAAAAAACACCTAAGGGCGATATTATTGAAGCCGCAAAGATTTCAGCAACACTTGGAGCAAAAAAAACATGGGAATTAATACCTTATTGTCATCCTATTCCTATAGATCATATTTCGACAGTTCTGTTGTTATACCAATCATTTATAGAAATTAAAGTTAGTGTTAAAAGTGTATGGAAAACAGGAGTAGAAATGGAAGCATTAACTGGTTGTAGTATCGCTGCTCTTGCTGTATATGATATGCTCAAACCAATAGATGAACATTTATCAATAGAATCAATAAAATTGTTAGATAAAACTGGAGGTAAAAGAGATTTTATTGAGAAAAGTCTTGATAAAAAAATTACCGTTGCCATATTTGTTATAAGTGACTCTACTTTTAATGGTACAAGAGTTGACAAATCAGGTAAAATGATAAGTGATAGATTAAAAAATACTTATGCTACTACTACTGAAATTGTTGGTTATGAAATATTACCTGATAATATAGACAAAATTAAGGAATATCTTATCCAATATTCTGATGAGAAAAAAGCAGATCTAATAATATCTTCAGGAGGTACTGGTTTTAGTAAAAGAGATGTAACTCCAGAGGCTACTAAAATGGTTATTGATAAAGAGGCAGCTGGAATTTCTGAAGCAATTAGATCGTATGGTCAAAGGAGAACACCATTATCAATGCTTTCACGGGGAATATCTGGAACAAGAGATAAAACTTTAATTGTAAATCTGCCTGGAAGCACTAAAGCAGTATCAGAATCGTTAGATCTTCTTTTGCCTAGCATATTTCATGTATTTAATATGTTAGGAGGGAAAGGTCATTAATGATATTCTACTATTAGTACTTGCTCCTATCTTCTTTGCAATAAGTTTTTTCTATTCTTCGGTAGGATTTGCTGGAGGAAGTAGTTATATTGCTATTCTAGTTTTGGTGGGCATCAATTTATACTCAGTCCCACCAATCTCTCTAGCATTAAACATTATTGTATCTTCAGCAGCCTTTTTTAATTATCTAAGAGCAGGTCATTTGTCATTAAGATTATCCATTCCTCTGTTGATTTCAGTACCTTTTGCATTTATAGGTGGTTCTATAGTTTTACCAGAAAAAATATTAACACTAGTTTTTGTCATATCTCTTTTTTCAGCTTCAGCTGCATTGCTATTATCTGGAAGAAGAATAACACATCAACATGAAAAGATGAAAAAAATGAATTTAGATTTTACTAAGACTACACTAATAACATGTTCGTTAGGTGCTCTTCTAGGAAGTATTTCTGGTCTTGTTGGAATAGGTGGGGGAATATGGCTTTCACCAATCTTGATAATGTCAGGTTTAGCTAATCCCAAGGAGGCAGCTGCTTCTGCTAGTTTGTTTATACTAACGAATTCTATAAGCGGATTTATTGCTCATTCTATAACCAATAGCGAAGATGTTGATTTTGACTTTATAATACCCTTGTCTATTGTTGTTCTTGCTGGTGGTATACTTGGATCTAGATTTGGAGCATTCAAATTCGATCATAATAAAATAATCATAATAATTGGAATTTTAGTTGCATTAGCAGGCATTAATCTTGCTACCAGGTTATTCAAGTAATAGATCACATAAAGTCTATGGGGTTACTAGATGCAAAAGAAAATCCAGAGAGTAAATTTACTTGTATATCATTCCCCTTTTCAATACTTGTTATTTTTTCAGGTACTATCACATAACCATTTGCCCTAGTCATAACTGTAATATTTGATGTTTCTCCAGTTATTGGTTCAGCATTTATTATGTTATTGTTAGGTTTTGAAATTGATAAATGGACATATAATATTTTTACAAAATTTTGAAATTTCTTTCTAGCATTCCAATTGTCAGTAATTTGAGCATTTATAATAGCTTTATTATTATAAGATAATCCAATTAAAGATCTAATTAATGGCATAGCCAATACAATGAAAGCATTAACAGCTCCTTGGATAGGTCCAGGTAATATAACAATAGGCTTAGATTTTAATACAGCAATTTTAGTTACTCTTCCTCTATCCAATTTAATTCCCTCGGCTATAATTCCAGGTTTCCCCATAGAATTGATAGATTCTGCAAGGAGATCCTTATGTCCAACAGAAGATCCTCCTATTGTAAGAATGATATCAGTTTGAGATATTGCATATTTTATCTTATTCTGGATATTTTTAATATTGTCAGATGTTATTCCTAGATCAACAGGAATTCCTCCAGACGCTTCTACTAATGTAGAAATTATTTGACCATTAGTATTAAGAATCTTTCCATGAGTAACATTTCTAATATTATTGGTTAGTTCACTTCCAGTTGGAATTATTGCAACTTTCGGTTTTTTAAATATATTCAGTTTTTTAATGCTAATTAAGTGTAACAAAGCTATATCTTGAGTTCTAATTAAATGCCCTTTTTTAAACAATAATTTATTTTTAGAAATGTCCTTTCCTGCAGGAGATATAAACGATCCTTTGGGAAATTCAGAAAAAATTTTAACTGACCTATCAATTATGTTAAATTTCACATATTCAACAGGAATGACTGTATCAGAATTTTTAGGTAAATATCCACCTGTTGGAATTCTGGCAGCATAGCTCGATTTTAAAGGTTCGACTTTACTATTTCCAAGTTTAATATCATTTATTACTTTCAGTGTCACTGGTTTCAAATTTGAAGCTCCTTTTATATCCTCATAAAGAACAGCAAAACCATCCATGTGTGAAGAATCATGTAAGGGAATATTGAGCGATGAAATAATATTGTTATATAAAATTCGACCTAATGACTCTTTAGTATTTACTTCTTCATAGACAGGTTGAGCAATAATATTTTTTCGTAATTTGATAGATGCAGTTCGAATGGATAAATATGAATTTAATTCTCTATGCATAATTACTATCAAAATAAAATTAATGTAATTTGTTCTTTTAATTACAAATTATTAGTTTAAAATATTCAATTTTTAGAAACCCAACAATTCATCAAGATAAAGTATTAATATTGTAAAAGAACATGTTTTACCAAATGCTTTGATAATTAATGCATTGAATCTTAAGATCATAATATGTATTTTTCAAAAATCTAATTAATCTTATGGATTCGAAACCTGATTCCTTATTAGATAATTTCTATTTAATAGTATCTTTAAATAATATTTTCCAAAGTACTAAATGATGAAAAGGAAAGAAGATTTTGAATCAATAAAAATGATATCATTAATAATCTTTGTTTTAGTATTAATTTTGATAAATTCTCTTTCTATCAGAGTATTGGCTTTAAATGAAGATTCTGTAACTACTACTTCTCCCTATGATAATGAGTTAATAAATAATGAGAATAACAGTATGATGTTGCCAGGAAGCAACATGAATTTTGTTTCATCATTGGATAACGCTAAAATGCATTTAATGGAAGCAATCATAGATATTGAGAATAATAATATTGATGGAGCATTAATGCAATTGAATATGACTGGTAATGATATAAAGATACACGAACATGAAATGGCAGATATGATGCTTATGATAAATAAAATGAAAGAAGTAGATAAAAAATAAAATAGTTAATGAGAACGTTTCTTCAAATGTAAAAAAGTAATTAAAGATCGAATCGAACAGAGATTATTTTATTATTAATAATAGCGCTTTCTATTATTGATATTTAGTTTCAGAATATAAAAAAAGAAAGCTTAAATTATTTATTCTATAATAAGTTATGTGCCAAAGGGACCTCGCAGGTCAGTTTTATTTTCATTCTCTGCAGGGATTGTTGCAGGGCTTGTATCTATATCTATATCAATTATGCTCAAAGTATTTTTTGGTGGATTATTTTTACCGGAACTTGCATCACAAACATTATTTTCAATAACTCCCGGAGAATTTGAATCTCAAGCAATAGAAACTTTCGGCCCTCTTGCTAAATATTCTACTTTTATAGGATCAATAATAATTACCACAATAATCTTTGGTATATTTGGAATTCTTTTAGATAAATTATATAACAAATTTAATTTAAAGCACTACGTACTAAAGATTATACCTTCTTTTGTGTTAACTTATGGAATCTTAGTTACAATTTCCCTTATATTAGTAACAATAATTCAAGTTAGAAGTGGATCTCAAACGAATTCAATTCAACTTGTCATTCTTTCTCTTATTCCATCACAAATAGCATACGGGGTTATTCTTTCATTGTTTTTGAGAAAACCAAATGATAAAGTAGAACAGAAGTCTTACCCACAACAACAACAACAACAACAACAAACAATAACAGAAAATACTAAAGAAGAGAAAAATTATAATAGAAGAGACTTTATTCGTCTTATTCTTGCATCTATTGTTTCTATTCCAATAATATATTTTGGATTAAATCGATTATTTTCACCACAAGAAGTGGAACAACAACAACAACAACAATTTCAATCTGATACATCCAATTTACTGCCATCACCACAACAATCAGGATCAATACTATCTGAATTTAAAGATCCAACACTTGCTCCATTACTTGCTTCAGAAATAACCCCTACCTATTTATTCTATAGAATAGATATAAATCCGATTGTTCCTGAAGTAGATGTAAATTCTTGGAATTTGCAGATTAAAGGAATGGTTGATAATCCATTAAAATTAAGTTATGAGGAAATAAGGTCTATGCATGCAATTGAAGAATTCGTAACCTTAGAATGTATAAGTAATAAAATAGGTGGAGACCTTACAGGTACTGCACTATGGAAAGGAGTACCGCTCAAAAATATTCTTGAAAAAGCAAAGATTGTTCCTGGTGTAAAATATATAGTATTTCGATGTTCTGATGGTTATGATGTGGGTATCCCATTAGATAAAGGACTTTTGGATGAAACAATTTTAGCATATGAAATGAATTTAGCTCCACTAACATCTAAACATGGGTTTCCTGTTAGAGCTATAGTCCCAGGTTTATATGGAATGATGAATCCAAAATGGATCACTGAAATAGAATTGGTTGATAAAGTATATGAAGGATATTGGCAGAGAAATGGATGGACAAATATTGCTGAATATAATACTGGATCATCAATAGTTATACCTGGACAATCTCCAATAAGAAATAGATTCCGAGGTTTAGATGAAATTCCTTCTCCCTCCTCGAATGAAAGAGTCCCAATTGCAGGAATAGCATTTGGAGGAGACAGAGGCATTTCAAAAGTAGAAGTTAGCACTGATGGTGGTACAACATGGAAAACTGCTAAAATCAAGGAGCCGCTTTCTCAATATACATGGATATTATGGACAGCAGGATTCATTCCAGAAGAAGGAATAGATAATTATAAAATTGTAGTAAGGGCTACAGACAAAAAAGGAAAAATTCAGACTTCAGAGTTAAGAAAGCCATTTCCAGATGGGGCAACAGGATATCACACAATCAGTGTATAGACTACGCATAAATCACGATAAATATTACTGTTCAAATAATTAATAAAAGCCATAGCCTACTAATAAAGTAAATTTAATAACTAAACTAATAGTATGGTAGATTATGCTAATTGATTAAATTGTATGATAATGATAATTTACCTATTGTTTATCAGTTCTATTTATTTACAAATTGGAGGCATTTCTGTTTATGTTTATTCTTTTCAAGCAGAGATTTTATTTTGGAAATATTATTCTCGTATGGTTTAGTAGTAGGATTAGAGGAAAAAGGAATATTATTTTCTAAATATTTAATATTTTATCTATTTCTTCATATTTAATGCCTATTTCTCCTTCTGCAGTTTGACCTTTCCATAACCGTGCACTACTTTTCTTGTTTATTATTTTATCAGGCAGATCTAGATATCGAGCAAGAGATCTTATCTCAGTTTTATAAAGATCGACAATATGAAAGAGATCTGCTCCTACATCACCATATTTAGTAAAATAGCCCAGCATCATCTCACTTTTATGTCCTGTTCCTAAAACTAATCGATTCATCACTGTTGCATAATAATAATAAAGTAATGACATTCTTAATCTGACTAAAAGATTTGCTCTAGCCATTTTATTTCTAGGAAGACCGTTGACTAATTGTTCCTTAATTTTATTTAATTCTATTACTTTGTATTTTATTTTCAAAGATTTAGATAATTCTATAGCATGTGTAGTATCGTTCTATGGAGTTAGAGATGAATCTGGAAGCAGTAAGCCAAATACTTGTTGATGTCCTAATGCTTTAACTGCCAAGACTGTACTCAACGATGAATCTATCCCCCCACTCATACCTATATTATTCCTTTAGAGTCTCGTTTTTCGATTTCATGTTTTATGAAATTTATTATAATACTACAAATATTTTCATACATGTTTTCATGAGAATAAATCTAAAACACGATTATAGATTGTTATTTATAATTTATCTTTATTAAATAACAAATTAGTTTTTATAATAAAGAAATTTATATATTTATAATTTGCATTAAATGTAATGAATAATATTGTGAAAGAATATGATTTTTATTTAAAAGAAAGCCATAGCCTCCTGATGAGATGAGTCAATTGAATAGTAATAATGTAGAAGGCTATGGTTAATGTTCAAATCTACTTTTCTTTGGTTAGTTGTATTAGTATTATTCTATTATTATATAAAAACTCGATAAAATTTAATTGATTGGTTAATTAGTAAGATAAAAGCCATAGCCTCCCACTAAAAAAATAGAAGCAATACAAACAGAAATCAAAGTAGCAGTAGGCTATGACTACTTTCTTTAGTACTCGGAATTGCTTGATTTAAACATGGGACTGGAATATATAAAAATCAGTGAACAGTATTAATTACTATAATAATAATTGTCATAGCCGAACCAACTACATTACTTGGGTTCATAGATAGTTGTAGGTTCAACTATGACTGACTTTTTTTGCAATATGGTTTTAGGTTAGAGGTATGTATAAAATAGTAATGAATGTATTTAATATCTCGTAAAATTCTCATTCTATGTTTTGAATATGTATGTATAATTAAAATAATAGAAATTCAAAATACATAATAATTACAGTGCCTATCTCTATATAGAGAATATACTCAATCGTTATTAATTATAGTAACTTAACTTTTTTAATGAAAATAGTTTTAACAACTTTGGTTGCTCTCTTAGCAATAGGGCTTTTAGGGTTAAACAATAGTAGTAGCAGCAATAATATAGGTAACGCATTTGCTCAAACGGATTCAGAAGATTCTTCGATGATGGGAAATGATACTGGAATGATGGGAATGGATAATGATGATGAAGATATGATGACGACAATGTCATCAAATCAATCAGAAGGAGGAATGAAAATGATTAATTTGAATGGAACAATAGAAGTAGAAAGAACTATTGCAGAAGCATTCAAATCTAAAGTAACTACTGACATTATAGGAGCAATACAAGCAGCACAAGCAAGTGTTGGAGCAAATTCTTTTGTCAAGGAAGCAGAGTTAACTGATGCACATGGATATTTGGTTTATAAAATGAAAGTTGTGGATGAGAACCTGAAAAAATATAAAGTCATTGTAGATCCAGGAAATGGACAAGTTTTGATGAAGAAAGAAATAACATATTACGAAGATGAACATGAAAAAATGAAATATGGTGAAGAAAAATATGACAAATACGGCGGTCATGACGACTACAAAGATGACTATGATCAAAAGAAAATGATGATGAAAGACAAGAAATATTAGATAATAATAATATAATAACTCAATATTTTTTTGTTTATCAGAAATAACTTGTATATGTTGTAAATATCACTCTAGAAAGTAACAGATTGATTAATAACCATAAAATAAAAGATTTCGAAATTCTAAAGGAAATTTAAAAAAAGATATTTAATTATATATTTTACATTGAATAAAAAAATTCCATTAATCGTTGGAATTCTTATTTTTGATGATGTCGAAATCTTAGATGTTGCTGGTCCTTTTGAAGTATTTGCTGTAACTAGTTTAAATGAAGAGCAACGACTAAAGCAATCATCATCTCCATTTAAAGTATATTTAATAGCTGAAAAGGATAAACAAGTCATAGCTATAGGTGGTCTACGCCTAACTCCTGATGTGACAATTAGTAATTGTCCAAAATTGGATTTATTGATAATACCTGGTGGATGGGGTACACGTAAAGAATCAAAAAATAAAATCCTTTTGAATTGGATAAGAAATCAATGTAATCCTACTGGTACTCATGATAAATTGATTGCATCAGTATGTACTGGTTCTAGCCTGCTTGGAAAAGCAGGATTGCTAGATGGACGAGATGCAACTACTCATTGGCGAGCCTTTGATTTTTTAGAGAAGTCTGCACCAAAAACACGAATTCTCAAAGATGTCAGATTTACTTTGACTGAACCAATATTTACATCTGCAGGTGTTTCTGCTGGAATTGATTTAGCTCTTCGTATCGTAAGTCACTTTTTTGGAACAGAAGTCGGACAGGCTACTGCTCGCCAAATGGAATATCCTTATCCAATTAGTGACCAACGATAAAATGTTAAAAATTTTATTAATCCCTGATGAACTTTAAAAATAAATCAATGTATCCATAAACAAAATTAACATATTTGATTTTGACACAATTTTGCAGTTCAATTAAAAAATTTTTTTTATATCTACTTTTTATAGTTCTATATTCACTCTAGTGGATAGGTTAACGTAGTTTACTTTGCTTATTATATCATAGGAGTTGATATTAAAAAAAATGTCGAATAAACAAACTATTATTAGTATAGATAAAAAATAGTATTATGACAAATACAATTGTAAATTTACATTATGTGATTCGTGTTATTGGTTTGCTACTATTTTAGTAAAAACCAAATTCAATAATATTAATCATTGTTATCTATGTAACAAAAAAGATATTCATATAGGAACAATTTTAATCTAAAAATAGTATATCATAGGAAATTATAATTTATTTGAATATGTTAAATGAAAAAAATTGCAGATAATATTAAAATCCATAGAACTAGAAAGCAAATAAGATAGCGTATGACAATGCATTGTTAATATATAAAAGGAAACTAGAAAAGTTATATAATAAAGTGATTAAAGTCTTTAAAATCATTTACTTATAGTAATCAAAGTAATCAATTATGCGCACTTTATCAGAATGGTTTTACAGCGACAATATTCCATTCCATGAATTACAACGGAAGGGAGATATAGAATGTTATGATAAATTCATGCAACAACGTCCCAACTATCCAAAGATATGGTGGTATAATCTAATTTTAACATTTAAACAAAATAAAGACTAAATTTTTTCAAGAGATATATCTACAATTGAATTTAAATATTTTACAATTGGAAAGACAAGAGAGCAGATTTGTAACCAAAAGTTATTGAACCCTACTAGTATACGGGCTCAGAGGGCTTCGAGCATGACATATAGTTGAGATCTGTAAACTGGTATTTATTAATTTGGTAACTTATTTGAATACTGCAAAACAATTTCCAATAGGCTATAAAAAATTGAAAAAAGGAATCAGTGAGATTTTAACCCTTAGATAAAGTGGGACCAGTTATTTTTTATTTAAATATTACAAACACCCTAAAAACATTATGTTGTACAAATTAAGAGATTATAGAGAGAATACATTACAATTCTATTTTTAATGGATTTCTGACATTAAGAAAACATATGTTATGGATTTTTACTACTGTGAATTTTTTAAATTTATGCATAAATAAAAACTCGGTTTTTATATGATCCAATTCTTTAGAGAACGTTGTTAAATAATATTTATATGGGAAAAATTAACATACTAGTTTTCTTAGTATGATGACTGATATGTTGCATCCAGAAATTGAAGAAGTATGATGACTGATATGTTGCATCCAGAAATTGAAGAGCTAAACCGGAAAGCTGAACAATATTGCCAACTTCTTTCTAATGTACACAATGAGATTAGCAAAGTAATTGTGGGTCAAGATAAAATCATTGTCAAATTAATATTGGCATTGTTGTCAAAGGGTCATGTATTATTAGAAGGAGTTCCAGGTCTTGCCAAAACTTTATTAATTAAGACATTATCAGAATGCATTGATTCCAATTTTGTGAGATTACAATTCACTCCTGATTTATTGCCTGCAGATATCACTGGAACCAAAATTTACGATCATAATTCTACCTCATTTAGGACAGTAAAAGGACCAATCTTTTCTCATTTTGTTTTAGCTGATGAAATAAACAGAGCCCCTCCAAAAGTCCAATCAGCATTATTAGAAGCAATGCAAGAAAAACAAGTAACCATACAAGGTGAAACCTTTCCACTTAAGGAACCATTTTTTGTTATGGCTACCCAAAATCCTATTGAATCAGAAGGTACCTACAAGCTACCTGAAGCACAAATTGATCGATTTATGTTTAAACTGTTGATTTCATATCCTCGAAAAGATGAAGAATCAAAAATTATTCATAGATTCACAGAAGGCATTGATGTTAAAATACAAAAAACAATCTCTGCTGATCAATTAATAGAAATCCAAAAATTTAATCGCCAAATTTATACCGATCAAAAAATTCGTGACTATGTAGCACAGATTGTTGATGCGACAAGACATCCAGAAGATTATGATCTTGATATTGACAATAAGATAGAGTATGGTGCATCACCGCGGGCTTCTCTCTGGATCACGGTGGGTGCAAAATCCAATGCAATTCTTAATGGAAGAGGATACGTAATTCCACAAGATATTCAAGATATTGTCTATGATGTACTACGACACAGAATTCTTCTTACATATGAGGCAGAAGCTGAATATATTACTAGTGACCAAATAATTAAAAGTATTCTAGAGAAAATTCCTGTCCCTTAGGGATTGTTATAATCATTTAAAAGTGAGCCAATGCAGCAGACACAAGAAATTCTAAAACAAATCAAAAAAATTGAAATGTCTACAAAATATTTAGTGAATGAACTACTTGCTGGAAATTATCACTCTATATTTAAAGGACAAGGTATTGAATTTTCAGAACTTCGAGAATATAGGTCAGGAGACGATATACGTTCTATAGATTGGAACGTTACTGCTAGATACAATCAACCTTACGTTAAAGAATTTGTTGAAGAACGAGATCTGCAAGTATATTTTCTTTTAGATATGTCCAGTTCTAAAAGTTTTGGAAATAAAATTCCTAAAAAAAGAAAAGCATTAGAAATCGTAGCAAGCTTGATGTTTGCTGCACTAAGAAATAATGATAATATCGGTATTTTTTTATTTACTGATAAAATTGAAAAATTTATTCCTGCAAGAAAGGGGAAAAAACATGTTCTGCAAATTCTAAGCTCGATCATTTCTTTTCAACCAAAATCAAAGACTACTAACTTGAAAACAACACTCATTCAAGTCTCACAAATTCTAAAAAAACGTTGTATTTTGTTTATACTTTCAGATTTTTTTGATTTAAATGATTATCTAAAACCGTTAAAAATATTGAGAAGAAAACATGATGTCATTATATTAAAAATTTCTGATTTACGTGAGCAAGAAATTCCAGAAATAGGATTAATCCAACTTGAAGATGAAGAGACAGGAGAACAGATTCTTGTTGATACATCCGATCCTGTATTTCAAAAAAAATACACTGAGATTGTATCAAATAATGAATCACAATTGGTTTTAAATCTAATAAAATTGAAAGTAGATTTTATAAAGATTTTATCTGATGAAAATTATGAGGTTCCCTTAAGAAAATTCTTTAAAAAAAGAATTAGGAGATAATGATTTTGGCTGGATTCGATTCTCAGATTGTTTTAATTGCGCTTCTTGTTATTCCTGGATTGTATTTTCTATATTATAAAATAATATCTAAAAAGAGAAAAGAAGCGATAAAATTCAGTAATGTAGAATTTATTAAATCTGCAATAGGCAATAAAAGAAAATCCCAGAGAGATTTATGGTTATTTTGTCTATCTTTGGCAACAATTGGATTTATGATTATAGGATTTGCTAATCCACACATCCCACTTGAACAAAGTAAAGAAGGAGTAAATGTAGTGCTTGTTATTGATGTTTCAGGCAGTATGCAAGCTACAGATTATGAACCTGACAGACTTGAGGCTGCAAAAAATTCTGCAAAAATTCTTGTAGAGTCATTACTTCCTAAAGATAATGTTGGAATTATAATATTTGAGACAGGTGCAACTACTGCAGCGTATCTAAGTCCCAATAAGGACAAAGTTCTAGAAAAACTCTCTAATATTGCTCCAACAAACGGTGAAACGGCTATTGGTGATGGATTGAGTCTTGGAATTGATATGGCAACATCTATCCAAAATAAGAAAAAAGTTGTGATTTTACTCAGCGATGGGGTAAGCAATGCAGGAGTAATCTCTCCATCAGAAGCCATATCTTTTGCAAAATCAAACAGTATTCAAGTTTACACAATTGGTCTTGGTTCTGAAGGAAAAACTGTTCTTGGTTATGATTTTTTTGGTAGACCGCAATATGCCGAACTAGACGAAGATACACTCAAAGCTATTGCGGAGCAGACAGGTGGCAAATATTTCAAATCTGTTGATATTAATACATTAAATGAGATTTATCAAAATATCAGTACTGATATAAAACGAGAAAAAGAAGAAACTAACATTAAAGATTGGTTTTTTGTCTTTGCACTTGGTATGTTCTTTTTACAGATCTATTTGAGATATGGTAGAGGTAGGGTAATACAATGAAAATACTTGTTTTATTATCATTATTTATTTTTCTAGTTTCCCTTCAATCTGTTTATGCACAAGATATTTTGTTATCAACTGAACAATCTGAATATTATTTTAAGATTGGCGAAGAGGCTATTATTCCAATTGAAATAAACAGTACTTATGGAAAACAGATTTCTGGCATCTTACAATACACTACAACACAGCAAATCAACCAGGGCAATGTTCAATTCTCAAATTCTAATACAGAAGCAAAATCTCTTGTAATTAATGAAGAAAACCAAAAAATTTCTTTAGATTTAGGTACATATGATACTCCTTCTAATTTAATCCTGAATCTAAATTTTAATTATAATGAAAACGGGGATCGAACTGTTTCTCTAGGTCCTATAATAATTCACTTTGTATCTGATGATTCTCAAAAAAATAATCAACAAAATAAAATACAAAGCTCTTCTCAATCAAACACACAATCTCAGCAACCAGGTTTATTTTCTCAACAGGAACAACAGATGGAACAAAGACTAAATGAACTACTTGAAAATCAACCAGATTTATTTTCTCAACAGGAACAACAGATGGAACAAAGACTAAATGAACTACTTGAAAATCAACAAAATCCATCACAAAATCAGCAACAACGTCTTCAAAGCAACCAATTATCTCAAGACAGCTATGCATTAAAGCAACAAATACAAAAACAGATACAACAACAAGAACAAATAAAAAAAGAGTTTGAAAAGCAATTGTTATCTAATAATGATTTTCTAAATAGACACCAAAAACTCTTAGAAAATGGTTATAACGTTACTAACGATATTTTAAATTCTATGTCTAATGATTCTGGCAGTTTTGATATAAAATACAAAAATACAGATGGAAAATGGGCTACATTACAAGGAAATATGAAAAATGGAACAATAACTGAGCTCAAACAACAAACACAAGATCAACAAGAAAAACTTTTAGAAAAACTAAAACAAAATACACTATTTCAACAATTTCATAATCAGTTAGTCACAGAAGGATTTTCTCAAAATGATATCAATTTTCAAGATAGTGAAAATGAAACTAATATAATACTTCAATATGAGAATCAAAGACACGATAACGCAAAAATCACAGCAAATTTTGAAAATGATGAGATTAAGCGTGTTACATTAGAAGATAACAGTTCAAACTCATATAATTTAATTTTGTTAATACTATCGATTGTGGCTATTTTATCTGTAATATCTGTATATTTTGTAATTAAAAAATTCTTAAAGAAAAAAACATTTACTATTATTAATGATTCATCTCCAATTCCAAAATTAAAATCCTTTGAACATATTAATGAATCAAAAAAACTAATATCTCAAGCTCAACAGTATCATGATAAAGGAGAATACAAGGAAGCTTTTGGAATTGCTGGCAAAGCAATTAGATTGTTTTTGAGCTATGATGCAGGTCTTAAAAGAGAAATAACTAGTGAAGAATTAATAAGATTAATACAAAAACATAATTATCCTAAAGATGCTATTAGAGAATGCTTGAAAATTACTGATCTAGTAGAATTTGCTAAATCTAATGCTACCGAAGATGATTTTAAAAAAATTATATCATTATTTAATAAGTTATCAAATAAACAAAACATCAATAAAAATTAGATTAAAAATCAACTTACCTAAAATGATATTAAAATGCTACTATCA
>Ga0126307_10000662_pt1 | contig 22452 bp, 20 predicted proteins | sample Plot28_FD_89955 | JGI IMG/M metagenome (GOLD analysis project Ga0126307, IMG submission 89955) | Serpentine soil microbial communities from UC McLaughlin Reserve, CA, USA - Plot28 | ecosystem: Environmental > Terrestrial > Soil > Grasslands | place: USA: UC McLaughlin Reserve, Lake County... | reverse complement strand
TGCCTGGGCGTCGGTGTTGATGGCGATGAACTCGACGCCCTTGAGCCCGACCTCGATCATCCGGTTGACCGCGTTGACACCGCCGCCGCCGATGCCGACGACCTTGATGACCGCGAGGTAGTTCTGCGGTGCTGCCACGTCGTGCCTCTCTCCCGCTCGGCTGCGCGGACCCCGGCCGTTCCGGAACCCTCACCCTTCAGTTGAGCCTTATAGTTATGTCAACTTCGAGGTTGCGAGGACGGTAAGGGCGGGGGTGCCCCGACTCAACGACCGACGCGCCGACACGCCGACACCGCCGACACGGTTTCCCGCCGCGGCCGCGTCGCACTCGCCGCGCGTCGACGCCGGGGCGGCTCAGCGGTGGGTGGTGGTGGGGCTGTCGGGCGCGCTGACGTCGTACACCCTGGCCTTGCGGGTGAGCAGCACCGTGAGCACGGCGGCCTTGCGCTCAGGGCGCTCGGCGCTCCCCCACGCGACGCTCCGGCCCCGGGTGAGCCGCAGGGTCACCCGTTCCAGGCTGGCGGCCCGGACCTCGCGGACCTGCTCGCGCACGGGCGCCGGCAGGGCGTCGAGCACGTCGAGCGTGGCGCGCAGGGCCGGCGCGCCCGCCGTGACCGGAGCGCTGATCCGCGGCAGGTCGCGCGGCCGGCGGGCCACCGTGCCGAAGACGACGCCGGTCCGGTCCACCAGCGCCCAGTCCCTTCCCCGCGCCTGCACCGCGGCCGGCACCCGCTCGGTCACCCGGATCACCACGGTGGACGGCCAGTCGCGGGTCACCTCGACGCCGAGCACCGCCGGCAGGTCACCCACTCGGTCGACGATGCCCTCGGTGTCGAGCCGGGCCAGCGGGGTGCCGCGCTCGATCGCGGCCTGGTCGCGCACCTGGTCCGGGCCGAGGCGTGAGATGCCTGTGACGTCCACCGTCTCGACGCCGAAGACGCTCGATCCCAGCAGCAGCCAGCCGGTGCCGGCCACCAGCGAGGCCACCACGACGAGAGAGAGACCGACCACCAGCCGGGTCCGCCGCCGCGACCGGTCGCGCTCGGCGACCCGCTCGGGCATCGACGTGGACACCCGGGTCGACGTGCTCACGACTCCCCCTCCGGCCGCTGCGGCTCCAGCCGGGCCAGCACCTCGGGGCCGATCATCGTCACGTCGCCGGCACCGCAGGTGATGACGACGTCGCCCGGCTTGGCGCGATCGGCCAGGTGGCCCGCCACGGCCGACCACGACGGCTCGAAGACCACCTGCTGCGGCGGCAGCGGCACGGCTGCCGCGACCAGCGCCCCGGTGACGCCGGGCACCGGGTCCTCGCGGGCGGCGTAGACGTCCATGACGACGACCTCGTCGGCCAGGCCGAGAGCCCGGCCGAAGTCCTCGGCGAAGAACTTGGTCCGGCTGAACAGGTGCGGCTGGAACACCACGACGACCCGGCCGCCGTCGGCGACGTCCCGGGCCGCGGCCAGGTCGGCCGAGAGCTCGGTCGGGTGGTGGGCGTAGGAGTCGTAGACCCGGACCCCCCCGACGGTGCCCTTGTGCTCGAACCGCCGGCGGGTGCCGCTGAAGCTGGCCAGCCCCTCGCGGAGCCGCTCCACAGGGAATCCGAGGCCGACCCCCACGGCCAGCGCGGCGGCCGCGTTGAGGGCGTTGTGCCGGCCGGGCAGCCGCAGCTCGACCCGGCCCAGCCGCCGGCCGCGCAGCACCGCCTCGAAGGACGACCCCAGGCCGCGGGTGACCAGGCCGTCGAGCCGCAGGTCGGCTCCGACGCTCTCGCCGTAGGTGCGTACGTCTACTCCTCCCGCCCGCGCCATCTCCGCCAGCCGGGCCGACCCGGCGTCGTCCGCGCACGCTACGAGGAAGCCACCCGGCTCGAGCCGCTCGGCGAACCGCTCGAACGCCTCCGCCACCGCCTCGCCGGTGCCGTAGTGGTCGAGGTGGTCCGGCTCGACGTTGGTGACGATCGCGGCGTACGGCGAGTAGAGCAGGAACGAGCCGTCGCTCTCGTCGGCCTCGGCGACGAAGACGTCGCCCGACCCGTTGTGCGCGTTGGCCCCGGACTCGTTGAGGTTGCCGCCGATCGCGAACGACGGGTCGGCCCCGCAGTGCTGGATCGCGACGGTGAGCAGCGACGTCGTCGTCGTCTTGCCGTGGGTGCCGGCGACCGCTACCGCGCGCCGGCCGACCATCACCGAGGCGAGGGCGGTGGCCCGGTGGATCACCCGCAGGCCGCGCTGGTCGGCCGCGAGCAGCTCGGGGTTGCTGGGCCGGATCGCGGTGGAGACCACGACCGTGTCGGCGGCACCGACGTTCTCGGCCGCGTGCCCGACGTGGACGGTCGCCCCGAGGGCGCGCAGCGCGGCGAGGGCGACACTGTCCTTCGCGTCGCTGCCCGACACCGGCAGGCCCCGGGCCAGCATGATCCGCGCGATGCCGGACATCCCCGCGCCGCCGATGCCGACGAAGTGCACCCGGCCGAGCTCCTCGGCGGGCAGCGGCGGAGCCGGGGGATCCGCGGGAGGCGCAGCGGGTGCCTCTCCGGCGGGCCGCAGGTCGGTCACGACGCCCTCCTCCCGCCCGGCCCCGCGACCGCCTCGAGCACCAGGTCGACCAGCCGGTCGTCCGCGTCGGGGCGCCCGGACGACGCGGCGGCCGCGGACATCGTCGCCAACCGGCCCGGGTCGGTGAGCAGGGGGGTCAGCGTCGACCGCACCCACTCCGGCGTGCACGACGCGTCGTCGACGAGCAGCCCGCCGCCGGCCTCGACGACGGGGCGGGCCATCAGCTCCTGCTCCCCGTTGCCGATCGGCAGCGGCACGTAGGCCGCCGGCAGCCCGACCGCGGTCAGCTCGACGACCGTGTTGGCGCCGGCCCGGCACAGTGCCAGGTCGGCGGCCGCGTAGGCCAGCTCCATCCGGTCCAGGTAGGGCAGGACGACGTACGGCGGGGAGGTCGCTGCGTCGGTCACCTCGGGCAGCTGGACGGTCTGCGCCGGGCCGGTCGCATGCAGCACCTGCACGCCCTGGCTGCGGAGGTGGCCGGCCGCGCCGGCCGCCGCGTCGTTGAGCCGGCGGGCGCCCTGCGAGCCGCCGGTCACGAGCAGGGTCGGCCGGTCCGGGTCCAGCCCGTAGGCGGCGCGGGCCTCGCCGCGCCGGGCCGCTCGGTCCAGCGTCGCGACGGCCTGCCGGATCGGCAGCCCGACCAGCCGGCCGTGCCGGATCGGCGTGCCCGGGAAGGAGGTGGCGACGTACGTCGTCAGGCGAGCGCCCAGCCGGTTGGCCCAGCCGGGCCGGGGGTTGGCCTCGTGCACCACGATCGGCACCTTGGCCCGCCGGGCGGCGAGGTAGGCCGGCCCGGCGACGAACCCGCCGAAGCCCACCAGGGCGTCGGCGTGGACCGCCCGCAGCACCGCCTCGGCGGCCGATACCGCCGCCCTCAGCCGGGCGGGCACCTTGAGCAGCCCCACCGGGTCGCGCCGCGGGATCGGCACCGGCGGGATCAGCCGCAGCGGGTAGCCGCGGGCCGGGATCAGCCGGGTGTCCAGGCCGCGCTCGGTGCCCAGCGCAGTGACCTGCGCCGACGGGTCGCGCCGGCGCAGCGCGTCGGCGAAGGCCAGGGCAGGCTCGATGTGGCCGGCGGACCCGCCCCCGGCGACGACGACGTGCACGGCTACCGCGCCGCCTCTCGGCGGGTCCGGGGCACTCGGGCGGTGCGCGGGGTGCCGCCGCCGTCGGCCCGGGCCGCCTCCTTGCGGTCCCGCCGGGCGAAGGACAGCAGCATGCCGATGCCGAGCATCGTCGGCACCAGAGCGGAGCCGCCGTAGGACACCAGCGGAAGCGGCACGCCCATGATGGGCAGCAGACCGAGGACCGCACCGATGTTGACCAGCGCCTGCACCAGCAGCCAGGCCGTGACGCCGGCGGCGGCCAGCCGGACGAAGGGGTCGGTCGCCGCGATCGCGACCCGGAGGCCGGCGTAGCCGAGCGCCCCGATCAGGGTCAGCACGGCCAGCGTGCCGACCAGGCCGAGCTCCTCGCCGATGATCGCGAAGATGAAGTCGGTGTGCGCCTCGGGCAGCGCGCCCCACTTCTCCTTCGACCCGCCGAGGCCGACGCCCCACCAGCCCCCGGAGGCGAGGGCGAACTTGCCGTGCAGGGCCTGCAGGCCGGCCCCGAGCGGATCGGCCTGGTCGGGGTGCAGCCAGTCGGTGATGCGCTGCATCCGGTAGGAGTGCGCGTTGACCATCCACACCACCAGCAGCCCGGCCGGCGCGACCGCGAAGGCGAACAGCCGGGCCGGGGCACCAGCGGTCCACAGCAGCGCGCCGAGGATCGCCGCCAGGATCACCGCGGTGCCCAGGTCGCCGCCGAGCAGGACCAGCCCGAGCACGCCGCCGCCGACCGGCACCAGGGGCACCAGCAGGTGCTTCCACTGGTGGAGCAGACGCTCCTTGCGCGCGAGCAGGTCGGCGCCCCACAGGATCAGCGACAGCTTCGCCAGCTCGGAGGGCTGGATCCGGAACGGGCCGCCGAAGTCGAGCCAGTTGCGGTTGCCATTGACCTCGGTGCCGGCGACGGCGACCAGGACGAGCAGGGCCAGCGAGGTGGCCATGCCGAGGTAGCCGGCCAGCCGCCACGCGCGCACCGGCAGCCGCGACGCGAGGAACATCAGGGGCAGCCCGATGACCACCCACATCGCCTGCTTGCTCACGATCGCCAGCGACGAGCCGAGGAAGGCGAACGCCGTGACGCTCGACGCCGAGAAGACCATGACGACGCCGAGCACCAGCAGCAGCACGCTCGCGCCCAGCAGCAGGTAGTACGGCGTGGCGGCCCGGTCGAGCAGCGCGCGGTAGGCGTGGTCGGTGTCGTCCGGACTCGCGTCGTCGGCCCGGCCCGGCGCGGCGGCGCGCCGCGTCGCCGTGGACGGGACGGTGGTCACGAGGCCAGCCGCCGGACCGCCGCCGCGAACGCGTCACCGCGAGCGGCGTAGTCGCGGAACATGTCCATCGACGCGCAAGCCGGCGCGAGCAGCACGGTGTGGCCGGGCTCGGCGAGCCCGGCCGCCGCGCGCACCACGTCGTCCATCGCACCAGTGTCGGTGCGCGACACCTCGACGACGGGGACCTCGGGCGCGTGTCGCTCGAGCGCCTCGGCGACCAGCGCGCGGTCCTGGCCCATCAGCACGACGCCGCGGAGGCGCCCCGCGGCGCCGGCGACCACCTCGTCGAAGGTGGCCCCCTTGGCCAGGCCGCCGGCGACCCAGACCACGTCGGCGAACGCCCGCATGGACGCCGTCGCCGCGTGTGGGTTGGTCGCCTTGGAGTCGTCGACGTAGTCGACGCCGTCGACGGTCGCCACGTGCGCGATGCGGTGCGCCCCCGGCGAGTAGCGGCGCAGCCCCTCGGCGATCGCCGGGATCGGCACGCGGTGCACGCCGTCGAGGCCGAGCGCCCGTGCGAGCCCGGCCGCTGCCAGCGCGTTGGCGACGTTGTGCGGAGCCGGCGGACGTACGTCCTCGAGGCCGGCGAGCACGGCACCGTCTGCGCCGTCTGCCCCTTCGTACGCGTGCTGCATCTCGTCGGGCCCGAGGCCGTAGCAGCGGTCGAGCAGCAGCCCGTCCTGCACGCCGAGGCAGTGGTGCCCGATCGGGCCGATCGTGAAGTCCTGGGTGTCGTCGTGCTGCCGGGCCAGCTCGCTGACCACCGGGTCGTCGGCGTTGTAGACGGCGTAAGACGCGCCACGCCAGACCCGGGCCTTGTCCTCGGCGTAGGCCTCGAGCGAGCCGTGCCAGTCGATGTGGTCCGGCGCGATGTTGAGGATCGCCGCGGCGCGGAACTCGACCGTCCGCGTCCAGTGCAGCTGGAAGCTCGACACCTCGACGGCCAGCACGTCGTAGGGGTCGTCGGCGAGGACCGCGTCGAGGACCGGCAGGCCGACGTTGCCGCACGCGACCGCCCGCAGGCCGCCGGTGCGCAGGATCGACTCGAGCATCTGCACCGTGGTCGTCTTGCCGTTGGTCCCGGTCACCCCGAGCCATGGCGCGTCGGTGCGGCGAACCCGCCAGGCCAGCTCGACATCGCCCCAGACCGGCACGCCCGCGTGGGCGGCGGCGACGAGCAGGGGCTGGTCCGGCCGCCAACCGGGTGACGTGACGACGAGGGTCGTGCGTTGCGGCAGCGCGCCGGCCGCCTCCGCGCCGAGACGCACGTCGGCGCCCAGTGCGCGCAGGTCGGCCGCCACCTCGCGCTCGTCGGCGCGGTCCCGCGCGTCGACCGCGACGACCGGCACGCCGCACAGGGCCAGGAAGCGCGCGGCCGACCGCCCGGCGACACCCAGACCCGCCACGCACACGGGTCCCTCGGTCAGCTCGGCGGGCAGCGGCGGGACGGGGTGGCCGGTCATCCGACGCTGGCGACCCACTCGGCGTAGAACACGCCGAGCCCGAGCGCGACCAGCAGCCCGGCGATGATCCAGAACCGGATGACGATGGTGACCTCGCCCCACCCGACGAGCTCGAAGTGGTGCTGCAGCGGAGCCATCCGGAAGACCCGCCTGCCGGTCACCTTGAAGAAGCCGACCTGCAGGATGACCGACAGCGCGATGAGGACGAACAGGCCACCGACGAGCACGAGCAGCAGCTCGGTGCGGGTGGTGATGGCGAGACCGGCGAGCGCGCCGCCGAGGGCGAGGGACCCCGTGTCGCCCATGAAGATCTTGGCGGGTGACGCGTTCCACCACAGAAAGCCGAAGCAGGCGCCCATGATCGCCGCGGCGACCACCGCAAGGTCCAGCGGGTCGCGCACCTCGTAGCACTTGGCGGTCTGCGTGATCGCGCAGTTCTGGTTGAACTGCCAGATGCCCATGAGGACGTACGACCCGAAGACCATCACCGAAGCGCCGGTCGCGAGGCCGTCCAGGCCGTCGGCGAGGTTCACGCCGTTCGACGTGCCGGCGATCATGATGTAGGCCCACACCACGAAAAGCACGGGGCCCAGCACCAGGCCGGTGTCCCGGATGAACGAAACCTCTGTAGACGCGGGCGTGAAGTCGGTCGGGAAGTCGGGGTAGTTCATGGCCAGGATCGCGAAGACGACTGCCACGACCATCTGGCCGCCGAGCTTGGCCCACGCCTTCAGCCCGAGGCTGCGCTGCTTGGCCACCTTGATGTAGTCGTCGAGGAAGCCGACCAGCCCGAGCCCGGTCATCAGGAACAGGACGAGCAGCCCTGACACCGTCGCCTGGCTCCACGTCAGGGCGTGCGAGCCGAAGTAGCCGATCAGGGTGCCGAGGATGATCACCGCCCCGCCCATGGTGGGGGTGCCGCGCTTGGTGTGGTGCGAGGTCGGGCCGTCGTCGCGGATCAGCTGGCCGTAGCCCTGCCGCACCAGCCCGCGGATGGCGACCGGCGTGCCGAAGAGCGTGACGAGCAGGCCGAGCGACGCGGCCAGCAGCACCTGCCTCACGAGGCATCACCGCCGTCGGCGAGCAGCGCGGCAGCCACCCGGTCGAGCCCGGCGCCCCGGCTGGCCTTGACCAGCACGACGTCACCCGGGCGCAGCTGCGCCTCGAGCAGCGCGACCGCCGCGTCGACGTCCGACACGAGCAGCGACTCCTCTCCGTCGGCGGCACCGGCGGCCAGCGCTCCCGTGTGGACCCCCTGGGCGCCGTCCCCCACGGCGACCACGCGCGCGACCCCCGAGACTCGGGCCAGTCTGCCCACCTCTTCGTGCTGGGCCGTGGACGCCGCGCCGAGCTCGAGCATCTCGCCGAGCACCGCCCAGGACCGCCGGCCGGCCGACATCGCGGCCAGCGCCTCGATCGCGGCCCGCACCGACTCTGGGTTGGCGTTGTAGCTGTCGTTGACGACGGTGACCCCGTCGTCGCGGTCGGTGACCTCCATCCGCCAGCGGCTGGCCGGCCGGGCAGCGGCCAGGACGCCGGCCACCTCGGCCGCCGGAAGACCCGCCTCCAGCGCGACGGCGGCCGCGGCCAGCGCGTTGCCCACGTGGTGCGCGCCGTGCAGGGGCAGCGTCACCTGGACCGGGTCGTGGCCGGGTGCGATGAGGACGTACGTCGGCCGGCCCCGGCCGTCGAGCCGGACCTGCTCAGCGCGGACCTGGGCCGTCGGGTCGAGCCCGACCGTGACGACCCGCGCGGACGTGCGCGTCGCCATCGCGGCGACGAGCGGGTCGTCGGCGTTCAGCACCGCGACCCCGCCGGACGCGGCCGGCGGCAGCGCCTCGACGAGCTCGGCCTTGGCGGCGGCGGTCGCCTCCTTGCTGCCGAACTCGCTGGCGTGCGCCGCCCCGACGTTGAGCTCCACGCCGATCCGCGGCGGGGCGGTGCGGCACAGGTCGGCGATGTGGCCGGGCCCGCGAGCACCCATCTCCAGGACCAGGTGGCGGGTCGTCGCGTCGGCCTCGAGCACGGTGAGGGGCAGCCCGATCTCGTTGTTGAGGTTGCCACGGGTGGCAACGGTGGGGCCGGCGGCGGCGAGCAGCTGGGCGAGAAGGTCCTTGGTCGACGTCTTGCCCGACGACCCGGTCACCCCGACGACCAGCATGCCGCTCGGGGTGAGCTGGTCGACCAGCCAGCGGGCCAGCCGGGACAGGGCGACGACGACGTCGGGCACCAGCACGTGGGGCACGTCGACCGGGCGGGTGACGAGGGCGGCCGCCGCCCCCTGGTCGGCCGCCGCCGGTGCGTAGTCGTGCCCGTCGACCCGCTCGCCGACGACGGCCACGAAGAGGCCGGCCGTCGGGACCGCGCGGGAGTCGACGGAGGCGCCGCCGGTCACCAGGACGTCGTCGTGGCCCGCGTCCACGACCCCGCCCACGAGACCGGCCAGGTCGGCCAGCCGCAGCGGGATCACCGTCGCACCAGCCCCAGTGCCCCGCGCAGGACCTCACGGTCGTCGAAGGGGTGCACGACGCCGGCGACCTCCTGGCCGCGCTCGTGCCCCTTGCCGGCGACCACGACCACGTCTCCCGGCCGGGCGGCGCCGACGGCCTGCTCGATGGCGGCCCGCCGGTCGGCGGCGACTTCGACGTGCGCGCCGGGCACCCGGTCGGAGCCGGTGCGCAGGGCGGCGATGATCGCGAGCGGGTCCTCCGAGCGCGGGTTGTCGCTGGTGAAAACCGCGACGTCGGCGTCCCGCGCGGCGATCTCGCCCATGGCCGGCCGCTTGTGCGGGTCACGGTCACCCCCGGCCCCGACGACGACGAGCACCCGGTGCGCGCCGGCCAGCTTGCGGCAGGTGGCGAGCAGCCGCTGCAGGGAGTCGGGGCTGTGGGCGTAGTCGACCAGCCCGAGCACCGGGTCGGCGTCGCCGCTGACCCGCTCCATCCTGCCGGGGACGCCGGGGCACGCGGCCACGCCGGCCGCGGCCGCCGCCAGGTCGACGCCTGCCGTCACCAGCGCGACCACCGCGATCGCCGCGTTGGCCAGGTTGAAGTCGCCGGCCAGGGCGGTCGAACAGGCGGCCTCCTCGCCGGCCGGGCCGAGCAGCGTCCAGGTCGAGCCCTGCGGCCCGACGACCGGGTCGGTCACCCGCCAGTCGGCCGCACGTCCGGCGGACGAGAAGGTCACTACCGGGACTCCGGCCGACGCGGCGAGCCGCGCGCCGTACTCGTCGTCGACGTCGACCACCCCCACCCGCGACCGCTCGGGCGTGAAGAGCGACGCCTTCGCGGCGAAGTAGTCGTCGAGGTCGGCGTGGAAGTCGAGGTGGTCCTCGCTGAGGTTGGTGAAGACAGCGACGTCGAAGACCGTGCCGTCGACCCGGCCGAGCACCAGCGCGTGGCTCGACACCTCCATCGCCACCGCCCCGACCCCGCGCTGCACCATCACCGCGAGCAGCGCCTGCAGGTCCGGCGCCTCGGGCGTGGTGCGCACGCTGTCGACGACCTCGTCGCCGACCCGGGTCTCGATCGTGCCGACCAGGCCGGTGCTCCCTGAGCTCGCGGCCCGCAGGCCCGACTCGAGCAGGTAGGCGGTGGTGGTCTTGCCGTTGGTGCCGGTGACGCCGATCGTCGTCAGCTGCTCGGCCGGGCCGCCGTAGACCCAGGCGGCCAGCTCGCCGAGGACGTGGCGGGGGTCGTCGACGACGTACGTCGCCAGGCCGGCCGCCCCGGCTGCCGCCCGGCCGTCGACGTCGGTGAGGCAGGCGACGGCGCCCGCCGCCGCTGCGGCGCCCGCGAACTGGGCGCCGTGCGCCCTGGAGCCGGGCAGCGCGGCGTAGAGGTCGCCCGGACGGATCGCGCGGGAGTCCAGGGTGACGCCGGTCACGGTCGCCTCGGGCACGGTGCCGGCCTCGAACGCGGCCAGCCGGTCCCCGAGGTGCTCGGTGAGCTCCGCGGCGCTGCGTGGAGGGAGCCCGGACGGCCGGAGGGCGGACGGTCCGGACGGGCTGAGCACGGCTGCGAGGCTACCGGTCAGCCGTGCTCGGCCCGTCCTGGCCCTGCGCAGGTGGCCAGCGGCTGGAGATCGTTTGCGGCGTCGCGGCGGTCGACACGCCGGTGTGCTCGGTGTGTCGCGCCACGGAGGTCGCAAACGATCACGCGGGGCGGGTCAGTCCGAGCCGTTGGTGGTCAGCTTGATGTGCGGGCGCTTCGTACCGGTCGGCGGGATGCGCAGCGTCTCCAGCGCGAACGACGCGACCTGCTTGAACACCGGGCCGGCGTTGACACCGCCGCCGAGCGCGGACCGGGGAGCCTGCAGGGTGACCGCGACGACGAGCTGCGGGTCGTCGACCGGGGCCAGCCCGATGAAGGACATCGTGTAGCCGCTGTAGCAGCCGCAGGCTGTGTTGAAGCGCTGCGCGGTGCCGGTCTTGCCGCCGACCCGGTAGCCCGGGATGTGGGCGAGCGGCGCGGTGCCGCCGTCGTTGGTGACCGTCTCCATCATCAGCCGCACGGTCTCCGCGGTCTTGGCGCTGACCACCCGGGTCCTGGTGCCTTCAGCCGTCCGGTGCACCTGCCCGGTCGGGTCGGTGGTCGAGGCGACGAGTCGCGGCGACACCCGCACGCCCTCGTTGGCGACGGTGCCGATCGCCGACGCCATCTGCACCGTGTTGACGGAGTAGCCCTGGCCGAACGTCGTCGTGTAGCCGGTGGTCGCCGACCATTCGCGGGGCTTGAGCATGTAGCCCGAGGCCTCGGCCGGCAGACCGAGGCCGGTGGGCTGGCCGATGCCGAACCTCTTCAGGTAGGGGTACATCCGCTTGAGGTTGCCCAGCCGCTCGGCCGAGCGGATGGTGCCGATGTTGCTGGACTTGGCGATGGTGCCGGCATAGGTCAGGTGCTGGACCGGGTGGTCCTCGAAGTCCTTGAACGTCTTGTCCGCGCGGGTCAGCCGGTTGGGCACCACGATGGGCGTCTTCGGCGTGATGACGCCCTCCTCGAGGAGGGCCGACGCGGTGAGCACCTTGCCGGTGCTGCCCGGCTCGTAGGGCTCGGTCAGGGGCCGGTTGCCGCGGTCGGCGGCCGGCGCCTCACCGGGGTGGTTGGCGTCGAAGGTCGGCGCGGTGGCCATCGCCAGCAGGTCGCCGTTGCGCGGGTCGAGCACGATCACCGTGCCGCTCTCGGACCTGGTGTCGGCCACCGCCTTGGCGATCGCCTTCTGCGCGACGAACTGGATGTCGCGGTCGATCGTCAGCCGTACGTCGCGGCCGGGCACCGCGTCGCGCTCGGTGTCGACACCGCTGGGGATGCGTCGGCCGCCGGCGCTCAGCTCGTACGTCGCGGTGCCGTCACGGCCGGCGAGCACGTCGTCCATCGCGTACTCCAGCCCGCCGAGGCCCTTGTTGTCCGCCCCGACGTATCCGACGACGTTGGCTGCGACCTTGCCGGCCGGGTAGACCCGACGGCTGGTCTTCTCGCCGAAGATGCCCGGCAGCCCCTCGATCTTCTCGTCGGGGTGGTCGAGCTCGCGGACCTCGCGCCAGGTCTTCGGCGCGACCTTCCTGGCGACGTAGACGAACTTCGCCTCACCGGTCAGCCGCTCCTGCAGCACGGACGCGTCCATGTCGAGCACCGGCGCGAGCACCCGCGCCGTGGCGGCCGGGTCGGAGTACCTGGCGATGATGTCCTGGTCGGCGGTGATGTTGACCGCGTCGACCGTCGTCGCGAGCGCCACGCCGTTGCGGTCGGTGATGGTGCCGCGGACCGCGGGCAGCGACACGGTGCGCAGCCGGCCCTGCTCGGCCTCGGCGGCGTAGGTCGTGGCGTCCAGCCCCTGCAGCTGGACGAGCCGCGCGGCGAAGAGCGACAGGACGAACAGAAGCAGCACGACGGCGGCCCGCAGCCGCCGTTGGCCGTCACCGAGCCGCAGGACGCGCGGCTGCCTCGGCGGCGGACGGTGGCCGGCGGGACGCCGGCCGGCCGGGCGGCCACCGGTGCGCGCGCCCGGTGCCGGCCGGACCGGGCGCGGCCGCGGCTGGCTGCCGTGCGGGGTGCGCGGCCGGGCCGGGTGCGGCGGTCGGGTCCGGGTGCCGGCGGTCACCGGCCGTCCTCCGCTGCCGGCGAGACCTCGTCACCGGCGGCCTCGGAGTCGCCGGCCGCCTCGGAGTCGCCGGCCGCCTCGGGTTCACCTGACCCGTCGCCCTGCTCGGCGGCACCGCTGCCGGTGGAGGCCGACGTCGAGGGCGAGGCGCTCGGGGTCGGCGCCGGAGGCGGCGGCGGCGCGACTCCCGGCTTGGGCTTGCCGAGGACGGCGCCGTCGGAGAGCCGGATGAACGCCGGGTTCTCGCTGCGGACCATGCCCAGGGCTTCGGCGCGCTCGGCCAGGTCGGACGGGCTGGCCGCCTCGGCGACCTCCTGCTCGAGCGCCTGCTCCTGGCCGGCCAGCACCGCGGAGCGGGTGGCCAGGTCGTGCAGGCCGAAGGAGTCCTCCGCGAGGGCGGTGTGCAGGTAGAGCAGGCCGGCCAGGCCGGTCGTGAGCAGCGCGCCGAGCAGCACGACGAAGGGAGCCTTGGGGGCCGGGCGGCGGACCGGCTGCACCAGCCGCAGGCCGCGCGGCCGGACCGCGGTGGGGGTCCGTGCCCCAGCCAGCCGTGAGTCGGGTCGCGCCTCGGCGGCGGTGGGGGCGGCGGACCTCATGCCGCGTCCCGCAGCCGCTCGGCGGCGCGCAGGCGGGCGGAGGCCGCGCGCGGGTTGAGCGCGACCTCGTCCTCGGTGGGGTCCTCGGAGCCCCGGGTCAGCAGCCGCAGCACCGGCTCGTGCTCGGGCAGCACGACCGGCAGTCCGGGCGGTGCGGTGCTCGTGGCACCGGCGACGAGGGTCCGCTTGACCAGCCGGTCCTCGAGCGAGTGGTACGAGAGGACGACGATGCGCCCGCCCACGGCCAGCGCGTCGACTGCCGCCGGCAGTGCCCGCTCCAGGGCGTGCAGCTCGCCGTTCACCTCGATCCGCAGGGCCTGGAAGGTGCGCTTCGCCGGGTGCCCGCCGGTGCGCCGGGTCGCGGCCGGGATCGAGCTGCGGACCAGCTCGGCCAGCCGCGCCGTACCGCTGAACGGCTCGCGGTCGCGCTCCCGGACGATCGCGTCCGCGACCCGGCGGGCGAAGCGCTCCTCCCCGTAGTCACGCAGCACGCGCGCCAGCTGTGCCGGTGGGTACGTGTTGACGACCTCGGCGGCGGTGATGCCGCGGCTCTGGTCCATCCGCATGTCCAGCGGCGCGTCCTGCGCGTAGGCGAAGCCGCGGCCCGGCTCGTCCAGCTGCAGCGAGGACACCCCGAGGTCGAAGAGGACGCCCTGCACCCGCTTGGCGCCGACCCGCCCCAGCACGTCGGCGAGCTCGTCGTAGACGGCGTGCACGAGGGTGGTCCGGTCGGCGTACGGCGCGAGGCGCTCACCAGCGAGCTCGAGCGCCTGCGGGTCACGGTCCAGGCCGACCAGGCGCAGCCCGGCGAACTGCTGCAGCAGGGCCTCGCTGTGCCCGCCCATGCCGAGGGTGGCGTCGACGACGACGGCACCGGGTTCGCCGACGGCCGGCGCGAGCAGCTCGAGGGTGCGCGCCAGCAGCACCGGCACGTGTCGGGCGCCGGCGTGGTCGGAGGTCACGGTCAGCCGCCGAACCGTGCGGTCAGCAGCAGCAAGGTCACCGCGAGCATGCCCATCGACCCGAGAGCCCAGCCGAGCAGCAGCGCGGAGTGCCGCATCTCGTCGGCGAGCGGGTCGGCAGCCGGTGCCGCCGACCCGACGGCGAACCCGTCGTCGCCGGGCAGTGCTCGGTCCATCTCGACCCTTCATGGAACGTCTGCTGGTGCGGGCTCACGGTTGCCATGCGGCCAGGTCTCCAACCGTCCTGCTCGCCCGGGGGAGACGCGGGCCTGGCGCCGGGGAAGGGGCGTCAGGGCCGCGGGGCAGGAGCGGGAGCGGGTGGAGACCTCGCCGTACGGCGGGGTGCCGGCTGGAAGGAGTGGGACCGGTCGAGGGGTGGTCAGATCAGCCCGGGCAGCACCTCCTCGGACAGCTCGGCGAACGCACCCTCCTGGTCGGCCAGGTAGGCCTCCCAGGCCTGCGCGTCCCAGACCTCGACCCGGGCGCCGGCGCCGATGACGACGCACTGCTTGTGCAGCCCGGCGTACTCGCGCAGCGGCGGCGGGACGGTCACCCGGCCCTGCTTGTCCGGGGTCTCGTCGGAGGCGCCGGAGAGAAAGAGCCGCTGGTAGTCCCGAGCCGCCTTGCTGGTGACCGGCGCCTGGCGCATGAGGGTGTAGAGCCGGGCGAACTCGGCCTGCGGGAAGACGTAGAGGCAGCGCTCCTGGCCGCGGGTGATCACCAGGCCGCCCGCGAGGGGCTGGCGGAACTTGGCCGGCAGGAAGAGTCGTCCCTTGTCGTCCATCCGTGGCTGGTGGGTGCCAAGGAAAGCCGGGACGAATGCCGGGACGAACGCTGGGTCAGCTGCCGCGCCTGGGGCGGCCGGCGCGGCCGGCGCGGCCGGCTGTCCACCGTCGTACTCCACATCGACCTACCTCCCCACCGCATCGAGCGTCGTGCTCCCCCACTGCACGCCACTGTACTCCACTTACCTCCACCGTCAACCAGTTCTCGGCCGTGTCCGCCCCGGACTTGAGCACCAGGCGGCCACAACTGCTCCAGGACCACGGAGGCCCGGAGGGCCGGCGGATCGGTGCCGAACCGTGACCGCCGGGCGGTGCCACCCCGCGGGCGGCCGTTGTTGGATGTGGCCCGTGGCGCGACGGGGAGGTCCCCAGCGCCCCGACGACCCGTCGGGCGCGCCGGACCGCCGTGCCCCGGCGACCCCGTCGGCGCCGTCCGGCGCGCCGGTCGGCGCCACCACCCGGGCGGTGGGGGTCGTGGCGCTGCTCGCGGTCGCCGCGCTCGCCCTGCAGGCCCGTCGCGGGCTGGACTGGTCCGAGCTGGACGACCCGGTCGAGGTGTCCTGGCTGCGCGCGGCGGTCTCGGTGCTGCTGCTCGTCGTGCTGTGGCAGCTGGCCCGGCCGCTGGTGCGCCGGCTGCGCCGGCCCAAGCGGCATACCCGCCCCGGCGAGGACGACGACGGGCCTGACGGCGAGAGCATCCCGTTCTGGCTCCGGCTGGCCGCGCTGGCCCTCGTGCTCGGGTCGCTGCTGGTCGCCTGGCTGCTGCTCTCGGCGATCGTCCCCACCGTGCGCCAGCCGGAGGTGGCGGCGGACCGGCCCGGCGCCGGTGGCGGGGACGACGGCGGCACCGGGCTCGGCCCGTCCTGGACCTCGCTCGTCCTGGCGGCCGGAGTCCTGCTCGCAGTCCTGGCGGCCAACCGGTGGACCTCGGCACGACGGGACCGGGCAGCCCTCGCGGCCGGTCCGGACGACACCGACGGCGAGGCGGCCCGCCTCGAGACGGCGGTCGTCGCGGCGCAGGAGCAGCTCGGCGGCCACACCGACCCGCGGGCGGCGATCGTCGCCGCCTACGCCGCGATGGCAGCGACGCTGTCGGCCGGCCTGGCCCGGCGGGGCAGCTCCGCCCGGGCCTCCGACACCCCCACCGAGCTGCTCACCCGGGCGGTCGGCTCCGGGCTGGTGTCCGAGGGGCCGGCCACGTCGCTGACCGAGCTGTTCCGGGAGGCCCGGTTCAGCCGGCACCAGATGGGCGAGGGGCACCGCCGGGCTGCCGAGGACGCCCTGCACGCCGTGCGCGCCGAGCTGGCCGGGGTGCGGCGTGCCTGACACCGGACACCCGGAGGCGCCCTACGGGGACGACCTCGACCGCGCCGAGAACGACCACCGCGACGAGCCGTGGTACGACCCGTGGGGGGTCCGCGCGCTCGACGAGGACGACGAGAGCGAGGACGAGGGGCTGGGCACCCGGGCCCGGCTGCTGGTCACCCTCGGCGCCCTGGTCGTCGTCGCCGGCACCGCGGCGGCCGGCGCGGCCGGTCTGCTGGTGACGGTCTCGGTCCTGGCCGGCGTCGCCGTCCTCGTGCTCGCCCTGCGGCTGCCCGGTGCCGCACCCTCGCGGCACCGGCCGCGGCCCGGCCCGGCGGTGGACAACGAGCCCTACCGGGCCTACCGCCAGGTCGCCGAGCAGCTGTCGTGGGCCGATGTGTCGCCGCGGCACTACGACGTTGTGACCCGCCCGCTGCTGACCCGGCTGGCGGCCGCCCGGCTGGCCGACCGGCACCGGGTGGACCTCTGGTCCGACCCGGCCGGGGCCCGGGCGGTGCTCGGCGAGGACGTCTGGACCTGGGTCGACCCGGCCCGCGAGGCGTCCCGCGACAGCCAGCCGCCCGGCATCGGACCCGAGACCCTGACGCGCATCGTCGACCGCCTGGAGCACCTGTGACCTCTCAGCCGACCGGCCAGCAGACGGACCCCACCACGGGGCAGGTCGAGCCGCTGAGCACGGTCCGCACCGCCGAGCTGGCCGGCCGGGTCCTCGACGAGCTGGAGCGCGTCGTCGTCGGCCGCCGCCGGGCGCTCGAGCTGGTCCTGCTCGGCATCCTCGGCCGCGGCCACGTGCTGCTGGAGGACGTGCCCGGGCTCGGCAAGACGATGATGGCGCGGGCCTTCTCGGAGGCGCTCGGCCTGACCTTCTCCCGGGTGCAGTTCACCCCGGACCTGCTGCCGGCCGACCTGACCGGGCTCTCGGTCTACGACCCGTCGACGCGCGGCTTCGAGTTCCGGCCCGGTCCGGTGTTCACCCAGCTGCTGCTGGCCGACGAGATCAACCGGACGCCACCCAAGACCCAGGCGGCGCTGCTCGAGGCGATGGCCGAGGAGCAGGTGTCCAGCGACGGCGAGACCCGGCCGCTGCCCCGGCCCTTCGTGGTGCTCGCGACGGACAACCCGATCGAGTACGAGGGGACGTACGCCCTTCCGGAGGCTCAGCTCGACCGCTTCCTGCTGCGGGTGTCGCTGGGCTATCTCGACGTCGCGGACGAGCAGGAGCTGCTGCGCCGAAGGGTCGAGGAGGCCTGGACCCCGCCGACCCTGCGGCCGGTGGTCGACGACCGGACGGTCCTGGCGATGCGGGCGAGCCTGGATCTGGTGACGGTGGAGACGCCGATCCTGGCCTACGTCGTCGCGCTGGTCGACGCGACCCGGGCGCACCCCCAGGTGACCGTCGGGGCCAGCCCGCGCGGCGGGCTCGCGCTGGTCGCCCTGGCCCGCGGGCAGGCGGTGCTCGACGGCCGCGACTTCGTGACGCCCGAGGACGTCAAGGCGGTCGCCGTCGGCGCGCTCTCCCACCGGCTGAGCCTGCGGCCCGAGCTGTGGGTGCGCCGGGTGACCGGAGCCGACGTCGTCACCGAGGTCCTCGCGTCGGTGCCGGCTCCCCGGTGACCAGCACGACGCTCGCCCTGCGGTTCACCGCGACGGCACGGCTGCGCCGGCTCGCCCTCGTCGCGGCGCTGACCGTCCTCGGTGCGGTCGTCACGGCACACGGCGAGCTGCTGGCCCTGGCCGCGGTGCCGCTGGTGCTGCTCGCGGCGCGGCCACGGCGGGCCCTCCCGACCGCGCTCACCGTCAGCGTCGCCCTCGACCCGGTGCGCTGCGTCGAGGGCGACCAGCTGCGGCTGACCGTGCACGTCGAGCTGCCCGACCGCGCCGTCGACCGGGTCGAGGCAGAGGTCGACCTGCCCGGCCGCACCACGGCGGTTCCGCTCGAGCCCGACGGCGGGCGGGCCTCGGGGTGGACCGTGGTGCCCACCCGGTGGGGCCGGCACCGGGTCGGCCCCCTGCGGGTGCGGGTGGTCGCCGGCGGCGGGCTGTACGTCGCTCCGCTGGTCCTCGAGGTCGGCGACGTCGTGGTGTTCCCGGCCGCGGCCGCCCTCGCCCGGGCGGTCGCGCCGCGCGAGCTGGCGGCGCCGCTGGGCGAGCACGCCAGCCGGGCAGTGGGCTCCGGGGTGGAGTTCGCCGGTGTGCGGCCCTACCAGCCGGGTGACCGCCGACGCGACGTCGACTGGCGAACCTCGGCCCGGCACGGCGACCTCTTCGTCCGGCAGTACGCCGCCGAGCGCGCCTTCGACCTGGTGCTCGTGCTGGACACCTCGACCGACGCCGGGCCTCCCGGCTCGTCCACCCTCGACCTCACGGTGCGGGCGGCCACCGGGCTGGCCCAGAGCTACCTGCGCGCGCACGACCGGGTCGGGCTGGTGACCTTCGGCGGCCCACTGAGGTGGCTCACCCCGGCGACCGGCCCGCGCCAGCTCTACCGGGTCAGCGACGCGCTGATGTCGATGCGGCCGGACGCCACCGAGCGCGACGCGGGCGACGTCGGCTTCGGCCTGGCCGACCTGCCGCGCAGCATGCTGCCGGGCCGGGCCTTCGTCTGCGTGGTCACGCCGCTGCTCGACGACCGGCCGCTCGCCGCCGTACGGCTGCTGCTGGACCGTGGCTTCGCGCCGCTGGTCGTCGACGTGCTGACCAACGAGCCGACCCTGCGCCGGCGGCGCCGCGAGCGCGCCCGCGACGAGCTCGCGCTGCGCACCTGGCGGATGCACCGCGAGGCCCTGGTCGGCGAGCTGGCCGGGCTCGGTGTGCCGGTGCTCGAGTGGGACGGCGAGGGCGACCTGACCGGCGCCCTGAAGCACGCCATGCGGGCCGGCGAGCCGCGGGTGCGGACATGAGCCCGCTGCCCTCACGGGCCGTGGTCCGCGACGTCATCGACCGGCTGACCGTCGTCGCGACGGTCTCGGCCGGGGTCGCGGTGGCCGCCGTGCCGGACCTGCGCCGGCCGGTGCTCACGGCGGGCGGTGCCGCGGTCGCGCTGGCGGTCGGGGCCGCGGTGACCCGGCTGCGCGCGCTGGGCACCCTGGCGGTGGCCCTGACCACCTCGTCCGTCCTGCTGGCGGCGGCCCTCGACGCGTCGGACCTGCGGCCGGTGCAGGTCGTCGCCGCGGGCGTGCTGCTGCTCGCGACGCTGGCGGCCCTCGAGCGCACCGAGACCCCCCTCGGCCGGCGCCTGGGGGCGACCACCCCGCTGGTCGTCCTGCGGGGGCCGGCGGCCTCGCGGCTCGGCGTGGCAGCAGCCGCCGTGGGGGCATCTGCGCTGGTCGCCGCCACGGCGGCACAAACGGTCGTACCCTCGGTGGGACTGGTCCTGGGGGGCCTGGCCGCCGCGGTGGCGGCACTGGTGCTCACCACCAGGGCGCACCGCGACGAGCCGGCGATCGACGGGCCTGACGTGCACGAATCGTTATCCGGTCGAGTCCCGGGAGACGGGCAGCGATGACAGACTCGCGCTCCGGCGCACCGGCACGAGGAGGACCGTTGACCTTAGGTGAGACCACCGAGCGCTCGGGGGGAACCGCAGCGCCCGCGAGAGCCGACAGGTCGCAGCTCGCCTCGCTATCCGACACCACGACCCAGATGCGGCGCGCCATCGAGGGCGTCATCGAGGGCAAGCGCGACACGGTGCGCCTCGCGATCACCGTGATGCTGGCCGAGGGCCACCTCCTGATCGAGGACGTCCCGGGCGTCGGCAAGACCATGCTGGCCAAGGCGCTCGCGCGCTCGGTCGACTCGTCGGTGCGCCGCGTCCAGTTCACCCCCGACCTGCTGCCGAGCGACATCACCGGCGTCTCGATCTACAACCAGGAGCAGCGCGAGTTCGAGTTCAAGCCGGGCGCGATCTTCGCCAACATCGTGGTCGGCGACGAGATCAACCGCGCCTCGCCCAAGACCCAGTCCGCGCTGCTGGAGTGCATGGAGGAGCGGCAGGTCACCGTCGACGGCATCACCTACGAGCTCGCCGTGCCGTTCATGGTCCTCGCGACCCAGAACCCGATCGAGATGGAGGGCACCTATCCCCTGCCTGAGGCGCAGCGCGACCGCTTCATGGCACGGATCTCGATGGGCTACCCCAACGAGCAGGCCGAGCTGCGGATGCTCGAGACGCACGGCAAGACCTCGCCGCTCGACGACCTCACGCCGGTCGCCGACGCCACCGAGATCGCCCGGCTGATCGAGATCGTCCGCGGAATCCACGTCTCCGACCAGGTCCGGCGCTACGCCGTGGACCTCGTGCTCGCCACCCGGCGCTCCAGCGAGCTGCGGCTCGGCGCCTCGCCGCGCGCCACGCTGCACCTGGTGCGGGCGGCCCGCGCCGTCGCCGCCCTCGACGACCGCGACTACGTGCTGCCCGACGACGTGCAGGGCCTGGCGGTGGCGGTGCTGGCGCACCGGCTGCTGCCGACCGCCGAGGCGCAGATCGGCCGGCGCACCACCGAGGACATCGTCAGCGACCTCGTCGGCCAGGTGCCCGTGCCCGACGACTCGCGCCGACGGGACAGCGAGTAGGAGGAGGACCCGGTGCGGGACGCCTTCCAAGGCCTCACCACCCGCGGCCGCTCCTTCGTCGCCGCGGGGATCGCCGTCCTGGTCGCCGCCGCGGCATCGGCCGCCGACGACCTGCTGCGGATCGCGGTGCTGCTGCTGGCGCTGCCGGTGGTGAGCGCACTCGTCGTGTCGCGCACGCGCTACCGGCTGTCCTCGGGGCGGCGGCTGTGGTCGCCGCGCACCGCGGCCGGCCAGGAGAGCGCGGTCACCCTGCGGCTGGACAACATCTCCCGGCTGCCGACCGGCCTGCTGCTGGTCGAGGACCGGGTGCCGTACGTCCTCGGGTCCCGCCCGCGCTTCGTGCTCGACCGGGTGGAACCCCGGGGTCGCCGCGAGGTGACCTACACCGTGCGCAGCGACGTCCGGGGCCGCTACCAGCTCGGCCCGCTGTCGATCCGGCTCACCGACCCGTTCGGCATGTGCGAGCTGACCCGCTCCTTCTCCAGCCGCGACACCCTCGTGGTCACGCCGCCGGTGCAGGAGCTGCCCCTGGTGCCGCTCACCGGCGAGTGGACCGGCAGCGGCGAGAGCCGGTCCCGGTCGCTGGCCAGCGCCGGCGAGGACGACGCCGGCACCCGTGAGTACCGCCAGGGCGACGACCTGCGCCGGGTGCACTGGCGCTCCACCGCGCGGCTCGGCCAGCTGATGGTCCGCCGCGAGGAGCAGCCGTGGCAGGCCCGCTGCACGGTGCTGCTCGACACCCGCGGCACGGCCCACGGCGGCGAAGGCCCCGGCTCGTCCTTCGAGTGGGCGGTCTCCGCGGCGGCGTCGGTCGCGATCCACCTGGTGCAGCACGGCTACTTCGTGCGGCTGGTCACCGACACCGGCGCCCAGGTCGGCGGCGGAGAGCTCGCCATCGACGGCCGCGGCGCCGATGTCGAGGGCGCGATCCTCGACTCGCTCGCGGTCATCGACACCTCGTCCAACGCGTCCCTGCGCGACGCCGGTGCCAGCCTGCGCCGCGGCGGTGGCGACGGCCTGCTGGTGGCCGTGCTCGGCTCCCTGGCGCCCGAGGAGGCGCGCCTGCTGTCCCGACTGCGCCACGGCAGCACCTCGGCGGTGGCGGTGCTGCTGGACGCGCAGTCGTGGGGGTCGCCCAGCCGTCGCGGCGGCCCGGCAACCGGCGCCGCCGGCGGGTCGGCGACCCTGTTGCGGGCGGCGGGCTGGCGGGTGCTGCCGGCCCGGGCCGGCGACAGCCTGCCCGAGCTGTGGCGTGACGCGTCGCGGCACCGCGTGCCCGACCCGCTCGACCCGGCCAACACGGCGGGCAAGGTGGCCGAGTCCCCCGACGCGCGGGTCGCGGGGGTGGGCTCGTGAGGGCCGGCTCCCTGCGGCTGCCGGTCTTCGCCGCGCTCGCCACCGCGACGTCGTCCATCGCGCTGGGCAGCCTCTTCCTCAAGGGCGTCTGGTTCTGGCCGACGCTGGCCGCGATCGTCGTCGTGACCGCGGGCTGCGAGGGCGCCCGACGGCTGTCCCTGTCGCGCACCGCCGTCCCCCTGGGCGGACTGGTCGCGCTCCTGCTCTTCCTCCTCGTCCGCTACGGCCACAGCGAGGCCTACTTCGGCATCGTGCCCAGCGTGGGCTCCCTGGACCGCCTTGGTGACCTCGCGTCGCGCGGCCGGGCCGACATCGAGCGCTACGCCGCGCCGATCGGGGTCTCCGTCGGGGTCGA
>Ga0126307_10000661_pt1 | contig 22460 bp, 17 predicted proteins | sample Plot28_FD_89955 | JGI IMG/M metagenome (GOLD analysis project Ga0126307, IMG submission 89955) | Serpentine soil microbial communities from UC McLaughlin Reserve, CA, USA - Plot28 | ecosystem: Environmental > Terrestrial > Soil > Grasslands | place: USA: UC McLaughlin Reserve, Lake County... | reverse complement strand
GGCGAGCCCAGGTCGTCGAAGAAGTCGACGTTGGCCTGGTAGTAGTCCTTCCACTTCTCCGGGGTGTCGTCCTCGTAGAAGATCGCCTCGACCGGGCAGACCGGCTCGCAGGCACCACAGTCGACGCACTCGTCGGGGTGGATGTAGAGCATCCGCCTGCCCTCGTAGATGCAGTCGACCGGGCACTCCTCGATGCACGCCTTGTCGAGCAGGTCCACACAGGGCTCGGCGATAACGTACGTCACGGGGGCGGTCCTCTCTCGCAGGTCTTCCCTAGTATGCCGCGCGTGGCGGCGGCTGAACTCGTGGGGCGGAAGGTGGTCGTCCGCCGGATCACGGGCGGTCCGGACGCCGGGGCCGGCGGTCCGGTCGGGGCCCGCTACACCGACGTGGTCGGGGTCCTGGTCGCGGCGGGACCGGCGACACTGTCGGTACGGCGCCGAAACAGAAGTTTAGTGGACATACCGCGTTCCGAGGTGCACCTGGTGAAGCTGGTTCCGGCCGCTCCGGCCGACGTGCTCGCGCTCGAGGCGGTGGCCGCGAAGGGTTGGCCTGCGCCGGACACCCGGTGGCTGGGCCGGTGGCTGCTGCGTGCGGCCGCGGGGTTCACCGGCCGGGCGAACTCGGTCCTCCCGCTCGGCGACCCCGGCCGCCGGCTGGACGCGGCGCTGGCCGAGGTCGAGGCCTGGTACGGCGAGCGCGGGCTGCCGGCCCGGGTGGTCGTCCCCACGCCGGCCCGGGAGGGGCTGGACGCGGCGCTGGCCGACCGTGGCTGGACCGCGTACAACACCGTCGAGGTGCTCACCGCGGACGTCGAGGTCACGCTGGCCCGGCTGGCTAGGTCGGCCGGGCCCGACCTGCCGCCGGTCGCGGTCGACCCGACCCCCGCGGACGACTGGATCGGCGCCTACCACTACCGCGGCGGCGACCCGCTGCCGGCGGTCGGGCGGGCCATCCTGGCCGGCGCCCGGCAGCCCGGCTTCGCCGCGGTCCGGGCCGGCGGGGCGGTACTGGCCATCGCCCGGGCCTCCGTCGACGACGGCTGGGTCGGCGTCACCGCGGTCGAGGTCGACCCGGCGCATCGCCGCCGCGGGCTGGCCAGCCACGTCATGAGCGAGTTGCTGCGCTGGGGGGCCGAGCGGGGGGCGGCGAGCGCATACCTGCAGGTGGCGGTGGAGAACGGGCCGGCGCTGGCGCTCTATGACCGGCTCGGGTTCGCGCCGCACCACCGCTACCACTACCGGATCGCCGGCGCCCCGGGGTCGCCGAGGTGAGCTCAGGCGAACGGCGCCGGTCGTACGCCCGCCGCGACCAGCGCGTCGCGGACCGCCCGGGCCAGGGCCGCGGCACCGGGGGTGTCGCCGTGCAGGCACATCGACCGGGCGTCCAGCCGCAGCACTCGGCCGTCGGCGGCCGCCACCTCACCCGCGGCCATCCGGACCGCGCGGGCGGCGACCGTCCCGGGGTCGGTGAGCACCGCGCCCGGCTCGCCGCGGGGCAGCAGCCCGCCGTCCGGGCCGTAGCCGCGGTCGGCGAAGCACTCCCCGACCCCGGTCAGCCCGGCGGCCCGGACCGCGGCCAGGCCCGGTGAGCCGGCGAGCAGCAGCACCGGCAGCGCCGGGTCGTACCGGCGCACCGCCTCGGCCAGCGCCCCGGCGGTGACCGGGTCGCGGGCCACCCGGTGGTAGAGCGCCCCGTGCGGCTTCACATAGCGGACGGCGGTGCCGGCCGCCCGGGCGAGCCCGGCCAGCGCGCCCACCTGGTAGAGCACGTCCGCGGTGACGTCCGCCGGGGCCAGGTCCATCTCCCGGCGGCCGAAGCCAACCAGGTCGGGATAGGACACCTGGGCGCCGACCACGACCCCGCGCTGCGCGGCGGCGGTCACCGTGCGCAGCAGCGTGCGCGGATCGCCGGCGTGGAAGCCGCAGGCGACGTTGGCGCTGGTGACGACGTCCAGGACCGCCTCGTCGTCGCCGAGGGTCCAGGCGCCGTAGGACTCCCCCACGTCCGCGTTGAGGTCCACTGCCGGCACTTCAGCAGTGTCCCGCAGACCGGCCGGCGCCGGGGCCGCCGCCGCCAGGGCGTGTCCCGGGGATCTTGGTGGAGGGCGGGCGGCGTCCCTGCCTGTCTCGCCTCCGGCCGGGGCGCCGGGCGGCAAGGCGGAGGAGGAGTCCGACACCGTCGTCGTCTCGGCGAGGACGAGAACTCCTCCGGTCGGCGCCCCGGCCGCCGGCCGGTGGCGGCGGAGTGCGTCGGTTCTCGCCGCCGAGGATTCGCGGGGAACGCCCCTAGACGTCCTCCCCCGGCCGGGCCCGGCGGACACCGTCCCGGTAGTCGGCCACCCGCCGGCGGACCTCCTCCGCCGACCGCCGGGCCGGCCCCGGCTCCGCGCTGCTCGGCGCGCCGGGCACCAGGTGGGCGCTGGGCACCCGCCGCGGCAGGCCGGCCGGGGTCGTCTCGGTGCTCGGGGTGGACAGCCGGTACGCGATCCGGAACGCCTCCTCCGCCGGGTCCACGGTCTCGCTCGGGGTCCGCGGCTCGCCGAACCAGCCTCTGGCCGGCCGCGGCGGCGCACCGCCCGGTGCTCCGGCTCCGGCGAACCCGCCCGCCCCAGCCGCCGCCGGAGCAGCAGCCGGAGCGAGCGCCGGCGGTAGAGGCGGGGTCAGCGGCGGCGGGGTCAGCGGCGGCGGCCGGTCCGGCGGCCCCAGCCGCACGCCGGCCGGGGAGCGACCGGGCCCACCGTCCGCCGGCTCGCCGCCGCGGCCGGCCGGGTAGGCCGCCGGTGGCGTGGCCGGGGCCGGCGGCGCCGCCGTCCAGTCGGGGCCGAACGGCCGGAACCGCACCGGCGCTCGCGACGGCCCGCCGGGCGGGGGCGACGGCCTGGACGCGGCGGCGGCAGCCTCGCGGCGGAGGAACGCCGCCCCGGGCGACACCAGCCGCTCCCTCTCCGGCCACCGCAGCTCCGAGCTGGTGAGGACCATCGGCGGCAGCCGGACGAATGCGGCCAGCCCGCCGGTCTCCGAGCTGCGGAGCCGGACAACGATGTCGTGCCGGACGGCGAGCCGGCCGACGACGTACAGGCCCATCATCCGGGACAGCGAGACGTCGAAGACCGGCGGGTTCGCCAGCCGCTCGTTCGCCTCGGCCAGCTCGTCGGGTTGCATGCCGAGCCCCCGGTCGATGATCTCGACCAGCGCACCCCCACCGGAGAGCCGCTGGCCGACCACCGTCACCGGTGACCGGGGCGGCGAGTAGACCGTGGCGTTCTCCAGCAGCTCCGCCACCAGGTGCACCATGTGGTTGACCGCATGCCCCATGACATCGACGTCGGGCACGGCGGACACCTGGATCCGGTCGTACTGCTCCACCTCCGAGGTCGCCGCCCGCAGCACGTCGACCAGCGGCACCGGGTGCCCCCACCGGCGCCCGGCGTCCTCGCCCGCGAGGACCAGCAGGTTCTCCGAGTTGCGCCGCATGCGGGTGGCCAGGTGGTCCAGCTTGAACAGGTTCGCCAGCTGGTCCGGGTCCTGCTCACCGGTCTCGAGGTCGTCGATCAGCGCCAGCTGCCGCTCCACCAGGCCCTGCGACCGGCGGGACAGGTTGACGAACATCGCGTTGACGTTGGCTCGCAGCCCGGCCTGCTCCACGGCCAGCCGGACCGCCTGGCTGTGCACCGCGTCGAACGCCCGCGCCACCTCGCCGATCTCGTCGTCGGACCGCAGCGCCACGGGCTCGACGGCGACGTCCGGCGCCATGTCGCCCTGCCGCATGCGCTCGATCACCTCCGGCAGCCGCCGGTCGGCGACCTCCAGCGCGCTGGTCCGCAGTGACCGGAGCGAGCGCAGCATGGACCGCGCCACGAGGAACGACACGGCCAGGGCCAGCAGCAGCCCGAGCAGCACCGCGGCGCTGCTCCACAGCGCGCGGTCGCGCTCGGCGCCGCGGAGCTGCGCGCTGCGGTCGAGCACCTCCCGGATCAGCGTCTGCTCCACCTGCCGGATCAGCCCGACCTTCGCCGAGACCGCCTCCAGCCACTCCGCCGCGCCGATGCCGAGGGCGGGCCGGTCGGCCCGGGCGAGCGCCATCTCCACCAGCTGCTCGGCCCGGTCCACCTGCTGACCGGTCACCGTATCCTTGTAGCGCTGGCCCTGCGCGGCGGTGGCCGAGGCGATGAAGTCCCGGTTGGCCGCGTTCACCTGCGCGCTGACGGCGAGGAACTCCTCGTACTCACCGGAGGCGAACCGGCCCGAGGCGAGGGAGACCGCCAGGATCGCCCGCTGCCGCGAGACCAGCTCCTTCTCGATCGACAGGGCCGAGAAGGCGCGGACCGTGCCGTTGAGCGAGGCGTCGACCGACCCCTCCGAGATCACCGACTGCAGGTCGAGCACGTCGGTGATCACGTTGGTGTACGTGCTGATCGCCGCCCTCGCGGGCAGCCCGGTGGACAGCGTCAGCTTGCGCAGCGAGGCCAGGTTGTCCAGCCGGTTGAGGACAGCGGAGACCCGGGCGCGCACCACGTCGCCGTACCGGCCGTCGATCCCGGCGGCCGCCTCCCGGAACGCGATGGCCCCCCGGTCCACCTGCGACTGCTGCCCGGTCAGCTCCGTCGAGCGCGCCCCGCGCCCACCCGCGACGTAGGCGGCGACCAGGTCCCGCTCAGTCTGCAGGTCGTGGCCGACCTCCGCGGCCCGGCCGCCGAGGTCGGCGAGCCGGCCGACCCGGTCGTAGTCGCCGGCCCGGTCCAGCGACGCCTCGATCCGCAGCCCGCCGAGCAGCAGCGCGGTCGCCACCGGGACGACCAGCACGGCACCGAGCTTGGCCGCAACCGGCCAGCTCCGCAGGGCGAGCCGGCCCGCCCGCCACGACCACCCGACGCGTCGCGCACCCGACGACGAGGCGGTCACCGGGTGGGCCGGCGCCGGCGCCGGCTCACTGCACTGTCACCGGGTGGTTGACCACGGCCCAGAACAGGTAGCCCTGGGTGTTGAACGGCACGGTCGGGGGCTGCACGCGGCCGGCGCTGTCGGTCGCCCGGACCTTGACCACGTACTGGCCCGGAGTCGGCGACCACGGGAACGACCACCGCACCCAGGCCTGCGACAGGTTCACCCGGTCCAGCTGGGCCGGCGTCCAGGTGGCGCCACCGTCGACGCTGACCTCGACGGCGCTGATGGTGCCCTTCCCGGACCAGGACCGGCCGGTCAGCGTCTGCGACCCGGCCGCGAGCGTCGCCGGGAACGGCAGCTCCAGCGCGCTCTTCACCACCTGCTCGGTGACCAGCGGGCTGTCCGGGTACGCGTCCCCGAACAGCCGGTACGACGTCGTGTTCCAGGGCGAGTACAGCGGCTGCTCGGAGACCTCGATCCGGCCGACCCACTTGATGCTGGAGATGCCCACCCAGCCGGGGACCAGCAGCCGGACCGGGAAGCCGTGGTCGGGCGGCAGCTCCCGGCCGTTCATCTGGTAGACGACCAGCGTGTCCGGGTGCAGGGCCTTCTCGATCGGCAGTGGCCGGCGCACGTGGCCCTGGCCGGTCACCTCGTCGTCCAGGCCCTCGGGCATGACGTCGACGGCGGTGGACTTCAACCGGGCGCGCTTGAGCAGCGCCGACAGCCGGACCCCGGTCCAGACGGCGACACCCACCGCGCCCAGCCGCCACTGGGTGCCCGAGGCCGGCGTGCCCTGCTGGGTGCCGAAGAAGCCGCGGGCGTTCCCGGCGCACTCGACCGCCTTGACGACGGTGGCCTTGTCGGAGTCCGGGGCGTTGAGGATCTCGTTGTAGCTGATGTTGACCGGCCGCTCCACCCCCGAGCCCTCGATCCGCAGCCGCCAGTTGCGGGCTTCGATCTGCGGGGTGCACGTGTGGTTCCGGACGAAGAAGCGGTCGGCTGGGGTCAGATAGCCCTGACCGGCCATCGCCTCCCAGAGCATCTCCCGGTTGGTGCCCAGGGTGCGGAAGAGCTCCGGCGGCGTCGGCTTGACCACGCCCGCGCAGGTCGTCACGACCACCGGGTCGGCGGCCTGGGAGAGCCGCGGCAGCGCGACGCTCAGCGCCGTGCCGCCAGTCGCCACCGCGGCGCCGCGCAGCAGGCTGCGCCGGGACAGCGCCCGGTCGCCGAGTTGGCGAAGCCGCTGTTCCAGCCGTTCCCGGTCGTAGGCGAACTCGTCAAGGGTCATCAACGGCTCCCGTCGGTCGAGTCAGTGGTCATGACTGTTCAGGTGGGGTGATCACGAGGGTGGACACGTCCACCGGCTTGGTCAGCAGGTGCTGGGAGGTCAGCAGGTCGACGATGCGCCGCAGCCGGATCACGCTGACCGAGGTCGGGAAGTCGGGCAGGCTGATCACCGAGGCGATCTCGGCCGAGACGCCGGTCAGTTGCGGGATGACCGCCTCGACCTTGCGGCGGTCGACGGCCAGCCGCTGGGAGGCGATCAGACCGCGCTGCAGGGCCGCGGTCGTCACCGGGTTGGCCCGGGCGAAGGTCGCGTTGACGATGTAGCTGTGCAGCGGCAGGCCGGCGGTCGGGCCGCTCACCGGGTCGAACAGCTCGCGCGCGCCGAAGGTGGTCTGCGCGACGGTGACCCAGGGCTCGTACGTGACGACGGCGTCGACACGCTTGGTCCGCAGCGCCTCGGGCATCTCCTTCTGCGGCACGGCCACGAACGTCACCGTCGACGGGTCCACCCCGAGGTTGCGGATGCGGGCCCGGACGGCGAGCAGGCAGGTGCAGGTCAGGTTGCCGACGGCGAAGCGCTTGCCGGGCAGGTCGCGCACCGACTCGATGCCGGAGTCGGGCCGGACCAGCACGTCGACGCTGCGGTGGGTGGCCAGAGCCGCCTCGGCGACGATCCGCACGGGCGTCCCTCCGGACGCGGCCATGATTATCGTCGTGTTGCTGGAGACCGCCACGTCGACCTTGCCCTCGGCGACGAGCTTGACCGCCTCCGAGCCGGTCTTGACCACCGTGGGCCGGACGTCGAGCCCGAGGTCGGTGAAGACGCCGGCGGCCAGCCCGGCGTAGAGCGGCGCGTCGTCGACGAGCGGCAGCACGGCGACGGTCAGCCGGGTCTTCTCCAGCCCGGTGACGCGGCCGCCGGACGCCGGCTCCTCGCTGCCGCATCCGGCCAGCAGCACCGCCGCGCAGCCGACTACGGCGGGAACGCGCCGGAAGACCGGACGGGGACGTCTCACTGCCACTCCCATTGCGATGCCAGCGGAATAGAAACCTTTGTCCCCGACGACGCCCAATCTTGGCTTGGGTGACACCAAACGAGAAGCATTCAGCGCATGTCTCCCTCGTTCGGGTTACCGCACCGGGCCTCCGTCACGCAGCGCAGGAACCGGTGGGCCGAACGGGTGGTCACGCAGAGTGTCGGAATGAGGACGATGTCGGGCGGGATCCGGGCATGGGTGAGCCCGGGGTATCTAATCGCCAGCGGCGCGCCGCGCCCGGCGGACACCATCCTGGTAGTCGTCCAGCCGGGTGCGCACCTCCTCGGCCGACCGCACCGCGACGGCGCCCTCGTCCCCGCCGCTGAACGCGCCGGGCACCAGGTGGGCGGCCGGCTCCCGGCGCGGCAGCCCAGCCCGGGTGCTGGTCGTGATCGGCGTGGCCAGCCGCTCGGCCACCCGGGCGGCCTCCTCCACCGGAGTCTCCCGCGGGGTCGTCTCGGCCGCTCGGCGCGGGTCGACGGATCGGGCGGCACCGCCCGGACGCTTCTTCGCCACCTGGTGCCTCCCGTCTGCCCACCACTCGCCGTGATCACCCTGCCGGGTCGGAACGCCGGCTCCGAGCGGACACGCCGTATTGATCACCTACCCGGCGCGACCGGGGCCGACACTCGACGAAAGCCGCACCGGGGCGGGTCAACCCTGTGTCGGCCCGCCCCGGCTCGCGTCCGGGCGGCGATTCTAGAGCGTGATGCTCCAGCTGTTGATGTAGCCGGTGTCGGTCGAGTACACGTCACGGACCTGCAGCCGCCAGGTGCCGTTCTTCAGCTCGCTGGACAGGTTCGCCGTGTAGGTGGCGATGACGTTGTCCGCCGAGTCCGTGGAGGAGGAGTTCTTCAGCCGGTAGGCCGTGCCGTCCGGGGCGATCAGGTCGATCACCAGGTCACCGCGATAGGTGTGCCGGATGTCGACCGCCACCGGGGTGGCCGAGGAGGCGTTGCCGCTCAGGCCGGACACGGTGATCGGCGAGGTCACCGCCGCACCGGCGTCGGGGATGGCGACGTCGGTGCCGTTGGTGAAGGTCTGACCGGCCGGCGGCGTCCCGTCGCAGGTCCCGCCGGTCACCTCGTACGGGCAGTCGGCCGCGTTGAGCAGCTGGATGACCGCGGCCCGGTTGCGGGTGGTCTCCCGGACGATCACCTCGTCCGGCGGGTAGAAGCCGCCGCCGGCCGAGCCGGTGGGATACATCTCGAACGTGTAGTGGAAGATCTTGTACGTCCCCCACATCCAGTCGTCGATCGTCCCGTCCGCGATGTAGAGGTCGCTGGCCTGCTCGGGCGTGTAGCCGTTGGTCGCGGCCATGTTGCGGCCCAGCTGGGACAGCGCGGCCTGGTCGGTGGCGGTCAGCCCGGGCGCGGTGTCGCTGCGGGTGTAGCCGTACGGCCAGAGCACCAGCTCGGAGTAGGTGTGGAAGTCGATGCCGGCCTTGATCTGCTGCACCCCGCCGACGACCCGGGAGTTGACGAAGTCGCGGACCCGCGTGGTCTCCGGCGCCGAGAACGGCGACGGACCGCGGTAGGTCTCCGACGACGGGCTGCCGGACGAGCCGCCGCAGCAGCCCCACTGGTAGGACCAGTTGCGGTTGAGGTCGGTGCCGACATAGGTCGACCCGCTGTTGGGCTGGCGGTTCTTCCGCCACGACCGGTAGGACCCGGTGGCGATGTCGTACTCGGAGCCATCCGGGTTGACGTTCGTGACGATCCAGATCTCCCGGCTGCCCACCAGGCCGCGGATGGTCGCGTCGGTCGCGTACTTGCCGGTCAGCTCGTTGATCAGGTAGAGGCACATCTCGATGGTCAGGTGCTCGCGGGCATGCTGGCCGCAGGTGAAGAGCACCTCGGGCTCGTTCTCGTCCGTCGCCACGTTGTCGCTGATCTTGAGGTTCCACAGCTGCCGGCCTTGGTACGAGGTGCCCAGGCTGGTCTTGCGGGCCAGGCCCGGGTAGGTGGCCACCGCGGCATCGATGGTCGCGGTCAGCTCGGCGTAGTCGTGGTAGCCGGAGTCCGCGGACGGGAAACCGTAGGTGGTCGGTCCGCTCGGTGCGCGCTCGTCGGGCAGCGCGGTGACCCGCAGGCCGAGCCCGCGCACCGCGTCCAGCTCGGTGGCAGTGCCGGTGACGACCAGCGAGCCGTGCTCGTCGGCGTCCTCGATCGCGACACCGGTCCGGGCGACCGCGTCGCGCTGGGCTGCCGTCCGTGCCCCGTCGACGCGGTAGGTCGCCGATGCCGGCGCGGCGGCGGGGGCGGATCCGGCAGGAGTCGCCTGGGCGGGGGTGGCCGCGGCCGCGAGCAGGGTGACCGCTGCGGCGACGACAGAGGTCAGCAGCCAGCGCCGACCGTGGGACCGTGACATGGGGCCTCCTCGACCGCCGCGCGACGAGAGAGGTGGTACGCCGGACGGCGGCACACTGTGTGTCCGAACCAACCGCCTCCGTGATTCAGCGTCAATAGCCCGGAGGAGTGGGCACTGACGGGCTGATACCAGGTCAGATCAGACGGAGCTGGACGGTGCGGCGGCGCTCCGCCCGGGCGGTGCGGTCGACGAGGCCGGCGGGGAGGTCGGCGAGGAACGGCGACGGCCGCGTCTCGCGGGTCTCCCCGCGGCCGGCGCGCCGGCGCGCGTGGCTGAGCACCAGGTGGGTGCGGGCCCGGGTCATCCCGACGAAGAACAGCCGGCGCTCCTCGGCCACGGCCGCCTCGTCCCCCGCGCCGGTCGCACCACCAGTCGCGCTGCCGGGCGCGCCGCCGGTCGCGCCAGCGGTCGCGCCGCCGAAGCGCAGCGGCAGCAGCCCGTCCTCGCAACCGACGAGGAAGACGACCGGGAACTCCAACCCCTTCGCCGCGTGCAGGGTGAGCAGCGAGATGCGGTCCGCCCGCGGGTCCCACAGGTCGACCTCGGCACCGAGCGCGAGCTCGGCCAGGAACGCCTCGGCGTCCGCCCCGGCCCGCTCGGCCAGCGGGCTGAGCAGCTCGACCGCGGCGCGCAGCTGCGCCACCCGCACCTCCGGGTCGGCGCCGCCGGCCGGCCCGGCCGGGGCGTCGGCGGCCGCCCGCGCGGTGGCCGGCACCAGCCGGGACCAGTCGTCGGCCCCGATCGCCCCCAGCGCCCCGTCCGGCAGCCCGCCGGCCCGGTCGATCGCCACCTGGGCGGCCGCCCGCACCCGGGCCAGCACCGGCCGCGGCCCGCGGCCGGCCCGGACGCTGTCGGCACAGTCCGCGCGCAGCACGGTGAGCAGCTCCCGTACCCCGGGCTGGTCGCCGAGCCGGTGGTGGGACCGCTTCTGATAGGGCACGCCGGCCGCCTCGAGCGCGTCCACCAGCGCCCGGGACTGGGCGTCGGTGCGGTAGAGCACCGCGATGTCCGCGTAGGAGTGCACCGCGTCGTGCCAGCTGTCCGCGGTGCCGCGGAGGAAGGAGGTGAGGTCGGAGCCGCCCATCAGCCGCTCGATCGCGCCGACCACGTGTGCGGCCTCGGCCGCCTCGTCGGCGGCGGCGTGCACGGTGATCCGGTCCGGGCCGGCGCCCGGCCGGACCGCGGTGAGCGTGCGGTCGGGCACCAGGGTGCTCGGCGCGACCGCGGCGAGCGCGCCGGCGAGAATTGACGGCGTGCTGCGGTAGTTGCGGCTGAGCCGGACGGTCCGCGCCGCGGGGAAGTCCGCGCCGAAGCGGAGGAAGAAGCCGACGTCCGCCCCGCGGAAGGAGTAGATCGCCTGGTCCGGGTCGCCGATGGCGCACAGGTCGCCCTCGGGCGGGCACAGCAGCCGCAGCAGCGCGTACTGGGCCGGGTCCACGTCCTGGTACTCGTCGACGCTGACCTGCGGCCACCGCCGCCGGTACGCCGCGGCGAGGTCCGGGTCGCCGGACAGCAGCGCGACCGGCAGCGCCAGCAGGTCGTCGAGGTCGACCAGCCCGCGGGCACGCTTGCCGGCCCGGTAGCGGGCCAGCGGGCCGGCTGAGTCATGGGGGCCATCCGGCGGGGCCGCGGCCGGGTCACGGGCCAGCCTGGACATCCGTTCCAGCAGCCGCTGGGCGTCGGCCGGCGTCGCCGGGTCGCCGAGCGCCTCGCGGGCCAACGCCAGCCGCTCGGCCTCGTCCACCACCCGGACCCGCTCGCCCAGCCCGAGCGCCGCCGCGTTGTCCCGGACGATCCGCAGCCCGAGGCCATGAAAGGTGGTGACAAGCACGTCACCGGCGCCCAGCGCGGCCAGCCGCTCGGCGATCTCGGCCGCGGCGCGGCGGGTGAAGGTGATCGCCAGGCAGCTGGCGGCTGGCACCCCGCGCTCCACCACCTGGTGCGCGATCCGGTGGGTCAGCGTCCGGGTCTTGCCGGTACCGGGACCGGCGACGACGAGCAGCGGTCCGGGCGTCTCGGCGGCGGCGCGCTGCTCCGGGTCCAGGCCGCTGAGCACGCCCTCGTCGACCGGCGCCGCCGGGGCGGCCGGCGCCGTCGCCACCTCGAACAGCCCCCCATCCCCCGCCGCCCCCGCCGCGCCGATCTTGAGGAAACGGTCGGCGAACTCCGGCGTGTCGCCGACTCTTTCCTCAAGATCGGCGGGACCGACCCCACCGGCGGGACCGGCGGGATCGACGGGACCGACCGGACCGGCGGGACCGACCGGACGGACCGGACCGGCGGGCGGCGCGGACGGGGGTGGCGGTGGGGACGGGAGCTCGAAGAGCGCGTCCCCGCCGCCGCCCGGTCGCAGGTCCGCCAGCTCCTTCGGATCGAAGATCCGGACGACGCCGTACTCGCCGTCGTAGCCGCCGGCCAGCACGACCTCGCCCCGGCGCAGCCGGCCAACCGCCTCCGGCAGGGCAGCGAGCGCCGGCGGGGTGGCCGCGGCCAGATCGTCCAGCGGCACGTCCTGCAGCACGACCAGTTCTGGGCCGAACCGGGCGACCAGCCGGTCCACCTCGGCCTGCGCGGTCTTGGTCCGCGGGCCGACACCGAGGATCTCGCCCACCACCTGCGGCAGCTGCACGAAGCAGAACCACGGCGGCGCCCCGGCCGGCGCCAGCCCGGCGGCCCGGTCGGCCAGCGCCTCGACCCGGTGCAGCACCCCCACGGTGACCGGCTTGGCACAGACCGGGCAGCGTCCGCCGAGCTCCCGGGTCTCGGCCGGGTCCAGCCGGACCTCGCAGCCACGGTGCCCGTCGAGGTGGTACTTCCCCTCCTCGGGGAAGAACTCCAGCGTCCCGGCCAGCCCGAGGCCGGTCTCCAGCGCCGAGCGCACCCCGGCGTAGGACAGCTCGGTGTCGAAGACGGTCGCCTCCCGGCCCAGCGCCGGCGGGGAGTGGGCGTCGGAGTTGGACACCAGCCGGTAGCGGTCCAGCGCGGACACCCGGTGGTTCATCGCCGGGTCGCTGGACAGGCCGGTCTCGATGGCGAAGATGTGGTCGGCCAGGTCGGCGTAGCAATCGGCGACGGAGTCGAAGCCGGACTTGGAACCCAGCGCGGCGAACCACGGCGTCCACACGTGCGCCGGCACCAGGTAGCCGCCCGCGCCGGACTCGAGCAGCGTTTCCAGCAGGTCGCGGGAGTCCAGCCCGAGGATCGGCCGGCCGTCGGAGGCGATGTTGCCGATCCGGGCCAGCCGCCGGGTCAGCTCGGCGGCCACCCCGAGGTCCGGCGCGTAGAGCAGGTGGTGCACCTTGCGGGTGCGGTCGCCGCGCTTGTAGATCGTCGAGATCTCCACCGAGAGCTGGAAGCGCACCGGCGTGCGCACCGCCGGCGGCAGCGTGGCCAGCACCGCCCGCTCCAGGTCCGGCCGCAGCCGGAACAGCCCGGGCTCGGCCGGTACCAGCTTCTCCCGGATCTCCGCCGCCCAGGCTGGATGGCACAGGTCGCCGGTCCCCACCAGGCCGATCCCCTTGCGGGCCGCCCACCAGGCCAGGTGCTCGAGGTCGCAGTCGCGGCTGCACGCCATCGAGTGGCGGGAGTGCACGTGCAGGTCGGCCACGAACCGCATGGGGCCCCATCCTGCCCGGCCCCGCGGGCGGCGCCGGAGCGGGCGCGCCGGGCGTCACCCGACCGGAGGGCCCGCGGCGGTGCCGCGGTCAGTCCCCGTCGACCGTGGTGTAGCGGCCTCGGTGCCACGCCAACGGCGGGAGGTCCGGGCGCGGCGTGGCGATGGCCAGCACCTCGCCGATGACCACGCTGTGGTCGCCGCCGGGATGGACGGCCCAGGTCCGGCACTCCACCGTGGCCAGCGCGCTGTCCAGCAGCAGCGCCCCGCTGTGCCGGCCGCGGTGGTGGGCTACCGCGGCCAGCTCCTCGGACGTGCTGTGCCCGCGCCGGGCGAGCCGGCGGGACAGCGGCTCGGCGTCGGCCGGCAGCACCGAGATGGCCCACAGGCCGGAGGCGAGCAGCGCGCCGTGCAGCCGGGACGCGTGCTCCACGCAGACCAGCACCAGCAGCGGCTCCAGCGAGACCGAGGTCACGCTGTTGGCGGTCATGCCGTGGTCGACGGCCTCCGGCGATCGCGTGGTCAGCAGCGTCACCCCGGTCGGGAAGAGCCCCATTGCGTCGCGGAAACGGCGCTGGCTGACCGGGCCGCCCTCGATCGGTCGGGACACCGCCGCCGGCATCAGGGGACCGAACACCGGCTCCGACCGCCGCGCAGCGCTCTCCACCTTCCGAACTCTACCCTCAAGCCGCAATTGTCGGGTTCCGTTGCCGTGTGACCGTTGACGCGGCGCCGTACGCCCCGGTGACGACGCCGGCGAAGAGGAACACCAGCCCGGTCAGCGTGCCGGGCACGATCAGGTCGCCCTCCGGCCGCGGCGCGGACAGCGCCAGCACCACGGCCAGCCACAGCACCGGCGGCAGCACGCCGAGCACCGGCCGGCCGGTCAGCTGCCCGGCCAGCCGGGCGAGCAGCACGTTGCCGACCATGGCCAGCGGCACGCAGACCGGCAGCGGGACGGTGCCCACTCGCAGCGGCACCAGGAAGCACTCCAGCACGGCGAGCGCGGCGGCGGCGACGAGGACGAGGACACCGCCGACCACCCGGGCGGCCAGCGGCGCCGGCGGGCGGGCGGCCGGAGGCCCTCCGGACCGGCCCACGCCGGAGCCCGGGCCGCCGGCGGGCACCGGCGCGGCCGCCGTGGACGGGCCCCCGGCCACCCCGGACCGGTCCCCGGCCACCCCGGACCGGTCCCCGGCTGCCTCAGACCGGTCCCCGGCTGCCTCAGACCGGTCCCCGGCCACCCCGGACCGGTCCCCGACCACCCCGGACCGGTCGGCGGGCGCGGCGGTGCTGGGCCGCGGACCGGACTCGGGCCGGGCGGCCACTAGGAGAGCCCGGCGAACAGGTCGGCCTCCCGCCGGTCCGGCCCGTCGGCCGGCCCGCGCCGGCCGCGCACCAGCCGGAAGTACTCGAAGCCGAACGCCTCCTCGCCGACCTTGTCGGCCAGCGAGAAGAACGGCCCGTCCGCGCTGATCTGGCTGGCGTGCGCGTGCATCGCGGCCAGCTTCGCGGCCAGGTACGGCCGGCCGTCCACACAGGCGGTGACCAGCTCGTCATCGAGGACGAACGGCAGGTCGTCGACGTTGTCGGTGCCGAAGAAGCCGCTCTCCCCCGCCTCGATCATCAGCTCGATGCCGCGCTGCAACGCCGACCGGGGCACCGCGGTCCAGTAGACCTTCGCCACCGTCCACGGCTCGCCGATCTCCGACGCGAAGGCGGGGTCGGCGGCGGCGTCCACCGCGGCCATCGCCACCCGGTGCGCCTGGATGTGGTCGGGGTGCCCGTACCCGCCGTTCTCGTCATAGGTGACCATGACCTGCGGCCGGACCTCGCGGACGATCGACACGAGCTCCCGGGTCGCCTCCGTGAGGTCGGCCCGCCAGAACGCGCGGGGCGTGTCGTTCTGCGGCAGGCCCATCATGCCGCTGTCCCGCCACCGGCCCGGGCCGCCGAGAAAGCGGTGGTCGGTCACGCCCAGCGCCTCCATCGCCCGAGTCAGCTCCAGCACCCGGTAGCCGCCGAGCTGGTCGCCCTCGGACGCGGCGAGGTGGGCCAGCGCCGGCACCAGCACCTCGCCCTCCTCGCCGAGCGTGCAGGTCACCAGCGTGACGTGGGCGCCCTCGGCCGTGTACCGCGCCATCGCCGCACCGGTGCCGATCGTCTCGTCGTCCGGGTGGGCGTGCACCAGCAACAGCCGGCGCGCCGGGGCAACAGACATGGGCTCCAGGCTAGGGCGTGTCCGGTGAATCTTCAGCGGCGGAAGCCGACGCGCTCTGCCGCCACCGACCCCCCAGCGGGGCTCGGTGGAAGCGCCGGCTGACACCATGACCAGGGCTCGGAGCGCTCGCCCGGGGGCCGGGCCGCCCCCCCGGCGGATCAGAGCAGCGTCAGTGCCTCGGCGTAGTGGCAGGCGCTCGGGTGCCCGTTGCCCCGGTCGATCAGCGGCGGGTCCTCGTTGATGCACTTCTCCCGCTGGTCGTCGGTGAGCTGGTTGGCGAACTTCGGGCACCGAGTGCGGAAGCGGCAGCCGGACGGCGGGTTGGCCGGGCTCGGCACGTCGCCGGTGAGCAGGATCCGCTTGCGCCGCCGCTCCCGCTGCGGGTCCGGGATCGGGATCGCGGACAGCAGGGACTGCGTGTACGGGTGGGCCGGCCGGTCGAAGAGGTCGTCGGTCCCGGCGGTCTCGACGATCTTGCCCAGGTACATCACCGAGACCCGGTCCGAGGTGTGCCGGACCACCGACAGGTCGTGCGCGATGAACAGATAGGACAGGCCGAGCTGGTCGCGGAGGTCCTCCAGCAGGTTCACCACGCCGGCCTGGATGGACACGTCCAGCGCGGACACCGGCTCGTCGAGGATCAGCACCTTCGGCTGCAGCGCAAGGGCGCGGGCGATGCCGATCCGCTGCCGCTGACCGCCGGAGAACTCGTGCGGGTAGCGGTTGTTGTGCTCGGGGTTGAGCCCGACCAGCTCCAGCAGCTCGTTGACCCGCCCCCGCAGCTGCGACTTGGACACCACCTTGTGGATGATCAGCGGCTCGCCGACGATGTCGAGCACCGGCAGCCGCGGGTTGAGCGACGCGTACGGGTCCTGGAAGACGATCTGGATCTCCCGGCGCAGCGGCCGCATCGACCGCCGGTTGAGCGTGGTCAGCTCTTGCCCGTTGTACTTCACCGAGCCGCCGGTGGCCGGCTGCAGGTGGAGGATCGCCCGCCCGGTCGTCGACTTGCCGCAGCCGGACTCGCCGACCAGCCCGAGCGTCTCGCCCGGGTAGAGGTCGAGGTCGATGCCGTCGACGGCCTTGATGTTGCCGACCGTGCGCCGGATCAGCCCGCCGCCCTTGATCGGGAAGTACTTCTCCAGGCCGCGCACGGTGAGCACCGGCTCGGCGTCCGCCCCCCGCTGCCGGACCGGCGGGGCCGGCGTCGCGCTGGTCATGCGCGCTCCTCGTGATCGCGGTGGGCGTCGGGGTCGACGCCGGGAATGGGCGGCGGCTCGGTGGGCACCCCGCCGACCGCGGCGGCGTCCCCGACGCCCTGCTGGGCCAGCGCCGACTCGCCGATCGCGGCCTCCGCGCCGAGCGTCAGGTCGCTGGAGTCGTCGGTGAAGATGTCCTCCGCCGCGACGTCGACCCCGACCAGCTCGTTCACCCGGATGCAGGCGGCTGTGTGGTCCGGGCGCTCGGTCGGGTAGAGGTCGGGCTCCTGCTCGTCGCACTTCGAGTAGTGCAGCGGGCAGCGCGGCCCGAACGGGCAGCCGGGCGGGGGGTTGATCAGCGACGGCGGCGAGCCCTTGATCGGGGTCAGCCGCTGCCGGTCGCCGGCGTCGATCCGCGGCATGGAGCCGAGCAGGCCGATCGAGTACGGCATCTTCGGCCGGTAGAAGACGTCGTCGACCGTGCCCTTCTCGACCGCGCGGCCGGCGTACATCACCAGGACCCGGTCGACCATGCCGGCCACCACCCCGAGGTCGTGGGTGATCAACACGGTCGCGGCGCCGGTCTCGTCCTGTGCCGTCTTGAGGACCTCGAGCACCTGGGCCTGCACCGTCACGTCCAGCGCGGTGGTGGGTTCGTCGGCGATGATCACCTCGGGCTGGTTGGCGATGGCGATCGCGATCACCACCCGCTGCCGCATGCCGCCGGAGAACTCGTGCGGGTACGAGTCGATCCGGTCCGCCGCGTTCGGGATGCCGACCAGCTTGAGGAGGTCGACCGCACGCGCCTTGGCCGCGGCCCGGGAGACGGACTTGTCGTGCTGGCGGACCGTCTCGGCGATCTGGTTGCCGATCTTGTACACCGGGTCCAGGGAGGTCATCGGGTCCTGGAAGACCATCGCGATCGACTTGCCCCGCACCGCGGACAGCTCGGCGTCCTTGAGGCCGAGCAGCTGGCGGTCGCGGAACAGGACCGACCCGGTGATGTTCGCCGAGCTGGGCAGCAGGCCCATGACCGCCAGCGAGGTGACGGACTTGCCCGAGCCGGACTCGCCGACGATGCCGAGCACCTCGCCGGTCCGCAGGCTGAAGCTCACCCCGCGGACCGCGTGCACGATCCCGTCGTCGGTCGGGAAGCGGACGTTGAGATCCTCCACCTCGAGCACCGCGTCGGCGCTCGGGCGCCGCTGGTCGGCGGCGGGGTCGGTCAGGGTCGCCATGGTGCTCCGCTTCGGGTGATCCGGTGTGAGGGCGGGGGTCGGCAGGCGGGCGCCGGGGCCGGGTCGGCGGGCCGACCCGGCTCAGGCGCGCACGCGGTTGGCCGACGGGTCGAAGGCGTCCCGGATGCCGTCGCCGATGAGGTTGATGCTCAGCACGATGAGCAGGATCGCCAGGCCCGGGAAGTAGAACAGCCAGGGCCGGCTGTCCGCGGCGGCGGCACCCTCGGCGACCAGCCGGCCGAGCGAGGTGTCCGATCCCTGCACGCCGTAGCCGAGGTAGCTCAGTGCCGCCTCGGTGATCACCGCGGTCGCGGTCCCCAGCGTGGCCCAGACGATGATCTGGCCGAGCGAGTTCGGGATCAGGTGCTTGAGGATGATCCGCCGGTTCGACGCGCCCAGCGCGTGCGCCGCCTCGACGTACTCCCGTTCACGCAGCGACATGAACTGGCTGCGCACGATCCGGGACAGGTCCATCCAGCCGAGCAGGGCGATGAACAGCGCAATGCCGAGCGGCGACCGGGCGCTCGGGAAGTTCGCCGCCACCACGATGATGAAGACCAGGATCGGCACGGTCAGGATGACGTCGACGATCCGCATCAGCACGTTGTCGACGTAGCGGCCGAAGTAGCCGGCGAGGGCGCCGATGAGGACGCCCAGGCATCCGGCGATGACCACGAAGATGAGGCTGATGTAGGTCGAGCGCTGGATGCCCCGCATCATCAGCGCCAGCAGGTCACGGCCGATGGTGTCGGTGCCCAGCGGGTGGCCGTTGGTGCCGGGTCCGGCGGACAGCGCGTTGCTGTCGCCCTCGTCGAAGCTCCAGCTGTAGAACAGCGGGCCGAAGAAGGCCACCAGCAGCATCACCGCGTAGAAGATCAGCGCTCCGACGGCCAGCCGGTTGTGCAGGAAGCGGCGCAGCGCCTGCTGGGTCTGGCTGCGCGACCTGATCGTGAACTCGCGCTCGACCGGGGCCGCGGTCGTCGCGGGAGGAGCGTCGACCTGCTGGGGGATGGTTGCCATGGCGACCTCGTTCCTCGACGGCGGTCAGCTCAGCCGGATGCGGGGATCCAGCACCGCGTACAACAGGTCTGCTATGAGGTTGAACAGGACCACGAAGAAAGCCGAGACGATCAGCCAGCCGAGCACCACGTTGAGGTCGCTCTGGCCGAGGCCGTCCTGGGTGAAGTAGCGCCCCATCCCGTTCCAGTTGAAGACCGTCTCGGTGATGATCGCGCCGCCGAAGATCGCGCCCACGCCGAGCGCCACGACGGTGGTCAGCGGGATCAGGGCGTTGCGCAGCCCATGCTTGACCAGCACCCGGCGCCACGGGACTCCCTTTGCCCGGGCGAAGCGCATGTATTCCGAGCTCATCACGTCGAGCATCGAGGCCCGCTGGAACCGGCTCCAGGCGGCGTAGGTGATGCCGGTCAGCGCGATGGTCGGCAGGATCAGGTGCATGAGCCGGTCCGACCACAGCTCCCAGCCCTCGGCGTACAGCGAGAGGCCGGGCGACTCCTCGCCCTGGGTGTAGAGCACCGTTTCGCCGACCAGCTCGTTGAACCTGATCGCGACAAACTCCTTGAGCAGCACCGCGAACCAGAAGATCGGCAGCGCGATGAGCATGTAGGAGACGATCGTGGCGACGTAGTCGGACAGCTTGTTCTTCCGGACCGCGGTGTAGACGCCGACCACGATGGCCAGCAGGATCGAGAGGACCATCGCCGCGACCACCATGCGGGCGGTGACCCCGAGCCGGGTGAACAGCGTCGGCGCGACCGGGTTGCCGCCGATGTTGTTGCCGAAGTCTCCGTGCAGCACGCCGGTGAGCCAGTCCCAGTACCGCTCGTAGATCGGCTTGTCGAGGCCCAGCTCCGCCCGCTTCTGGGCGAAGAACTGCGGTGACGGCGGAGGCTGCCGCGTCCGGTACTGGGCGAGCGGGTCGACCGTCGAGGCGGTCAACACGAACACCAGCGCTGAGCTGGCCAGCAGCACCAGCACCGACGCGATCAGGCGTCGCACCGTGTACAGCAGCATGAGCGTCACCTTACGCTGCGGGGTCGCCCGGCGGGGAGACGGAAGGGTGGGGAGAGAAGCGGCCTCCCGGGACGGGGTGCGTCCCCGTCCCGGGAGGCTGCCTGAACTACCTACGTGCGCTCAGCCCGGAGGCCGGCTCACCCCTTGCGGGCGATCTTCGTCGCGTCCCACAGCGGGCCGGCGTTCGTCGCGTTCTCCACGATGCCGGTGTAGTTGCTGTTGTAGGCGATGAAGGTCGGCTTCTGGTACAGCGGGATGGTGTAGAGGTCCTCCCACAGGAGCGTGTCGATCTGGTTGCCCAGCTCCTTGATCTGCGCCTGGTCGGTCGCGGCGTTGATCTTCGGGAACAGCGCGTCCACCTTCGGGTTGCCGGCCCGGCTGTAGTTCTGGCCGATGTTGTCACCCTGAGGCGTCTCGTAGATGGACTGGTTGCCGGACACGTACGGCGCGCTCACCCAGGCGAAGAGGGCGATCTGGAACTGGCCGCCCTCGAGGCTGCGCACCTTCTCCTTGCCCGCGAAGATGTCCGGGTTGAGGAACTTCTTGATCTGGATCCCGGCCGGCTTCAGCTGCTGGGTGATCACGTCGATCGTGTTCTCCCGCAGCGGGTTGGACTGGGTGGTCATGAGCTCCAGCTGCAGCCGCTTGCCCTGCTTGGCGTAGATGCCGTCCGAGCCCTTGGCGTACCCGGCGCTCTCGAGCAGCTGCTGGGCCTTGGCGATGTCCTGCTTGTCGTACAGGCCGCCGCTGGTGTCCTCGTACTCCGGCTGGTTGTTCACGAAGTACCGGTTGTTGAGGACCTGCGCCCGGTTGTCGAACTGGCCGACGGTCTTGGCGACGACGTCCGGCCGGTTGAGCGCGTACGCGATCGCCTGCCGGACCTCCTTCTGTCCCAGGTGGAAGTCCTGGGTGTTGAAGTCGAGGTGCTCGAAGGTCAGGCCGAAGTTGGTCTTGCTGGTGACGTTCGGCTCGAGGTCCTTGATGTTCTTGACCAGGTCGAGCTGGGGCTGCGGGTAGATCATCTGGACTTCGTTGTTCCGCAGCGCCTTGACCGACACTCCCGGGTCGTTGCCGATGTTCTGCAGGACGATCCGGTCGAGCTTCGGCTTCTCACCCCAGAACTTCTCGTTCCGGGTCAGGGTGGCGACCTTCTTGTTGACGTCGATGCCCGACTTGTCGAGCAGGAACGGGCCGCTGGCGAGCGGGACGCCCCCGGCGGCCGGCCAGCCCTTGACGACAGCGGCGCAGTTCGCCTTCGCGTCGCCCTTGTCCATCACGTGCGCCGGGTAGAGCGTGAACAGCGACTTCCAGTCCACGAACGGCTTGGCGTAGGTCACCGTCACGGTCTTGTCGTTGTCCGAGCCCTCGACCGAGGCGATCTGGTCGTAGCCGGTGGTGCTGATGAGGTCCGCGCAGCCACCGGCGGCCGGGTCCGAGCTCTTCTGCAGCCGCCAGGTGAACTCGAAGTCCTTGGCGTCGATCGGGTCGCCGTCGCTCCAGACCGCGGCCGGGTTGACCTTGTACGTGACGACCTGCTTGCCGCCGGTCGTCTGGGTCGTCGGCTCACCGACCATGAGGTCGGTGTCCGGCTTGATGGTGAAGTCCGGGTAGGTCCGGAACGGCGCCAACAGCACGCGGATCTCCGCGTACGCGGTCGCGACCGAGTTGCCCGCGGCGATCGAGGGGAACCAGTTGTCCGGGTACGCCGTCTCGAAGCCGTAGACCATCTGACCGCCGGTGACGCCCTCGTTGGTGCCGCCCCCGCCGCCTTCGTCGTCGTCGCCGCCGCAGGCGGCGGCGGTCATCGCTATGACGACCGCTGGCGCGATCAGCGCCACTTTCCTCAATTTCACGATCTCTGCGCCTCCATCCGTCCCGCGATGCGCGGGAGCACACCGGACCCGGCGGGGTGCCGCCAGACGTCGCGACACTAGCCACGGGGATCCGAAGTCATCACGACCGGACCGGCAATCGTGACCAAGGAGTGACCGAACCGTCGCGACCCCGTGCCGTGTCCACCCGGACGGGTGGTTAGGCCTTACGCCACGCGGTGCAATCGGTCTGCACTCAGCGCACCGCCCTGCTCCGCCGAGCGCGCAACTTCTCCCGGTCATGACCCGACAGGGCCACCTTGCGAAGTCGCACCGCGGCCGGCGTGACCTCCACGCACTCGTCCTCGCGGCAGAACTCCAGGGCCTGCTCCAGGGACAGCAGCCGGGGCGGCACCAGGCGCTCCAGCTCCTCGCCGGAGGACGACCGGACGTTGCTGAGCTTGCGCTCCTTGGTCGGGTTGACGTCCATGTCCTCGGGCCGGGCGTTCTCCCCGACGATCATGCCCTCGTAGACCTCGGTGCCGGGGCCGACGAACAGCGAGCCGCGCTCCTGCAGCCCGAACAGTGCGTACGAGCTGGTCAGCCCGCGCCGGTCGGCGACCAGCGCGCCGGTCGGCCGGGTGCGCAGCTCGCCGTGCCACCGCTCGTACCGCTCGAAGACGTGGTGCAGCAACCCGGTGCCGCGGGTCTCGGTGAGGAACTCGGTGCGGAAGCCGATCAGGCCGCGGGCCGGGACCAGG